>Ga0169931_10000220_pt1 | contig 90402 bp, 85 predicted proteins | sample Kivu_15m_20L_FD_129675 | JGI IMG/M metagenome (GOLD analysis project Ga0169931, IMG submission 129675) | Freshwater microbial communities from Lake Kivu, Western Province, Rwanda to study Microbial Dark Matter (Phase II) - Kivu_15m_20L... | ecosystem: Environmental > Aquatic > Freshwater > Lake...
CTCGACGATCTCGACGATCTCGACGATCTCGACGATCTCGACGATCTCGACGATCTCGACGACAGCGACGACGACTGGTTCGACGACGCCGGGCAGGCGACGGCCGAGTACGCGCTGGTGTTGCTCGGTGCCGCGCTGGTCGCGGTCGGCGTGATCGCCTGGGCCACGGCGGGAGGTGGTGCCGGCAAGATCGGCGGCCTGCTCGACGCCGTGCTCGACGCCGTGCGCGGCCGGATCGCCTGAGCGGGCGATGGCCGTCCGCCGCCGTCCCGGCCGCCTCGACCACGGCCAAGCCGCGGTCGAGGTCGCGCTCGCCCTACCGATCCTGGTGCTGCTGTTGCTTGCGATCGTGCAGGTGGTCGTCGTCGCCCGGGACCAGATCGCCGTCGTCCACGCGGCTCGGGCCGCAGCGCGCGCCGCTGCGGCCTCGGGGGCAACCGCCGGTACCGGCGAAGCGGAGGGGCGTCGGGCCGCCGGCCTCGACGGGATCGAGGTGGCCGTGGTGCGCGGCCCCACCCTCGTGACGGCCACCGCCCGGTCTCGTTCCCCCACCCGCGTCCCGATCGTCGGGGCGGTGCTCAGCGGTTTCGAACTGCGGGCCACGGCCACGATGGCCGTCGAGGATTGATCCAACCGAGGTCGGGCCTGCGGCGCAGCCGGCCCGGCCTCGGCCCGGCGGATCGGGCCCGGGGGGACCGGGCCCGGCGGTACATTCCGGCGATGCCCTACAGCGGGACCCGTCGCATCGTCGACGCCGACAGCCACCTCATGGAGTGGCCGACGTTCCTCACCGATCACGCCGAGGCCGCCTGGCGAGCCGCGATGCCGGCCGTCGTGGGCGGCCGGGCGTCGTTGACCCTCACGGACGGATCGCGTGCACCGGGTGAACGCGAACGACTCGAGGCCCTCGGCGACGACCTCGTCCGATCCGGACCGAAGTGGCACGCTGCGCTCGGTGCGGTCGACCCCGCCGAGCGCACGACGGCATTGGACCTGTTGGGCTTCGAGTACCAGGTCGTGTACTCCTCGCTGTGCGCACCGTTGTTCGATCTGGCCGACCCCGACCTGCGCTACGCCGCCTACCGGGCGCACAACCGCTCGATGGCGGGGTTCTGCGACGGTGATCCGCGGCTGCTCGGGGTGGCGCTGTGCGATCTCGACGACCTCGAGCGGGCGTTGCCCACCCTCGACGAGGCGCTCGACGGCGGGGCCCGTCAGGTGTGGATCCCGGCCCGGGCCCCGGGCGGGCGATCGCCGGGACACGTCGACCACGACCCGTTCTGGGCGCGACTCGCCGAGCGGCGGGTGCCGTTCGTGCTCCACGTCGGGTCCGGGCCGCTCGGTATCGGCGACGCCTGGCTGGACAACGGTCGCCCGCCCGCCGAGGAGATGACCGGCGCGGAGATCATCGGTTCCAAGGACTTCCTCGTGGTGCACCATGCGGTGCAACGGTTCCTGGCGGTGCTCGTGCTCGACGGGGTGCTGGAGCGGTTCGGGTCCCTGCGCGGCGGTGCGATCGAGATGGGAGCCGGCTGGGTGCCGGACCTGCTGCGGCGCCTGGACCATGCCGTCGACATCTGGAGGCGGTCCGAGCCCCGCCTGGGCACGTTCACCCGTACGCCCTCGCAGCAGGCCCACGACCAGTTGCGGTTCACGCCGTACCCGTTCGAGGACGTCGGCCTGCTGTGCGACCAGTCGGACCCCGCGCTCTACCTGTTCTCCTCCGACTACCCCCACGCCGAGGGAGGCCGAGACCCGATCGGACGCTTCGATCGCTCGCTGGCGGCCGCCGGAAGCGCCGCGCTGGACGGGTTCTACGCCACCAATGCCGCGTCGTGGATGGGATTGGGCTGAGCGCCGTCCTGGGCCGCCTGGCGTTTGGCTAATCCTGCGGGCCGGAAGGCCGACACAGGACGGCATGGGTTCGAGCCGATCGGCACGCTGCGCAGCTGACGAACAGGTCGCCGAGCTGCTGCGCGTCGCCAAGCGGTCGCTGCGGCTCAGCCTCACCTTCCTCAGCCGTCTGGATGGCACCACGCAGCATCTCGAGATCGTCGAGTCGTCGATCCCGCTGTTTCGCGACGGGCAGACCCAGCCGCAGCAGACCTCGTTCTGCCAGGCCATCCTCGACGGCCGGCTCCCCCCGGTGATCCCCGACGTGGCGAAGCTGCCCGAGGCCAAACGGCTCCCTGCCGCGCGCTTCCCCCGCATCCGGAGCTTCGTGTCGGTGCCGGTCCGGCTCAGCGACGGCGAGCTTTACGGCACGTTCTGCGCCGCCGGGTTCAGCGCCGACCGTGAACTGTGCGCCCGGGATGAGGCCCTCATGGAGGTCCTGGCCTCGGCGGCCTCGGCGCTGATCGAACCCGGGGTGCGGGACCGGCGGCGTGCCGACGCAGTGCGCGCCCGACTCGATCCGGTGATCGCCGCCGGTGGACCGACGGTCGTGCTCCAACCGATCGTCCGCCTCAGCGACGGCGGCCGGATCGGCGCCGAAGCGCTCAGCCGCTTCCCGGTGGAGTGGCGTAAAGGCCCCGACGTCGTGTTCGAGGAAGCGGTGAGCGTGGGCCTCGGCATCGAACTCGAGCTCCTCGCCGTGGAACGGGCGCTCGCTGCGCTCCGGTCCGTCCCGGGGTACGTGGCGGTGAACTTCTCCCCGGCTTCCCTGTTCGCTCCGCGCGCCCAGGAGATCCTGGCCCAGGTGCCCGCGAAGCGGGTGGTGGTGGAGCTGTCCGAGCACGACCCGGTCGAGGACTACGACGCGTTGCGGGCGGCGCTGGCACCCCACCGGGCACGCGGCGTCCGCCTCGCCATCGACGACGTCGGGGCCGGCTTCTCGTCGTTGCGGCACATCGTCGCCACGGCCCCCGACGTCATCAAGCTCGACCGGAGCATCGTGGCCGGAGCCGGCACCGATCCGGTCCTGTCGACGCTCGCACGCGCCCTGGTCGACTTCGCCCGGGGTCTCGGCGCAACCGTCGTAGCCGAAGGCATCGAGACCGTGCGGGACGCACAGGCGTTGCGGGACGCCGGCGTCGACCTCGGCCAGGGCTGGCTGTTCGCCCGCGCCGTGGCCCCCGCCGATCTCCGGGACCACTACCCGGTCGAAGGGCTGCACCCGATCGGGCTACCCGGCCTCTCCGCCACCACGGCGCCGGGGATCAGCGAGGTCGATCCCCGGCGATCGTGACCCGCTCCATCACGCGGCGCTGCGGGAAGTAGTCCGACACCGCGTAGTGCTGCGTCGAGCGGTTGTCCCAGAACGCGAGCGACCCGGCGGTCCAGCGGAACCGGCACTGGTATTCGGGGACGGCGGCCTGCCGGTACAGCAGGTCCAGCAACTCGGCGCTCTCGTCGGCCGGCATCCCGACGACGTGCTGGGTGAAGATGGCGTTCACGTAGAGCGTCCGGCGACCGGTCTCGGGATGGGTGCGCACCACGGGGTGCTCGACGGCGGGGAACAAGGGCCGCAGCGCGTCGCGTTGGCCCGCCGGCATGTTGGCGCCGAAGCTGTCCCACCAGTCGTGGACCGCAGTGAGCCCGTCGATGCGGGCCTTCACGTCCTCGTCGAGGCCGTCGTACGCAGCGCCCATGTCGGCCCACAGCGTGTCGCCACCGACGGGTGGCACCTCGACGGCCCGCAGGATCGACCCGAGCGACGGGCAGACACGCCACGTCACGTCGCTGTGCCAGACGTTCTCGTACCCCGACACGGTCGGACCCTTCTCGAACCGCATCACCTTCGGCAGGTCGTCGCGCTGGCCGGGCAGCAGAGTGGTGGCCCCGGCGAAGGGGTGGGCTTCGAGCTCGCCCCAGCATCCGGCCAGGGCCAGGTGCTGATCCCGGTCGAGGTGTTGGTCCCGGAAGAACAAGACCTTCCATTCGAGGAGCGCACGGTGCAGCTCGGCCCGGGTCGCATCGTCGGGACGCGTCCGCAGCGACAGGCCCGACACCTCGGCGCCGATCGTGGGGGACAGCGGGGTCAGCGCGAACCGGGTGTAGGGCGCATCGATCCAACCGGCCGGGGTGCGTGCGGCGATTCGAGGCCCGCTGCGCGGGCGGGGACCGGTGCGCGTCGGCACGAGGGTCATGGGCATTCCCCCTTCGGTCACCGGCCCAGTCGGCGCCGACCGTACCAGGGCGTTGGGTCGGCCTGGCCGGGGCGGATCGGGTCCGGCCGGCGCCTGCCTACCATCGGGCGATGGCCGAGCCGCTCGACACCCGCCCCCTGATCGACCCCGACATCGCCGCCGTGCTCGCCGCGTCGCCGATCGACATCGGCGCCCTGCTCGGCGGCCTGACCGACGACAACGTCGCCGGGGTGCGCGCCGCGTTCGGCCAGCTGCCCCGTCCCGAACTGTCCGGCCAGGTCGAGTGCACGGTCCACGAGGTGCCCGGCACCGAGGGGGTGACGGTCCGGGTGCACCGCACGTTCGGCGCCACCGGTGCGCAGCCCTGTGTGTACTGGATGCATGGCGGCGGGTTGGTGGTCGGGTCCGCCGAGGGCGACGACGCCCGGTTCGATCGGTGGTGCCCGCAGTTCGGCTGCGTCGGGGTGTCCGTCGAGTACCGCCTGGCTCCCGAGACGAAGTATCCCGGGCCGTTGGAGGACTGTTACGCGGGGTTGGCCTGGGTGCACGCCAACGCTGCGTCGCTCGGCGTCGACCCGATGCGGATCGGCATCGGTGGAGCCAGCGCCGGCGCCGGGCTCGCCGCCGGGCTCGGTCTGCTCGCCCGCGACCGGGGTCAGGTGCCGGTGGCGTTCCAGCTGTTGATCTACCCGATGATCGACGACCGCCAGGTCACCGAGTCGAGCCGGTGGCCCGATCCGATCTGGCCGCCCTCGGCGAACACCTACGGCTGGACCGCGTATCTCGGGGCGGCCAAGGGTGGGCCCGACGTGCCTGCCTACGCCGCACCGGCCCGAGCCACCGACCTGCGGGGCCTGCCGCCGACGATCATCGCCGTGGGAGCGATCGACGGTTTCTCCGACGAGGACATCGACTTCGCCCTCCGGCTGCGCCACGCCGGTGTGCCGACCGAACTGCACGTGTACCCCGGCGGCCCCCACGGCTTCGACGGCTTGGCGCCCGGTACGGCGCTTGCCCGGCGGGCGAACCGGGACCTCGAGGAGTGGCTCGCCGGTCGGCTGGCGTGAGCAGCGGCGTCCGCGTGGACCTGCCCGGGGATGCCACGGTGCTGGACAACGTGGCGTGGCACGCGCTGGGCACCGTGCACGCCCCGTTCGCCGAGTGCATCGCCTCGGCACGGCGCTACCGGGCCGACGTGACGCCGTTCGGTGCGCTCGACCGCTTCGACGACCGGCAGGCGTGGCGGGACCTCGCTGCGCTGACCGGCGACGGTGTCGCCGTGCTGTTCCGCAGCTCGGTGCCCGCCGTCCCCGACGGCTGGACCGAGGTGTTCCGGGCCGCCGCCGACCAGATGGTTGCGGCCGCACCGATCCCGGCCGCTGCGCTGGCGGTCCGATCCCTCGGTGCCGACGACGCCGAGGCGATGCTGGCGCTGGTGCGGGCGACCCGGCCCGGGCCGTTCCTGGCCCGGACCGTCGAGCTCGGCGGCTACGTCGGTATCGACGCCGGGGACGGGCTGGTGGCCATGGCCGGCGAGCGCATGCGGGTGCCGGGTTTCGCCGAGATCTCGGCCGTGTGCACCCGGCCCGAGGTTCGGGGCCGGGGCCTCGCTGCCGGGCTCACGTCGGTTGTCGCAGCCCGGATCCAGGCTCGCGGCGAGGTGCCGTTCCTTCACGTCGCCGAGGACAACCACACCGCCCGGCGCGTCTACGAGCGGCTCGGGTTCGTGGTGCGGCGCCGGGTCGAGTTCGTCGCGGTGCGCCCGCCCGGCGCGCCGGTCGCCCCGACCGGGTAGGGCCGGCCGAGGCGGTTCCGCAGGGTCGCACCCAGATCGGCCGGGCGGGCCCCCACGTTCGGCCGCTCACCCGGGTTCGTCGTTCGCGTCGTCCCTCTCCTCGTCGCTGGTGTCGCGGGCGAGGCGGGAGACGATGTCTCGGATGTTGGCGAGGTCCTGCACCGACGACGGCAGGGCGTCGAAGCTCGCCACGTAGTTCCACACGTAGGCGATCAGGGCGTAGATCGTTCCCGGTTCGCCGGTGACGTCGGTGGCTCGTACGAATGCGAAGCAGGCCAGCACGATCACGAACAGCTCGAGCACACCCCAGGTCCGGGCCTCTGCGTCGGAGAGCGCGACCCGGCGCCGGGCGAGCCCGAGGAAGTGGGTGCGCACGGCGGTGTGGTCGCCGTGGCGGATCACGTCCGCTTCCCGCTCGAGGTGATCGTTGACCTCCCGGTGCATGCGGGCCGACCGACGGCTGAGACCGAGGTTGAGCACGCCGACCGGGACGACGACCGCAAGCGCAGCGAGCCCGATCAACGGGTCGTAGAGCAGCAGCATGACGAGCGACCCGACGAACCCGAAGGCGGCGGCGAGCAGCAGCGGGACGGTCTCGTCGAGGAAGTCGACGAACTGCTGGGCCAGGTGGGAACGGGCCACGATCGACGACGTCGGGACCCCGGCGGCACGCTGCGCAGCGACCATCTCGGTGACCAGCGCGGTCTGCATCGCGGTGTAGGTGCGCGTGTCGAGCCGCTGCCGGGTGAAGGCCACCGCCGTGTGGGCGAGCCACAGGGCGACGAACACCACCAGCCCTCGCCACGAACCGGCGATGAGATCGTTCACCGCGAGCCCGATGGTGAAGGGGTACAGGAGCATCGCGATGTTCTCGGAGAACGCGAGCAGCCCGGTGGTACCAAGCCGCCAGCGGAACTCGCGCATCACTCGACGGGCCGGGCTGAGCGTCGTGTCGCTGGGCATCGGGTGTCCCCGGGTTCGGGCGCCGGAGCGTGTCACCGGTGCTCGGGCCAGGACGGTAGAGGCGTTCACCACGACGCATCCACCGCGTTCGCTCACCACGAACGACGGATCGAACCCTGGCCGCCAGCGCCGCACGTCACGGCAGGTGCAGACCAGGGTTCGATGCTCGGCGGAGGTGGACGGGAATCGAACCCGCCGAACGAGGATCGCTCGTTCCAGCCGCTTTGAAGGCGGTGGAGCCCACCAGGTGCCCAGACACCTCCGCCGGCAACCGTACCGGACGGGGGGCGTCCACCGTCCGGGCGCCGGTCAGCCGAGCACGGCCGGGAGCAGCTCCTCGACGATGCGACGGTGCGAGGCCCGTGCGTCGTCGACGTCGACACCACGGCCGGGACCCATGAGGAAGAACCGCCGCAGCCCGAGGGCGTGCAACTCGGCCAGGCGCTCCACGCAGTACGACAGCGGGCCGGCGATGGCGAACGCGTCGATGGCGTCGTCGGTCAGCTCGAGGCTCTGGCGAGAGCCGTGGGTGAAGTGGGCGTGCATGTCGTAGTTGCGGTGCACCGAGGCGAGCACCTCGCGCTGGGACTCCGCGACCGGTCCGGCGACCCGGCCGTGCATCACCGAGAACCGGGCGTACGAGCCGACACCGCCTCGCAGTAACTCGCGCGCCCGGCTCCGGTCGTCGTGGACGGCGAGCGGCACGTACGTGCCGAGCGCGAGCGTCGCCGGGTCGCCCCCGGCGGCGGCCCGGGTGGCGCGGGCGTGCCCGACGGCCCAGCCGAGCCGGGCCGGGTCGACCCCGACGGCGAACGTGATCGCGTCGGCGTGCCGGGCTGCGATCTCGATCACCCGGGGACCGGACGCTGCGACATCGACGGGCACCTTGGGCGCCGAGCGGTCGAGCCATCGCAGCCGGCTCGCGGTCGGGGCGCTGTCCATCCGCAGCGTGGCTGCCGCCTTCAGCCCGTTGACCGCGTCGGCCTCGAGGTCGAAGGGCACCTCCTCGCCGCGCAGGTAACCCTGGAGGCGCACGAGGTGCTGTTCGAACTGCGCCGGGGGGGCCGGGGCGAGGCCGAGGTAGGCGAGCGCCGAGTCGCCACGGCCGATCCCGAGCACGAACCGGCCGCCGGACTCGGCCTGCACGGTGGCCGCTGCGCTCGCGGCGACGGCCGGGTGCCGGGTCGCGGAGTTGGTGACGGCCGTGGCCAGCCGCAGCCGTTCGGTCGCCGCCGCGGCGAGCGCTGCGGCGATGTACGTGTCACCGGACAGGCACTGGGAGTCGACGATCCCCATGCCCGTCCAGCCTTCTGCTTCGAGCTGGCGGGCCCGGCGGGCCGAGACCCCCGGCGTGCCGACCGAGGCGGTCCACAACTCGGCGTCCTGCATGCTGCCCGTCCCTTCGTCGGCCCCCTGGTCCGGCCCGCATCATGACCCGTCGGCACCGGCGGCGGGGACGGCACCCCGCACGACGCCGTGCCGTCACCCGAGTACGGCCCGCAGCAGCGCGAGTGCGGCGCCCTTCTCGAGTGGCTCGTTCCCGTTGCCGCACTTGGGCGACTGCACGCAGCTCGGGCACCCCGACCGGCACCCGCATCGCTCGATCACCGCCCGGGTGGCCTCGAGGTGTCGGCGCCCGGCGGCGAAGCCCAGCTCGGCGATCCCGATCCCGCCCGGGTACCCGTCGTAGATCACGATCGTCGGCAGCCCGGTGTCGGCCTGCAGCGCGGTCGACACCCCGCCGACGTCCCAGCGGTCGCAGATCGTGAACAGCGGCAGGATCCCGATCCCGGCGTGCTCGGCTGCGTGCAGGGCCCCCAGCAGCGCGCCGCCGTCCACCCGGGCTCGCTCCAGCACGGCGTCGTCGACGGTGTACCAGAAGGCCCGGGTGACGAGCCGGGTGGGTGGCAGCTCCAACGGCTCCCGTCCGAGCAGCGCCCGCGTCCGGGTGTCGCGGCGCTCGTAGCCGACGACCTGGGTGGTGATCTCCACGTCGCCCACGGCGGCAAAGGCTCGGCCGACTGCGGCTCGGCGGTCGGTGCCCAGGATCGTCACCTGCAGCTCGGAGCGGACGTGGGTCTCCTCGTCGGCGTCGACCGCTTCGACGAGCGCCACCCGCTCGTCGAGGTCGAGATCGAGCACCCGGTACTGCTGGCCGAGATGGAGGTAGATCGCGCCCGGGTGCACCACCTCGAGTGCCCGCCCGCGGTCGACGGTGCCGACGAGCCGGCCGTCGGCCTCCGCGATGCGCACCTCGGCCCCACCGCCGGACCGCAGCCCGATCCGAGCCGCCGGCATGGCCCGGCCCGCCCAGAACGCCGCGCCGTCGCGCACGCGGATCCGGTCGTCCTGTACGAGGCGGCGAACGGCGTCGTCGACCAAACCGTCGGGCCACCATGCCGCGTCGGTCGGCTGCAAGGGCCGCTCGTAGGCCGCGCAGGCGACCTGCGGATCGGCGATGGCCGGGTTGGCCAGGTTGACCACCGCCGGTTCGGCGGGACGGGTGAACACGGCGCGGGGATGCGCCAGGTACCACTGGTCGAGCTGGTCGGCACCGCCCACGAGCACCGCCAGCGACGGGCGCTCGCTGCGGCCGGCCCGGCCGGCTTGTTGCCACATCGAGGCGATCGTGCCGGGGAAGCCCGATAGCACACAGGCGTCGAGGCCGCCCACGTCGATACCGAGCTCCAGCGCGTTGGTGGCGATCACCGCCCGCAGCGCGCCGGAGAACAGCTGCTGTTCGATCGTGCGCCGCTCGATGGCCAGGTAGCCCGCCCGGTACGGCTGCACCGTGTCGGCGAGCCCGTCGGGCAGCCGGCGGCGCACGTCGGCCGCCACCACCTCGGTGGCGCGACGGCTGCGGCAGAACGCGACCGTGTGCCACCCGTGCTCGACGAGTGCCGCCGTCAACCGGGCCGTCTCGACGTTGGCCGAGCCCCGGGTGCCGGTGTGCTCGTCGAGCATCGGCGGGTTCCACAGCGCGAACCACCGCTCGCCGCGCGGGGATCCGTCGTCGGTGACGGCCTCGACCGGAAGCCCGCACAGCTCGGCGGCCAGCGCCGCCGGCTCGCCGATCGTGGCCGACGAGAACACGAACGTGGGGTGTGCCCCATACCGGGCGGCGATGCGCCGCAGCCGGCGCAGCACGTGGCCGAGGTGCGAGCCGAACACGCCGCGCAGCACGTGGAGTTCGTCGACCACGACGAACCGCAACCGGGCGAGGAAGCTCGCCCACCGGCCGTGGAACGGCAGGATCCCCGTGTGCAGCATCTCGGGGTTGGTGAGCACGACGTTGGCGTGGCGGCGCACCCAACCCTTGGCTTCGGGTGACGAGTCGCCGTCGTAGGTGGCGGCGGCCAGCCCGGGCCAGCGGGGCGCCATGAAGGCCCGGAGCTGGTCCTGCGCAAGGGCCTTGGTGGGGTAGAGCGCGAGGGCCGTGCCCCGGGAGGCGACCGCCTCGGCGATCGGGAGCTGGTAGCAGAGCGATTTCCCGGACGCGGTGCCGGTGGCGACCACGGCGGACCGTCCGGCCCGCAGCAGCTCGACGGCCTCGGCCTGGTGCGACCACAGCGCCGGGATCCCGAGCCGTTCGAGCGCCCCGACGGGCAGTGCCCGGCCGGTGGCGCCGGTGCGTGCCGCCCGGGCCGGCAGCCGCTCGAGGTGGACCAGCTCGTCGTGCGCGGCGAGGCCGTCGAGCACGTCGGCGAACGGACCTCGGTCAGCCATGGGTCCCAGTGTGCCGGGACGGTGTGGCAGCGCAGCGCCCGGTAGCCTCAGGATCCCCATGGACCTGGTGCTGGTCGTCTCCGAGCGCGACGGCGTGCCGGTGCTCGCCGTGCACGGCGAGGTCGATCTGGCGACGGTTCCCCGCTTGCGCAATCAGCTGGTGGCACTGAACGCGAGCTATCCGGGGGTCACGCTCGTGGTCGACCTCGACGGGGTCACGGCGCTCGACGCCACCGGGCTCGGCGTGCTCGTCGGTGGCCTCGGCCAGCGGCGGTGGGCCGGCGGCGACCTGGCGGTCGTCTGTGCGTCCGAAGCGCTGCGAGCGCACCTCGCCCTGTGCCGGCTCGACCGGGTGTTCGAGCTCCACGAGACGGCGACGGCAGCGGTCGCAGCCGCGGCCGCCGCCTCGTCCGAGGCCCGGGGCGCCGCCTCCGGCGCCGAGGCTCAGGCCCGTTCGTAGGTCAGGTCCACCACGGCTCGCCCGGCCTCGACGGCCCGGGCCTCGTAGCGCGTGACGGTCCGCCAGGCCGGTCGGGATCCGGCCGGCCACGGCCCGCCCCGCAGCGCCGGGTGGGCCCCGCACACCGACGCCATCTGCGCGGCGTACCCGGCGTCGTCGGTGGCCAGGTGCAGGCGGCCGCCGGGCGAAAGGCGGTCCGCGAGGACGGCGACCACGTCGGCGCGGATCAGGCGGCGGGGCTGCTGGCGAGCCTTCGGCCACGGATCGGGGAACAGCACGTGCAGGGCGCGCGCCGACGCCGGTGCGATCCGGTCGAGGAACACCAGCGCGTCGCCTTCCACCACCCGCAGGTTGGTGAGCCCGAACCGTTCGATCCCGGCGAGCACCTTGGCCACGCCGGGGGTGTGGACCTCGATCCCGACGATGCGCTGGTCACGGTGGGCCTCGGCGTAGGCGAGCAGCGCCTCGCCGTGCCCGAACCCGATCTCGACGACGTCGGGTGCGTCGGCTGCGGTGAGCACCGGCCCCGACTCCTCGAGCGTCCAGCGCGGGGCGAGGCGAGCCCGAGCGTCGGCCAGGGTCGGCGACATCCGTCGGCGGCGAGGCTTGAAGGTGCGCGTCGGCGGATGCCCGTCGACGGGGGCGGTCACGCCGTGCGATACCGGTCGGTGCGCACGACGGTCCGCTCGTGGGTGCCGGTCGAGATCACCGCCCGGGGGGAGCGGACTTCGGTGGCGAAGGTGATCCGGCGGCCGGTCACCGACTGCACCGACACCGAGATCGCGACCGTCTCGTGCTCGTACGCCGCGCCCGTGTGGCTCATGCAGACGTGGGTGCCGACGGTGGTCTCGCCCTCGCCGAGGTGCTGCTGGGCCAGCGCGGCGCACGCCCCTTCGACCTGGCGGATCATGTCCGGCGTCGACAGCACGACCACCGGCAGATGGCCGGGCTTCATCGCCTCGGTGACCACGAAGCTCGCCTCGTGGGCCTGGCCGACCTCGATCGTCATCGGCCTGCCTCCATCGCGGTGATCGCCGCCCACTGCTCGTCGGTCACGGGGATCACCGAGAGCCGGTTCCCCTTGCGCACCAAGGGGAACTCGCCGAGCTCGTCGGCCCGGGCCTTGAGCTCGGTCAGGGTGACGGTCCGCTTCAGCTTCCGCTTGAACCGGACGTCGACCAGCGACCAGCGGGGATCGGCCGGGTTCGACGCCGGGTCGAAGTACTTGTGCGTCGGGTCGAACTGCGTCGGGTCCGGGTAGGCGGTGCGGGCCACGGTGGCGATGCCGACCACCCCCGGCTCGTCGCAGTTCGAGTGGTAGAAGAGCATCTCGTCGCCCTTGGTCATCGACCGGAGGTAGTTGCGGGCCTGGTAGTTGCGCACGCCCTCCCAGGTCGTCACCTTCTGCGCCTTCAGGTCGTCGATCGAGTACACGTCGGGTTCGGACTTCACCAGCCAGCGGGCCACGGGCGGGCAACGTAGCGGCGGTTCTCGTTGCTAGAACACCCGGATGCGTCTGCAGAGGGATCTCGCTGCGATCGACGGGTCGTACGACCTCGTCGTCGTCGGTGGCGGGATCACCGGCGTGTGCGTGGCCCGCGAGGCCGCCGGGCGGGGGTTGCGCACCCTCGTCGTCGACAAGGGCGACTGGGGTTCGGGCACGTCGTCGGCCACCTCGAAGTACCTGCACGGCGGCATCCGCTACCTCGAGACCTACCAGTTCGCGTTGGTGCGCGAGGCGTTGCGGGAGCGCCGCATCGTCTCGATGGCCGCGCCGCACCTGGTCGAGCCCCGCCGGTTCCTGTTGCCGTGTTGGGACTGGACGCGCCCGGGCCGCACCCTGCTCGGCGCCGGGGTCGCGCTGTACGAGCTGCTCGCCTACGACAAGAACCGGGGCGTGCCCGCCGGTCTGCACATGCCGCACGCCCGCTGGCTGTCGCGCCGTCAGGCACTGGCCGCGGTCCCGTGGCTGGCGCCCGACGGGCTGAAGGGCGCCTACGCCTACCACGACGTGCTCAACGTCCACGCCGAGCGGTTGCTGCTCGCGATGCTGACCGCCGCCGTGGAGGCCGGCGCCACGGCCCTCAACCACGTGCGCGTGGCCGGATTCACCACCTCGACCGGGCCGGCCGGTGCGGTGCGCGTCGACGGGGTCGAGCTCGCCGACGAGCTCGGCGGTGCCACCCGGCGGGTGTCGGCCCGGCTGGTGGTCAACGCCGGTGGCCCGTGGATGGATCACGTGCTGGCCCCGCTCGGGCGCCCGCTCGGGGTCGGGGTGCAGCGCTCGAAGGGGGTGCACGTGCTCACCCGCGCGCTCGGTGGTGACGACGCGGTGCTGGCCCGCGCCCCCAACGGGCGCCACGTGATCGTGTCCCCGTGGGAGGGGCACAGCTTCCTCGGCCCGACCGACACCCCGATGGCCGAGCACCCCGACGACGTGGCCGTCGACGACGCCGACGTCGCCGAGATCCTGGCCACCGTCAACGCCACGTCGAGAGCGGCGCTCACGCCCGATGACGTCGAGGCGGTGACCGTCGGGATCCGACCGCTGGTGGTCGAGGACGGCAAGGACACCTACACCGCGTCGCGGCGCACCGAGCTGTACGACCACGGCACGGCCGGGGTCGCCGGCCTGTGGTCGATCGCCGGCGGGAAATGGACCACGTCTCGGGGCGAGGCGGAGCGGATCGTCGGTCGTCTGGCGCGCACCGACGAGCTGCGCGGCCGGGCCACCCGCCGGTTCGACTCGGCCCGTCACGGCGTCGCCGGAGCGTTCGGGTGGGCGGTCGACGCCGGGCCGTACCTCGACGCCGCCGTGCACCACCGACCCGAGATCCCGGTCCCGGCAGCGGTGCGCCGCCATCTGGCCCGCCTGTACGGCACCGGCCACGACCGGGTCCTCGACCTCGTCGCCGCCGACCCGGCGCTGGCCGCCCCGCTGTCGGCTCGCCCCGGTCGGCTCGATATCGCCGCCCAGGCGGTCTTCGCCGTCACCGACGAGCAGGCCCGGACGCTGGCCGACGTGACCGACCGCCGGCTGGTGCTCGGCACGCTGGGCCCGTTGACCGACGACGAGCTCGCCGCAGTCGCCGGGGTGGTCGCTCCCTTGCTCGGCTGGGACGCCGGACGCCAGGTGGCCGAGATCGAGCGGGGCCGAGCCCGCCGCCGTGCCCTCGAGGCGCTCCGACACCCCTCGGCCCCTCGGTAGGGTCCCGGACATGGCCACGGTCCTGCAGTGCTGGCGGTACCCGGTGAAGTCGATGCTCGGCGAGGTCGTCGACACCGTCACGATCGGGCCGCTCGGCATCGTCGGCGACCGCACCTGGGCCACCCGTGACCTCGTGCGGGGCGGCATCCGGGGCGCGAAGAAGATCGGCGGGCTGATGTCGCTCGCTGCCCGCAACGACCCCGCCGGCGGGGCCCCGGTGATCACCCTCCCCGACGGCACCGTGTTCGCGGCCGACGACCCCGACGCCGACGTGCGGGTGAGCGCAGCGCTCGGCCACCCGGTGCGCCTCGAGCCGCTCGCCCCGATCGACGACCTCGACCACTACCGCCGGGGGCCCTCCGATCCGGGGCTCGACCCGATGGCCGGCCTGCGCGAGGTGTTCGCTCTCGAACCCGACGAACCGCTGCCCGACCTCACCGTGTTCCCCCCGGTGATCGCCGAGTTCGAGTCGCCGCCCGGCACCTACTACGACTGCTACCCGCTGGTGCTGCAGTCGACCTCGTCGCTCGCACTGATGCGGTCGCTCGTGCCCGACGGGACCGTGGACGTGCGCCGCTTCCGACCGAGCCTGCTCGTCGACACCGGTGATGCCCCCGGCCTGCCCGAGAACGACTGGGTCGGGCGCCGGGTCCGTATCGGCACCGCCGTCGTGTCCGTCCATTCGCCCGCGCCGCGCTGCGTGATGATCACCCGGGGCTTCGCCGACGTGCCCGAGGACCGTCGCATGATGCGGGCCGTCGTCCACGGCGCCGGGCACGCGCTCGGGGTGTACGCCGTCGTCGTCGAGCCCGGTGTGGTGCGCACCGGCGACCCGATCGAGGTGCTGCCCGGCTGACGCGGCGCCTGAAGTGATGCGCCGGAAGTGATGGGCGCACGGTGGCCGCGCCTGCTACGAAGCAGGGATCGTCCCGGGGGAGGGCCAGATGCGACCGTTCCGCTTCTCGATCCAGTCGACCAACGCCGCGAGCGGCACCGAGTGGAAGGACCGGGCCCGCCGGGCCGAGGACCTCGGCTATTCGACCCTCCACGTCGCCGACCACTACGTCGATCCGAAATCGAACGGGGGGCAGCAGCTGGCGGCCGTCCCGGCGATGGCGGTGGCGGCTGCGGTCACCTCCACGCTGCGGATCGGGTGCCGGGTCTTCTGCATCGACTACCAGCCGGCCGCCGTGCTCGCGAAGAACGCCGCCACGCTCGACCTGCTCTCCGACGGCCGGGTCGAGCTCGGGCTCGGTGCCGGTTGGGTGGCCAGCGAGTACGAGCAGATGGGGCTCACGCTCGACCCGGCCCCGGTTCGTATCGAGCGGCTGGCGGAGACCGTCACCTACCTGAAGACGTTCTGCGCCGGCGGCGAGCTGCCCACGGGGTTCCGGGGGGCGCCGGTGACGGTGCAGCAGCCGCACCCGCCGATCATGATCGGTGGCGGCTCGCGCAAGGTCCTGACCCTGGCGGGTCGTGTCGCCGACATCGTGAGCTTCAACTTCGACAACTCCGAGGGACGCGTCGGGGCCAAGGGCGTCGGGTCGTCGACGGCCGACAACATGGACGCGAAGGTCGCCTGGGTCCGGGAGGGCGCCGGTGATCGCTTCGAGGCCCTCGAGCTCGAGGTCGGGGCGTACTTCACCGTCGTCACCGACGATCCGGCGACGGCGGCGGGGGGCATGGCGAAGATGTTCGGGTTGAGCGAGGAGCAGATGCTCGAGCACCCGAACGCGCTGATCGGCTCGGTGTCGGAGATCGTCGACCGGCTGCAGGCTCGGCGCGAACGCTTCGGCTTCAGCTATGTCGCGGTGCCCGACCGGGCGATGGACGCGTTCGCGCCCGTCGTCGCCCAACTCGCCGGGCGCTGAGCTCCGGCTAGCGCAGGGCGAGCAGGACGAGCGCACCGCCGGCGCACATCAGCCCGGACCATTGGATCGGGCGGAGTCGCTCGGCGCCGAGCAGCCGGGCCAGGGCGACCGTGGAGGCCGGATAGAGCGATGCGAGCACGGCCACGACGGCGAGTTGCTCGCCGGCGGTGGCCAGCAGGTACAGGGCGTTCGCTCCCATGTCGAGCACCCCGGCCGCGGCCACCACCGGCCAGTCGCGTCGAGGAATCCGCAGCGGGGCCGCCATTCGCCGGGCGACGGTGGCGGCGAGGGCGATCGACACCGGGCGAGCGCCCAGGAGCGGCCAGAGTCCGGCGTCGTCGCCGGTCCAGGCCAGGAGCACGAAGAACAGGCCGAACCCCGTCCCGGCACCGAGGGCACCCGCCAGCACCCGTCGGATCGGCAGCGTCGGACGGTCCGACGAGGCCGGCGCCGGCACCACGCTCACGAGCACGATGGCGGCGATGGCCAGGCCGATGCCGGTCAGTGCGACCGCCCCCGGTCGCTCGCCGGCGGCCAGGCCGATGCCGGCGGGCACCAGGGCAGCGCACACGGCGGTCACCGGCGACACGACGCTCATGGCACCGAGCGCCAGGCTCCGATAGAGCAGGATGATCCCGGTGCCACCGGCCAGGCCGCCGACGGCTCCGAGGGCGATGTCGGTCATCGAGGGCGTGCCCGGGACGATCGGGAGCAGGATGAGCACGGTGAGCAGGCCGGCCAACTGCGACGTCACGGTGACGGTCGCGGCCGGGAGGCGCCGGGTCGCGGAGCCGCCGCAGTAGTCGGCGCAGCCGTAGACGACCGCCGAGAGCGCAGCGAGCAACGGACCCATCGTCCACGGGGATAGCACACCCGGGTTCGGGATGGCCGTGCCCGTCATGCCGGTTCGTTACGGCCGGGTGAAACGGCGTTCTGGTCAGAGCCGGACGGTGGCCCGTGGCGTACGGTGCGGTCACTTTCGTCATGCTCGTCGTTCTCCTGGCCCACCTCGTCGCCGCCGCGCTGCTGTGGACGATCGGATCCCGTCTCGGCTCGAGGGTGTCCGCTGTGGTGGCCGGCGCGCCGATGGTCGGGTCGTTCGCCTGGCTGCTCACGGCGAGGCCGGGCGACGCACCGGTCACGTCGTCGTGGCGTTGGATCGATGCCCTCGGTCTCGAGTTCGTCCTGCGCCTCGACGGGCTCGGCTGGTTGCTCGCACTGCTCGTCTCCGGCGTCGGGGCCCTGGTGGTCGTCTATGCGTCGGGATACCTCCACGGTGAACCGGCGGTTCCCCGGTTCCTTGGCACCCTCGTGGCGTTCGCCGGGGCGATGCTCGGCCTGGTCGTGGCCGACGAGGTGCTCACGCTGTTCCTCTTCTGGGAGTTGACGTCGGTGACGTCGTTCCTGCTCATCGGCCACGGAGACCGCGACGCTGCGGTCCGGACGGCGGCCACTCGGGCGCTGCTCGTGACGGGCGCCGGTGGGCTGGCCCTGCTCGGTGGTCTGGTCGTGCTGGCACAGGACGCCGGCACCGCCCGCATCTCGGAGCTGGCCGCCGCAGGACCCACGGGCGCGCTCGGGGTGGGCGCAGCGCTGGCCGTGCTCGCCGGCGCCCTCACCAAGTCTGCCCAGGTGCCGTTCCACTTCTGGCTCCCCGGAGCCATGCAGGCACCGACGCCGGTGTCGGCGTACCTGCACTCGGCGACGATGGTGAAAGCCGGTGTGATCCTCCTCGTGCGCTTCGCGCCGTTCCTGGCCGCCCTCGGACCGTGGCGCGGTGTCGTCGTCGCCGCCGGAGTGGCGTCGATGCTGCTCGGGGGCGTCCGGGCGCTGACCGAGACCGACGCGAAGCTGGCGCTGGCGCACGGCACGGTGAGCCAGCTCGGGCTCCTGGTGATCCTCGCCGGTCTCGGGGTCCCCTCGCTCACGTACGCCGCAGTGGCGATGCTGCTCGCCCACGCACTGTTCAAAGCGCCGCTGTTCCTCGTGGTCGGGATCGTCGATCACGCCACCGGCACGCGCGACCTTCGCCGCCTCGGCGGGCTGCGTCGCGAGCTGCCGGTCGTGGCAGCCCTCGCCGCGCTCGCTGCGGCTTCGATGGCGGCGTTGCCGCCTCTGGCGGGGTTCGTGGCGAAGGAAAAGGCGCTCGACGCGCTTTCGCTCGACGGACCGGGTGCCGCCGGTGCCGTGGCGCTCGTCGGGGTGGTCGCCGGTTCGGTGCTGACCGTGGCCTACACCGCACGGTGGTGGTGGTCGGTGTTCGCCGGGGCACCCCGCAGCGACCTGCACGTCCACGCCCCGGGTCCGAGCCTGGTCCTGCCCGTCGCCGCCCTCGCCATCGGTGGGCTCGCGATGGGGGTCGCGGCCGGTCCCGTCGGGTCGCTCGTCGCGGACGCCACGGCGATCGATGCGTCGCTCCACCTGTGGCCCGGGGCCAACCTCGCACTCGGGCTGTCGCTGATCGCCGTGCTCGCCGGGGTGGCGCTGTTCGTGGTCGTGCGCCGGCGACCGCTGCGGCCGGCACCGGCGTGGGTGCCGCGTGGCGACGCAGTGTACGAGCGCACCTACGGCGGGTTGCTGGCCGGCGCTCGCCGGATCGCCGGGATCGTCCAGCCGGGTTCGTTGCCGGCCTATCTCGGCATCGTGTTCGTCACGGTCGTCGCCGTCGTGGTCGCGGCCGTTGCACTCGGCGCCCGACCGGGCGACCTCCCGGTCCGCCTCGCCGACGGCCCGGCCGAGGTGGTCATCGCTGCGTGCGTCGCGGTCCAGGCCGTCGTCGTGCTGCGGGTGCGCCGCCGGTTCGCCGGCGCCGTCGTGCTCGGTGGGGTGGGGTACGGGTTGGCGCTGCTGTTCGCGCTGCAGGGCGCCCCGGATCTGGCCGTCACGCAGTTCCTGGTCGAGACCCTGACCCTGGTGTCGCTGCTGCTCGTGCTGCGCCATCTCCCCGATCGGTTCGAACCGGCGCCGTCCTGGGCGCCCGGCGTCGTGCGGGTTGCGGTCGCCCTCGCCACCGGCGCGGTGGTGGCGACGTTGTTGTGGTTCGCCGGCACGAACCGGTCCGGGCCCAGCCCGGCACCGGAATACCTCGAGGCGTCGTTGCCGCTCGGCGGGGGACGGAACGTCGTCAACGTCACGCTGGTCGATTTCCGAGGCGCCGACACCCTCGGGGAGATCACTGTGCTCGGCATCGCGGCGGTGGGGGTCGGCAACCTCGTGCGCGCGGCGCGCCGGGCGCAGCGCCGAGCCGAGCCGGCGACGCTCGGGGTCACGACGGCGTGGTCCTCGGTGATCGTCGACCTCACCGCTCGGCTGCTGTTCCCGGTGGTGCTGCTGGTGTCGATCGTGATCGCCTTCCGTGGCCACAACGCCCCCGGGGGCGGGTTCGCGGGTGGCCTGATCGCCGGATCGGCGTTCGTGATCCGCTACCTCGCCGAGGGGCGCACCTTCGCCAAGGCCCGGGCCCGGCTCGCACCCACCACGATGATCGGCGTCGGTCTCCTGCTGTCGGCGCTCACGGCGCTCGCCCCGATCGCGGCGGGCAACGAGTACTTCACCTCGACGATCGTGTCGCTCGACGTGCCGCTGATCGGCCAGGTGAAGCTCGTCAGTTCGGCGCTGTTCGACCTCGGCGTCTACGCGTTGGTGACCGGGGTGGTGCTGATGATCCTCAACGAACTCGGCTCGGACTCGCAGCGGCTCGTGCCCCGCCGGGTCGGGAGACCCCGATGAGCCTCACGTTGGTGGTGCTGTGCGGCGTGCTCGTGTCGGCGGGTGTCTACCTGCTGCTCCACCGGAGTCTCACGCGCATCGTGCTCGGCGTCGGCATGCTCGGCAACGCCGTGAACGTGCTGCTGTTCGCCACGGGCGGCAAGAACGGCTCGGCACCGATCCTGCGCCCCGACGGCACGGTCGAGCAGCCGGTCTCGGATCCGTTGCCGCAGGCGCTGATGCTCACTGCGATCGTGATCGGGTTCGCGCTCATCTCGTTCCTGTGCGCGCTCGCCTGGCGGAGCTGGACACTCGACGGCAACGACATCGTCGAAGACGACGTCGAGGATCGCCGCCTTGCGCAGGCCGGGTCGGTCGACCCGGCGTCGACCCCCTGGGAGCGGCCGTGAACGCCGTGGTCCCGCTCCCGATCGTGTTGCCGATCGTCGGCGCTGCCCTCAGCCTGTTGGCCTGGCGACGCCAGCGGATCCAACGCGCCATCTCGGCGGTCGCGCTTCTCGCCGCGCTGGGCTCGGCGGTCACCGTGCTCGCCAGCGTCGTGGCCGACGAGGCGCCGATCGCCGTGCGGATCGGCGGATCGGCGCCGGTCATCGGCATCGTGCTCGTCGCCGATCGGCTCTCGGCCCTGCTCCTAATCGTCGCCGTGGCGATGCTCGCCGTCGTGCTCGTGTACGCCGTCGGGCAGCGCACGCCCGACGAACGCTCCCGCGCCTACCACCCGGCCTATCTCGTGCTGACGGCGGGGGTGGCCGGGGCGTTCCTGGCCGGTGACCTGTTCCACCTGTTCGTCGCCGTCGAGGTCCTCCTGATCGCGAGCTACGTGCTGCTGATGCTCGAGGGCAGCAACGCCCAGGTGCGCGCCGGCACGACCTATGTGGTGATCAACATCCTGGAGTCGATGCTCCTGCTCGCCGCGATCGGGTTGGTGTTCGCAGCGACGGGCACGGTGTCCATGGCGCTGTTGCCCGAGCGGATCGCCGCGCTCGACAGCGGGGTTCGATGGGGGCTCAACGGGATGCTGTTCGTTGCGTTCGGGCTGAAGGCTGCGGTGTTCCCGCTGTTCTCCTGGCTGCCGGACTCGTACCCGACGGCACCGAGCCCGGTCACGGCGGTGTTCGCCGGATTGTTGACCAAGATCGGCGTCTACGCGCTGGTGCGCACCGAGACCCTGCTGTTCCCCGGCGAGCAGGAGGTGCTGCTGCTGGTCGTCGCGGCGCTGACGATGATCGTCGGGGTGCTCGGCGCCCTGGCCCAGGGCGACATGAAACGAATCCTGTCGTTCCACATCGTGAGCCAGATCGGCTACATGGTGCTCGGTATCGGCATCGGCACCCCGGCTGCGCTGGCTGCGACGGTGTTCTTCATCGTCCATCAGATCCCGGTGAAGACCTCGTTGTTCCTCGTCGAGGGGATCGTCGAACGGGAGACGGGCACCAGTCGCCTCGCCGAGGTCGGAGGCCTGTTGCATCGTTCGGGTTGGCTGGCGGTGCTGTTCGGCGTGTCGGCCCTGAGCCTCGCCGGCGTGCCGCCGCTGTCGGGCTTCGTGGGCAAGTTGGGGATCGTCGAGGCGGCGGCGAGCGATGGGCAGTGGATGATGCTGGCCGTCGCGCTGGCCGTGTCACTGCTCACGCTGGTGTCGATGGTCAAGATCTGGGTCGGGCTCTTCTGGGGCGAGGTCATGCCCGTGCCTCCGGCCGACCGGGCCCGTGGGCTGCTGCGGCGCACCCCGGTGATGGCCGGTGCCACGATCGTCGCCGTGGGATTCGGGGTGGCGATCGCCGTGGTGTCCGGACCCTTGTACCGGCTGTGTGCCGACATCGGCGCCGAACTCCTCGACCCCTCCGCCTACATCCGGGCGGTGACCGGATGATGCGCCGTCTGCTCCTGGGTGCAGCCCTGCTGGTCACCTGGCTGCTGCTGTGGGGCGAGGTGTCCGTGGCCAACCTCCTGAGCGGTCTGGTCGCCAGCGCAGCGGTCGTCGTCCTCGTCCCCGGGCTCGGGGTGCCGGCCGGTCATCGGGTTCGCCCGGTCGGGCTCGTGTGCCTCGTCGGCCTGTTCGTGGTCGCCCTCGCTCGCTCGACCTACCAGGTGGTGCTCGCCGTGGTGCATCCCACGCCCGAGCGGTTGCGCGCCGGGGTGGTCCGGGTTCGGCTGCGTTCCCGCTCATCGTTGGTCGGCACGATCGTCGCCGACCTCGTCACCTTGACCCCGGGCACGTTGTCGCTGTCGCTCGACAACGGCGTGCTGTTCGTCCACGTCCTCGGTCTCGGCGACCCCGAGGCCGCTCGGGCCGACGTCCTGCGCTTCGAACAGGCGGTGCTCGCTGCGATCGAACCGCTGCCACCGGCGGTGAGCCGATGACGGCCGTGACCACGATCGCGTTGGTCATCCTCGCCGTGTCGGCGGTGATCGCCGTGGCGAAGGTGGCGGCCTCGTCGATTGTCGTCGACCGGGCCGTAGCGCTCGACCTCGGCCTGCTGATCGTGGCCAACGCGCTCGTGGTGGTGGCCGTGCGGTGGGGCGACGACCTCCTCCTCGACCTCGTGCTGCTGGTGGGGCTGCTGGGATTCGTGTCCGGTCTCACGGTGGCCCGCTTCGTCGAACGGCGCGGGCCGTGACCCCGTTCGAGGTGGTCGCTGCGGTCGGGATGCTGACCGGGAGCGTGCTGTGCCTGCTCGCCGCGATCGGCCTGCACCGCATGCCCGACCTCTACGCCCGGATGCATGCCGCGACCAAGGTGCCGACGATGGCGCTGCTGGTCACCTCGGTCGGCGCTGCGTTCGTGCTCACGGATGCGGAATCCCTGACGCGCCTCGTGCTCATCGTGCTGCTGCAGTTCCTGACCGCACCGGCCGCGGCGCATCTGCTCGGGCGGGCGGCGCACGACCGTCGACTCACGCGCAGCAAGCACACGGTGCTCGACGAACTCGAAGGCCCGGATCTGCGGCCCTGAGCACGGCGTCGGGCCGGTGCTGCGCCGGAACGTTCCTCAGTGACCGGAGGCGGCCGGCGCCGCGACCACTTCGAACGCGAGCAGCCCGTCCTGCCACACCGTGCGGGCCTCTCCGGCGAGGCGAAGGTGCTCGAGATGGGCGTAGGTCTCGCTCTCGGCCATCGGACCCCAGGCCCGCTCCGAGAACAGGTGCCGCATCATCTCGTTGACCGTGGCCGCCCGACCGAACTCGGCCGAGGTGGTCCGCAGTTTCTCGAGGCGCTCCTCGTGGTGGACCTTGATGTGGGCGACCCGGCTCTGCAGGTCGGCGAACGGGGTGCCGTGCGCGGGCAGTACGTACCGTACGCCGGAGAGCCCGGCGACCTTGTCGAGCGAGCCGAAGAACTCCTTGAGCGGATCGTCCTGGTTCGTGACCCCGGCGATGTGGGGGGTGATCGTCGGCAGCACGTGGTCGCCGGAGAGCAGCACCCCCTCGGTCGGGTCGTAGAGGCACAGGTGATCGTGGGTGTGCCCCGGGGTGTGGACCGCCACCCACTCACGCCGGGCCAGGGTGACCACCTGGGCGTCGTCGAGGCGCACGGTGGGCCGAGGGCGCTGGAGCGGGTCGGTCATCATTTGCCGCATCCGCTGCTCGGACGCCGAATCGAGCGGGCGGTACCGCTCGCCACCCCACGGGGTCGGCCGGTCCCAGGGTGCCGGGATGGCGTCGGTGTCGCCCCGTTCGAGCAGCTCGGCCATCGTCTCGGCGTCGGGGCTGTCGGGTTCGGGTTCCCAGTAGAGCTTGAACAGGCGGTGGCTGACGATGTCGGCCCCCGATTCCTCGCGCAGCCACTGCGCCCCACCGAAGTGATCCGGATGGGAGTGGGTGACGATCACGGTGTGGACCCGGGGGATCGGCACACCGAGGCGGGCGAGCCGCTCACCGAGCGCTGCGCGGCTGACCTCGTCGGGCAACCCCGGATCGACGAGGGTGAACCCGTCACCGTCCTCGAGCACGTAGCAGTTGACGTGACCGAGGCCAGGCATGGAGATCGGGAGCTGCATGCGCAAGATCCCCGGAGCGACCTCGGTGACGTCGTCCTCGGCCGGTTGCTGCTCGGATCGCACACCCATGCTCGGGAAGTTAGTTGGCGACTGCAAGGTTCCACACGTTGCCTCCGTCCGGTGGGGGTCGACGGTGACCGGTGCCGGTCCGACCGGCGCCGTGGCCCGGGCCTACGGTCGCGGCCGATGCCGACGATGTCGCTGGCCGTGTACGCCGTCGGGTGGGCGATCGGCTGGTTGCTGCTCGCACGGTTCCCGGCGCTGCCGGCGATCCGGCCGGATCGGCCGTCGGTGGCGGTCGTGATCCCGGCGCGCGACGAGGAGCGTTCGCTGCCCACGCTGCTCGCCTCGGTACAGCCGCAACTGCGCGTCGGGGACGAACTCGTGGTCGTCGACGACCATTCGAGCGATGCGACGGCTCGCCTCGCCCGGGCGGCAGGGGCAACGGTGCTCGCGGCGCCCGAGTTGCCCGGCGGCTGGGCCGGAAAGTGCTGGGCGCTGCACACCGGGATCGGTGCGACGAGCGCCGAGATGCTCGTGCTCGTCGACGCCGACGTCGAGCTCGCTGCCGACGCGCTGGACCGGCTCGTCCCGCTCGCGGCGCAGGGCGCCCTCGTGGCGGTGCAGCCCTGGCACCGGACGGAACGGCTCTACGAGCAGGCGAGCCTGTTGTTCAACCTGGTTGGCCCGATGGGGTCGGGCGGGTTCGTCGCCTGGCGGCGACCCGGTCGGAGCCGGCTCGCGTTCGGCCCGGTGCTCGTCACGCGACGAGACCGCTACGAGGCCATAGGCGGGCACGCCCATCCCGCCGTGCGAGGACGGGTGGCCGAGGATCTCGCGCTCGCCGAGCGCTACGGCGGCGCCACCGTCCTGCTCGACCGGCGACTCGCCCGGTTCCGGATGTACCCCGAGGGCCTCGGCCAGCTCGTGCAGGGGTGGACGAAGAACCAGATGGCGGGCATCGCTGCGATCCCGTGGTGGATGGTCCTCGCCATCGTCGCCTGGGTGGCCTCGCTGCTGGGCGGGTGGCGTGTGCACCCCGGCCTCTGCCTGGTGAGCGCCGCCCAGCTGTGGGTGCTCGGCCGCCGGGTCGGGCGGTTCGGACCGTTGACTGCGCTGACCTATCCGCTGTGGACGCTGGTGTTCGTGGTGGTGGTGTTCCGCTCGATCGCGCTGCGGATCACCGGCCGGCCCGCCAGGTGGCGGGGTCGTTCACTGCGGGCGTGACGGCAGGAACACGCGCTCGCGGTAGTACCGCAGCTCGGCGACGCTTTCCCGGATGTCGTCGAGGGCACGGTGGCTTCCCTGCTTGCGCGGGCGTTCCGAGCGCACGGCCGGGTACCAGCGCCGCACGAGTTCCTTGACGGTGGACACGTCGACGCTGCGGTAGTGGAGCCAGTCCTCGATCTCGGGAAGGTAGGCCGCAAGGAAGCGCCGGTCGGTGCCGATCGAGTTGCCGCACAACGGGATCTTGCGGGCCTCGGGCGAATGCTTGCGGATGAAGGCGAGGGTCTCGCCGCCGGCGTGCTCGAGGCTGATCGTCGAGGTTCGGATGGCCTCGAGGAGGCCGGACCGGGTGTGCATGTCGACGACGAAGGGATCCATCTTGGCGAGCACCTCGTCGGTTTGGAACACCACGAGGTCGGGCCCTTCCTCGACGACGTTCAGTTCGTCGTCGGTCACCAGGGTGGCGATCTCCACGATCCGGTCGACGGACGGATCGAGCCCGGTCATCTCCAGGTCCATCCAGATCAGCACCGCAGGGATGCTACCGGCGCGGCCCGGCCGAGCGGGGGAACGATGGCCGGCGGTGGTGTCAGTCGGCGACGATCGTGGTGTCGGTCGGCGACGATCGTGGTGTCGGTCGGCGACGATGGGGGCATGACCCGACTGCGCGTCGTGCGCCTCGACGGGGATCTGCCCGCACCCGGCTACGCCCGGCCTGGCGATGCCGGTCTCGATCTCCTGGCTCGCCACGACCTCCACCTGGCCCCCGGCGGCGGCCGAGGTCTGGTCGCGACCGGGATTGCCGTCGCCATCCCGGCCGGTCACGCAGGCTTCGTCCAGCCCCGCTCCGGACTCGCCCTGCGTCACGGGATCACGGTGCTGAACAGCCCGGGCCTGATCGACAGCGGCTACCGGGACGAGTTGCGTGTCGTGCTGGTGAACACCGACCCGGTCGAGCCCTATGACGTGCGCCGAGGCGACCGGATCGCGCAGTTGGTCGTGCTCGCCGTCGCCCAGTGCGTGCTCGTCGAGGTGGCCGACTTCGACGGCGACGACCACCGGGGCGGCGGATTCGGCTCGACCGGCCGGTGAGATCCGGGCCGTGAGATCCGGCGGGTGAGTTCCGGGCGGTGCGTTTCGGGCTCGGCCGGACCGCCGATCACGCGGGCTGGCACGACGGGCAGGCGTAACACCAGCGGCCGGCGAGATCCCATCGGGCGATCGGTGTCCCGCACCGCCAACAGTGCTCGCGCTTGTAGACGTAGGTGGCCTTGCCCCGGGCGCCACGCCCGGCGGCCGACGGTTGCTCGGATCGGTCGACGGTGACGATCCGGCCGCTGCGCACCCCGGCCCGGAGTTGACGTACGACGGTGTCCCACAGCGCCAGGCGTTCGTCGTCGCCGAGCTCCCGGCCGGTACGCAGCGGCCAGATCCCGTTCACGAACAGCGCCTCGGCCCGGTACACGTTGCCGACGCCGGCGACAACCGACTGGTCCATCAGCAGCAACCCGATCGCCCGGCGGCTCCGGGCGATCGTGTCCAGGAAGCGCTCCGGGTCGGCGTCGGGGCGCAGCGGATCCGGACCGAGGCGCGCCACCACGGCGTCGCGGTCGACCGGGTCGCCGAGCTCGCACGCGGTGGGTCCGCTCAGGTCGGTCGTACCGAGCGGTCCGTGGAGTCGCACCCGGACCTGCCCACGCGGCTCTGGCGGCGGCCCGGCGGGGTACGTGCGCCAGCGTCCGAACAGGCCGAGGTGTACGTGGAGTACCGCGTCGCCCTCGAACCACAGCCACTCGTGCTTGCCCCACGCCTCGACCCGTTCGAGCCGGCGGCCATCGAGGACTGCGGCGCCGTCGCCGAACCGCCCCTGTGGGGAACTGACGCTCAGGGGATGTCCGGTCAGGAGTCGCCGGTGGGTCGCGGCGTGCCGGTGGATCGTGTGGCCTTCGGGCACGTCAGCTCGGCCAGCTCGGCACGCCCTCGTCGAGCTGGACGCCCATCGTGTTCAAGAAGCCCGAGACCAGACGGTAGAACCCGGCGACGACCACGAGTTCGACGAATTCGGCATCGGACCACCGCCGCCGCAGGGCCTCGGCGGTGGCGTCCGAGGCGCTGTCGCCGTCGCACAGGTCGTCGGCGAGGGCGATGAGCGCCCGGTCGTCGTCGCTCCACGGGTGTGCCGCGCAGGCGGCCCGGTCGCCGGCGAGGGCAGCGATCTCCGCGGGCGTGAGGCCGCACCGTTCCCCGATCACGGTGTGCTGGCCGAACTCGTACACGCTCCGGCACCGTGCGCCGATCCGCAGGATGACGATCTCCCGCTCGCGCGCGGGGAGCAGACCCTTGTTGAGCAGGTAGCCGCCGAACCGGTTGAACCGCTCGAGCAGTGCCGGATGGTGGGCGAGGGTGCCGAAGATGTTGATCGGCCGGCCGTCGCGCAGCAGGGTCTTGCCGAGGGCGGCGTCGAGCTCGGCAGAGCGCTCCTCGCGAGGAGCGAGGCGTGGCTGGTCGACACGTCGGTGCGGGTCGCTCGAGGGTGCGGTCATCGACTCATTGTGGCCGCTGCGGCTCGGTGGCCGACGAGCCTGCGCACCCGGTCGCCACTCAGGGCTTCACGCAGGTCGCAAGGTAGGGGAGATCGGCGTCCGTGGCGGTGCTGCAACCGGCGACCGGGGCGGTTCGCTTCGGGTCGACGGCCTGCGCAATCCCGGCGGTCAGCGCGGGGAACTCCGTGAGCTCGACGCGGTCCCACAGGGCACGGACCGGGTTGAGCAACCACGGGGGGCTCGGCGGGAGCGCCGGGAAGGCGAAGGCCTTCGCCATCCCGGTCAGCAGGCTGCCGTCCTCGGCGAAGGTTGCGAACACCGGTCGGAACTTGGCGGCCATCGCGCCGGTGAAGGTGAGCACCGGAACCCCGGTCAGCGGGATGCGGGTTGCGTCCCAGCCCGAGATGCGGATCGTGCCGTCGAGCGCGACCAGCGCCGCTTCGATCGTGCGGCCCTGTGGCGCATAGCCGATGACGATGCCCTGACCGGCGACGATGCCGATGTCGATCGCCTTGTCCACGGCGGCGACCGTCTCGGCGTCGGTGAGGTCGCCGTCGATGGTGATCGTCCCGCTCGCCGACACCGTCACCTGGTCCGTCGTTCCTCGCACCGAGGCGTTGCCGTTCACGTGGATCACGCCGCCCGGTGGGACGAAGCGGTCCGTGCCACCATTGACGCTCACCTGGTTGCCACCGGAGAACACGAACGACGTCGGCCCTGCGAAGGTCCAGGCGCTGCCGGCGATCGCCGCGAACGGGCTGGTGCTGGACGGGAGGGCGAGCACCGGTCCCTGCTGTGCCGTCGGCGGGCTGGACGCAGCGGGGCAGGTGGTCGACAGCTTCCTCAGGATCTCCGTACTGGTGGCCTCGACCGTTCCGGTGAAGCTCGGTGAGCCGCAGGTCCAGAACCACGGATCGTTGGTGTGGATCGGGCCGGCGAGTTGATCGACCCCGAGCGCGAGGTCACGGGTGATCGCGTCGAGGCCGAGCGTCGCGAGGTTGGTCCCCCGGAGCTCGCTGAAGTCGGCGGTGCCGGTGCGGAACCTGACCGACGGGTAGGTCGTGGGGGTCTCGTTGACGGCGACGATCTCGAGGGTCAACGGCGCAGTCGGCCCGAGCGCGAGATCGGTCGAGGTCCAGGTTGCCCCGGCCGTGATGTCGGCCGAGCCCCACGCCCCGGTGCCGACCTGCCATCGCACCCGCGTGGCTTCGTCGGCGACGACTTGGACGTTGCTGGTCCCGGCAGCCGTGGGCTTCACCTTGGTCGCTGCGCGCACCGCGCCGTTCGTCAGGGTGAGGACCGTTCCCGTCGAGGTCTCCGCCCGATAGCGGTCCTGCAACGTCGCATTCGCTGGCGGCTGGGGCAGGTCGTTGACGAACAGTCCGGGCAGGGTCCACGCCGATCCGCCGTTGCGGAGCCACGCCTCGCCGACCCAGAGCTCGGTGGTGGGTGTCGATGCCGGCGGTGTGTAGCCGACGTAGGCGATCTCTCGGCAGCCGCCGGTGAGCCGTTGGGCGGGATCGGTGCTGTCGGGGTTGCAGGACGCCGGCTCTGTGTACAGGTTCGGGTCGAGCGTCTCGCGGACGGTGAACATCAGGAAGTCGAGGTAGGCGCGTCGGCGCCAGCGCTGCTGGAGCTTGGTGTAGGTGCAGGTCTCGGGGGTGGTCCGGCAACCGACCCGTGCGATCACCTCGGCAACGATGACCTGCCCGGGTGCGGTCGCCGTCGCCGCCTGCGGTTGCAGCGAGTAGCTGAAGCAGTCGTCCCGGATCTTCTCGCAGCGTCGGAACACGCCGGTTGCGGGATCGAACATCGCCCACCCGACGGTCGCGCCGGCGTCGCTCACCCGCTTGCCCGGCGCAACCCGGCCGGCGAGCGCCGGGAACGTGTCGGTCACCGCACGGGCCGAGACGCCCACCGTGGTGTAGAGCTCGTTGAGCACGCTCTCGGCGAGCAGACGCCCGTCGGTCTGGCGTCGGGAGTCGCCCGTCGTCCTGCTGTCGATCACCACGGGCGCCACGCCTGCCACGAGGATGCCGCCGAGGAGGAACGACACGACCGTGGCGAGGATCAGCGAGTACCCGCCGTCGTCCCGGGGGAGCCGGGGTCGGAAGTTCACGGCGCCACCACCTTGTCACCGGTCCAGAAGCCTTCTGACGCATAGCGGACGGCGCGAAGACCGGTCTGCATCGACAGCGTCTGTTCGACGAGCCGGCCGGATCGATCCCGGAACTCGAGCGTCGCTGCGAAACGGACCAGTGCGATGCTGTTGACATCGATCGGCGCCGTGAGGGCGGCGCCGTTCACGCCGAGGTACGAGAACGGGGCGGAGCCACCGCTCGGTGATCGGCCGAGCGTCTGGGTCGATGTCGGGCTGCCCGGGTAGGTCGGGTTCAGCTCGCCGGTCGGCTGGTACCGCTCGAGGGCCAAGACACCGGAGGCACTGTGGTAGTTCAAGCAGAGCTTCCACGGGGTCGCGGTGAGCGTGGGGGTCCCGGTCGTCTGTGCCGGGCGACGGGACAGGAAGCAGACCTTGGCCGTGCTCGCTTCCGTGATCGGCGTGCCGATCTCGGTCACCCGCCCGGCTCGACACGCTGCGAGGGTGGTGGCCGCCGCAGGGTCGGTGCACCTGACCTGTCCCCGAGCGGTGGCGAGCTGTTCGAAGACGTCGTCGAGCGTGCGGCGCTGCTCGGTCGATGCGTCCGAGCGGCTGCCGACTTCGGTCGAGACGCGGTTGATCGTCAGCAACATGGTCATCGCCATCGTCCCGGCCAGCGCGAGCAGGCCGAGCGTGACGGCGAGCTCGACGAGGCTGAAACCGCTGTCGTTGTGGCCGCAGATCCGGCGACCTGTGCGGCGGGGTCGATCCCTCACGGCGCGGTCACCGTGGCGACGATGCAGGCCTCACCTTTGGCTTCGGGAACGGTCACCTGTTTCGTGACCAGTGTGCTCGGGTTGCGCAGCGTGTACTCCGTCTCGGCCGTGAGGTAGGGCAGGAGCGCCTTGCCGTTGCTGGCGAGGGTCACGGGGTAGGCGAAGCCCGAGATCCTCAGCTCCGTCGTCGACCCGGCGGTTCCGGTCACCTCGATCGTCCCGGTTCGGAGCCGGGCGGCCGAGTCGACGGGCAGGCCCGCCAGTGTGCTCACGGACCGACTGTTCGTCTTCCCTCGTTCGGACCAGCTCGCCGTCACGGTGCGGCGCAGCCGGTACGACGGGCACGGTGCACCCGCAGCCGTGGTGGTGGAGGCGAGCACGGTGTTGGCCTGCACGACCACCCATTGGGCATCGAGCTGGAGCGAGAACTGCGCGCCGAGTTCGGTGACGGTCCAGCTCCGGGTTCCGAGCGAACCCTCGCAGCGGGTCTGCTGGGCAGTGAGTGCGGTGGTGAGCGTCGGGAGGATGCCGCAGTCGAACACTGCGGCGCGCTCGGCTGCCTCGGAGGCCAGCCGTTGTGCCGCCGTGGCCCGGCGGTTGACGAGTTCGGTCCGGGACGTCGACGACAGGACCAGGAGCGAGAACGTGAACACCATCGCAAGCACGGACAGCGCCATCACGAGCTCGAACATCGTTGCGCCGTGGTCGTCCCGCCGTCCCGGCCGGCGAACCCGGGCACGCACGTCAGCCCGCAGCGGTGGTCGTCACCGGGGTCCCCGGCGCCGGAGCTGGGGCCTTCGGTTGCGCGGCGGGACTCAACAGCAACGGCATGGTGAAGGCTCGGACGCTCATGGCCGCCGTGCCCACCGCCGGGGTCACCTTCGTGTCCCACACGATGTCGACGGAGTCGACCACGAAGACCCGCTGCAGGCGGGTCAGCGCATCGAAGTAGGCGCGGAGGTTGGGATCGGTGCCGGAGACCTCGACGCTCATGCTGATCTCGGAGTAGCCGACTATGCCGCGCGGCTTGTCGCCGCCCTGGGCCGGCGGAGCGGTGACCGCTGCGCCGGACCCGGCGGGCTCGGCGAAGGTCGCCTTCAGCCAGGTGACGTTGGCGCTGGCCGCAAGGGCGCCGAGCGATCGGATCAGGTCGGGTAGTGCTGCGTCCGGCGGAATCGCAGCAGAGACTCGCTCGATCGACCGGCGGAAGACGTCCCGTTGGCGGTCGGCGTTCTGGGCGGGGGCGAGCTTGGCCTCGAGCGTGGCGACTTCTTCTTCGAGCGTGGCGACCTGGTCCATGCGGTCGGATCGCTGCCCCCATACCCAGTTGGCGCCCAGCGCGAGCACGAGGACGGCGGGCACGACCTTCAACAACAACATGCGACCGTTCATCGGTTCCGCGCCTTCAGGATCGGCCGTTCGAGCACGTAGGTGTGCCCGGCAGGTAGCAGCGCCGTCACCGAGGCGTTCACGAACTCGTCACCGGTGGCGTCCTTGCTCGGCGGCGGCACGTTCGACAACCACACCTTCTCGGCGCCCATCTTGGACAGCGCTTCGAGGAAGGGGCTGACCGCTTCCTGGCGGCCGCGCAGGCGGACCTCGAGGTTGAGGCGCAGGCCTCCGTCGGCTGGTCGCCCGATCCGGACCGCTTGGAGCTGACCCCCCGCCGGCAGGGTCCGGGCGAGCGCGTCCATCAGCTTGGGAAGGTCGAGTTCGTTCTGCAATGTATGGGCGAGGGTGGCGTCGGCAACCCCGCCGAGGGTTTGGAGGACGAGAGCGGGGGCGTACGAGGCGAGTTGCGTTTCGAGCTCTGCCTTGCGGTCTTCGGCCTCGCTCACCTGGCCGTCGGCCTGGAGGATCAACCCGAAGGAGGCAAGGACCAAGGCCGCTGCCGTTCCCGCTCCGACGATCAACCGTTTGCGGGCATGCTCGCGCTGGAGTCGTCGGCGGTTCCGTTCGACGATCTCGGGGTCGCGCAGGCCGAGCAGGGGTTGTTCGTCCTGGTCGACGAGTCCGGCGAGCAGGGCCGAATAGCCGACCGGCCGCTCGATGCGCGACACGGTGTCCAGCGACGCGACGCTCGGGGCGACCGGCTTGAGGAACAGGGCGGCGTCCATGAGGGTGCCGGCGAGGTTGGGGAGCAAGAACCCGGGGCCGTGCGCATGGATGTCCGACGGGATCGTGAGACCCTGCCGGGTCCAGAAGTCCGTCGTCCGGGTGATCTGCACTCCGAGTTCGACGACGTAGGCATGCACGATGCCGACCGCCTCGAGGTCGTTCTGGGCGGCGCCGCGGACGACGGCGGCGACGCGTTCGAAGGCTCGGGCCGGATCCGGCCCAAGGCGTTCGTACACGCTGTTGAGACCGCCGCACGACAGATAGCGCACCGCCATCGGCTTGCCGTCGGCGATGAGCGCCAAGTCGACGCTGTCGTTGCGCAACCCCAGGAAGAGCCCGTTCTGGCTGTAAAGCAGCGATGCCGGGACCAGTGCCGCATCGGTCGATGCGAATGCGTCCCAAGCTTCGCGCAGCGGATGGACGTCGACCACGGCGCTGACCCCTCGCACCGTGCCGTCGCGCTCGTCGGTGATCCGGAACGACCAGATCGAGTCGGGCCGCAGCAGGCCCACCTCGTCGAGGGCGTCGGCCAGCGCTGCGCCACGGGCGTTCACCGGAACGTCGGCGAACTCGAGCAACTCCGTGCGCGTCGCCGGGTGGTGCCAGGCGACGGTGATGGGGCCTCTCGGATTCGTGGCGAGGAACTGTCGGACGGTTCGTCCCACCGTCTCCGATCGGAAAACGGTGGAGGACACGACGACGTCGTTGACGACCTCCATCACCCGGAGCGTGGTGCCGTCGAGTTCGGCGCCGAAGCACCGACCCGTTCGGCGTCGCCCATCGGGCGGGTTCGGGAGGGCCACAGCCGGGCTCGGATGCGGGGGCGCCGACGTCATCGGTTGTCGAATCGGCCGATGCGCTGCACAGTTGAGCCGCTACTGGAAGCGGGTTGCCGAACCTTTCAAGGTCCGGCACCGCAATCAGTTTTGAATCAGTAGTCGATCACGGAGATGTCGCGCAGCTTGTCGAGTCGGTGACGGGCGTTGATCGTTCGGACCGTTCCCGATCGGGAGCGCATGACCAGCGACTGCGTGGTGGCGCCGTTCGTGTCGAAGCGCACCCCCCGCAGCAGTTCACCGTCCGTGACGCCCGTGGCGGCGAAGAAGGCGTTGTCGCCCTGGACGAGGTCGTCGGTCGTCAGCACTCGGTCGAGGTAGTAGCCCGCAGCGACGGCGGCGGCGCGCTCGTCGTCGTTCCGGGGCCACAGGCGCCCCTGGATCTCCCCGCCCATCGCCTTCAGTGCGGCCGCGGCCACGACCCCCTCCGGCGTGCCCCCGATCCCGAACAGGATGTCGCAGCCGGCCTCGGGCCAGGCCGTGGCGATGGCCCCGAAGATGTCGCCGTCGCTGATCAGACGGATCCGCGCACCGGTGGAACGCACTTCACCGATCAGGTCGGCATGCCGGTCGCGGTCGAGGATCACGACGGTGAGATCGCGCACGCTCTCCCGCTTGGCTTTGGCCACCCAGCGCAGGTTCTGGGTCGCCGACGCGGTGATGTCGATCGAGCCGGCGGCGTCGGGACCCACCGCGATCTTCTCCATGTAGACGCAGGGTCCCGGGTTGAACATCGCCCCACGATCGGTGACGGCGATCACCGAGAGCGCATTGCCCCGACCGAGCGAGGTGAGCGTCGTGCCGTCGATGGGGTCGACGGCGACGTCGCAGACCGGGGGTGTCCCGTCACCGACCCGCTCGCCGTTGTAGAGCATGGGCGCCTCGTCCTTCTCCCCCTCCCCGATCACGACGATCCCGTCCATGGGAACGCCGGACAGGATGGTGCGCATCGCTTCCACGGCGGCGCCGTCGGCGCCGTTCTTGTCGCCGCGGCCCATCCAGCGAGCCGCGGCCATGGCGGCGGCTTCGGTCGTGCGGACCAACTCCAGGGCGAGGTTTCGTTCGGGGGCCTGTGCCATGGGGGGCACGGTACTCAGCGCAGGGTCCTCGATGCCGTGAGGGCGTCGATCTCCGCGGGCGAGTACCCCGCCTCGGCCAGGATGGCGGGACCGTCCGCGCCGGGGAGCGGCGCAGGGTGGCGCAGTGCGCCGGCCGGGGTCCGATCGAAGCGGACGGGGTACGGGATGTGGCGGTACGGCCCGGCGACGGGGTGGTCGACGACCGGGAGCCCGGCGACGAGATCGTCGAGCGAGGCGACCTCCGTGGCCGGGATCTGGTTGGTCCGGCAGAACGCAAGCCAGTTGGCCGTCGTGTCCGTCGCCAGGACGGCTCCGACGTCGCGGTACAGCGAGTCCGCGTTGGCGATCCGGGCCCGTCCGGATCGGATGCGAGGGTCGCCGGCCAGGTCTTCGCGTCCGCCCTTGCGGAAGATCGCGACGTAGTTCGCTTCGCTGTACGGCAGGACGTGGATCCAACCGTCGATCGTTCGGCGCGGGCGCCGCTCGGGGGTCAGGAGCCGGCGGTAGCCGGCGCCGGCCAGCGGCGGTTCCGGGATCGCTGCGGCACCGTGCTCGACCAGCACCCAGGACCGGGTGACGTCGAGCATCGGGACCTCGACGTGCTGGCCCTCGCCGGTTCGCTCGCGGTGGACGAGCGCGGCGAGCACGGAGGAGACGATCGTCAGGCCACAGACCTTGTCCGCGACGAGCGTCGGCACGAGGGTGGGCTCGCCACCCGACCGGACGAACAGATCGGGGATGCCCGACGCGGCCTGCACGACGTCGTCGTAGGCCGGGTCGTCGGCGCGCTCGTCGTCGGAGGGGAAGCCGTGTGCCTGGCAGAACACGATGTCGGATCGGACGGTTCGCACGTCGTCGTAGGTGAGCCGCAATCGGGCGAGCGGACCCGGACGGAGGTTTGTCACGACGACGTCGCTTCGGGCGGCGAGGCGCAGGAACGCCTGTCGGCCCTCCTCCCGACGGAGATCGAGGCCGATGTTCCGCTTGTTCCGTAACAGGTTGAGCGAGACGCCCGACAGTTGCGGGTGCGGTCCGGGGCCCATCACCCGGTTGGTCTCGCCCCGTTCGGACTCGACGGTGATGACGTCGGCTCCGAGATCGCCGAGCGTCTGGGTGGCGAGCGGGCCCATGATCACGCTGGTGAGGTCGAGCACGCGGATGCCGGACAGCGGGCCGCTCATGCGGTCAGCCGCCCGCCAGTGAGGAACCGTTCGATCGCCGCCGTCGGACCGACGAGATCGAGGTCTTGGGCCTGGACCCACCCGTCGTCGTAGTACGTGTGCCCATACCGGTCGCCGGGGTCACAGATCAGGGTCACCACGCTGCCGGTCCCGCCGTGGGCTCGCAGTTCGTCGATGAGCGTGAACGCACCCCACAGGTTGGTCCCGGTCGAGCCGCCGACCCGTCGGCCGAGCACGCCCGACAAGTGGCGCATCGCTGCGATCGATGTCGCGTCGGGGACGGCGAGCATCCGGTCGACGACCTCGGCGACGAAGCTCGGCTCGACCCGGGGACGCCCGATGCCCTCGATGCGGCTCGCGGACTGCAGGTGCAGGGTCGTGTCCCCGGAGGCCCAGTAGGCACCGAAGACGCTGCGTTCGGGGTCGACCACGGCGAGCTCGGTGTCGTGCCGGCGGTAACGGAGGTACCGGCCGAAGGTGGCCGAGGTCCCGCCGGTGCCGGCGCCGACCACGATCCAGCGAGGTACCGGGTGGCGCTCGAGGGCGAGCTGCGAGAACACCGATTCCGCGATGTTGTTGTTGCCGCGCCAATCGGTGGCCCGCTCGGCGAAGGTGAACTGGTCGAGATAGTGGCCGCCGGTGGCCTCAGCGATACGGGCCGCTTCGTCGTAGATGGCGGTCGGGTCGTCGACGAGGCGCACGGTGCCCCCGTAGTGCTCGACGGCGGCGATTTTCTCTGGGGAGATCGCCGCAGGCATAACGGCGACGAACGGGAGGCCGAGCATGCGGGCGACGTAGGCCTCGCTCACCGCCGTCGAGCCCGACGACGCCTCGACCAGCGTGGTTCCCTCGTGGATCCGACCGTCACACAATCCGTAGAGCACCAGCGAGCGGGCAAGACGATGTTTCAGGGATCCGGTCGGGTGTGTCGACTCGTCCTTGAGGTAGAGATCGATGTCCCACTCGGGCGGCAGTGGGTAGACGACCAGGTGGGTGTCGGCCGAGCGGTGCATGTCCGCTTCGAGCTTGGCGATGGCCGCATGCACCCACCGGCGGTCCTCACGGGGTGCCGGCACGGGTCAGTCCCGGCGCCGTTCGAGCACGCGAAGGCTGCCGTGGGCCCCGACCTCGGCGAAGAGGCCGCTCGCGAGCGCGGGAAGGTAGATGTCCTCGAAGGGCGGTCGGCCCCCATCGGCCGGGTCGGGGAACACGTCGTGGATGGCGAGCAAACCGCCGGGAGCCACGTGCGGGGTCCACCCGGCATAGTCGGACCGGGCCGGATCCACGCCGTGGCCTCCATCGATGAACACGAAGGCGCAAGGCGTTCCCCAGTGGCGGGCGACCACGGGGGAGGCCCCGACCACTGCGACCACGACGTCTTCGAGACCGGCGTCATGGATCGTGCGCCGGAACTGCGGGAGCGTGTCCATCTTGCCGGTGGCGGGGTCGACCAGGCCGGGGTCGTGCCAATCCCACCCGGCCTGGTTCTCCTCGCTCCCGCGGTGGTGGTCGACCGCGTACACCACCGTCCCGGCCGTTCGGGCCGCAGCCCCCAGCCAGACCGTCGAGCGCCCGCAGTAGGAGCCGACCTCGAGGAACGGGGCGGTGGGCACGGCGGCACCGGCTCGGACCGCCCACTCGAACAGTGCGTCGCCCTCATCGGGTGGCATGAAACCGGTCGCGGCCAGTGCTGCAGCCCGGAGGCCGGGCTCGATCACCGGTTCACCAGCCGTCCCACCGGATGACGGAGTCCGGGTTGGGTCGAGCGGCCGCCTTGAAGTCGGTTCCCTTGGTGAACGCCAACGGGGTGAGGCACACCTGCTGGACCGCATCGAAGGGGATCCCGAGCACCTCGGCGGCGGCCTGCTCCTGGAAGAGGTGGACCGTCGTCCAGCAGGTGCCGAGTCCGCGTGCCCGGGCCGCGAGCATGAAGCTCCACATCGCCGGGAGCACGTTGCCCATCATCGACGCGGCGAACGTACCGGGCTGGTTGTCGGTCCGCCCGGCGAGCGAGCACGCGATCACGAGCGCGGGGGCGTCGCCCATGTGTTCACCGAGGAAGTCCGCCGAGTCGGCCGACCGCTGCTGCTGAGCGTTCGCGTCCTCTGATCCCTTGTCGATCGTGCGGATGTAAATCCCGTCGAGCGACTTGTAGACGTTGTAACACTGCCGGTAGATCTCGCCGATCGCCTTGCGCTTGGCTTCGTCGCGGACCACGACGAACGCGAACGTCGGGTTGTTGGAACCCGCAGGCGATTGCTGGGCAGCGGCGACGCACTCCCGGATTAGGTCGTCGGAGACCGGCCGGGAGAAGTCGAGCCGCTTGCGCACGGCTCGGGTGGTGCTGAGCAGCTGGTCCGGGTTGAGGTCGAGCAAGGACATGCCGGCACGATAGGTCTGCTGCCGGCGGTGACGGGACACGAAGGGCTCGCGAGGACGCGTCACGGTGGCGCTGCGCGAGAATCCGCTCCGCATGGGTGCCCTCGATGACCTCGTCGATCTGCTCGATCTCGAATCGATCGAGGTGAACGTCTTCCGAGGCACGTCGCCCCAGGAGAACCGTCAGCGCGTGTTCGGCGGCCAGGTCGCCGGGCAGGCGCTGGTTGCGGCCGCCCGCACGGTCGACACGGACCGGCAGGTCCACAGCCTGCATGCGTACTTCCTGCGCCCCGGTGATCCGATGGTGCCGATCCTGTACCTGGTCGACCGGATCCGCGACGGCAAGAGCTTCACCACGCGCCGGGTCGTGGCCATCCAGCACGGGCAGGCAATCTTCAACCTGCAAGCGAGCTTCCACGTCGACGAGCAGGGGCTCGAGCACCAGCTGCCTGCGCCGGCCGGAATGCCGGCGCCCGAGTCCCTGCCGGATTTCCGGGCCCGGATGGCACCGTGGAAGCACCTGCTCGGCCCCTGGTACGACCGGCCCCGACCGATCGACCTGCGCTACGTCGATTTCGTCGAGCCTGGTTCCCACCAGAAGCGTTCGGCGTTCCAGCAGGTGTGGCTGCGAGCGGACGGCCGGCTTCCCGACGACCCGGTGCTGCATGCGTGCATCGTCACGTATGCGTCGGATATGACGCTGCTCGACACGACGCTGCTCCCGCACGGTTTCACCTGGTACGACACCCATCTGCAGATGGCCAGCCTCGACCATGCGATGTGGTTCCACCGACCGTTCCGGGCCGACGAGTGGCTGCTCTACGCACAGGGGACGCCGACGACGTCGAACGCTCGTGGGCTGTCGTACGGGTTCATCTACGACCACGAAGGGAACCTCGTCGTCTCGGTCGTGCAGGAAGGCCTGATCAGGAGCACGCTGTGACCCGTCACCTCGGTGCTGGTCTCGTCGTCGGTCTGGGCTGCGTACTCGTGGGGTGCGGTTCCGACGATGGGGATGCCGGCGCTCCGGTGGTGACCTCGGTCGTTGCAGCAGCGACCTCCGCTCCTGCGGGGCCGCCCTCGACCGCACGTCCGGGTGTGCCCACGGCGGGGGGCGCGACGAGCTCGATCCTGTCGACGGGGTCGGCGACGCCGACCCTGCGCGGGCTGCGGGTTCGGCTCACGCAGGTCGGCGCGTTCGACCAACCGGTGTCGGTGATCTCGCGACCGGGGGACCCAAACGGCGTCCAGGTCGTCGAGCGGGTCGGGCGAATCCGGACGTTGCGCGACGGCGCAGTGGCGACGGCGCCGCTGCTCGACATGAGCACCCGGACCCGAGCGGGCGGCGAAAGGGGTTTGCTCGGAGCGGTGTTCTCGGCCGACGGGTCGTCGCTGTACGTCCACTACACCGACCCGACCGGGACCTCGGTCGTCGATGCCTACTCCATGACGGTGAGTGGTGTGGCCGATCCGTCGACTCGCCGGCAGGTGCTGGCGCTGCCGCAGCCCTACCCGAACCACAACGGAGGCGACCTCGCCATCGGGCCGGACGGGATGCTGTACGTCGCGTTCGGAGACGGCGGCGCCGGTGGTGATCCGCAGCGCTACTCGGACAAGCTGAACACCTGGTTGGGGAAACTGCTGAGGATCGACCCTCGACCGTCGGGTTCGGCTCCGTATGTGGTGCCGGCGGACAACCCGTTCGTCGGTCGGGCGGATGCGAAGCCGGAGATCTGGAGCGTCGGGCTCCGCAACCCTTGGCGGATCAGCTTCGATCGAGCGACCGGCGACCTGTGGATTGCCGACGTCGGTCAGAACGAGCTCGAGGAGGTGAACCGGGCGCGGGCCGTCGACGGCGCCGGCAGGGGAGTGAACTTCGGGTGGAGCGCATTCGAAGGATCCCTGCGGTTCAACGAGGACGTTCCGGCTGACGGTGCCGTTCCGCCGTTGCACGAGTATCCGCACGGGGAGTTGGGGTGCTCGGTGACGGGGGGCGTGGTCTACCGGGGGCAACGGATCACGGCGCTGCGTGGTGCGTACGTCTTCGCCGACTACTGCGTGCCCGGCGTCCGAGCGCTGGATCCTTCCTCGCCGTCACAGGCGGTGCCGATCGCGAGTGGTGCCAAGGCGATCGTCGGGTTCGGCCAGGGTCCCGACGGGGAGCTCTATGCGGCCTCGCTCGATGGTCCGCTGTATCGGATCGACCCGTCGTAGCCCGGCAGTAGGGCGGTTGGCGCGTCCGGCGAACTGACGACGCGGTAGGTCGCTCGCCGGGGCCTTGAGGCGCGTCCGGCCAACACTTCGTACCGGAGCATGTCGGCGAGATGCTTGACCGGCTGGTGATGGCCGATGACGTAGCCGTGCTCATGGAGGAGGCTGTGCAGATCGATCAAGGTGCGCTCACCGTGCCGCTGGAGCAAGGAACGACAGATCTCCCGCAGCCGGGCGCCTGCGACGGGAAGCGCATCCGATGCGACGGGAGCCAGGTGCGGCGCGTCGGGTTTTGGCCGCCTCCGGCAACCGAACTCGGTGCGGAGGGCGATGACCTCGTCGATGGACGCAACCTCGGCGAGCAGGGCGCGGCGCCGCTGGGCGAGGGCGACGATGGCACGATCGAGACGTCGAAGGCGCTCGAGCACTGCGGCACGTTCGACCACGAGGCGGGCGCGCACGCCGGCGTTGGCGTGATAGCGACGCAGTGGCAGGCGAAGCCGCCCCAGAACGGATGCGAGCGCAGTAGTGGGATGGGGCGGGCGGGGCGGCAACTGACTGCCGTCGACGTCGTGCATGACTCGGCCTCGGAAGTTGGAAGGGCCGCGCTGCGCAGCGATATCGCAGATCGAGACCGTTCGGTGATGTCGACCTCGACCCGACGGCGGAAGCGTCGCACCGCGGTGTTGCACCAATGCAGCAGCAGAACCGGAAGGTGTCTCAATCCCACCACGCTCACCTCTCCCCGCTGCCCCAATTCCGACCGTACTGGGCGAATCGTTGACGATTCGAGGGCTCGCCGCCACTGAGGGCGCGAGGAATACCGCCTGGCGTGCCTACCGCTCGGCGAATCGTCAGCGATTCGTCTCATAGGGGCGGGTCAAGGAGAGCGGGCGGGGCAGGGGGGGCGGTACCCCCGGGAAGGATGGGAGGGAAAGGGGTGCGAAGGGGAAGGCCCCACTCCGATGGTCAGTCGAAGATCGGTCGTGCTCGCACCGAGCGCTTCAGCTCGGCGAACCACGGGTTCGCGCCGAGTTCCGTGATCGCGTCCCAGAGTCGAACCGCTTCCGGTCCACTCGGCGCCTTCGAGATCACCGGACCGAAGAAGCTCGGTCCGTCGGGTGGCTGCCACGAGATGATCGGCGTCCCGACGTTGCCGCCACAGCGCGCCAGCGCTTCGTCGGTGGACGCTTGGATCTCGGCATCGAACTCGCTGGCGTCCACGGCTCCGGCGAGGTCCGCCGCCAGGCCGAGCTGTTGCAGCGTCGCCCTCAGGTTGTCGGGATCGTCGAAGTACTCTCGGTTGCCACCGTTGTGCATCTGCAGGCCGTACGCCCGGTAGAGGGCGCCGACCTGCTCGGGTTCGCTGGCGGCCTTCACGGCTGCGGCCACCCGGAGCAGACGCAACCCGCGGCCGTGTACGAGGGTGTACCCGGGCGGAAAGTCCTTGTCGTAGTCCTTGCCGGCGTTCACCATCCGTAGCGAGATGAAACGCCAGTCCACCGCCATCGTCGGTCGCTCGGCCTGCACGTTACGGATCCAGCATGAGGTGATCCACGCCCAGGGGCACACCGGATCCCAGAAGAACTCGACGTCAGTCACGCGCTGCTCCCGCTTCGTCGTCGGCCACCATTCCGCTTCCCCGTCTCGCCAGGTCGTCGGCACCCCCGGCCAGGTAGCCACCCCCGACCCGTGCCGTTCGACCCCACGGCCCGAGCAGTCCGAACAGCTCTTCGGCGTCCGCACCGAGGGCTGCGACCGCTCGATCGAGCGCCGCATCCGTGCGCGCCTCCACCTCCTCGCGTAACGCACGTCCGGCTTCGGTGAAGCGCTCGTCTTCGCCGAGCAGCCCGCGACCCTGGAGGCGTTCGACCCCCGCCGCCAACTGGTCCTCCGACCAAGCCCTTGTTCGAATGTAGGACTTGATCGGTAGCCCGAGGAACAACTCGGTGAGTAACCCGATTTCGATCGCGTCGAGGCCTGCGGCCACCCAGGCGGCGGTATGGCTGTCACCGCGGTACTCGCGCAGGAGATCGCCGTGGCGCCACATCGCCCCGATCGGGTCGTCCGGTACCCCGAGGCTCCGGAGGCCTGCGAACAGCGGGCGGCCTTCGGGGGTCAGCGTGTCGGTCATGCGGGCGAATAGCTCTGTGACGCGGGCCAGCCCGACCGGTGCAGCACCGAGGAGACGTCGGAGTTGTGCAACGGCACCGGCATCTCGGGCGGCGCAGATCGTCGGGGCATCGGTGAGGGTCCAGCCGTACGTCACCGAAGGCACCACGGCCGCCGGGTTGAACACGGCGAACGCCGAGGCCACCAGCTCGCCGGGGACCTGGCCCATGACCGATCCCCGGCTCGTGAAGTAGGCGGGCCCGTCGGGCAGGGCGACACCACCGGCGAAGCCGGGGCTCGGGTTGAACCCGAGGCGGACGTAGCCCTCGTGGCATTCGGGCGAGAAGTACACCTGACCCACGACCGGCTCGATCAGAGCGGCGAGCCGCCGGGCGACGGGAGCATCGGTGGACGAAGCGATGGCCGGCATGGAACCTCCTAGATCCGGGTGACGGTGCGGGGGTCGGTGGGATAGCCCTTCGCGGCAACGACCGCTTCTGCCCAGGGCGTGAGCAGTTCGAGCAGCTCGTCGAAGTCGTCGCCGATCGTCTCGAGCACGCTTCGCTCCCCTGCGTCGGTCGCCCACTCGACCGCCTCTCGGAACGACACGCCGGCCGGGGTGAACTCGTTCGATGCGTCCACGATCCCCTTGTGCCGCAGCGAGGTGTAGCCCTCGTCTATCGCCTCCTCCGACCAGCCGCGGGTGCGGGTATACACCCGAACCGGCATCCGCCACCACAACTCGATCAACAGTTGCGCCTCGACGGGGGACAACCCTGCGGCTGTCCACGCAGCGATGTGCGTGTCCCCCCGGTGCTCGCGCACGAGGTCACATGCTCGCCACAGGTCGCCGAGCACCGTGCCTGGCGAGCCGAGGGAACGGAGCCCGGCGAACAGCGAGCGACCCTCGAAACCGGCTGCGTCGGCGCCACGTCGTAGCAGCTCCGTCGCCCGTTGGGCGCCGGACGGGCCGGCGCCCAAGATCCGGGTCAGTGAAGCGACGGCCCCGCGCTCGCGAGCCGACAACAGCGCCGCCGGGCCAGCCTTGGCCCATGCCTCGTCGACGGCCGGTACGACGATCGCCGGATTGAACACCCCGAAGGCACTGGCGACGACGTCACCCGGGACCCGACCCAAGCATGCTCCTCGGCTCCCGAAGTAACCCGGCCACCACGACAACCCGTACTCCGCGTAGCCCGCCTGGGCTTCGGGCGCGAAGTACACGTTCCCGCAGATCGGCTCTACGGCATCACGGAGGCGCCTGGCGCGTTCGCGTAGGACGGCGTCGGAGAGGGTGCCCATGGACCGGACGGTACCGCTCTCCCACCTGCGGACCGGCACCCACGGCCCGGCACCCGCCGCTACGGTCGAGCGATGGCCATCGTCACCGTGGACGTCGTCCGTGAGGTCACCCCCGAGTTGGTGGACGCGATCGCCCACCTGCTCCCGCAGCTCTCTCGCTCGTCGCCGGCACCCACGGCTGGTGAACTCGCCGAGATCGTGGACTCACCGGCCACGGTGTTGTTCGTGTGCCGGGTCGATGGATCGATCGTCGGGTCGCTGACCTTGGCATTGTTCCGGATCCCGACCGGACTGCGGGCATGGATCGAGGACGTCGTCGTGGATGCAGCGGCGCGCGGCCATGGGGTGGGCGAGCAACTCAACCGGGCGGCGATCGATGAGGCGGCGCGGCGCGGCGCCAAGACGGTCGACCTGACGTCCCGCCCGTCGCGCGAGGCCGCCAACCGCCTCTACCAGCGCCTCGGCTTCGTGGCCCGGGAGACGAACGTCTACCGCTACGACCGTGTCGACTGACCCGAGGAGACCGAGCAACGGCATGGAGCAACCCGTCGAGGACTACCTCGCCATCAACCGCGCGAACTGGGACTCGCGCGTACCGCACCATGTGCGCAGCTATGGCCTCGAGCGGTTCCGCACGGATCCCCGTCACCTCTCGGCGACCGTTCGTTTCGACCTCCCTCGGCTCGGTGGCTTGTCGGGCAAGAAGGTGGTGCACCTCCAGTGCCACATCGGTGACGACACGCTGTCGCTCCACCGGCTCGGAGCGCAGGTCACCGGGCTCGACTTCTCCGCTCCTGCACTCGATGCGGCACGCGAGTTCGCTCGAGACATCGGTGCCGACGCCGAGTGGGTCCAGGCCGACGTCTACTCGGCTGCCGAGGTGTTGCCGGCGGGTGCCTTCGACCTCGTCTACACCGGGATCGGCGCGCTCTGCTGGATCCCCACTGCGGCCCGTTGGGCGCAGGTGGTGTCCGCACTGCTCAAGCCCGGTGGCGAACTGTTCATCCGCGAAGGGCATCCCATGTTGTGGTCGCTGTGCGACCCGAGGCCCGACGGGCTCGTCACCGTCGACTACCCCTATTTCGAGACCCAGGGTGAGGACTTCGTCGAGCAGTACAGCTACGTCGCCCACGACGAGCCGCTCGCCAGCCCGTCCCTGGTGTCGTTCAACCATGGGCTGGCGCAGATCTTCAACGGCCTGTGGCAGGCCGGATTCGAGATCACCCTGTTCGAGGAGCACGACTCCGTGCCGTGGAACGCCCTTGGTGACTGCATGGTGATGGATGAACTCGGCGAGTGGCGTCTGAAGGAGAGGCCCGAACGCCTCGCCGCCACCTACACGCTCCGGGCGGTGAAGCGGTGACCGGCCCGGTGGCACTGCCTGGCAACGTGGCCGTTGCTGGCGCCGCCGCGACCAGCGGCAGCGTTGTTGTGGCGGGTTCGGTCGCCACCGCAGGGAGCGTCGGGGTTCGCGGCAGCGTGCTCACCTTCTTCGGTGTCGCCATCACCCGCTGCATTGCGACCTTCGCCTGTCTGCGCTGCACCCGCTGCATCGCCTGCGTCGGATGTGTCGACTGCGTGGACTGTGTCGGATGCGTGGGCTGCGTCGGCCTTCGCGGCGCTGTCGGCGCCCGCAACGTCCGGGCTCGTTGACGACGCAACGATCGGTTTAGGCCCGGTCCTGTGGGTGGTCCCGCAGGTAGGTCGCAGCGTCGATCGGAGCGTCGGCGGCGTACCCGACTGGTAACCGGACCAAACCGGCCGAGGTGTCCCAGAAGACCTGCCAGGCGTGGTACCCGCGATAGGCCCGTTCGTCGGCGGCGAGCACGGCTGCGTACGCCGTCACCATGGCGAGGTACCGGCGGTTCGGGTTGTACCCCAGGATGGCCTTGGTCATGTCGGCCGGGCCGCCACGCCGGCGCAGGTAGGCCGCCGCGCCGAGGATAGCGTCGCGGTCGTTCCACGGGTCACCCGTGCAGCATTCGGTCCACGTCGAGGGCAGGAATTGCATCGGGCCGACTGCGCCAGCGGAGGACACGCCGACGATCCGGCCCATGCGGGTCTCGACGAGGTTGATCGCCGCCAGGTACTGCCAGCCGATGCCGGTGCGTGCCTCGGCTTCGCGGTAGTAGCCGAGCAACTCGGCCGCCGGTCGTGGCTCTTGAATCCGCCAAGCCGGCAAAGTCGAGCCGGCCGGTCCGGGCGGCACGTCCGGGGGCGCGAGCCGGGCAGCGAGGTTCTGTTCGAACGGGAACCGCACGTCATCGGGCACGAGGGCACGGACCGACTCGACCAGGGCCGGTCGTGACCCGAGTCGGCTGTAGCCCAACTGCAGTCGCCGTCCTGCTGCGGTGGCGCCGGCGGGATCGACGGCGGGGTCTCGCACGGCGCGTTCGGCCTCGACCAGATACCGCGCAAGCGCACCCGGTTCCTCGGGGACTGCAGCGAACACGCCGGCGGGCGCGCTCGAGGACACCGCCGCCGTGGCCACTGCCAGAGCGGCCCCACTCGAACTCGCAGCGTTCGGCGCCGTCGGCGAGACGTCGGGTGACTCGGTGGTGGCGCACGCCGCAATGGCGACCGCCGCGAGCACGGCGAGCGCAGCCGGCGAGGAGAGCCGCCGTCGCCCCGCCGGCGGCCGCACCTCGGGTGATCCGTCGTTCACGCCAGGTCCTCGGCCGCCTGCCGGACCTGCCAATCCCGGTCCTGGCGCGCCCGCTCGAGCGCAGCGTCCACCAGAGGCCCGTCGAACGGGGCGAGCGCGAGCACCGCCCGACGTCGCACGGCCGGTTTGTCCTCACACGCCGAGAGGATCGCCTCGAGGCCCCGATCGTCGCCGATCGCGCCCAGCGCAGCGACGGCTGCTTCCCGTACCAGCGCATCGCGGTGGCCGGTCGCAAGTTCGGTCAGGGTCGGCACCGGATCGGTCCGCTCCTGCTCGCCGCAGGCCCAGCACGCCATCTCGACCACAGCGGGGTCCGGGTCGGCGAGCAGCGCCCCGAGCCCGATCGCGGGCCGTCGGGCGGCGAGTTCGGCGGCACGACGGCGCACGACGGCCGATGGGTCCGTAAGGGCAGCCTCGAGCGTGGCGTCGTCGAGGGCGCCGAGGCGATCGAGTGCACCGAGTGCAGTGGCGCGCACCGGCGGTTCCGATGCGCGAAGCCCTTGCCGCGCGGTGGCGATGTCGCCGCGGTGTCCAGCCTCGGCGACGGCTCGCCGGCTCGGCGTCGTCACGAGGTCACGGCGCTCGTCAGCGCGACGAGCACCGCGGCGGCGAGCGCCCCGACGATGACGGCAATGACGACGCCGGCGACGACGCTCACGGAACCGAGGCCGACGAGCGCCAGCATCCGCCGCCACAGGGGCGTTCGCCGGGCGAGCATCGCCGGGCGCTGGACGACCGGTCGGACGGCCGGCGCCCGACCACCCGGGCCGCGTGGGGTCACGGCTCGCTCTCTGACAGGCTTGCGCCGATCGATGGCGATCAGTGTCGCCAGCGCAACGACCGCAACGACGATCGCAGGGACGGTGATGGCGGACGAAGACACCTGGGCGGGCAGCGTACCGAGCCCACCTGCGCCGCCCGTGTCACGGCGCGCGCCCTGGTGGGCAATGGTGTCGGTCGCCCTTGCGGCGGTGATGCCCGTCGGGGTGCTCGTCCTGTCGGTCCTCGGCCCGCCCAGCGAGGTGCGTGCCACGCGCAGCGATCCCGGCACCACCGAGGAAATCGTCTACGGCTACGCCATCGTGCCCGGGGACGCCGCCGGTACCGAGGGTCGCGTCCGGGTAACCGGCAGACCGGCGTTCGACAGCGCCGGTGACGTGCTATTCGTGACGGTCTCGATCCCCTCGCTGTCGTGGCTCGATCGGCTCGTGCTCCGTGACGCCGACCCCCGGGTGGTCGACTTGTTGACGGCCCGCGACCTGCTCGGCGACCGCACTCCGGAACAGGAGCGCAAGGAGAACCTGCGCCTCATGGGCGACTCCAAGCGGCTCGCGACCTACGTCGCGATGCGGACCCTGGGGATCGACGTGCCGGTGCGCGACGGCGGCGTGCAGATCGACCGGATCGCCTGCGAGGAGGCGGCAGCCGACGGGTCGACGTGCGCCCGCGAGGCGCCCGCCGGTCGCGTCCTGCAGAAGAACGATCTGATCGTCGCCATCGAGGGCCGACCGGTGCACCTGGTGCCCGATCTGCCGTCGGCGATCGCAGGTCGGGCTCCGGGCGACGTCGTCGAGGTGACGGTGCTGCGAGGCTCGACCACGGGAACCGACGGGCAGCGGCTGACCGTGCCGGTGACCCTCATCCGCTCCGGCGACCGCACCATCCTCGGGATCCGGCCCAAGCCGTTGCCGCCCGGCTCGATCCGCTTCGAGTTCCCCTTCGAGGTCGACATCGCAACCGGTGCGGTCGGCGGGCCGTCCGCCGGCCTTCCATTCACCCTGGCCGTGCTCGATCGGCTCACCGAAGGCGAACTCACCGGTGGCCGGCTCGTTGCGGCGACCGGCGAGATCGATCCGACCGGCGCGATCGGCGAGATCGGCGGCCTGGCCCAGAAGACCCAGGCCGTCCTTCGCTCTGGAGCGTCGGTGTTCCTCGTGCCGCGATCCCAGGCCCAAGAGGCACTCGCCATCGCAGCGGGGACGACGCTCGAGGTCGTGCCGGTCCGCACGATCACCGACGCGCTCGACGCCTTGGCAGCGCGAGGCGGAGTCCGGTTGCCGGCGGCCTGATCGAGGCTCCCCGATTTTGCGGCGGCGCCGACGTAAGTTGATGCGATGGCCGATGTCGATCCGCCGCGCAGCCGACCGGACGAGATCAGATCGGCGACGTTCCCCTTGAGTCGCAAGGGTTTTGACCCAAAGGCGGTCCGCTCCTGGCTTGCGGGGCTCGCCGACGAAGTCGAGCGGGTGCAGGTCGTGCACTCGGCGGCGCTGTCGGAGCTCGCCTTTCTGCGGATTCGGGCGAGCGCTCCCGAGGACCTCGACGACGACCTCCTCGTGCGGCGACTGGGCGAGGCGGCGGCCCAGGTGCTCGCCACGGCTCGGTCGGCGGCCGCCGAGATCCGTACCCACGCGCAGGACGGTGCCGCTCGCTTGGTTCGCGAGGCGGCCGACGAGGCGGCGCGCCTGCGCGAGCACGCAGAGCTCGACGTCGCCCGGATGCGCCAGGAGGCCGCCGAGGAGAGCGAATCCCTGCGGGCCGAGGCCTCCCGGACGTTGATCCACGCCGAGTCGGAGGCGAGCCGGATCCGTGAGGACGCCCGAGCCGAGGGACGGGCGATGGTGACCGAGGCGAAGGCTCTGCGGGAGCGGATGCTCGCCGACTTGATCCGCCGTCGTGACCTTGCGCTCCAACAACTCGAACGTGTCCACGCCGGGCGGCGAGACGTCGAGTCGGCGATCGAGCATGCGCGCGACGGGATCGACCAGATCCGCGCGGTGCTCGCCGCCCTCGAACCGGAACGCACCGACGACCTCGAGACCGTCCCGTCACCGGGAGCGGCCGTTGCGGTGTCTGCGTTGCCCGCCCGGCCAAGGCCTGCGCCGATCGCTCGCCCGGTCACGATCGAGCCCGTGGCGATGGTGTCGGTCGCCGTGGTGGAACCCGAGCCCGAACCGGTCGCCGTGGCCGAGCCCGAACCCGAACCCGTCTCCGTGGTCGAACCGGCAGCCGTGGTGGAACCCGAGCCCGAACCCGTCGCCGTGGCCGAACCCGTCGCCGTGGCCGACCCCGTCGCCGTGGCCGAGCCCGAGCCCGAGCCCGAGCCCGAGCCGGCCCGCGCCAAGCCCCTGCGTTCAGCCGACGATCTGTTCGCTCGGATCCGCTCTGCCCGGACCACCGATCTCGCCCGCCAGGCCGAGCCGGTGCTCCCCGTGTCCGAACCGACCGTCGATGCGCCGGCCGAGCCGACCGAGCCGACCGACGTCGAGCCGGTCGCAATGACGGCGTCGCCCGTGGGCACGGGTTCCGGTGTTGTGACGATGCCGAACCGGGTCCTTGCCCCAGCCGGGGTCGACGCTCGCGCGGTCATGGTCTCGCGCGCCGCAGTCCTCGACCCGCTCGTGGTGTCCGCTACCCGACGACTGAAGCGGGTCCTCGCCGACGAGCTGAACGCCGTGCTCGACCAACTGCGCCGGCCGAAGGCCGACCACTCGGTCGAGGCCATGGTCGGGTCGCAGACGGTCCAGATCGAGATCTACCTGCACGGGATCGACGCCGACCTGCGCGACGGGGCCCTTGCGGGAGCCACCGAGCTCGCCGGTCCGGTTGCGCCAGACCACCCCGCCGTCGACGACGCCCGTGCCCGAGCAGCCGCCGAGGTGGTCGGCGGGCTGGTGCGACCCCTCCGGGAACGGCTCGCCGCCGCCATCGAGGGCGTCGACGCCGACACGGCTGCCGAACGGGTCCGTGCCCTGTATCGGGAAGCGAAGACCACCCGGGTCGAAGCAGTCGTCGTGCACGCCCTGCGCGTGGCGTTCGGCGCCGGCGGGCTCGGCGCCGCCACCGGGCGGACGGTCTGTTGGGTCGTCGACCCGGACGCGCCGCCATGTGCCGACGCCGAGGACAACGCGCTCGCCGGTGCGGTGCCGGCTGGTGCCGCCTTTCCGACCGGTCACACCGGCGCCCCGGCCTATCCGGGTTGCCGGTGTGCGGTCACACGCCATCCCGACTGACCAGTCGTCGGCGCACGATGGCCTCTAACCTCGGCCTGTGCGCGTCCCCTCGGACACACCGGCCCCTCGTCGTCGTCGACGTAGCGCAGCGGCGAAGTCCAACAAAGGACGCATTGCGCTGATCGTCGTCGTCGGGTTCGTCGTGCTGCTGTTCCTCTCGAGTCAAGCCATCGCCCGCCTCTACACCGACTACCTCTGGTTCGATTCACTCGGCCGGGTCGACGTGTTCCGGGGCGTGCTGCTCAATCAGATCCTCCTCGCCGTCGTGTTCACCGTTGCCGCGGCGATCCTGCTCGTCGTCAACCTGGCGATCGCCGATCGCCTCGCGCCGCGGGAGCGTGGTTCGGGGCCCGAGGAACAACTGATCGCCCGCTACCGCTCGCTGATGCGAAAGCGTCGCTGGGTGCTCTGGCTGGTGGCGGGCATCGTCTTCGGTGTCCTCGCGGGTGTCCCGGTCTCGGGTCGCTGGCAGGAATGGTTGCTGTTCCGCAACGCCGTCGACTTCGGCGTCGACGACGCCCAGTTCGGTGTCGACGTCGGGTTCTACGTCTTCCGGCTTCCCTTCCTGTCGTTCGTGGTCGACTGGTTGTTCGCCGTGACGGTGGTGGCCCTGCTGATCACGACCGTCAGCCACTACCTCAACGGCGGTATCCGCCTGCAGACGGGCGGGCGCCGGGTCACCGCCCAGGTCAAGCTCCATCTGTCCGTGCTCCTCGCCCTGCTCGCGCTGCTCAAGGCGGCGGCGTACTGGCTCGACCACTACCGATTGACCACGTCGCAGCGGGGTGCGGTCGACGGGGCGGCCTACACCGACGTTAACGCCCAGCTTCCGGCGACCTACCTGCTGATCCTCATCTCGATCCTCGCCGCCGTCCTGCTCATCATCAACGTCTGGCAGCGAGGGTGGCGGCTGCCGGTGATCGCGGTCGGCCTGTGGGCCGTCGTCGCCGCAGTGGCCGGTACGGCGTACCCGTCGGTCTTGCAACGCCTGTACGTCGAAGGGCGGCGCTCGGAACTCGAACGGCCCTTCGTCCAACGCAACATCGAAGCGACCCGCCTCGCCTACGGGGTCGACGTCTCCACCGGGCTCACGCGCGATGCGTTCGCCGCCGGCCAGGTCAGCGCCGAGAAGGTCCGCGCATCGAGCGCCGGGCTGGCGTCCACTCGGCTGCTCGATCCCGACCGGGTGATCGACACGTTCCGCAACACCCAGACCCGCGAGCGCTTCTACCAGTTCAATTCGCTGGATCTCGACCGCTACGTGATCGACGGCAAGCTGACCCCGGTCGTGATCGGGGCGCGTGAACTGCGCGTCGAGGGTCAGGAATCAGGTTGGGAGAACCGTCACCTCGCCTACACGGCCGGCTACGGCGTTGCGATCGCCCCAGCGAACCGGATCGGTTCCGACGGGCGTCCCGCTGTGTTCGAACCCGGCGCCAGTGGACCGAAGCTCGATCAGCCGATGATCTACTTCGGCGAGAACCTGCCGTCTTACGCCATCGTCGGCACGCGCCGCGCCGAAGGCGAAAAGACGCTCGACACCACGCAGGTCGTCCGTTACGAGGGATCCGGTGGGGTTCGCCTCGATTCACCGGTGAAGCGGGCGGCCTTCGCGCTGCGCTTCGGCGAGTGGAACATCTTCGCTTCCGGCCTGATCACCGACACGTCGCGGATCCTGCACGAGCGCGACGTGCGGGATCGGGCCCGCACCCTCGCACCGTTCCTCGCATTCGACTCCAACCCGTACCCGGTCGTCGTCGGCGGGCGCGTCCAGTGGGTGATCGATGCCTACACGACGACCGACCGCTACCCGTACGCCCAGCAGGCCGACACGAGCGACCAACCGGACCGCAGCGACCTGCGGCGCCCGTTCAACTACGTCCGCAACTCCGTGAAGGCTGTGGTCGACGCCTATGAGGGTTCGGTCGCGTTCTACATTTCGGATCCGACGGACCCGTTGGTGCGGGCCTATCAGCGGGCCTTCCCCGAGCTGTTCACGTCCATGACGCAGGCCCCTGCGGAGCTGACGGCGCACTTCCGGTACCCGGCCGACCTGTTCCACGTGCAGACCATGATGTGGGGCCGCTACCACGTCGACGACCCGGTGCGCTTCCTCGACGGCAACCTCACCTGGAACCCGGCCCAATCGGTCCCGTTCTCCCAGGACGGCGACCGTCAGGCCGTGGCGGCGCCGACGTTGCCGGGCGGGACGATCACCTCGTCGGGCCGCCGGCCGCGCACTGCGCCGTCGTGGGCGGTCATGCAGCTGCCGGGCCGGGAAGCGCCGGAGTTCGTCGTCTGGCGGAGCTTCGAGTTGCGTGATCCGAACGACGCCCGCAAGGAACTGAAGGCGATGATGGTGGCCTCGCTCGACGAGGCGATGCGCCCACGGCTGCGTGTGCTGGAGATGCCCGACCCGTCGCCGGACGGTCCGGCGATCGTCGACTCCGACATCCGAAAGACCTTCGCCCAGGAACTGTCGTTGCTCGACCAGCGGGGGAGCCGGGTCGAGTTCGGGGCGCTGCAGGCGGTGCCGGTCGGCGACGGGCTGGTGTGGGTACGCCCGTGGTTCGTCCGGGCCGAGGGCGGCACCCAGGTGCCGGAGTTGCAGTACGTCACCGTGACGGTCGGCAAGTCGTCGAAGCGGGGCCGCACCCTCGAAGAAGCCCTCCAACAGGCCTTCGCCATCGATCCCGGGTTCACCACCGTGGTCGCTTCTTCCGGGGGTGCGGGCGGCGGGGGAACCGGAGGTGGCGGAGGCACGGTGACGCCGACGCCGACGCCGACCACGGTGACGACGGTCCCGTCCCCGACGACGACGGTCGCGCCGGCGGGCTCGGTCGAGGAGTTGCTGGCACAGGCCGATCGGCTTTTCCAGGAAGCCCAGCGCGCCTACCAGCAGGGTGATTTGACGGGGTGGAAGCAGAAGCTGGAGGCCGCCTACGAGCGTGCGGCCCAAGCGGCGTCGCAGGCGATCGGGCGGCCGGTCACCGCACGACCGCCGACGAGCCCGTCGACGACCGTGGGCGCCTGATCGTCGCCGGTCAGCGGTAGACGAGGGTCCCGTCGTCGAGATCGATGACGGGATACTCGTTGCGCTCCGACCAGTAGTCCTGCGTGTGTTGCCAGGGGGCGTGGTCGCCCTGGCGGGGGAGCAGGTGGATGCTGCGCATCACGTAGCCCGGGTTGAAGTTCCCGGGGTCGACCCAGGGCGACAGCGGCATGTCCTGTTCCTCGGGCCGAAGCGTGGGAGTGACCGACCGTGCGCCGAGGTCGTCGAGATGGTGGAGCAGTCGGCAGACGAAGTCGGAGATGAGGTCGACCCGCAGGGTCCAGCTCGCACGGAAGTACCCGAACACCCAGGCCAAGTTGGGGACGCCGGTGAACATCGTGCCGTGGTAGCCGACCGTCCCGGCGAAATCGACCGGTTGCTCGTCGACGCGGAACCGGGCGTCGCCCATCACGCTCATATCGAACCCGGTCGCAGTGACGATCACGTCGGCGATCAACTCGTCGCCCGAGCGCAGGCGGATGCCTTTCTCGGTGAAGGACTCGATCTCGTCGGTGACCACCGAGGCCTTGCCGGCAGCGATGCCCTGGAACAGGTCGCCGTCCGGGATGAACGCGATGCGCTGCCGCCACGGCAGATAGCGCGGCTCGAAGTGTTGCTCCACGTCGTAGTCCTCGCCGAGGAACATCCGCACGCCGGCCATTAGTTCGGCCTTGACGGCCTCGGGCTCGGTGAAGCAGCGCTCGGTGAAGGCCCGCTGGTCCTTGAGGATGCGGCGCCGGACGATCTCGTGGATCCACTCCTCGGGCACCTCGAGTTCGCGCAAGGTGTCCGCGAGATCGTTGGCGTTGCGGCCGGTGATGAAGTAGGTCGGTGAGCGCTGCAGCATCGTCACGTGGGCGCAGGAGCCGGCGATGGCGGGAACCAAGGTTGCGGCCGTTGCGCCCGAACCGATCACGACGACGGTCTTCCCGGTGAGGTCGAGGTCGTCGGGCCAGGTCTGGGGGTGCACGATGCGGCCCTCGAACCGGTCCATCCCGGGCCATTGCGGGGTGTACGGGGTGGCGTGGCGGTAGTAGCCCTGGCACATCCACAGGAAGCCCGTGGTGAACCGGAACCGCTCGCCGGTGTCGGTGCGCAACGCCTCGACGGTCCAGCGGGCGTCGCTGCTCGACCACGACGCCGACAGCACCTGGTGCCGGTACCGGATGTGGCGGGCGAGGTCGTTGTCCTCGATCACTTCGCCGAGGTAGCGAAGGATCTCCTCGGCGGTGGCGATGGGGACGCCGGTCCACGGCTTGAACCGGTAGCCGAAGGTGAACAGGTCGCTGTCGGACCGGATGCCCGGGTACTTGTGCGTCCACCAGGTGCCGCCGAAGGTCTCCTGGGTCTCGAGGATCGTGAAGGTCTTGCCGGGACACTGCTCGAGGAGGTGATAGGCGGCCCCGATCCCCGAGACGCCGGCCCCGACGATCAGCACGTCGACGTGGCCGGCATCGATCGCGGTGCCGGACAGAACGGCTTCGGACGACATGGTGTCGGACATGGCGGTCCCTTCCCCTCGGGTCGGGCGGAGACTGCCTCGCAGCGTCGGGTGCCGTCCACTGCCGAGGTCCCGGCCGCATGATGACCGAGGTCCTTTCGCCGGTCAGCGGCCCGTTGGGAGGATCGGCGGATGCGTGGGTGTCGACTACTTCTCGTGGGGCTGTTGGGGTTGGGTGTCGCCGCTTGCGGCGATGACGATGCGACGGTGACGACGGCCGTGACGACGACGGCGGCCGTGATGACGACGGCCCTCGCGTGCACTCCGCCGGCGTCGACGTCGGATCGCACCGGGGCTGGGTTCCCGAACGGGTTGTCGCCGCGGGTCGGGGCGGACGCCCGGATCGGGCTCCATCCGTGCTTCGAGCGCTTCGTGATCGAGTTCGGGGGTACCGGGCCGTTCCCGGGTTGGTTCGTGCGCTACGTGCCGTTGCCGGTGCGGGCCGATCCGTCGGACCTGCCGGTGGACCTGCCCGGTGCGGGGGCGGCGATCGTGGTAACGATCCAGGCGTGGATGCCGGACCCGTTCGGCAACGTCGGGTACTCGGGCCCGACCACGCTCCCGACGGCGGGGTTCCGGACGTTCCGAGCGGTCACCCAGGTCGGCAACTTCGAGGGCACGGCGTCGTGGGCGCTCGGCGTGGACCGGGTGCGTGGGTTCTCGACGATGGTGCTGTCAGACCCGCCCCGACTGGTGATCGACGTGGCGACCGGCTGATCCCTACGGGCGGGTTGGCAGCTTCCGGTCCGACCGTTATCATCGCCGTCTCCGCCGCGGGGTGGAGCAGTCTGGTAGCTCGTCGGGCTCATAACCCGAAGGTCGCAGGTTCAAATCCTGCCCCCGCCACCAAGGAAATGCCAGGTCAGGCCCGGTCCCTAGGACCGGGCCTGCGGCGTTTTCTGGCTTCTGTACAACATCCGTACAACACGAGCCGCCAACGCCCGTCGGCGTGGGTTCCCGTGGGCGTCCGTAGGTCGTCGTCGGCGCTCGTGTGTTCGTGGGGGCAGTCGTCGAGATCGAGTGACGTCAAGGCAACCGGCTCTACGTTCGTTGGTCACGAGTAGACGAGGGCGTCGGAGTCCTTGCGTCCACCTGACGCCCGACAACGGTCGCGACGTCGACGCCCCCACTGGCGTGCTCGGTGGATTGCCTCGGCGACGTTGGCGGGCCGGAGCCCGCCGGCGAGTAGGGACCCAGTGTCTCGTGACGAGATCGCCGACGAGGCGAATCGAAGCCGCTACCACCCCCAACGGCCTGGTTGGGGAGTTGTGGTCGCTGTCGCGTTTGGTCGCTGTTGGAGGTGCGACGATGGTTGTGGAGGAGTCCGCGATGACCGATGAGGTCTTGAACACATTGGTGGTGCTTGGTCACCGGTTGTTGCTCGTCGAGGTCGGCGGTGGGTTCGAGACGCACCTGTGCGAAGCGACGAGTGACTCGGCCGCCCGCGCCGCCCTCGATACTCGCCGGGCACTGCCGGACTCATTGGCGGACGCGTTGGAACGGGGCGGTGACGACGACCGACTCGATGCCTTGCTGGACCGTCTCTTGGACACGGCGTGGAAGCCGACAACGTTGTGCGGTCGAGCGTGGGACGAGATGGCCGCTGGCGAGGCGGGTACGTTCCGGCGCTGGCAGGAGATCGAGCTGACGCCGACGTGTCGGTCGTGCCTTCGGGTGGTCGACACCTGGTTCCCGCGGTCCGGGTCGCTGCCCGGGATCGGCGTGCTCGTCTCGGTGATCGGCGAGAAGGTCGAGGCCTTCGGGTCTGCGTGGGTGACCGGTGTGCCAGGCGAGTTCCTCGAGGATCTCCGCAAGGCGATTCGCAAGCATCTGCGCGAGAAGGGGTGGCGATCGCAGACCATGGTCGGTAGCGGAGTGCTGCATGTGATGTCAGCCGACGCGCTGGCGGCGATCGAACCGACCGTGCGGGCGGCCTGGATCGATCAGGCGATTCTGCGGATGGGCGTGGTGGAGCAACCGACCGATGACGAGGCCATCGTTGATCGACCCCGGTTGGGCGTCGCCTGGCAGACGTGGGTGCTCGATGAGTAGCTCGCAAACCAACTTCTCGCGCCGATTCGCGTTGGCTTTCAATTTCTGAAAGTGTGGGTGATGTATGGCAGCACGACCCACCCTTGATCCCCTTCGGGAAGCGGCACAGCGACTGAACGAGGCGGAGATCGAGCGCAATCGGCTGATCCGAGCGCTGCGCTCGAAGCGCGAAACGCTCACCGACCTCGCCGAAGCGGCGGATGTGTCCCTCGGGACCGCGCACAAGTTGACGCGACCTTCGACGATCGTGTCGGTCGGCTACGAGGGCCGCAGCGTTGATGAGCTCGTCGACGCTTTGGTAGACGCAGGGGTCTCGGTGCTGGTGGATGTTCGGGAGAACGCGATCAGCCGCAAGCGCGGCTTGTCGAAGCGTGCGCTGGCGGAGAAGCTGCAGGCGCGGGGCATCACCTACGTGCATGAGCCGACGCTCGGCAACCCCCGAGACAACCGTGACGGTTTCCGAGAGCAACGCCCGGACAGCGTCGCCGCCTTCGAAGCCCACCTTGACCGCAACGGGTCAGCGGCGCTCGACCGGGTCGACGCGATGCTCAGAGATCGAACAGTCGGCCTTCTGTGCTTCGAGGCGGATCCGTGCTCGTGCCATCGCTCGATCGTGGCGCGGTATCTCCTGGACCGGGACCCACTGGCGTCGGTTCGACCGGCGTGACGTCGCGGGCGATGCCGAGCACAAGGAAGCCCTGCGGTGCCTGGTGCTGGTTGCCCACGTACAGCGCCGGCAGACGCGCTGGGTCGACCAGGCTGAGCCACTTCTCTTCGATCCGATCGAGGTAGTCGGTCGGGTAACTGCGACGCCAGTTCCGCCACGCCTCGGAGATCTCCCAGTCGACAATGCTCTGTTCGTGACCGCGGCACGAGGCCGATCGGCAGCGGTACGCAAGCTTGAACGTGAACGGCGAGAACTCGAGCTTCGGGGCACCCTGAGCCAGAAGACTGCCCTGGGCGGCCCGGTTCATCTTCGCCGCGTGGGCGGTGTCGCCGGTGTGGTCCTCGCGGGCGAAGCCGGTGATCTCGCGCGGGACGACCAACCCCAGGGACGGGCGCGCCCAACCCTTCGCCGCGACGAGGTCGCACATCCTGTACTGGGGTAACCGGTTGAGCACTTCGGCGCGCCGCTTGCCTGCGGGGAGCTGGTCGAGCACGGCCGTCGTCTCGAGTCGCGGCCGATACGACTCCGGTCGTTGGTCCTTGTCGTGCTTGTCGATCTCGAGCTCGATCACCTGGTACTTGGGATGCTCGCCCTGCCAGAACCACTGCCACTGCACCGGGAACAGCCGGATCCAGCGATAGTCGTCGCCGTCGAGGCGAATGCCGGCTACGCACACCGTCTCCCCGTGCGTGCGTCCGATCTCAGGAGATGCCTTGACGGTGATGAGCACCGTCGCTCGCTCAGCGACCATCGGACTCATCGTACGATTCGTCGGACGATGGGTTCTCGCCTTCAGCATCGCCGCCTGCCAGCGAGGCATGGCCCTGACCAGTTGTGGCCTCGTCCGATTGTTCGGGGACGCTGGTTCCGTTGAACACGATCTGCGCGATCTGATCCGCGGCATCCTCCTCGACCGCGGGGATCGCGTGCATGTACACGTCCTGGGTGAAGCTCGTCGTCGCGTGGCCGAGCCTGTCCGAGATCACCTTGACGTGGACCCCGGCAGCGAGGCCGAGCGTGGCGTGCGTGTGGCGAAGATCATGCAGCCGGATCTTGGGCAGTCCGAGCCGCTTCACCGTTCGGTCGAAGGTCTGCGAAAAGTAGTCGGGATGCACCGGGGCGCCGTCCTCGCGAGCGAACACCAAGCCCTGGTCGTGGTAGCCGTCGCCGAGCAACTGCTTCTCTTGTCGTTGCGCTGCTCGATGGCTCCGCAGCACTTGGATCGTCTGGTCATCGAGCGCGATCTTGCGCTCACCGCGGAGGGTCTTCGGGCGCCCGATGACGATCTGGTACTCAACGGTCAGCACGGTCTGTTGCACGTGCAGACGCCGAGCGTTGAAGTCGATGTCGCGCCACCTGACGCCGAGAACCTCTCCGCGTCGCATGCCCGTGGTGGCAGCGAGGATGTAGGCCGCCGCCAGACGGTGGTTCGAGATGCCGGCGAAGAACTCTCGGAGCTGCTCCGGTGTCCACGTCTTCATCTCCTCCCGGTCGGCGCGATTGAGCTTGGGTGGGTCGGCGGCGTCGGCGACGTTGCGCGGCACGAGGTTCTTGCGCGCGGCGTCCGTCAGGGCCCGATGGAGGAGCACGTGGATGTTGCGGACCGTCTTTGTGGCGAGGCCTTGCGCGATGAGGTCTGCGTAGAACCGATCGAGGCGATCGGCTGACAGCTGCTGGATCTGCACGTGTCCGAGCGCCGGCACCACATGACGCTCGACGAGCCCTCGGTAGCTGGCGTAGGTGCTCACCCGCACAGCCATCTTCTTCGTGGGCAGCCACCGCTCGACAAGGAACTCTCCGAGCGTCACCTTCGATGGCTCGGAGAACACGCCGCCGCGGATCGCGGCCATCGTGTCGGTGAGGAACTGCTGGGCTTCCTTCTTCGTACGGAACGACTTGGTGTGCTGCTTGCGGCCCTCGGCCGTCTCGGTGCGCCAATACGCGATCCAGACATCGCCTCGACGGTGGATCGATCCTCGTTGGCTCATGGGTGGCCCCCGTTGCGTTCGGGCCGCGGTGCGGCCTGTGTGCGTTGGTGGGCCAGCTCGGGCCGAGGCACCAGTCGGAGTGCTGGCGTTGCCGGCGGCTCGGTGGTGGGGTCATCATCGTACTGATCGGTGACCGTCGGGTTCTCGAGGTCATCGTCAGCGTCGAGCAGTCGGCGGAGTGCGGCGGTGGGGACGCGGATGAGCCGGCCGACGCGGATGACGGGGACTGGGAAGGTGCCGTCCTTGATGGCGCGGTATCCGGTGGTGCGGTCGATGCCGAGCTCGGCGAAGGCTTCGTCGGCGGTGATGCAGGCGCGTGTGGCGGGGTCGGGGATCACGGCGTGCTCCGGTTGTCGTCGTGCGGCTCCATGTGAGTGATCGCACCCTCGAACCCCGCTCGGCGTGACACCTGGTTGACGGCCTGTGCTGTTGCCGCCCTTCGGGCGGGTGCCGTTGCCCGCCGGTTGGCGGGGTGCCGTGGGGGTCGCTGGCGTTCGCCGTGTCAAGCCCCTCGTTCCTCGGGGCCGAGCCCTTCGGGTTGACACGGCGCCCGCCGGCGACCCTGCGCCCGGAGGGCGAAGCCCCGTCCGCCGCTCGGTCGGGGTCCGCTCAGCGCATCGAAGGGAGGCAGTCGTGGCAACGGTCGAAGTGGTCGAGTCGTGCGTCGCTCCGGGTGGGCAGCCTGTGCTGTTCCACGCCCCCACCGAGGGGGTCCCGACGTATGTGGTCGTGGACCGCTGCGGGGTCGAGCACGTGCACACCGGATCGCTCGGTGTGGCGATGACGGCTGCCCGTCGGGTGCTGATCGAGCAGGGCGAGGTGTGGGTCCGCGCCTCGGATGACACCTGCGCCCACATCGACCCGAACCGGGTCGCTACCGACACACCGTCGCGTCCGTGGATCCAGACGATCGCGGCATCCCAACAAGGAGGAACCCCATGACCATCACCGACCCCACCGAGACCGTCGCCGACGGCGAACCGGTCGAGCTCGAACCGGAGTTGTGTTGGCTGAACCTGGCCGACATGGCCCCGCATCCGGACAACCCGCGGCACACCGTCGGTGATCTGACCGAACTGGCCCGGTCGATCCGGGCGCACGGGATCATCGAACCGCTCGTCGTGCTACCCGCCGACGACCATGGCGTCTACTTGATCGTTGCCGGTCGTCGCCGCCACGCCGCTGGTCTACAGGCCGGGGTGACCGAGGTGCCGGCGGTGGTGCGGCCGATGACACGAGTGGAGGTGATCGAGGCCGGTCTGTCGGAGAACTCGAACCGCAGCGACCTCACGCTGTCGGAAGAGGTCGCCGCGATCGAACGGCTGATGTCGCTCGAGGGTGGCCTGACCCCGTCGAAGTTGTGCCGCCGGATCGGCCGGTCGCAGTCGTGGGTGCGTGCTCGGATGGCGGTCACGATCCTGCCCGCCCGCTGGCGTGACGCCCTCGACTCGGGCGAGTTGTCGATCGCAGCCGGGGAGGCCGCAGCATCGCTCGCCGATCTCGGCCCCGATCATCTCGACGCTGTCTGCGGGCAACTCACCGGACGCACCTGGCAAGACCCCGCCCGTGTCGTCGCCGCCTACCGTGAGACGCAACGCCGTGGCGACAACTACCGCGAGGCTCTCGACCGTGCCGTCGCCGCGCACCCGGTCGTGCACAGCGACGAGCACCCGGCACCGGACAAGGCCCGCCGTCTCGGGGAACTGTTCGATCCCGACGGCTGCCGCGCTCATACCAGCGAGCCGTGCCATGCCGTGGTCGTGAAGGCGACGTCGTGGGGTGAGGGGGTCGAGGTGTTCGAGGTGTGCGTGGATCCGCGCCGCCATGACCCGCAGCGCATCGCAGCGGCGAAGAGCGAGAGCGACCTCGCGTCGGACCGCACGCCGAGCCGACCCACTAACCACGACGACTCCCACGCGAAGCGCAAGGCCCGCCTGGCCCGCCTCGGGCATGCGACCGAGACGTTCGCGAAGACCCGCGGCGGTTTCGCCCAGGCAGACCTGACACGGCTCGCTCTTCGGTCGGTGGTGCTCGAAGCCGGACGCGACGCCGTCGTGTTCGCAGCGACGATCCTCGGCCACGATCAGCCCCGCGACGCAACCGCGACCGACCTGCTCGACGGTGCCGACACCGTCGCTGCGCTGACACGGGTCGCCGGGGCGGTCGCCCTCGGGCTGGCCGAGAACCGCATGTACTGGTCGGCGTCGAGCAGCCAGTGCCGTGACTACCTCGACGCGTTGATCGCCACCGGCTGGACACCCGACGAGTGGACCGCCGCCACGCTCACGGACCGACCCGACCGCGACTGACACCACGGGGGTCCGGTCTGCCCGCCGCCCGATCGGCGGGCAGACCGGACCAGGTTGTTGCCCGGTCGGGAGTGATCTCGGGAGCAACTCCGGGACGTTGATGTGCTGAGCGAACCGCCGGCGGGTGCCGTGACCACCGCTCGGGTGGGTGCCGTTGCCGGCCCTGCGGGCCGGGTGCCGTTGCCGGCCCTGCGGGCCGGGTGCCGTGTTGGGCCACCACGCCATCGGCGTCAAGCCCCTCGTTCCTCGGGGCCAAGCCTGACGGTTGACGCCGCCGTCGCCGGTGGCCCAGCGCCCGGAGGGCGAAGCCCGGCCACCCGGTCGGGCACGGCACGACGCCTTCGGGGTCGGGACGGTCGGGGAAGCCCAACCGAACCCCGGGGCGCCGTGTCACTCGCACACCACGGAGGCCCTCATGTCCACCACCGCACCCACCATCGACCCGACCCCCACGATCACGAGCACCGCCGAGCACGTCACGTTCACCGTCGACGCCTGGCACGACCCGATCGTCGAAGCCGCCGCAAGTGCCGTACGCACCGACACCGACGACGCGCTCGTCTGGTACACGCCCTCGATCGGAACCATCGGCATGGCAATGGCGCACCGCTTCGCCCGCCACGCCACCGACGGACCCAGCCTGTGGACGATCGAGGACATCGCGCTCACCTTCGGCATCGGCAACTCCGCCGCCCGCGTGTGGCGCAGCCTCGACCGGCTCGACCGGTTCGGGATCATCAACCGCACCGGGGACCGCATCGCCGTCCGACTCTGGCTCGCCCCGCTCACCCAACGCCAGATCGCACAACTCCCGCCCTACCTCGCCGCCGCGTACCCCGAACACCTCGCCCAGCGATGAGCACCACCACCGCACCCGCCGTGCCGAAGTGGCGGACACACGCCGCATGCCGCGGCACCGACCCCGCCCTGTTCTACGACCCGCACCCCGCATCGGTCGCCGCCGCCAAGACCGTGTGCGACGTCTGCCCGGTGCGCAACGCCTGCCGGGCCCACGCCGTCGACACCGCCGAGCAGTTCGGCGTGTGGGGCGGACTCGCCGCAGACGAACGACCTGCACCGCCACCAGGCACCACGCCGGCACCCGGCCCGGCACCCAAGATCAGCGACGACGAGCTCTACGACCTGTTCTACGACGCCGACCCCGACCAGGCCGCGCTCGACCAACTGCTCGCCCACATCTGGCTTCCCAACGCGACCGCCTACACCGCGCTGCAGCGCGCCGTGCGCCTCGGCGTCGTGGAACACCGCGGCCGCGGCCTCTACCCCGTCCGCCGCTGACTGCCAGGCCTGGTCCCGCATCTCCACAGGTGCGGGACCGGCGCCGCGTGTGCCGTCACCGACGGGTTACCGGTCGCCCGGCTCGAGTGGGTGTTGCCGTGGCGCCGGCCTGGTGGGCCGGCGGTGCCGTGCTGCCCGCCGCCCGCAGCCGTGTCAAGCCCCTCGTTCCTCGGGGCCAAGCCCTTCGGGTTGACACGGCCGCTTCCGGCGGCGGGCCAGACGCCCGGAGGGCGAAGCCGCCCCACCGATTCCGGAAGGACACACCCGATGCACGCCAACGACCTGTTCGCCACCATCACCGCCCAACTCATCGACGACATCGAAACCGGCGCCGCCGGGACCTGGCGCATGCCATGGCACCACCTCGCCGACGCAGGCACACCTACCAGCATCGACCACCGCCCCTACCGCGGCATGAACGCCGTCTGGCTCGCCATGGTCGCCGCCGCCCACGACTGGACCTCAGGCACCTTCGGCACCTACCGAGCCTGGCAACGCCACGGCGCCCAAGTCCGACGCGGCGAACGCGCCACCCAAGTCGTGCTCTGGAAGCCCACCAACACCACCGACGCAGACAGCAAGACCGACGACAGCGACGACACGCCCGCCGGTCGGCCTCGCCTCATCGCCCGCGCCTATGCCGTGTTCGCCGCCGAGCAGTGCGACGGAGCCGACGAGATCATCGCCCGTCGCAACCAGCAACGAACCGAACGCGACACCCCCGCCCGCATCGACGCCGCCGAGCAGTACCTCGCCGCCGTCGCAGCGACCGTCATCGAGGGCGGCAACCGCGCCTACTACCGGCCCGCCACCGACTCGATCCACCTCCCGACCCTCGCCCAGTTCGACACCGCCGCCCACTACTACGCCACCCGCGCCCATGAAACCATCCACTGGACCGGCCACACCAGCCGCCTCAACCGCCACCTCACCGGCCGATTCGGCGACGACGCCTACGCCGCCGAAGAACTCGTCGCCGAGCTCGGCGCCGCCATGTGGTGCGCACAGACCGGACTCACCACCATCACCCGAGCCGACCACGCGGCCTACCTCGCCGGATGGCTCCGCATCCTGCGCAGCGACGCACGCGCCCTCGTCACCGTCGCCAGCCGAGCCCAAGCCGCCGTCGACTGGCTCAACACCCACACCGGACATACCGCCACCGAGACCGTCGAGGAGGTCGCCGCATGAATCGCCCGCCCTACCGCCGCAGCGACGAGATCGCCGCCTACACCTACCAAGCCGACATCTACTGCCCGGCCTGCCTCATCGAAACCATGATCGCCGACGGCATCGCCGCCCCCGCCGCCCGCGACATGCCCACCGACGACGTCCTCGAGCAATGCGCCGGCGCCCTCGCCATCGACCGAGACGACGACACCACCTACGAAACCAGCGAGTTCCCCAAGCCCGTGTTCCTCGACTGGCTCACCCCCGACGACACCTGCACCCGCTGCCACGAACCACTCTGACCCGTCCGGCCCGGCCCGCCGCGAAGCGTGCGGTCGGCCGCTGGTGACCGCGTGTGCCGTGGCCGCCCTCCGGGCGGGTGCCGTACGTCAGCCAGTGAACCCGGACGGCTGGTGTTCGACTTCGAACGCGGTGTTCATGTGCCGAGTCCTGCGCGAATCGCTCGCACAACCGGCGTTGCCGCTGCTCCGTCGAGGTCCAACATGCCGCCGGTCGGAAGCAGCGGTGGTTGGGCGATGAATCGAGGCGTCGAACCGCGGTGTGCCTGAGCGGCGTGCACGACGAAGGGATGGCACAGGTACACATCTCCGGCTCGGCCGGTCGCCTCGACGGTCGTCAGGTCGTCCAGTGTCGGCAGATCCGGCGAGGCCGACCCTGCGTCAGCATGCGGCGCGAGCAACGCTGGCAGACGCAGGTGCGAGCCGACCTTGATCCGCGTGGGAGCGTCGAGCGGTCCCACATCGGAGAACAAGAAGAGCATCAAGAGCGCCCGTCCGCGCGAGCGGACGCTGAGGCGATATCCGGCCCAGTCGAGGTCGGCCGATCGGGACCAGTCGAACTCGGGGTCGTCCTCGGCGACGTGCCAGCCAGCATCGACGTGCCACCCGTCGTCACCCGGCGGGTCGGGATGCGGGAACCTGATCGGGAACGTCCCCAGACCGATGCGCGGGATCCATCGGCCACGCCCGACGAGCTGATCGAACGCTGCGTGGAGGCGTTGCGTCGCGGCGGCACGCTGAAACGGCTCGTCACTACGGCCGAAGATCCGAACGACCGGCTGCGTCCACGTCGCCGGGTCGTCCGGGTCACAACCGGTCTCCTCCCACAGCAACGACCGGCACTGCGCGGCCAGCTCTCGGGGAAACGCCTCGTCCAGGCGCACGTATCCGTCGGACACGAACTGCTCGACCTCGTCACTGGTCAGAACCTGCGCACGCTCACGACCCATGCACACAGCCTGCCAAACAAGCGCCGCCCTTTTCCCCACAGTTCCAGTGTGCGTTGCGCCGCTGCCCCGTGAGTCGCACGTTCGAACTCGACGGCGAACGTGACGGGTTGAGTCGAGGCGCGACGTGCCCGGATCGCGCCTGAGACGCAGCCCTCCGTGAATCTCTGGCCGCTGGGGCACAACCCGGTGCGCACCGACATCTCGGGAGTCGACTCCTTCTACCTTCGGCGGTCAATGCCGGAAGGAGGCTGCGATGGAACTAAGCCCTGACGAGCCCGCACGACCGACCACGTACGACTGGAACCGGCGAGGCCGACATCGGCTGCGGGCGCCGGCCGCCATCGTGATCGACCTGCCAGTGCCGGCCGCTTCCGATGCTCACCTGTGGGTCGCAACGATCTGGCCCGACGACCGGGCCGGAGGTTGGGCTCGAGCGCTCTGGGAGCCCGAGCCATCGCGGCGGGGCTGGCGTCTCCCGATGGAGCTCGCCGCTGGCGACGTGATCGAGTTCGGTGCCGACACGCCGGCACGACCGGTGCGATGGTTCGGAATCATGGACTCCTACGAGCCCGACCGCTGGGCCACGATCCAAGGCCCGTACCCGACCCCGACCGATGCGTGGCACGACGCGCAGCGCCTCCTCGCACTCGAACGGTTCCTCCCCGCGCTACCAAGCGAACCGCCGGAGGAGTCGATGCCCTGCGACCGGACCGACCGACAACGACGACACCGCCATCACCGACGCCCGTAGACGAGTGCTGTGAACCCACCGCCATCCCGACGAGTCGTCGAGGCGATCGGGAGTGAGTCAAGGTCGGACTCACAGATAATCACCGGGACGGTGTGCACGAGTTTCGGGAGTTTGGGAGTGACCTCGGGAGCGTGCCTGGGAGTGTGCGAGCGCACGCTGCCGTCCATGTTGAGCATCGCCAAGCTGCGGGTCGGGCAGGAGGCCTACACACTCGCCGGCGTCGCCCAGAGTCTGGACGACTACTACACCGGCCGTGGCGAAGCCGACGGCGTCTGGATCGGTGTCGGCGCGGAACGCCTCGGCCTCGACGGTGCGGTGTCCGCCGACGACCTTCGAGCGGTGCTCGCCGGCATCGCGCCAGGAACGGGTGGCCTGACCCCGAACGGCGAGACGCTGCGCACGCATCCGCGTCGGGTGCCAGGGTTCGACCTCACGTTCAAGGCCCCGAAGTCGGTGTCGGTGCTCTATGCGGTCACGGACGATCCCCGTGTCCAAGGGCAGATCATCGAGGCCGGCGAAGCCGCCGTCCGGCAGACGGTCGCCTGGTTGGAACGCGAAGCGATTCGAGTGCGCCGTGGGTCCGGGGACGCCGCCTACCTGAACGATCTCGCGGCCCGCGACCCGGCTGCAGCCGAGGCGGCGAAGGTCCGTGTTCTCCCCGGACGTGGCGTCGTGGCGGCCGTGTTCCGGCATCGCACCAGCCGTGCCGGTGACCCTCTTCTGCACTGGCACACACTGGTCGCCAACCTCGTGGAAGGACCCGACGGCCGCTGGGGTGCCTTCGTGCATCCCGAGCTCTACCGATCGGTCCGCGCCGCAGGCGAACTGTTCCAGGCAGCGTTGCGCGACGAGCTGACCGATCGCCTGGGGCTGCACTGGCGCCCCGGCCGTCACGTCCCCGAGGTCGCTGGCGTCCCGCAGCGCCTGTGCGATGCGTTTTCGAAGCGGACTGTCGAGATCGACGCCTGGCTGGAGGCCACCGGGACCCCGAACGATCCGCAGGGCCGGCAGGCAGCGGTACTGGCGACACGACGCGGGAAGCCCGAGGTCGAGGGCGAACGGTTCGACGCCGCATGGAAGGCTGCCGCGGTCGAGGCTGGTTGGGGTCCAGCGCAGGCCGAGGCGCTGTTGTCGGCGGCTGCCGGCCGCGCTGTCACCTACGACGAGGTCTGGCGACTCGCCGTCAAGGATCCGATCAGCGGCGCCACCGTCGACCACACCGTCACCGCGGAGGACTGGATCGAGGATCTTGGCCGGACGCTCACCGACCACGACACCACCTTCACCCGCCCGCAGTTGGTCGAAGCGGTCGCTGCCCGGATCGGTGAGGGAGCATCGGTCGCCACCGTCGACCGGATCGTCACCCGCGTACTCGCCTCGCCACAGATCGTCCCGATCGCAGATGACCGTACGCCCCGATGGACGACCACCGGCATGCTCGACATCGAGCAACGGTTCCTCGCCGCCGTCCACGACGCCCGCAACAGCCGCACCCCGATCGGCGACGCAATGGTCGGCCACCTGATCGGCCACGGCCCGACCCTGGGCACTGACCAAGACCTCGCCGTCCGAACGATCACCACCTCATCGGACGCGGTCACCGTGCTCGTCGGCCCGGCGGGCACGGGCAAGACCTTCACGCTCGATGCCGTCCGCCGAGTTTTCGAGGACGCTGGCCATGATGTGGTCGGCGTCGCCCCGTCCGCTCGAGCCGCACACGAACTCGCGACCGACGCCCACATCCCATCGGCGACCATTCACCGCCAACTCGGTGCATGGGACCGCGGGCTGGGTCTTCCCAGCGAGCGCACCGTGCTCGTCGTCGACGAAGCTGCCATGGCGGGCATCCGGGAGCTCGAGCGGGTCATCCGGCCGGTGATCGCTGCAGGCGGACGCGTGGTGCTCGTCGGCGACCACCACCAGCTTCCCGAGATCACCGCCGGCGGAGGGTTCGCAGCACTCGCGACCGACTCCGACGTCACGATCGCCGAACTGACCGTCAACCGTCGCCAACTCAACGAATGGGAGCGCGACGCCCTCGCCGAACTCCGCGACGGCCATGTGGCGGTGGCCGTCAGCGCGTACCGGGAGCATGACCGGATCGTCGTCGCCGACGACCGCGCCGACATGATCGCCACCTCCGTCGACCGCTGGCTCGACGCCCACCAAGCCGGGTCCGTGCCCGTACTCCTCGCCGGCACCAACGATGTCGTGGCCGCGCTCAACCGTGCCGTGCGCGAACGGCTGCTCAACGCTGGAATCCTCGCCACTGACGTGGACGGGCTCGCCGTCGGGGAGCGACTCGTCATGCGGGTCAACGACTACCGAGCCCTCACCATCAACGGCGACGACACCGCAGTCCTCAACGGTCAGACCGGAACGTTGCTGGCGATCGACGACAGCGGACTCGTCGTCCGCCTCGACCACGACGACACCCTCGTCCGCATCGACAACGAATACGTCGCAGCAGGCGGCATCGACTACGCGTACGCCACCACCGCCCACCGAGCCCAGGGGGGCACCTGGGACCTCGCCATCGCGGTCGGCCTCGACGGGCTCTACCGCGAAGCCGGCTACCTCGTGCTGTCACGCGGACGACAGTCGAACTGGCTGGTCCTCACCCAGCCCGAACTCGACAGTCTCGACCCCGACGTCGGCCGACACGACAGCCCCCTGCGACTGCTCGTCGAAGAACCCGACACGATCGACGACCTCCTTCACGATCGGCTCAGCGCCTCCCGCAGCAAGACGCTCGCCATCACCCGGGACCCACACGCGCCCGAGATCCATCACAAGGCCACCACGCTCAACCTGTCGTCTCTGGAGAGGTGGGCCGCCTACGCACGAGTCGTCGAGGCACGAGTCACCCACCTCGTCGGCAGCGACCCCGCTCACGCCAACGAGCGCCTCGCCCGCCTTGATCACACCGCTCGCCACGTCGCTGTTGGTCATCGGGTGAAGGCGTGGGATCGACGCAACATCGGCACCATCACGGCCGTCGATGACAGCGTCGGTACCGCTCAGGTTGAGTTCGTTTCAGCGAAAGGCACGACGGCGGTTCGGACGTTCAACTGGGACGACATCACCATCGTCGACCCGCCACACCCGAAGCCGCGCCAACTCACCGACGCCGCGGCGGCCACCTTCGAGCGAACCGCAGCGGACATCCAAGACCGCCTCGACCGATGGCACGCAAACCTCTCCGCCGCAGGAGTGCAACCCGACGATGCCCATGTGTACACCGAAGCGGCAACGCTCGCAGTCGATCGCGCCGCTACGTCGCTCCGCGCTGCTGAGCCCGCCTGGCTGGTAGCACTGCTCGGTACACGCCCCGTCGACAACCCGGCTGCGACGCAGGTCTGGGAGGACACGGTACGAGAAGTCGCTGGACATCGTCTCCGTGCCGGCATCGTCGACTCCCAGAACCTGGGCGACGAAACGGTGTGGCCGGCGATCTCAGCCACAGTCGCTCACGCACGAGCCTGGCTCGACGACATCGCCGACCCCACCCTCAGGCCAACGTTGCGAACGCGAACGCTCGACGAGCTGCAGCAACGGCAGGTCGAACTCGACGCCATCCTCGCGACCGCGCCAGCAGACGTCCGAGGCCTAATCCAGAAGATGCAGTCCATGGCACCCCTGCCGTTCGATGAACTCGAGGATCTCCTGGCTGGTCTCACGTCGGCACATCGCGAGCGCCAGCACTGGATCCTTCAGCACTGGCCGCACGTCGTTGAAGCCTCGGTTGTGGCGGATGCGCTCCATCCGGAAGCCGGACACTCTCAGCCTGCGTTCGTCGACGAGCCGGTGCCCGGGCTGATGTAGCTGGCGTTCCTCACCGCTCCCGGGGCAGGAGTGCGCACGAGCCCGACCTCAGCCTTTGCGTCAGGCGCCCGTGGGGCTTGCCGGCGGGCTCTTGATCGGCGCAGGCGTAGCGTTGGCGTAGCTGGCGAAACCTCACGTTCCGGCGGTTGGCGGTCCCCTTGGAGCCATCGTTACCGAGATGGTCGACAATCTGCACTCGTGGTCCGATGGTCAACTTCGCCGGCTACGGGTGCGAGAGGATGCCTTGATGCCGAGGTCCAGCCCTTGGGCTCGCTGCCTAGATTTCGCAGCAGCGTCAGGATCCGCATCGACCCTTCAGGCGTCGCTCCACAGCTGAGTGGCTTCGTCTGCGTCCCGCTTCCGGACCAAGGCGGAGTGGGCACGCAGGCACCGAATGAACTCCCTGAGCTCCGTCTCGTAGGCATCGACGGCAGCCTTCACCGTTGCCTCGTCGGGCAGGGCGTAGCGGTAGCGGCCGGAGGCATCGACCTCAGACTTGTCGGTGAGGATGCCGGCTTCCTGCAGCGCCGGGCCAATCGCTCCGGCCAGTCGTCGCAGTGGTTCGTCGCGCTGCCCCGACGAGGCACGTGGCAATGAGATATATGTCGAATACGAACTCTGGGGCTCCTCCCCGGCGAAGGCCAAGACCTGCTCGGCCGAATGAGAGCGGTGGAGCAGCCAGGGTTCAAGGCACTTGGCCGCCAGGTCGGCGGCATCGGCCTGCAGTCCACGCAGCTGTTCCTTGAGTGCTGGCAGGCGGGTTTGGTTTGACCTCACCAGATCAGGGCTGGCGGCGACAACCTTCGCAACGATGTGCTCCCACTGTTCTGAGGCCCACTGGCTCGCGGTGGCGACGAGCTCGGTGGCGGCGGGTTCGAGCAGAGTGTGCTGGGCCTCGACTGCGGCGGCGGCGTCAGCGATTTCGGAATCGATGTCAGACATAGAGGCATTTTGCGCGCGGGGTGTGACAGCCACTGCTCTGCGGCGCGCGCAAAGAGAGCGCTATTGCCGACCGGAGTGGGTGGTCGAAGGATGGTCGACCGTGCAGACATCGAGGTGCGCGTCTACGACCGACGTGCCGTGCTCAAGTCGCCCGTTGGATTCACTCTCGGCCGACCAGCGGTGGCGGGTACCGGCGACGAGACTCGGGGAGCGGCCAGTGGTACCCACCGTTGTACCGGTCGGCCATCACCAGAACCCACATCCGGACCGCATGCTGCAGCGCCTCGTGGTCGACGGGTAGCGCTGTCAACACGCCACGGAAGTCCCTGGGTCGCGGACCGTCCTCGGCGGTCGTTGCTGCTGCCCAGTCGATCGCCTCGGCGAGTGCGTCCCAGACGGTGAAGCCTGGGCGGTAGCCGCGGCGGAGGTGGTCGACGGCGGAGACGAGGTCGAGGAGCCAGGTGCCGCCCTCGTCGAGCGGCTCTGATCCGTTCGTGTCCGAGTCGGAGGTGAAGAGGTCGTTCATTGCGCTGGCTCCAGTCCCGCTGAGTCGATATTGAGCATGAGCGCGTCGAGGCTGCGGATCGGGTCGTCGGCGGAGGTGGCGCCGGCCGGGGGGAGCCGGTCGAGCAGCGCCGCTGAGTCGATGTCGATGGCAGATCTGATGGGCGTGACGTTGCCCGGCGCCGGGGGATGGAGCCACGACTGCACGGTCGTCGAGTCGATGCCAGCTCCTGTCGCTGTCGCTGCGACGCTCTCGGTGTCACCATCGCATCGGATGTTGATGACGTCGAGGACGATGTGGTCGTTGACCTTCGTTGCGAGTGCCGTCGCGGTGTCCGCTGGTGAGAGGCCGGCCGCTTCGGACACGGCTGCAAGCTGGTCGGGGTGTGCACGGCGACTCGCAGCGATGGCAAGCGCTTCGTCGGGCTCGACGATCGTGATGAGCCCGGTCGTGAACGCTTCGGGGGTGGGCGCGTGAGCGACGAGGTGGTCGACGATCGAGGTCGTGGGATGTCCTGCTGTGGCCATCGATCCTGCGGCGAGCTCCCACAGATGTGGATCGTCGGGAAGCGTGCGCAGGACGTCTCGTGGGCGGACGGCCATGATCTCGGTCGCCGAGCAGCCCGCTGCGCGCATCTCCGTGGCGGTGGCGTCGAGGAGCTCGGCCGCGAGCGTGTTGGGGAGGTCCCATCGTTCGTGCAGGACGCGGATCCCGTCGGGGATCGGGACGCCAGCTGAGGGAAGGAGCGTGGCGGCCGTCGCTGCGTCGACGCCGTCGGCGGCGAGCACGGCGACAGTGGTGGCGGGGCTGAACCCGGCGGCGCCGAGGAGTTCGACGAGGTCGGCAGGGTCGGCGTCGACGACGCGTGTGGCGTCGGCGTCGGTGAGGCGACCGCTGATGAGGTGGGCGAGGTCAGCTCGGTTGTAGAGGCCGTCGTCTGCGAACGCTGCGAGGCTCCGGTCGGAGGTGGCGGGGTCGGCGATCATCGCCATACGTGCCACGCGACGCCCGGCGAGCTCGGCTTGATCGCGTGCGTCTTGCTGGGTCGGTTGGAGCGGCAGGAGCTCGATGCCGTCGGTGGACGGTGTCTGAAGTGCAGGCTGCCAGCGGCCGCCTGGCGCGGGCAGGACGTAGAGGGTGATGTCGTTCGTGAGGTGCCACAGCTCGGCTGCGACAGGGCGTCCGGCTCGTGGCATCTGTTCCCATCCTTCGACGGCACCTGCGGGGGAGGGGCCGGTGTCGACGGTCGGCGCAGTCAGCGCGGGGTACCGGTCGCGGACAGCAGCGACGGCTTCGGCGCGGGCTTCGGAGAGGGTGCGGGCGCTTCCGGTTACGAGGAGGCCGTTGCCGGTCCTGGCGGCGATGTCCTCGAGGCGCCAGGTAGCGCCGTCGCCGGTTTCGACCGCGGCGAGGTAAGCGGTCTTGTTGAGGCGAAGGAACGCACCGTTGCCCGAAGCGCGTTCGCCCCGGGCCGACCATTCGGCCGAGGTGTACGGGCCGACGGTGACCCATCTGCCGATCGGGAGTTGTTCGAGTGATGCGGCCGGGAGACGGTGGCGGCGTCCGGCTGGAACGACGCGGTCGTCGAGGATCTCCATGCGCGGCAGCGGCGACGTGGTGAGGTCGACACCGACGGTCACCCCGAGCGCAGCGGTGAGCTTGCGCGCCGGTTCGAGCACATCCTGGAGACGCTCCCACCGCTCCCGTGAGTCGAGCGGTGCTGGATCGAACCTCGGCGCAGTGTCGGTTGGTGCGTGGCCGACGCGATCGAGCACGAGCCATGCGGCTTGGCCGGCGAGAGGCTCGTCGAGTGCGGGCCGCTTGTGCGACCGCCGGAGTCGCACGGCGGCCTCGCTCAGAAGTCGAATCGGGTCGTTCGTCCGCGGGAGTGGTCCGCGGATGGTCGCGCCAGCGACCTTGCGGACCGCTGCAGCGAGATCGGTCTGACCGCTCGGTCCGCGGAGGTGCTCGGGGAGTTCGATCGCGCTGAGCGCGCCGGGCGCGGGGCGGCGGGCGAGTTGGGCGGTCTCGAACACGGGTCGCCACTCCCATCGTTCGACGGCTGCCCGGGTGGGGCGGTGGCCTCCCAGGTAGGGGTCGGGCTCGGTTCCGCCGCTGGTGATCGGAACCCGCACGGGATAGCCATGCTCCCCGGCGCGAATAGCGCAGCCTCGACCTTCGGTCGTCGAGGGCACGAGCCGCCAGGTTTCTGGTCCGGCGACCGGCCCGTCGACGCCGTAGGAGGCGAGCAACACCTGATTGCGAGCCGAATAGTCGAGCCACGAACGCGTGCCAACGAGCGCGTCCTCCCACTGCTCGGGCGACGTGAGCGACGTTGCCGCCCACCGGTCGAGGTGAGCGGTCATCGCCTGGAGGGTCGGGAACTCGATCCGCTGGCCGTTGTGCGCCATGCGCCGATCGTGCGGAGCGCCACTCCCGGGGTTGCTCCCGCACCTACTCCCGAGGAAGCTCCCGATTCGAGCTCTACCTGCGAGTTTGCCTCAGCGGGCAGAATCCGGTGGGCAGGCGGGGTCGCATCGCACGACTTCCCGCGTGCCGACCCGCTCGACCCGGCCGGCGCCGACCGGCAGCCGGGCGGCGCAGCGGTCGCAGAACGCAGCGACCCGATTCCGGTCGTGTTCGCCGGGGCCAGACCCCCCTGGCGGATCGAGCGGCAGCCGCCCTTGCCCGGGCGATGAAGGTCGGGCCGCAGGTCGTGAGCGTGGAACCTGCTGCGCGGGTGCGGCGTCCCGGGGTCGTGGAAGGTGGTTGACCGACTCCTCCACCACTGCGGGGTCGAGCACGGGGGCGACGGGTCCACGTGGACCCTCTCGAGTTGGGCACGTTCCGGTGGTGGGCGGGCCGACGGGTTTGCCGTCGGCACCCTTGGGGACGAGTGCGGCCAGCGTCTTGTCGTCCCACCATCGAACCGCGCGCAGGTGGATCGGCGGCAGGGTGCCGTGCAGGAGCACGGCCTCTTGGCGACGCATCTGGCGGATCACGTGGGCGGGCAGGAGGTCCTCACGCTGGAGGTGCTCCGACACGGTCCGTCGCCCGCCTCCGGTGTCGGCCGACCAACCGCGTTGCGCGACGTGTTCGGTTCCGGCGACCTTCGAGACGTACTCGAGAGTCGCGAGGTCGTCGGTTCCGTTGAAGATCACCTTCGAGCGGTGACCGCCGAGGACCGCATCGGCGAGCGACCCGTACCGATGGTTGATCTGGGCGCGTGACTGCCAACCTGTCACGAACATGCCGCCCAAGCCGGCGATCGTCGACACCTCCTCGGGTAGCCAGCGGAGCTCCAGCTGTCCGGCTTCGTCGATGACGATCAGCAGCGGCTTGGTCAGACGGCGCCCGGCAATGTCCCATGCGTGGATCTGCTCGCGGAGATCGCCGAGCAACCCGCCGAGCACCGGGGCGAGTCGGGCGAACTCGGTCGCGGGTGCGGTCAGGTACAGCGTGTTCGCCCGGCCCTGGTCGCCTTCCATCAGCCAGTCCAGGTCGACGTATCGCGGGGTTCGGTCCCACAGCTCATCAGACCAGTAGGCGTCGCGTGGGTCGAGTGAAGCGGAGTGTGCGACAGACGGCTCGGTCCATGCGTCGAACGCCAGACGAGCCGTCGCGTAGATGCTCGCCCGGATCCGCGGGTCCTCCTGCTCGAACGCCATCAGCTTCGTCACAGCGTCCTTGGCGAGCAGGCGGATCTCGAGTGGCTGGTTCGCTGCGAGGCCGGCGCGTACGAGGTCGTTCACGGTCGGGTCGGTGATTCCGACGTGCATGTACGCCCACGAGGCGAGTCGGCTGATCGTCAGCGGTTCGCGGTCAGTGCCTTGGTCGCCGGGAACGAGCTGGGACAGGCCGGCGAGGCACATGTAGGCGGAGGTGAGCGTCTCGCCGTGGGTGGCCCAGAAGTCCCCGCCGGTGACTCCCTGCCGGGGGATCGCCGCTGCGAGCGCTCGGCCGGCCCGCAGCGCACCCGACGTTGTGGTCACTTCACGCAACGGCGTCCAACGTGCCGTCGGGAGCCCGGTGACACCACCAGGATCGAACACGGCGAGCTCACCGCGCGCCGAACGAGCTGCAGCGGTCGAGTCGTACAGATCTCGCTTCACCGAGAGCGCAACGACCGGCCCATCCCAGCCGATGATGCCAGCGGACGCCAGCACCGTCTTGCCCGCACGCGTCGGGCCGATCAACGCCACAGACCCACGATCGCCCTGAATCGCAGCGCCACGGCGACCATGCAACGGGTGCCGCTCGCGGTCCTCGGTCGCCAGGAGGGGACCCCGCTTCGAGAGCCGCCCGAGAAGGAGGCGCCCCGTCGGGGGCACCGTCGACGACACCACGAGTGGCGCCACATCCCTCCGGCGAGCGAGGCGCGCCTCGGCGGGCACACCCAGTCGAATCCGCGACGGTGCTGACCACCGACGCCACAACCAGTAGACGCCAGCCGCGAGGCCGACGACGGCAGCGGCAACCAGGGCCGTGCAAGTCCAGTAGAGAACCGGGCCGGGGAGCCCTTCGGCTGCGTCACCCCAGGCAGCCGCCGGATCGCCCGGAGATGACGCCAACGGTCCCATGGCACCGACCGCCTCGCCGACGCCTCCCGAGAGAGTCCCGCCACCGAGTAGGGCGGCGAACCATGCGCCGCCCCACACGATGCCCGCTGAGCCCAGCACGACCCCGCCCAGCGCAACGAGGACGACGTCGCCGCCGGCACCCGCCCCGGTGCGGTTCACGGGCTGACTCACGCCCGCGCTCCCGAACGAGATCGGGAGTCTCCGTGGCCGATCGGGACCTTGATCGGGAGTGACATCGGGACCTTCTCCGGGACCCGCGTTTCGGATTCTCCACCCACTGCCACCAACGCAAGGAGAATCCCATGAACCTCTTCAGGCATATCGAAGCCGACTACCGACGAATCGCCCGTGACGGCCTCCCCGACCAGTGGTGCATCGACCTCGTCACCCTCGACGACGTCATCGAAGCCATCCGTGATCATCGAGAGCATCAGGAACACTCGGACGGCCTCACCCGTCGCCTCGCGACGATCGCCAGAACCGATCAGCGAGCCGCCGTCGTCGTCCTTTACGCACTCGCGCCGCTCCTCGGCGCCCGCCTCGGACGGGCGGTCACCACCGAGTACCGGACCGACGCCCTTACCGAACTCGCCATGGTAATCCTCGACTCGCCGCTCGACGGACCCCGACTCGCCCACCGGCTCGTCAACCGTGCCCACACACGCGTGTACAAGGCCGCCCGCAGAGTCGAGCAACGGGGAGTCGTGCACATCGTGGAGATCGCCCCCGTCGATCCGCACCGGATGGCGACGAGCGTCGGGACCTGCACGCCGGACATCGCAGATGGAGTCACCGACCGATTGGCGCTCGCCCGGTTCAACCATGCCGTGCTGACGGCCGTCGAGAACGGAGCCGTGTCCGGATCGGTCTGGGCTGCGTACCGAGATCACCGCCTGCGACGAGCGGTCGATTCGTCGCCCCCTGCATCGGCAGCCGTCCAGCGCAAGCTGGCTTCGAGAGCTGCATCGCGGCTCCAGCCGCTTGTCGATCAATACCTGCACGCTGCATGACGCACCCCGATTGCCCGCGATGCGCGACATGGCCCGGTCGAGGGACCGGGTGTCACACCCGTCGCGCCTTTGGGAAGTCGTCCCGGCTGGTGGTCGGGTTCACCGGAGATCGAGCAGGCGCTGGAATGCTCCAGCCCTCGGAAGCTGATTGGTCGAAGCCTCGATTCGATCGAGACGCCGTTGCCCACCTCGTACGCTGTTGGCATGGCGTGGCGGAGCAAGCGAACCGGGCACGACGGCGACTCCCTTGGTCCCATCGAGATCTCCACGTCTGGCAGCGGCGTGATCGTTGCGGGGCCGCCAACAGCCGTGTCCGCGTTCGTCGATCAGATGCTCGATGCCACCAAGGAGGTCGGCGGGCGTTCGAGACACTTCATCGTCGACGGAGTACAGGTTGCAGCCAATGTCGCGGCGTTCCGTCAAACGCACCGTGAGTACATCGAGTTCTCCGAACGAGCCTGCAAGCTGCTGAAGGAACACGGTGCGATCGCGACCAAGGACGGCAACTACCGCAGTTTCGTCCGCAAGGGTCGGGAGTTCGCCGGCAACCTCGACTGGAAGCCGGTCAACCTTGGACCTGAGCAAGCCTTGGGCCTTCAGGCGGCGGCCGGCCAACTGGCGCTTCGGGCGGCCATCAAGGAAGTCACGGTTGCACTTGAACGGATCGAAGGCAAGATCGACAAGCTGGCCGAACTCGCCGAGGCCGAACGGCTCGGCGCCGTCGTCGCCGATCGGGCGACACTGCAGCCGCTCGTCGACCGCGTCAGATCGTCCGGCAAGATCAGTAGCACCGACTGGGCGACCGTGGCATCACTCGGACCATGGATCGCTCGCGACATCGAGACGCTCCGCGCATACATCCTGCGACAGCTCACGGATGTGAGGGGCAGTTCGCTTGTCCGAATCCGGGCGGGTGAAGCCGAGGAGCTGACCGACCGGCTCCTCAGGGAGTCCGTAGCGCTGTTGGTCGTTGCCGAACAGAACTATGCGCTATGGCAGGAACTCCGGCTCGCGCATGCCGCGAACCACGAAGCAGCTGCCACCGCCGCCGTCACAGCGGACATTCACCAACAACTGGCTGCCCTCACCCAGGCCGACCAGGGCCTTGTCGACATACTCCAAGACGTTGCCGACCGGCTGAGCTCGCCCACCGGGTACGAGGGCCTCGCCCCCCTCCAGACACGTCGTCTCCGCAAGCACGTCGGTCAGCTCGACGAGATGACCCTCTGGTTCTGCGAGCAGCGGCACCTCGATGACCGACCGGGCGAACGGCCCGAACTGGCTCGACTGCCCGAGTCGCTCAGCAAGGTCGGTGGCACGATTGCCGGCGCTGCGCGCACCACGACGAGGGCGATCGCCGCCAGCCCCAGCCGCTTGCGTAACCGCAAGGATGGTGATTCGGGTGAGGAGAGTCCGGCGGAACTCACCCCCTGAGGCTCGCCATGCCACCGCTCGCTGACGCTCGCACCCTGTGTGACTCCCTGACTGCTCCGGCCGAGCGGTGAGAGCCTCAGTCACGTTCGCCCGAGGTCGGTACGGTCCGGCGCGGCTGCCGATCCGGCCAGGTTCTTGGCGAGGAGGGCCGTCTACGTGGCGAGATGCTCCTCACGCGCCAGAGCTGGAGCGATGGGTCGCTGTAGCTCCGATCCAAACGCTCTCGTCCATCGTGAGTCCTGCATTGCCCAGCCGTTTAGGTCAAGCCCCTCGGGCGGCTCCACGACGTCAAGCGGGTGGTTGCGTCGCTCCAGCAGACCAACGAGGCGGTCGCCCCATGCGCGGCCAGCTGAGTCGGCGTCGACGATTGCGACGAGCGTTCTGCCGCTACTTCCTGCATGACGGACGAGGACGTCCGCCACTCGGTCATCCGGCGCCTGAGATCCGAGGATTCCGACGGCGGCGTAGCCGGCGCCGGCGGCGGTGAGGGCGTCGGGGATGCCTTCGGTGACGAGCAGCACGCCGTCGGTTGTGCGACCGTCGGGTGTGCGGGTCCAGGCGAGGCGTGGGTTTGATCCGAGGCTGCCTGCGGGGTTGTCGTACTTGTCGGATCCGATCGGCTCGAGGTAGCGGGCTTGGACGTACTGGACGTTGCCCTCGGGATCGAGCGCAGGGAAGGTGGCGGCGAGGGAGTGGCCGTGAGGGAGGCCTCGTCGGCGGGACATCATCGCTCGGCCGGGGTCGGCGCCGACGTGGTTGGCCCGAAGGAGGTCGTCGTCGAAACCGCGGGCGTGGAGCCAGTCGCGCACCGGAGCGCCGGTGTGTCCCCACAGGATCTTCTCGCAGGCGTGCACGTAGCGGACCACCGATGGATCGAGCGGAACCACGCTCGGCCGGGCACGTTGCGGCTTGCGACGTGCGGGTGGGAGCGGTTGATCAGGGATCATCCCGGCGCGGTTGGCGAGCAATGCGATGGCGTCGGCTCGGTTGACGCGTTGGGTCGCAACGATGAGGTCGATGGCGTCGCCGCGGTGGGTGTTGTCTCCGGACCAGCAGCGCCATCGCTCGTGTCCACGGTGGTCGGTGTGCATGGTGACCGAAGCGTGTTGGTCGTCATGGTCGGGCATCGGGCAGTGCCAACGTCGACCGCGGATGCTGTGGGTGGCGGGCGTTGCGAGCTCGTCCAGGAGTTGGGTCAGGTCGGTGCGTGCCAGCACGTCAGCGATCTCCCAGCGGGGCTGCCGAGTGCGCTCGCCGGTGCCCATGGCTCTATGTCCCTACGCGCTCGGGTTCGTTTGCGTGACGAGTTCCCTGGGCGTGTGTTGTGCCTGCCTGGTCACGGTGGATGGCCCTGGCGGCTGGTTCTGAGGAATGTTCACTCTGGCTGAAGTTGTGTCGTACTTCGGCTACTCTTCTCGTTGTGGGTGAAGTGAGTGGCTGGTGAGCCTTGCGGTGGTGCGGAACATCGGGTCGGCTGCGGTGTTGCGCAGCGACGCCGAGGTGGCCGAGTTCGAGCAGGAGATCGTCGATCAGTACGCGTTGGCGATGGCCGCCGCCGGGTTGACGGACGCCCATGTGGCGGGGACGCGTCGGGTGATCTTCGAGTTCCGCGAGTCGTTGTCGGGGGCGTTGTGGTCGGCGTCGTGTGATGACGCGGATCGGTTCTTGACGGCGCAGCGACAGGCCGGTCACGCACACTCGACACGGGCGGGCAAGGCGGGGATGTTGGCCGGGTTCTATGCGTTCGTGATCGCCCGCTACCAGGGCGATATCCATGCGCTCACGGGCTGGGTGGTGGAGCAGCCGATCGACGAGTTCAACCGTCCCGCGAACCCGCTCGCTCGGGTGCGGGTGCCGCCGTCGGAGACCGAGATCGAGGTGTTGTTCGCCGGGTGGCGTTCGTCGTTGCAGGACGCCCGCAAGTACTTGCCGGCAGCGCGGGACTACTTCGCAGCGTCGTTGTGGCGGCGTCTCGGGTTGCGGATCAACGAGTCGGTGATGCTCGACATCCGTGACTGGCGACCGGATCTCGGCGAGCACGGCAAGCTCCATGTCCGTCACGGCAAAGGCGCCCGCGGTCGTGGACCGAAGGCCCGGCTGGTGCCGGCGATCAACGGAGCGGACCGGCTGTTGGACTGGTGGCTGGGTGAGGTCCGCCATCAGTTCGGTGAGGACTGGTCCGACCCTGACGCCCCGATGCTGCCCAGCGAACGCCACGACCCGGTCCTGCCTCGGTGTCGACGTGTCGGCCCCGAAGCGCTCCGCAAGGCACTCGTGCGCGAGGTCGACTCCTGGTTGCCGGGATGGTCGGGGCGGCTCACCCCACACGTGTTGCGGCACTACTGCGCGTCGTCGCTCTACCTGGCGGGGATGGACATCAAGGCGCTCCAGGAGCTCCTCGGACATGAGTGGTTGTCGACCACGACGCGCTACGTGCACGTGCGTAGCGACTACGTCGAACGAGCCTGGACCACAGCGAACGAGCGGGTCGCGGCCCGCCTCACGGGAAGGTGAAGTGATGCGTTGGAACTTGCGGATGAAGGCCGCCGAGCGTGGCATCTGGAAATCGACCGAGCTGCGCCGCCTGTTCGCGGAGGCCGGGTTGGAGATCTCGGCGGGGAAGATGTCGGGCTGGTGGACCGGGAGCCCGAACACGATCCGGCTCGACGAACTCGACGTGATCTGCGCCGTGCTCGGCTGCACTCCCGCAGAGGTGTTGATCGCCGAGCCGGAAACCGTGCAACTGCAACGACCACAACCCAAAGCAGTCAACGACAGCGGATCCGAAGCTCGTTCGTCGCGGGTGACACCACGACGCGGCAACGGGCGCAGCGCGCCGCCGGTGTGACCCGCACCAGACCCGGCGACGAACCGCTCCCGAAGATCTGCGTCGCCTGCGGTGAGCGACGCGCCGCATGGACCACACCACGGGTCGACTACTGCTACTGGTGTCTGCCCGGCGGGCCGTTCGCCCCACCACCATGTCGGGCCTGTGGATCGGGCCGCTACTTCAACCAGGGCCTGTGCGTCGCCTGCCACCCGCGCGGCCCGGACCGGCTCGAGTCCTGCACCGGCTGCCTCGCCTGGGGTGTGACCCGCCACTACCGGTCCCGATGCTGGAGCTGCCGCTGGTGGCACTCCCACTACCCGCACGGCACCTGCCACTACTGCCGGCGTGACACCGTGATCTCCGAACGCCGCGCCTGCCGGCTGTGTTGGGAAACGGCCCGCATCCGTCAACAACCCGGACGTGCCGTCGACCTCGCCGACGCGACCCGGTTCGGGCAACAGCTGTTCTTCGCGAACACCCAGAGCTGGCGGCAACCACCCCACGAACGAGCCGCCAACACCCCGGCGGCGGTCGAACGCAACGCACCGTTGCGGCGACTCGCCTCGATCGGACACGACGCGACACCACCACCCGCCGGCTGGGTCCAGCTCGTGATGTTCGACACCGATGTCGATCCGGCCGTGATCGCGGCGCGGGCGCGTGTCGGTGAGAGCGCGCTGATGGTGTTCTGCGATCACGTCGTGCGCGACCACGCCGCAGCACACGGCTGGAGCCGCAAACACACCAACGACGTGCGCCGTTCCCTGCGTCTCGTCGAAGCCCTCCAACCCGGACCCGGCCAGCTGATCAACGCCTCCGACGTGGTCAAGCTCCCCGCCCTGCAAGCCAACGTCAGCGTCATCTCCACCCTCGACGTGCTCGCCGCGGCCGGGCTGTTGCACGACGACCGGCTCACACCCGCCGAGCGCTACTTCAACGACCAGATCAACGGACTCCCAACCGCCATGGTCGACCAGCTGCGGGTGTGGTTCGACGTGATGCTCAACGGCAGCAGCCGGCCACCCCGCCGCAAGCCCCGCGACCCAGAGACCGCACGGCTCCACATCGGCGCGATCGCACCGACCGCACGCCACTGGGCCGCCGCCGGGATCGACTCCTTCGCCGAGATCGACCGTGACCACATCCTCGCCGTGCTCCCCAACGGCTCCGCTCGACGCCACACCCTCGAGCAAGGACTTCGTTCGCTGTTCACCGTGCTCAAGAGCCAACGGCTGGTGTTCATCAACCCGACCCGAGGACTGCCAGCCACGGGCACCAACGCGACGATCCCGCTCCCGTTGGACACCGACGCGATCCGCACCGCGCTCACCTCGACCAACCCGGCCGCCGCGCTCGCGGTTGCGCTCGTCGCGTTCCACGCGATCCCCAGCCGCCACCTGCGACTCATCCAACTCACCGACATCGTCGACGCCCGACTCAACGTCGCCGGACGCAACATCCCACTCGCACCACCCGTGCTCCCACGCCTCGCCGCCTGGCTCGACCAACGCAACCACACCTGGCCGAACACCGCGAACCCGCACCTGTTCATCAACCGGCGCACCGCCCCACGACTCATCCCCGTCAGCCGCAGCTTCGCCTGGAACCAGACCGGCCTCACCGCACAAGCGCTGCGCGAAGACCGCATCCTCGACGAAGTCCACGCCACCAACGGCGACATCCCCCGCATCTGCGAACTGTTCGGCATCACCGTCGACACCGCCCTGCGCTACACCCGCACCCTCGAACCCCCCACACCACCTCCCTGACCGACGCTCCCGAACCACAGCACCATCGACTGACACACTGACCACGTGACCGTCCCCGACCACACCGACCTCGACGACAACCCCACCGTCGGCAGACGGGAATGGATGACACCCGGAGTCGCCGGGATCGGCACCGCCAGCTTCCTCGCCGACGTCGGCCACGAAATCCCCACCGCACTCCTGCCGTCGCTGCTCACCTCGACCCTCGGCGCACCCGCCTCCGCACTCGGAGCGATCGAAGGCGTCTCCGACGCCCTCGCCGGGATCGCCCGCTTCGGCGGCGGCGCACTCGCCGACGAACCCGCCCGCCGCCGCAACATCGCCGTCGGCGGCTACACCACCACCGCCGTGCTCTCCGCCGGCATCGGCGCCACCACCGCCGTCTGGCAAACCGCCGTCCTGCGCGCCGGCGCCTGGACCGCCCGCGGGCTGCGCGTCCCCGCCCGCAACGCACTCCTCGCCGACGTCGTCCCCACCCACGCCTACGGACGCGCCTACGGCTTCGAACGCTCCATGGACAACCTCGGCGCGATCGGCGGACCACTCCTCGCTATCGCACTCGTGTCCACCGTCGGCACCCGCTGGGCGATCAGCCTGTCCGTCATCCCCGGGCTTCTCGCCGCGCTCGCGATCATCTACGCCATCCGCCACACCGCGCAGCCGAAGCCATCCGCGAAACGGCCGTTGCGGATCGTGATCCGACCCGTCCTCCAAGGCCCGCTGCGACCCCTGTTCGCCGGGATCACCGCGTTCGAGATCGGCAACGTCGCCGCCACCTTGCTCATCCTGCGCGCCAACGAACTCCTCGAACCCGAACACGGCCAAGATCGCGCCACCACCATCGCGCTCGGTCTCTACGTCGCCTACAACATCGCCGCCACCCTCACCAGCTTCCCCGCCGGCCAACACACCGACCGCCGCGGCGCCACACGAGTCCTCGTCGCCGGCATCGCCGCGTTCGCGACCGCGTACCTGTGGTTCACACACGACACCACCAACTGGGCGATCCTGCTCCCCGCGTTCGTGCTCGCCGGGATCGGCATCGGCTGCGTCGAAACCGCCGAACACGCCGCCGTCGCCACCCACGCACCCGAACACATCCGCGGGTCCGCGTTCGGCCTCCTCGCCGGCATCCAAAGCCTCGGCAACCTCGCCGCCAGCGTCACCGCCGGCATCCTCTGGACCGCGCTCAGCCCCACCTGGGCGTTCACCTACCTCGCCGCCTGGATGCTCCTCGCCCTCGCCATCCTCGCCACCACCAGCCGCCGCCCCGCCCGGGCGTGACAACATGACCTCGGCAGCGCCGGTTCCCGAACCCAAGGACGCGACGCCACCCCTACGGCCCATGAACCCTCGGGTTCGCAGTTGAAACACCGTCAGTCCCACTGAACCCGCCGCCTTATGCGGTCATCGACCGATCGGTGTCGCACACCTGCCGTTCGGCGGCGGTGAGGACGGTGTGAACAACAGCGCCGCGACGCTGAAGCCGCCACAGCGCTCGACCGCGCACCATGGTGGCCACCCAATCGCGCTCACGCTCGGAGAGTCCGAACAGCTCGGCGGCGGTGTTCACCTGGTCCGGCGGTTGGCGGAAGATGATGCGGGTCTGGACGTCGGAGAGAAGACCGGCGGAGATCTTGGCGGTGGCAGTGCCGTCGTCGGACTGGGCGGTGAGATCCGCTGGCCGGTGGCAGATCAGCCAGGTGGACACGCCGAACGTGCGTGACAGCTTGATCGCTGCTTGGAAGTGGCGAGCACCGTGTCGGACCGCGGCCCAGGCTTCGTCGATCACCTGGAGGACTCGTCGGGGTGAGTCGCGTTGGAGTGTGGCAGCGAGCCAGGAGGTGGCAGCGAGCATCACGAGAGGGAGCGCTTCGTCGTCGCCCCACACGGCGGAGAGATCAATGACGAACCCTGGCCCGTTGTCCCAGTCGATGTTCACGGTGGTCGGGCCGTCGAACATGCCGGCGAGGGTCCGAGAGAGCAGCTTGTCGACGGCAAAGATCACCGGTGTCGCGGCGTGTGTGAGTTCGAGGGGTGTCCGTCGCGATAGGGCGACCAGTTCCTCGGCGGGGTTCGCCAGTGTCGCGGCAACGTCGGCGAACGTGAAGGGACGTGCTTGGCGTGCGAGGGTCGTGATCGCCCACCCGAGCACCGCGTCCTCGATCGGGTCGAGCGGTCGGCCGAGCACACCGGCGACGAGTGCTGCTGCCAGTGACTGTCGGCGCACGGTTTCGGTGGGGTCGCCGCGCGCGTCGAGTGGGTTGAGCCGGTCGGTGCCACCGGGCCGCAGCCTGATGACCGGCAGCCCGTGGGCGGCAGCGAACGGTCCGTACTCGCCCTTGGGATCGAGGATCGTGACTTGTCGCTTGGACCCGTAGACGGCGAGCTCGCGGCCGAGCATCGCCTTGACGAGTGCGGACTTGCCGAAGCCGAGGTCGCCGACGATCGCGACGTTGGGGTTGGTGAGATGTGTCGGGTACAGCTCGAAGGGGTCGAAGAAGAACCCGCTTCCGCCGCCGGTGACGTTGACCCCGATGTACGGGCCTCGCTCGCCGAACCCGGTGTCGGTGTGGCACGGGTACACCGACGCGAGGTGTGCCATCGTCGCCCTGTGGCGTTCGATGTGCAGTCCGGGTGCTCGGCGCCAAGCGGGCCGGCTGTCGTCGGGCAGCTGGTCGATCGTCGCCTTCATGACGTGAATCCGGGAGTCAGGGCGCGTCCGAGCGGGAGCGACGCCACCCAGCCCTGGTCGTGTCGTGCATCCAAGGGCCGGAGATCGAGCAGGCATTGGGCTGCCGCCTGTTCCATCACGGTGCAGTCGTCATCGAGATCATCGAGCGTCGACGCGGTCACGTTCACGAGCCCCACGAAACGGAACTCCGCGTGCCCTTCGGACAGCTCGTGCTCGCGGCGTTCGGCATCGGCGAGCCGTTTTCGTTCGCGCGCGTTGACCCGGAACCCCTTTCGTTCCTTGAGGTCGCTGTCGGCTTCGCGAGCCATCACTTCACGATCGGCAGCCCGCGCTGCGCGGCCCATCGGAACCGGCTCCATCACGACAGTGACCGTGCGGATGCAGTGGGTGTCGGCGAGCAGTCGTGACAGCCAGTCGGCGGGCACCGGCAGCTGCGGCCAACCGGCAACCCGATAGCTGCGGTGGAACGCATCGTCGACGTGCACGTGACGCCAGTCGGGCTCGACGACCATCGGCCCCCACTCGAACGCCCCTCGCCGCGCGGCTGCCGCAAGTGATCGCGTCAGCGTCAGCACCTGTGCTGCGCGGGCTGGCGCGCTGCGGACTCGGATCGCACTCGACAACTCCAAGGCCGACATCGGAGAGTCGACGTCGAGCCCCGCGGCTTCGAGCCGTGACGCCAACTGTCGTGACTCGTCGAACAGCGCGTCCACGGCGGCGCCGAGTGCAGACTTCAGCGAGCGTCGCGCTCGGACGCGGCGCAGGTCGATCGTCACTGCGACGAGGACCTCGTGTGCGATCGTCGCCGGGGCTTGCTCGTCGACGAGCGCCAGGTAGTCCGCCACCGCAGGGTCGTGGAGCCGCTGATCGATCCCGACGGCGTCGAGGAACGCCCGGTGGGTGTCACTGGTGACGGGATGGCTCCACTCCTGCCACACGACGTGGCGTACCGGTGATTGCTCCCGTGCGAGCGGTGAGAGCGCAGCTCCCCATGCGCCGAGCATTGCGTCCTGCTCGACTGCGCCCGCCAAAGGGAACCCGTAGCCGCGCACCCGGAGCACCGCAGTGACCGTGCCGGCCGCCTTGTCCCGGATGACCCCGAACGGACGGTCGGACGGCTCGATGAGCTCGAGCCCGCGAAGGGCGTCCGGCAGCACTTCGTTGGTGTTGTCCCCGACGAGTGACGGCCGCACCCAACGCCGACGACGGATCGCACGTCGGCCATACAGCCGGGCGCCAGGCACGAGTGTCTCGGCAATCGGGGCGCCACGCCAGCGCCCGAACGCCAACACGGAGCCAACAGCCGGACAGATCAGCCCGACCAGAGGGGGCAACGGCGTCTGGAGGGCGACGGCGAGGACGACGGCACCAACGATCATGGGGACCGCTTGCCGCGCGCTCAGTCCGAGCAGCAACCCTGGCCGATTCGAGTCGGCGAACCGGTAGGCCCGTGCGTCACTCATCGTTGTCGTCTCCGGATGCAGAGTCGTCCGCGGCGACGCCAGCGGAACGAGGTGTTGGCCGGCGGTCGCGTCTCGGTGGCAGGGTCGGCGTCGACGCTCTGGTCGACCGGGAAGCACCGCCGCTGTCGGGGGTCGATGAACCGGCCGTGCTCGAACTCGATCCTGCGGTGGTCGGCCCCTGTGGGTTGGGTGATGCGGACCCGGTCGACGACGGGTTGTTGCCGGATGCTGCGCCGGTGAGGCCGGGGATCGCTCCCCGCTGTGCCGACGGGCCCCCGGCGCCCCGAGCGCCGGCTTGGCCGGCGACACCCTTGGTCGCTGCAGATCCTGCGGCCGACGCACCGAGACTCTTCACCATCAGTGCCGTGTGGGCGGCCGTCGTCGCTCCGCGCGTCCAGCCTCCAGCGACACCTGCGCCGACGATCGCACCCTCGACGGTCGGCATCAGCTTGTAGAGCACCAGCGGAGACACGGCCGCGATCAAGAAGCACACGAACCCGGACATGAGCGTTCCGACCGCCGCCGCTCCGTCGTTGATGACCGAGGCACTGTCCGGGTCACCGGATGGATGTGCGATCAGGTTCACTGCGACGACGAGGCTGACGACGATCGCCAGCTTCGACACGATCAGCGCGACGGTGAGGTGGATCAGCTTGCGGGCCGTGCCACGGAACAGCGGCAGCACGTTCGCCGACCACACCAGCGGTGCCAACGCTGCGGCGAGGTAGATCAGCGACGATCGCATCATCAACGACACGACCAGGCCGATCAGCCCGACGAACCCGACCAGTAGACAGAGCGGCCCTACGAACGTCGTGGCGAGCGGACCGGTCGTAGTCGCGACCACGACGATCCCCTCGATCATGCTGACGAGGTCGGCTCGGCCTGACTGCCAGACCATGGCCGAGGCTTCGTCGACGAGACCCAACAGCAGGTCGATCACGGTCACCGTCAAGGCTGACGCAACGATCGACCACATCCCCTGCCGGACGGCGTCGAGGATCTGCTCGGGACGGCCGGCGAGCGCCGCCTGGATGCCCGAGGCGAGCATCATCGCCACCGTGACCGCGAGAGCGAGCACGCCCAACTGGACGGCAAGGTCGTTGGCGAACCAGCCGGCCGTGACACGCGGCGTTGTCCCCGAGTCGAGCACGGACCACACCCACTCGACCAGCAGCGCCAAGCCGTTGGCGAGCCACGTGTAGATGCCGGTCACGACCTTGTCCCATGCCCAGCCGACCGCCTCTCCGATGGCGTTGAGACCGAACCCGAACAGGTCGCCGAGACCACCGATGACCCAATCGAACATGTCACGCACCTCCCACGGGTGGCCACGCAGTGACCTCGCGCAACTCAGCGAGCGAGGCGACCGGGGCGTTGGTGGCGAGCGCCGGTGTCGGGCCTGGGTGGACCGTCCATCCGTCGACTTGCCAATCGCCCTCCTCCCACACCAACTCGACGGTCACCGTTCGCCACAGCTGCCTCGGCGCTCCGAGGCGGTCCCCTCCGGCGACGAGGAGCGCCCACACCTGAACAGTCGCCGAGTTCGCCGTTGCCGATTCGACGACGGCGGTGAGCGGGAGCTCGTGGAGCAGTAGTTGTGAAGGCGTCAGACCCTCGCCAGCCAGGCCGTCGATGAAGGCGTCGAGCTGAGCGGCCGACAGATCCGCAAGGGTCGGCCCGTAGCGGCGCGAGGCCAGGACCCTGATCATGTCGGAGCGGGTGATGAAGCCTGCGCGGGCGAGCTCTCCGGTCAACGACACCGCCGAGACCGCTGCTGCGCGAGCACCAGTGGCGTCGCGACTCCAGCCGACCGGGACACCGAGCTCCTCGGTGCGCGGACCGGTCGCCGACCGCTCGTCGGCCGACTCGGCCGCAGTGCTGGGACGCGCGGGCGGCGCTGCTTCCCGGCCCGCAGCGGCGCACGTGCGAAGTCCGATTGCCGCTGCTGCGACGAGCACCGTGGCGCCCACAACGATCACGCGCCGCATGTCAGGTCGCGTTGTAGACGGTCATGGCGATCGTGTGCGCCAGCCCAGCGAGCATGGCCGCGCCCACTCCGCCCAGCACCCACTTCCGACCGGCCGAGCTCGCGCTGTACGACGATCCGAAGTGGCCCACGCCAGTTGCGATGCCACCGATCAACAGCCCTGCGACCGCAGCGGCGATGCTCGCGTACTTCAACCACCCGAGCATCTGGGTGATCAGTGTCCCGCCCGGCAGGGAGCTGTCAGGCGCCGGGTCCGGCACCTGAGCCCACGCGGGCGACGCGCCCATCAGTACTCCGCTGGCGACGAGCATCAGCCCGACCGACAGACGCGCTCGATGCCTCACCGGCATGGCACACCTCCTTGGTGTCTGCGACACACCGCTGCTCGGCGTGTCGATCACCGGTGAACCCACCCACGTCGTCAGCAGATCGCGACACCCCAGACCACACCGGACCGATCCGACCTGCGACTGTCACGGAGCGGCCGTCTCGAGGGTGCGACAGAGGAGATGAAGCTCCTCGCTGTCCCCATCGTCGGACTCGTGCTCGCGCTTGTCGCATTCCCCGTCGTCTTCGCGACGGGGGACAACCCCGGCATCGGATGCGCGGCCGGCGGTGACGTCGCACCGATCCTCGCAACGATCCGAACGCTCGAGTCCGGCGGTGACTACACCGCGCGTGCCGCAGGGTCGAGTGCATCCGGCGCCTACCAGTTCATCGACTCCACCTGGGCCAACTACGGCGGCTACGCACAGGCATGGCAAGCACCACCAGCGGTGCAGGACGCGAAGGCCGCCGAGAACGTCCGCCGCGTCCTCGACGACAACGACGGCGACGTCAGCGCCGTGCCCGTCGTCTGGTACATCGGCCACCTCCCCGGCCCGACATCGCCAACGTGGGACCAGGTGCCCGTGCCATCGGCAGGCAACGTCCTCACGCCTCGC
>Ga0169931_10000221_pt1 | contig 90124 bp, 81 predicted proteins | sample Kivu_15m_20L_FD_129675 | JGI IMG/M metagenome (GOLD analysis project Ga0169931, IMG submission 129675) | Freshwater microbial communities from Lake Kivu, Western Province, Rwanda to study Microbial Dark Matter (Phase II) - Kivu_15m_20L... | ecosystem: Environmental > Aquatic > Freshwater > Lake...
CTTAAGCTCGCCTGATCCGGGCAAACCCCATAGATACACGGCTCTCCGGCATGGTGCCGGAAACGCGTTGTGCTGCGCGCACTTACGAGGACGTGTCACTTGGAACTGTCAAAGTCAGGTCTGCAGGCAACCGAGGTATCGCCCACCACTCGCTTGGCTTCGATACCAGGGGTGAACCGAAGCTCCGCGGCGTGCGGCGATCGGAGATACGCGCGCGCGATGGACGGGCTGCCGCGGCAGGGCAACGCGGCTTCGTGGCGTGCCGGTCAGGACTGCCGGCTCGAGCGGCGCACGCTCGGGCGCGGCGCCGTCGACGACCGGGTGCTGCGCTTCGAGGGCGGGGCCCGGTAGGCGGGCGCGTCGGGCTCGTGCAGCCCGGGCACCAGCGGATCGCGGGTGCGCAGGTCGGGATAGCGGGAGACGTCCCGGTCCCGGGTCCAGAACTCGACGACGCCGTGGCCGAGGCAGATCGCGGCGATCCTCGCGTGGTGCACGGCCCCGCCGACGACGCCGGCGCGCTCGACGAGCGCGCGCCACAGGTCGAGGTGCGCCGCGCTCTCACCGAGCACGCGGCACGCCGGATGCGACAGCCACGCATCGAGCGCGTCGTACGCGACGCCCGACGGCGTCGGCCGTACGCCCGGCACCGGCCGGGTGACCACCGCGACGAACTCGTGCACGCAGGGCCACGGCACGGCCCAGCCTCCAGGACGCCGCGCGAGCCGATCGAGCGCGGCGAGGGCCGCCTCGTGCTGCGGCATCGCGGCGCGGTGCGCGTACACGAGCAGGTTCGTGTCGACGGCGATCATCGCTTGCGGCGCTTCGAGACGCGGACGCGCTCGTCGCCGGCCCGGGGGGCGGTCGTCCCGGTTGCGTCGCGCGGCTGGTCACCGCAGCGGACCGCCTTGATGCGGGCGAGCCAATCGCGCTCGTGCTCGACCGGAGCCGCCGGGCCGCCCGCCCCGATCGGCGGCCAGAGCACGGGGTACTTGCGCCCGACGCGAAGCTGCGGGTGGGGGGTGTCGCAGGAGCCGCCCGCTCGGGCGCACCCGACCACCAAGGTCGCGGCGCGCGCCGAGTGCGAGCCGCTCGAGCCGACGCGGGCGCGACCGCAGCGCATCGGCTGGGCGAGGTTACTCGAGCGCGTTTTCTGCATCGACAGGCCGCGCCGCCCAAGGCGCGGCGGCGGGCGGGCGAGGGTCATCGAGGCGATCGCCGAGCCTGCCCAAGGCAATACGGCGACGGGCCGGGATCTGGGCACAGGGTGCAGCATGCGTTACCCCGTCGCATTTGAGCCCGGCACCGAATCGGAAGCGTTCGGCGTCGTTGTCTTGCCCAAGGCGCACACGCAGCTGACCCCCGCAGTGCCGCTGGACGTACGCGCTGCGCCCTTCGCCTGCACATCGTTCAGCGGGGCGAAGCCGAGATCATCGAGGTCCTGTCGGCTCGGGAACTGCTGACACTCGACCGCATCGCCGGGCTGAGGATCCGCTCGGACGCCGCCGGCGCCTCGGCACCGACGGCAGGTCGAGCACTTCGCCGGCCCGTTTCGCGGCAGGCAGGACGCTTACCCGTCCGTTACCCGAGCGTGATCCACGCGCGCTGCCCGGCGCGATCCGAGCCGAGTCGGGTCGCTCGCCCGCTCGCGCGGTGCTGTCCGCGCCCCGCCGGTTGCACCATAATGCATCGCCCTGGTCCGACGACACATGGAGACAGCGATGAAGACCCGCCCCGATGACACGACGCCCGCCGGTCGAGCCGCGCCCGCCGGCCCGGGTGCCGGCCTGCGTCTGAGCAAGCGCTCGATGCTGACCGCGAGCGGCGCGCTGGTCGCGGCCGCGGCCGTGCCGGCCCTGCCCAGGTCGGCCAGCGCGCAGACACCGCGCACGGCGCTCGTGATCGCCGCGCAGATCGATGATCTGGTCGCGCTCGATCCGCATCATTCCTTCGAGGTCACCGGCAGCGACGCGCTGAAGAACATCTACGATCAGCTGTTCGTCATCGACGAGACCAAGCCGACCGCGGAACTCCAGCCGGGCCTGGCCGAGTCCTTCACCGTCTCGGAAGACGGCAAGACCTTCACGTTCCGGATCCGGCAGGGGGTGCGCTTCCACTCGGGCAACGAACTGAGCGCCGCCGACGTGGTCTTCTCGTTGCGCCGGCCGCTGCTGATCAATCGCACGCCCGCCTTCATGTACCGCTCGGTCGGGCTCAGCAAGGAGAACGTGGAGCAGGCCATCCAGCAGGTCGGCACTGCCGAGGTGCGGGTGACCTTCGATCGTGCCTACGCACCCACGCTGATCCAGAACCTGTTCACCGCGACCATCGGCTCGGTGGTCGACAGCAAGCTGGTCATGCAGAACGCCGGCGATGACCTGGGCAATACCTGGCTCAACCGCAACTCGGCAGGCTCGGGCGCATTCCGGCTCACCCGCTATCAGCCGAACGAGAGCTACACGCTCGATCGCAACGACGCCTGGTGGCGCGGCCGCGCCGAGATGCAGCGGGTGATCGTGCGCCACGTGCCCGAGGCGGCGACCCAGCGGCTGCTGCTCGAGCGCGGCGACGTCGACGTCGCGCGCAACCTCACGCCCACCGAGATCGCCGGGCTGCGGGGTCGGCAGGGCATCACGATCCAGGAGTTCCCGCGCGGAACGATCCAGTACTTCTGCGCGAACATGGGTGACCCGACGCTGTCCAACGCCAAGGTCATCGAGGCGCTGAAGCTGCTGGTCGACTACGACGCCCTTTCGAACAACCTGCTGCCCGGGCAGGTGTTCCCGCACCAGTCCTTCATCCCGCGCGCCATCCTCGGCGAGGTCGACCGCCGGCCGTGGCGCTACGACCCCGATCGCGCACGCAAGCTGCTCGCCGAGGCCGGTCATCCGGGCGGCATCCGGCTCGCGATGGACACGGCCAATACGTTCCCGTCACTGGACGTGGCACAGGCACTGCAGGCGAGTTTCGCCAAGGGCGGGGTCACGCTCGAGGTGCTGCCCGCCACCGGCGCGCAGGTGCTCGCGAAGGTGCGTGCGCGCAAGCACCAGCTGTTCATCGGCATCTGGGGTCTGGGCTACCCCGACCCGCACTACAACGCCGACAGTTTCGCCCACAACCCTCCGGGCCGGGAGAATCCGGGCAAGCTCACCTGGCGCAACAACTGGGAGATTCCCGAGCTCAGCAAGCGCACCGAGGCGGCGATGCAGGAGCGCGACCTGAATGCGCGCGCGGCGCTCTACCGCCAGATCCAGGACACCTTCATGAACAGCTCGCCCTTCGTGGTGTTCGCCCAGCAGCAGGTGCAGGTGGCCGTGCGCAGCAACCTGAAGGGCTACATGGCGAGCTCACCGGGGCTGTCGGCGATCTACTGGCGCGCGACCAAGGGTTGAGGGCCGCGTTCCGACCATGCTGCGTCAGGCGCCGTCGTTCCTGCTGCAGGTCGCGCTGACGCTGCTCGGCCTGCTCGCGGTCACCTTCTTCATCGGGCGGGTCGTGCCGATCGACCCGGTGCTGGCGGTGGTCGGCGATCAGGCCCCCAAGGACGTCTACGAGGCCGCCCGGCGCGAGCTCGGGCTGGACGAGCCGCTGCTCGCGCAATTCTGGATCTACATCCAGAAGATGGTGGCAGGCGACTTCGGCCAGTCGCTGGTCACCAACCGGCCGGTGATGCAGGACATCGCGCGGGTCTTCCCGGCCACGCTCGAACTGGCCACCATCGCGACGCTGATCGGCGTGCTGGTGGGCGTGCCGATGGGCGTGGCCGGCGCGGTCTGGCAGGATCGCTGGCCCGACCAGATCGTGCGGGTGGTCGGACTGGTCGGCTATTCGATGCCGATCTTCTGGCTCGGGATCATCGGTCTTCTGCTGTTCTACGGCATGCTGGGCTGGGTGAACGGTCCGGGCCGGCTGGGCGTGTTCTTCGAGGACGTCGTTCCGGTCGTCACCGGCGTGATCCTGATCGACGCCGCGATCGCGGGCGAATGGGAGGTGCTGCGCAATGCCGTCGGTCACGCGGTGCTGCCCTCGGCGGTGCTCGGCTACTTCTCGGTCGCCTACATCGCCCGGATGACGCGCTCGTTCATGCTCGAGCAGATGAACCAGGAGTACGTGATCGCCGCCCGTGCCAAGGGCGTGTCGGAGGCGCGGATCGTCTGGGTCCATGCGCTGCGCAACGTCGCGGTGCCGCTGGTGACCGTGATCGCGCTGTCCTACGCGCGCCTGCTCGAGGGCGCGGTGCTGACCGAGACGGTGTTCGCCTGGCCGGGGCTGGGTCGCTACCTGACCACGGCCCTGCTGGCCGCCGACATGAATGCGGTCCTGGGCGCCACGCTGGTGGTGGGCGTGGTCTTCGTCGGCATCAACCTTCTCTCGGACCTGCTCTACCGGGTCCTCGATCCGCGCGCACGATGAGCCCATCGAGATGAACGGCTGGCGGGACGCCCTGCTGTCCGACAATCCGGGCTCGCGGCGCGACGCGAGGCTCGGGCAGGTCTATCGCGGCTGGCTGCAGTTTCGCCGCAATCGCCTCGCGCTGCTGGGTCTGACGATCGTGCTGGCGCTGGTGGTGATCGCGGCATTCGCTCCCTGGATCGCGACCCACTCCCCCGACGAGCAGAACCTCGCGCAGCGGCTGCTGCCCCCGGGCGCGCCGGGACACTGGCTCGGCACCGACGAGTTCGGCCGAGACGTGTTCTCCCGCCTGGTCCACGGTGCCCGGATCACGCTCTACATCGTGGTGCTGGTGGCGCTGATCGCCGCGCCGATCGGCCTGATCGTCGGTACCGCCGCCGGCTACCTGGGCGGCCTGGTCGATGCGGCGCTGATGCGCATCACCGACGTCTTCCTCGCCTTTCCGAGCCTGATCCTCGCGCTGGCGTTCGTCGCCGCGCTGGGTCCGGGCATCGAGAACGCCGTGATCGCGATCGCGCTGACCTCCTGGCCGCCCTATGCGCGGATCGCGCGGGCCGAGACGCTGACCATCCGCAACAGCGACTACATCGCCGTCGCCCGGATGCAGGGCGCCCGCACCGGACGGATCCTGTTCCGGCACGTGATGCCGCTGTGCGTGTCCTCGCTGACGGTGCGGGTCACGCTCGACATGGCCGGCATCATCCTGACCGCGGCCGGTCTCGGTTTTCTCGGGCTGGGCGCCCAGCCGCCGATGGCCGAGTGGGGCGCGATGGTCTCGGCGGGGCGTCGGTACGTCCTCGACCAGTGGTGGGTCGCCACCATCCCCGGCGTGGCGATCTTCGTCGTGAGCCTCGCGTTCAACCTGCTGGGCGACGGGCTGCGGGACGTGCTCGACCCGAGGCAGAAGAAGTGAGTGCGCTGCTCGAGGTGAGCAACCTGCGCGTGTCCTTCGACACGCCGCGCGGCCCGTTTCACGCGGTGCGCGGCGTGTCGTTCGCACTCGGGCGCGAGCGGCTGGGCATCGTCGGCGAGAGCGGTTCGGGCAAGTCGCTGACCGGCCGGTCGATCATGCGCCTGCTGCCGCCCTCGGCCGTGCTGCAGGCCGATCGCCTGAGCTTCGACGGGGTGGATCTGCTGCGCGCCTCGCCGCGCGTGCTGCGCGGCATCCGCGGCGCGCGGATCTCGCTCGTGCTGCAGGACCCGAAGTACTCGCTCAATCCGGTGATGACCGTGGGCGAGCAGATCGACGAGGCCGCCCGGATCCACCTGGGGCTGAACGCCGGCGCGGCGCGGCGCAAGACGCTGGAGATGCTGGAGGCGGTGCGCATCCGCGACCCCGAGCGGGTGGTGCGGCTTCATCCGCACGAGGTCTCGGGCGGCATGGGCCAGCGGATCATGATCGCCATGATGCTGGTGCCCGAGCCGGACCTGCTGATCGCCGACGAGCCGACCAGTGCGCTCGACGTGACGGTGCAGATGCAGGTGCTGACGATCCTCGACGACCTGGTGACGCGCCGCGGCATGGGGCTGATCTTCATCAGCCACGACCTCGACCTGGTGGCGTCGTTCTGCGACCGGGTGCTGGTGATGTACGCGGGTCGTGTGCTGGAGGAGCGATCGGCGGGCGATCTCGCCTCGGCCACCCACCCCTACACCCAAGGCCTGCTGCGCAGCCTGCCGCGGATCGGTGAGGTCCGTACCGAGTTGCCCACCCTCGACCGCGATGCGGCCTGGCTCGAGGGCTGACTCCATGATCTCGGTGCTCGATCTGAAGGTGAGCTTCGGTGCCGGACGCAACGCGGTTCACGCGGTGCGGGGCGTGTCCTTCGACGTCGGGCCCGGCGAGAGCTACGGCCTGGTCGGCGAGAGCGGCAGCGGGAAGTCGACCGTGCTGCGCGTGCTGGCCGGCCTGAACCGGGGCTGGCAGGGGCGCGCGAGCATCGCCGGCATCGATGTCGCGCGGGCCGACCGTGGGCTGGTGCGGGTCGCGCAGATGGTGTTCCAGGATCCCTACGCGTCGCTGCATCCTCGGCACACGGTCGATCGCGCGCTCTCCGAGCCGCTGGAGATCCATCGGATCGGCGACGTCGCCGACCGGGTCGCGAGGGCGATGGCCGACGTCGGCCTGAGCACGGCCTTTCGATTCCGCTACCCCAACCAGCTGTCGGGCGGTCAGCGCCAGCGGGTCGCGATCGCCCGCGCGCTGATGCTCGAACCCAAGGTCCTGCTGCTCGACGAGCCGACCAGCGCGCTCGACGTCAGCGTGCAGGCCGAGATCCTCAACCTGCTCGCGCGGCTGCGTCGGGCGCAGCAGCTGACCGTGGTCCTGGTGAGCCACAACCTCGCGGTCATCGCCCACATGTGCGATCGCCTCGCGGTGATGAACCGCGGACGGATCGTCGAGCAGATGGACGTCGCCACGCTGCGGCGTGAGGCGCCGCGCGAGGACTACACCCGGCAGCTGCTGCTCGCGTCTCGGGGGTTCGACCGCGACGAGGCCCGGCGCCTGGTCACCTACGACTGATCGAGCCCGGAGCCGACCGACCATGCTGAAGTGGGAAGCCCACACCTGCCTGCCGCTGCACCCGGACGCGGACTTCTCGCCGCTGGAGGACTACCGCGCCTGTGGCGTGCACTACTGCAGCATCAACGTCGGCATGGACATGAACCCGCTCGATCAGATCCTGCCGGTGATCGCCGCGTTCCGCGCGAGGCTGGCCGCCCGGCCGGATCGCTACCTGGTGCCGCGCACGGTGGCCGAGATCGAGGCCGCGGCGGCCGAAGGCCGGCTCGCGGTCGGCTTCGATCTCGAGGGGGCGATCCCGCTGCGCGGACGGCCCGAGATGGTCGAGCTCTTCAGGGATCTGGGCGTGCGCCAGATCCACTTCGCCTACAACCGCAACAACGAGGTCTCGGGCGGGTGCCACGACGAGGAGCGGGGTCTCAGTGCGCTGGGGCGCCGGATGGTCGAGGCGGTGAACCGGGCCGGCGTGCTGATGGATTGCTCGCACACCGGACGGCGCGCCTCGCTCGAGATCATGGAGGTCTCGAGCGCCCCGGTCGTGTTCAGTCATGCGAACCCGCTGGCGCTGGTCGAGCACGGGCGCAACATCTCCGACGAGCAGATCCGCGGCTGCGCGGCGACCGGCGGCGTGGTGTGCGTGAGCGGCGTCTCGCGCTTCCTGGGTCGGGCCTCGCCGAGCGCCGAGGACGTCGCGCGGCACGCGGCCTACGTGGCCGAGCGGGTCGGCATCGACCATGTCGGCATCGGGCTCGACATCAGCTTCCGTCAGCCGGGCATCGACGACACCCCGCCGAGCCCCCACGACCCCGGCTACTGGTGGCCGCTCTCGGCGGGCTACGATCGTGGACTGTCCAAGTCCACCTATCCGCCGGTCTCGGCCTGGCGCGAGCTGCATGGCGCGCTGCGTGCGCTCGGGATGGACGACGAGGACGCCTCGAAGGCGATGGGCGGCAACATGCAACGCGTCGCGCGGCAGGTGTGGGGCGGCTGAGGGTGCGTGCGGCGTACGCCGAGCACCCGGCGCTCGCCCCGCGCCCGCCGTCGCTGCTCAGCTTCGCCTGGGTCGGCGGCGCGGAGGCGATCACCCGGGGCGTGACGCTCTCGGTGTACCCGCTGGTGCTGTACCGCGCCACCGGCAGCGCGATCCAGGTGTCGCAGGTCTACCTGCTGGTGGGCTGCGTGTCGCTCGCCACGGTGCTCGCCGTGCCGCTGCTCACGCGCGCGGTGCCCCGCCGCTGGGCACACTCGCTGGCGGTGGCGCTGTACCTGCTGTCGGCCGCGCTCGGCATCGCCGGCGGTGCGGCGACCGCGTTCGCGCTGCTGTCGGCCGCCACGGCGACGGCGATCGGGTTCGTCTGCTACAGCGCCAACATGCTCGACTACGTCGAGCGCAACGAGCTGTCGCGGCTCGAGACGCTGAGACTGTTCGCCGCCGGCTTCGGCTGGTCGGTCGGTCCGTTCGTCGGCGTGTGGCTGCTGCAGTTCTGGCACGGTGCACCGTTCGTGGTGGTGGCCGTGGCCGCGGGCGCGATGGGCCTGCTGATCTGGCGCACGGGCATGGGGCCGGTGTCGCTGTAGGCCGGGTCGGTGCGGGTGTCGCCGAACCCGCTGCGCTACCTGCCGCGTTTCCTCGCGCAGCCGCGGCTGGTGGCCGGCTGGACCCTGGCGGTGATCCGGGGGTGCGGCTGGTCGGTCTACCTGGTGTACGTGGGCATCTTCGCGGTGCAGGCGGGGCTGCCGGACACCGTCGGTGGGCTGGCCGCCTCCATCGCCTCGGCGAGCCTGTTCCTCACGCCGCTGATGCTGCGGTGGATGCGGCGCCGCACGGTGCGCCACGCGGTGCGCGTGGGGTTCGGTGCCGCCGGCCTGTGCTTCCTGGCCGCCATGGCCACCGCCGCCTGGCCGGCGGTGGCGATCGGCTGGCTGGTGCTCGGCGGCTTCTTCCTGGTGCTGCTCGACCTGTGCGGCGGGCTGCCGTTCCTGATGGCGGTGCGTCCAGCCGAGCGCACCGAGATGTCGGCGGTGTACTCCACGTTCCGCGACCTCGCGGCGGTCGCCACGCCGGCCCTGGCGTGGTTGGTGCTGCAGGTGGCGCCGCTGTCCGTCGTGTTCGGCGTCGGCGGCGTGCTGCTGCTGACGGCCTGGGCGGTGTCGGGCTCCGTGCATCCGAACCTCGGCGTACCCGCGTCGCTGCGGCAGCGTCGCCAGCGTGCGATGAGCCGCTGACCCGGCCGCGACGAGCCGGCCGGGTTCGCGGGAGCGGTGGTCGTGTGCCGACGCCGCCGACCCTCAGGGGGTCCCGACCGTCCGCGCCGACAGCGTCCACAGCCGGTCGGCCGAGTCCGGATCCAGCGCGTGCGGCATCACGCCCTGCCAGGGCGAGGCCTTCGTCCAGGGATGCGCCTGCCGGCAGTCCTCGAGGTATAGGCCGCCCGTGCCCTCGAGCTCGGCGCCGATCGCCGCCCACACGCTGGTCGACGCCCCCTGCTCGGGCGTCTTGAAGCCCTGGCGCGGCCGGCCGGTGGCGGTGTCGATCCAGCCCATCGCCACCATCTCCTCGTGTGGCAGGTGCCGCTGCAGCGGGGTCATGATGCCGCCCGGCATCACCGCGTTGGCGCGCACGCCGCGCGCCGCGTGGCGGGCGTCGAAGCCCACCGCGAACAGCGCGTTCGCGGTCTTCGACTGGCCGTAGGCCTCCCACTTGTCGTAGGGCCGCACGAGGTAGTTCGGGTCGTCCCACAGGATGCCCGAGCGGCGGTGGCCGATCGACGACAGGCTCACCAGCCGCGACGGCCGGCCGCGCGCGGCCGCGCCGCGTTCGAGCGCGGGCGCGAGCAGCACGCCGAGCAGGAAGTGCCCGAAGTGGTTGGTGCCGATCTGCATCTCCAGCCCGTCGGCGGTGCGCAGCAGCGGGCAGGCCATCACGCCGGCGTTGTTCACCAGCAGGTGCAGCGGCCGAGTGCCCCAGCGCGCCGCGAACTCGCGCACCGACGCGAGCGACGCGAGGTCCAGCGGCTCGAAGCGCGCGCCCGGGCCGCGCGCGGCCGCGCCGGTGCCGACGCCGGCGTTCACGTCGGCCACCGCGGCCTGCGCGAGCTCGGCGTTGCGGGCCGCGACCACCACGTCGGCGCCGGCCTAGGCGAGCGCGCGCGCGGTCTCCACGCCGATGCCGGTGGCCGCGCCGGTGACGATCGCGGTCACGCCGCGCAGGTCGTGGCCGGCGGCGACCTCGCGCGCGGGGGTGGTGGGGCCGAAGGGCGAGGTGACGGGCGGGGTCATCGGTGTCGAAGTCGTAGTTGCGCGAGGCGGGCCCACAGTATGGCGAGTCCGTCGACACCCGGTGGCCGACCCTCGGCAGACCGGGTGTCCCCGGACGGGCGGATCAGCGCAGCGCCGGCGTCGCGAACTCCCTGATCACGATGACCGTGCCGAGCAGGATGAAGCCGACCGCGAACGCGAGGTCGAGCGCGGCCTGGAAGCGCCGCATGCGCTCGCGCACCCCGCGCCAGCCGACGACCCGCACGAGCAGGACGTACCACAGCGTGTTCCCCGCGAGGAAGACGGCGGCCACCGTGGCCGGCGATCCGGACAGCAGCTCAGGGGTCGCGAACTGCGGAAACAGACTGAGGAAGAACAGGCTGACCTTCGGGTTCAACAGGTTGTTCAGCAGGCCCTGCCGGATCGCCGTGACGGGCCTCATGCCCGGCGCCGTCCCCGCGGCGGCCGAGGATTGCAGGCCCCGGGCGCGCGTCATCAGCGTGCTCGCACCCAGAAAGACGAGGTAGATCGCGCCCAGCACGCGCACGCCGAGGTACAGCGCCGGCGAGTGCTGCAGTGCCACCGACAGCCCCGCGATGGCTGCTGCCAGGTGCGTGCACAAGCCGATGCGGTTGCCCAGAAGCGTCATGAAACCGATGCGACGCCCCTCGACCAGGGTGTTGCGCACGATCAGGAACGAGTCGGGGCCCGGCGATGCCGCCAGAGCGAAACCGAGCGCGAAGAGACTGCTCGCCGTCGAATCCGTCATGGGTGCCCGTGTGCAGTCGTCATCGACCTGGCCTCGAGCCGGGCTCGGCAGGTCCCCGTGCATGTCGGTGCCGGACGACCCGCACTGCGGCCTCGAGCGGGCATGATGAAGCACGTTCGCGGCAGGCCCGGCGTCTTGCGGGGAATCGGGGGGGCGCGGATCGACGGCCGCCGCTGCCGCGATGTGGTGCCTGCGCAGCACGGGGGCCCCGCGCGCGCGGCGCCCGGATTGCCCCGGGTCGCACCCACGGGCAGAATCCCCGGCCGTGGGGCGGGTGGGGCGTGCAGCGTGCGCTGCCGCGGCCTGGTCTGCCCGGCTCCCCGGTTCGTGAGCGATGGGCCCGAGGTCGAAGGCGACGTGCCCGGCCCGGTGAAGCCGACCGTCCTCTGGGGGCTGCCAGCCGATGTCCGGATTCCTGCAACGACTGGGCGTGCCGCGCCGGATCAATGCCGCGGGCACGCTGACGCGACTCGGCGGGGCGCTGATGGCGCCCGAGGTGCTGCAGGCCATGCAGGAGGCGGCCGGTGCCTCGGTGGACGTGGCCGAGTTGCAGACGGCCGCCAGCGCGCGCATCGCCGAGCTCACCGGGGCGCAGGCGGGGCTCGTCACGTCCGGTGCATCGGCCGGGCTGACGCTGGCCACCGCGGCCTGCCTGGCCGGCTGGGACAGCGCGCGCATGGCGGCGCTGCCGGATGCCCGCGGCATGCCCCACCGGGTGCTGATGCACCGAACGCACCGCAACAGCTATGACCACGCGGTGCGGCTGGCGGGCGCGCAGATCGTCGACGTCGGCCACAACGACCGGGGTACCGGTGCGGGCGTGCGCGCACTCGAGGCCTGGGAGATCGAGGCGGCGCTGGACGAGCGCACGGCAGCCTTCGTCTTCGTCGCATCGGCCGAGTCGCTGCCCCAGCTGCCCGTCGTCGCGGAGGTGATGCACCGCCACGGCCATCCGGTCGTGGTCGACGCGGCGGCGCAGCTGCCGCCGCGGGAGAACCTGCGCCGCTTCATCGCGATGGGGGCGGACCTCGTGGTCTTCAGCGGCGGCAAGGCGCTGGGCGGCCCGCAGTCCACCGGCCTGCTGATCGGGCGGCGCGACCTGGTCGGCTCGGCCCTGCTGCAGATGATGGACATGGACGTGCACCCGCTGACCTGGGCGCCGGCAGGCCTGGTGGATCGCGAGCGGCTGCGCGGCACCCCGCTGCACGGCATCGGCCGCGGCTTCAAGGTCGGCAAGGAGGAGGTGGCCGGGCTGCTGTGCGCGCTCGAGCGCTTCGTGCACGGCGACGACGCCGCGCAGCAGCGGCTGTGGAGCCAGCGGCTGCGGGCCGTCGAGCAGGGGCTGCGGGCGCAGCGGGCGGCGTGCGCCGGCCTGCTGCTGGAGCTGCAGGAGGCTTCAGGGCAGCAGGCGGTGCCGCTGCTGCACCTGCACCTCGGCGCGGCGGGCGACGCCGCCGCCGCGCAGGCCGCCGGGGCGCTGTGCAGGCGCCTGCAGTCGCGCCCGCTGCCGGTGCATCTGGTGGAAGGCCGGCTCGACGAAGGGGTCGTGAGCATCAACCCGCTGGCGCTGCACCCGGATGACGACCGGCTCCTGGTGGAGGCGATCGCGCAGGCGCTGCAAGCGCGCTGACGGCGGGCGACGGCTGCGCGGCCCGCAGCGTCTCGACGTGCGCCTTGCGCGCGCGGGGCAGCGATCGGTGATCGTCGGGGGCGGCCGGAATCGCCCATGCGCCGCAGATCAGAGCCGCATTCACCGAACGGCTGTCCGGGGGGATCGACCCCGTGGAACTGAGAGAGCTGACGGACCTCGCGGAGGCCCTCATGCGGCATGAATCGGGTGGACGGTTCGGCCTGCGCGAGAGATCGCACGATCCAGGGCCCCCGATCGCCACGCACGCATTGGGTCATTGAAAGAAGCCCTTGACGGTGTCGATCTGGTGGGCAGTCAGTTCGGGCTCCCGAGGGATCGGTTCGCCGGCGGGGCTCCCCGGCCTCCGACCCTGCCCGATGCCGGGCAGGTGCTTCGGTGGAATCGCGCCGTCACGCAACATGGCGTGGACCCAGGGCAGGTTGCGACCGCACAGCGCAATCAGGGTCCCGACGCCGTGATGCGGGCGATCTCGCTGCTGCAGACACGCGGCGATCTGCCTCCCGAGCTCGACGCGATCGTGCAGGCCAGCACGTTGAGGTTGAACGAAGATCTCTTGACGCTCGACATGGCGCCGAAGGGGGGCGAATTCGGGGTGTACAAGACGCCTCAGCACGAGGACGCCTTCCAGGCCTACCTGGCTGAACAGGGGCTGCGGGTGACGGTGCGCTGCGCGACGCTGTAGTACCGTGCCTGAGCGTGCCGGCTGCGGTCGCGCCACGCCGCGCCCGACGCGTCGTGAGCGGCTTCGCGCGTGCGGCGCAGCGTTCGGGTGTCGCGCCCGTCGGTGCGTCTTCGATGACCACCGCGACCGCGGAATCGACCCCAATGCCAAGCGCAGCGTCCCCAGGCGCCGGGGGCGTTTCAGCTGAAACGTGGTTCTGCGATCGTCCCCGGACGGCGGCGGCGAGCCCCGGGGTCATCGGCGACCGAGCCGAGGCACGCCGGTGCGCGTTGCCGCCCGGGACGTTTCCCGCGGCGTTCGATGCACGGCGGCCGCTTCGCGCTCAGGCCACCCGGAACGACGCCACCGTCTCGACCCGCGCGTCCGCTCGCCGGCGCAGGCCCGCGGCCGCGCTCTGCTCGACCCGCGCGGCGTTCTGCTGGGTCGTGGCGTCGATCGCCGCCACCGCCTTGGACATCTGCGCGATGCCGTCGCGCTGCTCGGCCGAGGCGCAGGAGATGTCGGCGATGCGCCGTGAGCTCTGCTCGATGCCGTGCATCGTCGCGACCATCTCGCGCACGGCCTCGCCACCCTCGCGCGCCACTGCAGCGCCGTCGGGCGCGAGCGAGGCTGCGCGCTGCGCGGTCTCTGCGCTCTGTGCGACCGTGGTGCCCATCGGCACCCTCGTGACCGTGCCCGCGAGACCGTCGCGCATGTGCTCGAGGCCGGCGAGCACGCCGTCGGTGTCGCCGGGACGCAGCACCGCGTGGGCGGTCACGGCACCCGCTGCGACCGCTCCATCTCCTGCCCGATCATCGCGTCCTGGCACTTGCGCTCTGCGTGGACCGCATCGACGAGCCGGTCACGCATTCCCACGGTCCGCTCGACCCGCATCGAGAATCCCTCGGCGCAGCGACCGTCGATCGCGTCGTAGACCGCTCGGATCCTCGCAGGCCCAGCGACGCCCGGGTGAAGTGCACCTCCAGGTCAGCGAGCCGCATCATCTGGGGCATCAGGTCGTCCTTCACGTCCGCGGCGCCCCGCGTCGAGTCGCCGAGCGCCACGAAGCAGAAGGCCGTCAGTGCGGCAAGAGCGGTCACCAGCGCCGCGATGCCGAGCTGCAGGCGACGGTCCAGGGTCAGGGTTCGCATCGTCGCTCTCCTCGAGCGGCGTACTCGCGCCCGGATGCGCAGCGCTGCGCAGTATCCGCAACTCGCGGCCGCGCAGACTGCCGTCGGTTGGGATCCCGCGCACGCCCGTCCGACCGGCTGCCTGCGGGCGGCGTGCGGTCCGCATGCCGCGCCGCCGCCGAGACGGCCCCGAAGTGCGCAGGGGATCCGGTGGCATGGCGCGCAAGAGCCTCCGTGCAGCGCTGATCGGGCGGAGCTCGTTGCACCGTTCGACCGGCCGGAGACGCTCTTGCTGGGCCGTGGCCGGGTCTCCTCTGGCACGGCTCGCCGTTCCGAATCCCGCCGCGCGCAGCACCACCCTTCTGCGGGACGGGCCCAAACTGCCGATGTATCGACACTTAAGGCAATGTGCGGCGCGCCGTCCCCGATCGTGCGCTGGCCCGTCCAGGACCATGAGACAGTCCGCCGGACGTGAGTTCGTGCCCGCCGCCCTCGAAGACGGGCAGGGCGCGGTCACGCTTCATGACGTCGACGACGCGATCGCGCTGAACGTCCGGATCGCCAGCATCCTCCGGGACCGGATCGTGCGCGGCGAGTGGGCGCACGGCGCGGTGATCCCCGGCATCAACGACCTGGCCGCCGCCTACAGGGTGGCCCGCTCGACCGCGCGCCAGGCGCTGCAGCGCCTGGTGAAGGACGGACTGATCGTGAGCGAGCGCGGCCGCGGCAGCCGCGTCATCCATCGGGCGCCGCCGTTCGAGACCTCCGACGCGGGCCTGGTCCAGGCGCTCGAGCCCGGGGGTCCGGGCCATGCGATCCGTGTACTCGAGCGCACGCACGGCCTGGCGCTGCCCGCGCTGCTGCGGCCCGAGGGCCGCCCGCACGACGGCTACACCCGGGTGTGCAAGGTCCACAGCCAGGCGGGCCGACCCTATGGCTACTTCGAGGGCTACGTGGCGACCGAACACTACCGGCGGTTCCCGGCGCGTGCCGATGAGCGCGAGAAGCTGCTGCACCTGCTGTGCCGCTCGGGCATGAGGATCGTGCGCCGGCGCGAGGTGCTGACGATCCGCAGCGCCGACTGGCGCGAAGCCGGGCTGCTGCAGGGCACGATGGCGATGCCGGTGGCGCGCGTTCTGCGCACGCTGATCGACGACCGCGGCCGGATCGCGTACGCGGCCGACAACCTTTACCGCGGCGACACGTTCCGGCTCGACCGCGCCGTGGACGGGCCGCTGGTCGAGGCGTCGTCGGCGGACCCGCCCGGGCGCCGCGGCGCAAGGCGTTGCAGGCTCTGATCGTGCACGACGCCACGGCCTCACGGGAGTCGACACCGATGTCGATCGAACCGCCGACCGGCCCGCTTGCGGGCATCCGCGTGCTGGACATGACCAGCATCGGCATGGGACCGATGGCCACCCAGATGCTGGGCGACATGGGCGCCGACGTGGTCAAGGTGGAGTCGGCCGACGGCGACATCTTCAGGCACGTGACGCCGCAGCGGAACCCGGGGATGAGCCATGCGTTCCTGAACCTGAATCGCAACAAGCGCAGCGTGGTGCTCGACGCGAAGACCGCGCACGGCCGCGAGGCGATCGCACGGCTGTGCGCAGGCGCCGACGTGTTCGTCTCCAACGTTCGGCCGGACGCGCTGCGGCGGCTCGGCCTGGACTACGAGACGCTGAGTCGCGATCACCCGCGGCTCGTGTACTGCGGCTGCTACGGCTACTCCGAGCACGGGCCCTACGCCGGTCGCGCGAGCCTCGACGATGTGATCCAGGCGGCCTGCGGGATGGCGTGGTTCCAGGGCGTGGGCGCGGAGCAGCCGCGCTTCGTCAACACCGCCGCGGTCGACAAGGTGTGCGGCCTGTACATCTCGAACGCGATCGCCATGGCGCTGTACGCACGCGAGCGGACCGGCCGCGGGCAGGCGATCGAGGTGCCGATGTTCGAGACCATGGTCGCCTTCATGTCCCCGGAGCACCTGGGCGGACGCACGTTCGTGCCGTCGGACGGGCCGGCCGGCTACTCGCGCATCCTGAACCCGTGGCGCAAACCCTACCGCAGCCTGGACGGCTACCTCTCGGTGGTGCCGTACACCGACGCGCAGTGGCGCCGCTTCTTCCGGTGCGCGGGCCGAACCGATCTGCTCGACGACCCGCGGTTTCTCACGCAGAACGAACGCAGCCGGCATTTCCCGGAGCTCTACGGACAGGTAGAGGCGATCGTCGCGACCCGGTCCAACGCCGACTGGATCGCGACGCTGCGCGACGAGGACATCCCCTATGCGCCGGTGAACTCGATCGACGACCTGATCGGCGATCCGCATCTGGCCGCCTGCGGCTTCTGGCACGAGGTCGATCATGCGAGCGAGGGCCGGCTGCGCATGGCCGGCATCCCGATCCGATTCTCCGGCACGCCCGGTTCGATCCGGCGCCTCGCACCCCGGCTGGGCGAGCACACCGACGAGGTGCTCCGGGAGGTGGGCATCGAGCCGCAGCCGGGCATCGAGCCGCAGCCGGTCGACCGGCGCCGAGTTCCCTGACGACGACCCGAGGAGACGAAACGTGAATCCGCTGAAGTCCCTGCTGTGCGCCGCGGCACTGTGCGTGGCCGGAATCGCGACGGCGCAACCCTATCCCAACAAGCCGGTCCGATTCATCGTGCCCTTCGCGGCGGGCAGTTCGATCGACATCTTCACGCGCGTGGTGCTCGACGAGATTCACCGCAAGACCGGCGCCACCTTCGTGGTCGAACCCAAGCCGGGCGCGCTCGGCATGATCGGCACCGATCAGGTCGCGAAGTCGGCGCCCGACGGCTACACGCTGATGCCGAGCTGCAGCGCGACGCATTCGTCGGGGCCGCAGCTGTCGAAGAACGTGCCCTACGACGCGCTGAAGGACTTCACGCACCTGAGCGCGATCGACCGGTTCGACCTGATGCTGGTGACCAACGGCCCGCCCGGCGCGAAGACGGTCGAGCAGCTGATCGAGGAGGGCAGGAAGCGCAAGCTGCTGTTCGGCTACGGGTCGGCGACCGGCCAGGTGGGCGCGGAGGCGTTCACGCGCGCCGGCGGGATCAAGGCCGAGGGTGTGTCCTACAAGGGCCAGCCGCTGGCGCTCAACGACCTGGCCGGCGGACACGTCGACTTCGTCACGTCCGACATCCCGTCGGTGTCGGCGCAGGTGCGGGCGGGGCGCCTGAACGCGCTGGCGGTGTCCTCCGACCGCCGCTCCGCGCTGTTCCCCGACGTGCCGACGCTCACCGAGAAGGGGCTGAAGGTGGAGCTCGTCGGATGGGTGGGCTTCGCCGGGCCGGCCGGCCTGCCCGCCGAGGTGCGCGCCTGGTGGAGCCGTCAGGTGGCGGACGCGGTCGCGAGCACGGCGGTCGTCGAGCGCTTCCGCACGATGGGGGTCGAGCCGTTTGCGCTGTCGGGCGACGCGTTCGACCGGTTCGTGCGGCAGCAGTACGAGGTCTGGGGCCGCCACATCCGCGAAGCCGGCATCACGCCGCAGTGATCCCGACCGGGCCGGGTGACCGTGCGTCCGGCCGACCATCCCTTCAGGAGAACGACAGGTGTCGACCGATCAGGAAGTGCTGTGCGACGTCCGCGACTGCGTGCTGTGGGCGACCATCAACCGGCCCGGCTACAGCAATGCGATGAGCGACGCGGTCATCCAGGGCCTGTCGGCGGCGATGTCACGCGCCGCCGGCGACCGCGCGATCCTGGCGATGGTGCTCACCGGCGCGGGCGAGCGTGCGTTCTGCGCGGGCGCCGACCTCAAGCCCGAGTCGTCGTTCCTGAAGTTCGACTACTCGGCCTGCCACACCAGTTACGCGGAGCTGCTGCGCCAGGCCAACCGGCTGGAGGTACCGTTGCTGGCGCGGGTCAACGGACACGTGATGGCCGGCGGTATGGGGCTGCTGTCGATGTGCGACATGGCGGTGGCGGCCGACGACGTGCGCTTCGGCCTGCCGGAGGTCAAGATCGGCGCGTTCCCGATGCAGGTCGCCAGCGTGATGCAGGACCTCGTGCTGCGCCGCAAGTTCGTCGAGCTGTGCCTCACCGGCGAGCCCGCGACCGCGGCCGAGGCGCTGGCGATGGGCCTGGTCAACTACGTGGTGCCGCGCGCGCAGCTCGACGACAAGCTGCAGTGGCTGCTCGCACGCCTGACCGACAAGTCGCCCACCGCGATCCGGCGCGGAAAGAACGCGCTGCGGGCGATCGCCGACATGAGCTTCGAGCAGTCGATCTCGTTCACCGAGGCGCAGCTCGGCACGGTCGTGCTCACCGAGGACGCGATCGAGGGACGGGCCTCGTTCAACGAGAAGCGGCTGCCGCGATGGACGGGGAGGTGAGCCGTGTCTGACCTGCCCAGCCGCGTCGCGATCTTCGAGGAGGGCCCGCGCGAGGGCTTCCAGACCGGGCCTTCGGTGCCTACCGCCGACAAGGTGCGGCTGATCGACGCACTGGCGGGCACCGGGCTCGCCCAGATCGACTGCACGTCCTTCGTCGACCGTCGCTGGGTGCCGCAGATGGCAGACGCGGAGGCGGTGGCTGCCTCCGTCCGGGCGCGGCCCGGCGTGCGCCTCGTGAGCCTGTGGCTGAACGCCGCGGGCTTCCTGCGCGCGCTGGCGACCCCGCTCGATCCGGCGCCGATGGTGCTGTGCTCGGTCTCCGACGCCCTGGCGCGCGCGAACAACGGCTGCTCGGCGGCCGAACTGGTCCGCAAGCAGGGCCGGCTGGTCGCGCTGTATCGCGAGCACGGACTGCGGCTGGAGGCGGCGCACGTGTCGGCGGCCTTCGGCTGCCACGTCGAGGGCCGCATCGACGCCGGCAAGACGCTCGCCACGCTCGAATCGCTTCTGCAGGTGTGCCTCGAGCACGGCGGCCTGCCCGAGATCGTGTACTTCTCCGACACGGTGGGCGCGGCCACGCCGGAGTCGGTGACCGAGCTGGTCGTGCGCGCGCGCAGCCGCTGGCCCGAGCAGGCGTTCGCGCTGCACCTGCACGACACGCGCGGCATGGGGCTGGCCAACGCCTACGCGGGCCTGCGGCTCGGCGTCACGCGCTTCGACGCGTCGATCGGCGGGATGGGCGGCTGCCCGTTCGCAGGCAACGTCGGCGCGGCCGGCAACGTCTGCACCGAGGACCTCGCGCTGATGTGCGAGGAGATGGGCGTGGCCACCGGGCTGGACCTGGGTGCGCTGGCCGAATGCGCGCGGATGGCCGAGGCGATCGTGGGGCGGCCCTTGCCGGGCCGCTTGATGAAGGTGGGTCGGCTCGGGCGCGGCGCGGCCACGACCGCGTGAACGGGTCCGGCCGGCGGCTTGGGCCCGTCGGCTGGAACTTCGACACACGTCGAACCCGGTGGGCGTGATCCGCGCATCGAGGTCCCGCCCGGACACCGCTCACGGGTGGGCGTCGACACGGCGGCGGTTCAGCGCGCAGGCCGCAGCCGGCGCAGCACCGCCTTCTCGAGCTCGAGGACGAGCAGCACCGTCACGCCGGCAGCCAGCACCGGGAGCGCGAACGCGAGCTCGAGCGCCCGCGTGTGGAAGAGCCGCTGCATCGCGGGCAGGTACGTGAACGCCGCCTGCAGCGCGACGACGACCGCGACCGATGCGAGCACGCGCGGCGTGCCGCGAACGCCCTGGGGCGTGAACGAGCGTGCCTTCAGGTAGCGCACGCTGAACAGGTAGAACACCTCCATGCACACCAGCGCGTTGACCGCGACCGTGCGCGCGGTCTCGACGTCGGCGCCGCGCGAGAGCGCCCACTCGTACAGCCCGAAGATGCCGGCGAGGAACAGCGCGGACACGAACGCGATCCGCCACACCAGGAAGCCCGACAGCAGCGGCTCGGTCGGCGGCCTCGGCGGGCGGCGCATCACGTCGGGCTCGGTCGGCTCGAAGGCCAGCACCAGCGCGAGCGCGACCGAGCTCACCATGTTCACCCACAGCACCTGCGCGGGCAGGATCGGCAGCGCGACGCCGAGCAGCACCGCCACCAGCAGCGTCAGCGACTCGCCGCCGTTGACCGGCAGCAGGAAGGTCACGGTCTTGCGCAGGTTGTCGTACACCGTGCGGCCGGCCTCCACCGCGACCGCGATCGAGGCGAAGTTGTCGTCGGCGAGCACGATCGCGCCGGCCTGCTTCGCGGCCTCGGTGCCCTTGCGGCCCATCGCGACGCCCACGTCGGCCTGCTTGAGCGCCGGCGCGTCGTTGACGCCGTCGCCGGTCATCGCCACCACCTCGCCCCGGGCCTTGAGCGCACGCACCAGCCGCAGCTTGTGCTCGGGGTTGGCCCGCGCGAACACGTGCGTCCGCGCCACCGCGGCGTCCAGTCCGGCGTCGTCGAGCGCATCGATCGCGCTGCCCGCGACCACCACGGGCGATTCGGCGAGTCCGAGCTGGGCCGCCACCGCCGACGCGGTGACCCCGTGGTCGCCCGTGATCATCACCACGCGGATCCCCGCGGCCCGGCACGCGGCCACCGCGCGGATCGCCTCGTCGCGCGGCGGGTCGATGATGCCCACGAGGCCGACGAGCACGAGTCCGCGCTCCACGTCCGGCGGCGCGAGCGTGCGCGTGCCCGGCGGCATCGCGCGCATCGCGATCGCGAGCACGCGCCGCCCGGCGCGCGCCTGCGCGTCGATGCGGGCGCGCCAGGCCGCTGCGTCGAGCGGCGCGCTCGAGCCGTCGGGCAGCGCCTCGCGGTCGCACATCTCGAGCACGCGCTCCGGCGCGCCCTTCACGAACGCGACCGGCCCGTCGTCGCCGGGGTGCAGCGTCGCCATGTAGCGGTGCTCGGACTCGAACGGGATCGCGTGCAGCCTCGGTTGCCGGCGGCGCAGCTCGGCCGGGTCCAGACCCGCCTTCATCGCGAGGGTCAGCAGCGCGCCCTCGGTCGGATCGCCGGCAAGCACCCAGGCGCCGTCGTCCTCGTGCAGCGACGCGTCGTTGCAGAGCACCGCGGGCAGCGCGACGCGCCGGACCGCTGCGAGGGCCGCGGAGTCCGTCGGCTCGAACGCACCGTGCGGCGCGTAGCCCGCGCCGCCCACGTTCACGTCGAGCCCGTGGCAGCCGACCTGCTGGACGGTCATCTCGTTGCGCGTCAGCGTGCCGGTCTTGTCGGAGCAGATGACCGTGACCGAGCCGAGCGCCTCCACCGCGGGCAGCCGGCGCACGATCGCGTGCCGTCGCGCCATGCGCTGCACGCCGATCGCCAGCGTGATCGTGAGGATCGCCGGCAGGCCTTCGGGGATCGCCGCCACCGCGAGCCCCACCGCGGCCATGAACACCTCCACCGCGGGCAGCTCGCGCACGGTCACGCCGAACCCGAACAGCCCGGCGGCCGCCGCGAGGATGACCGCGGTGAGGCGCCGCTCGAACACCGCCATCCGGGCGAGCAGCGGCGAGGTGCCGGGATCGACTGCGCCGATCAGCCGGCCGATCCGTCCGAGCTCGCTGCGGGCCCCGGTGGCGACGACCACGCCGCTCGCCTGGCCCTGCACGACCATCGTGCCGGCGTAGGCCATGCAGGTGCGGTCGGCGACCGGGGACGCGGACGGCACGGGGCCGACGTGCTTGTCGACCGGCACCGACTCGCCGGTCAGCGCCGATTCGTCGATCCGCAGGCCGTGCGCCTCGAGCAGCCGCAGGTCCGCGGGCACGCTGTCGCCCGAGGCGACGAACACCCGGTCGCCGGGCACGAGCATCGAGGCGTCCACCGGCACGCGCCGTCCGTCGCGCAGCGCAACGGCGCCCGGCGCGAGCAGGTGCCGGATCGCCTTGAGCGACTGCTCGGCGCGCCCCTCCTGCAGGAAACCGATCGTTGCGTTCAGCACGATCACCGCGCCGATCACCGCCGCGTCCACCCAGTGCCCGAGCAGCGCGGTGACGAGCACCGCCGCCATCAGCACGTACAGCAGCAGGTTGTCGAACTGGCGGGCGAAGCGCCGCAGCGCGCTCGGCGGTGCCGGCTCCTCGAGGCGGTTCGGGCCGTGCAGCGCGATCCGCCGCCGGACCTCCTGCGCATCGAGCCCCGCGTCGCCCGAGCCCAGCGTACGCGCGACCGCGTCGGCGTCGAGCGCGTGCCAGCCGCCCGGTGGCTCGGCGACCGGTGCGGACGCGGGGCCGGACGCCGCGGCGTCGCGGTCGGGCAAGGGGCGCGCTGACACGGCCGGGAGGTCTCGTGCGGAAGGAGGGGCGCAGTGGTCGCGGCGCAGCGCGCCGCCAAGGCCGGACTGTATCGGCACGCGGCCCGGCCCTGAATGCGGAGTTTACTGCGGCGCCTCAGCAGGAACCGAAGCGCGCCCGGGACCTGCCGCGCACGTCGCACGGCATCGGACGCCGGCTCGGGCACGCCGGCCTGCGCGACGGGTGCACCACCGGAACGACCGCGGCCGCGGGCCGAACCGACGAGGCGCGACGCCGCGGTCGGACGGGCGCATCCAGGTCACCGCGGCGCGCTCGTGCCGACGCTGCGCCGCACCGCTCACTCGGGCTTGACGCCGGCGGCCTTCACCACCGGGGTCCAGCGCTCGATCTGTCGCCGGATGAACTCCGTGTACTCCGCCGGCGAGGAGCCGTGCAGTTCGTAGCCCTGCTTGATGAGCCGATCACGCACGTCGGGCTGCGCGAGGATCTCGCGCACGCTGGCGTTCAGCCGATCGATGATCGGTTTCGGCGTGCCGGCCGGCGCCATCAGGCCGAAGAAGCCGCCCCCCACCAGGTCGGGGAAGCCCGCCTCGGCGGTGGTCGGCACGTCGGGCAGCAGCGCCGAGCGCTGCGGCGCCGCGTAGGCGATCGCCCGCAGCTTGCCCGCGTGCACCTGCGCGCCCGACGGGATGTACCCGTCCAACAGCACGGTGAGCACGCCGGCGAGCGCGTCGTTGAGCGCGGGCGTCGAACCCTTGTAGCCGATGTGGACCAGGTTCGCGCCGGTGGCCACCTTCAGGCCCTCGCCGATCAGGTGAGGCATCGAGCCGACCCCCGCGGTGCCGTAGTTCAGTCCGTTGGGCGACGCGCGGGCCGCGCGCACGATGTCGTCGATCGTGCGGTACGGGGTGGACGGGTGCACGAGGATCAGCGCGCCGCCGCTCGCCACCAGAGAGATCGGCGCGAAGTCGCGCATCGTGTCGTACGGGGTCTTCACGCCGAGCGCCTGGTTCAGCGCGATCGGCGCGGCCGCGAAGAGCAGCGTGTACCCGTCCGGGGCGGCCTTGGCCACCGTGTCGTTGCCGATGATGTTCGCCGCGCCGGGCTTGTTCTCGACCACGAACGGCTGGCCCAGCCGTTCGGCGAGCTTCTGCGACACCAGCCGTGCCACCGTGTCGAGTGCGCCGCCCGGCGCGAAGGGCACCACCACGCGCACCGACCGCGCGGGGTAGCCGTCGGCGCCCGGCTGCGCGAGCGCAGCGCGCGGGGCGAGGGCGGTCGCGGCCAGTGCGGCGCCGAACACGATCGTCGTCAGGGCTCGTCCGAGCATCGGTGTCTCCTGGTGGGCCGTCGTCGGGCGCGACGCGCTCGCCCGCATCGTACCAAGCCCGGCCCGACGCATGCCGCTCGAACCGCGCTCGGAGACCTCGACGGCGACGGCGGGCCGGACATCGTGACCGCGAGCGGCTCGTCGCACGCGGTCTGCACGGATCGTGCGATCGCACCGGGCGTGATCGGCGCGCCGACGGGCCTCGCGCCGCTACCGCGCCGGGATCCGGCTCGCCAGAGGCTTCACCGCGTAGTCGGGCACGAAGCGGCAATCGGCCACCGGCGCCCCGGCGGCGGCCTGGCGCTCCCGGCAGCGGTCGGCGATGCGCTGGGGCGTCGGCCGGTCGTTGCGTTCCGCCCAGGCGAGCAGCGCGTCGAACAGCGGCGGGTAGATCGCGTCGCCCAGATAGCTGTGCTCGCGCGAGTCGACGTAGGTCGTCACCAGCCGCTCGCCGTTGCCCGCGGCGGCCATGCGGGTGCGCAGCGTGTCCTTGCCTTCCACGAACACGGTGGCATCGCCGATGCCGTGGGTGGAGATCACCGGCATCGCGAAGCGTCCGCCGTGATCCGCGTCGGCCGCGAAGCTCGCGCGGGCTGCCGGGTCGGCGGCGAACCGCAGGCCGGCCCGGTCGATGTCCGCGTTGAGCGCCGCGTCGTCCTCCGAGCCGGTGTAGCGCACGCCCACGTTGCCCATCGGCGGGCCGCCGTGACGGCGGGTCACGTCGGCGAGCGTGAAGGTGCCCCAGTTCAGGTGGCTGCGGATCGAGCCCTCGGGCACCCGGATCACGTCGGCGATCAGCTTCGCCTTGCGCCGCTGGTCGGGCGTGCGCGCGGCCGGCGGCCGCTCGAGTGCCAGACACTGGTTGATGCGTGCGTCCAGATCGGCGCCGGTCATCCGGCTGCCCGCCGGCAGCCCGAGCGACAGCGGATAGGCGGGCTCGTCGGCACGCGGGTGGTTGCCGCACAGGAGCTGGTAGACCACGCGGATGTCGACCCGGAAGTCGTAGGTGGCCGGCCCGGCGACCACGCCGCTGGTCAGCAGCATCGCGTCCCACGGCCTCGGGTACAGCTCGGCGGTGCGCTGGGCCACCATCGCGCCCCAGGACTGGCCGTGCAGCACGGTGCGCCGCGGCGTGTCGACGTGGTCGACGAAGATGCGCCGCACCCGCTCGGTGTCCTCGGCCGCGGTGGTCACCGCGAAGCCGCCCTGGCGGAACACCGACGCCGCGTACGCGTGCCCCTCGCGCACGATGATCGACCAGCGCCTGACGTCCTCGTCGGCACGCGCGTCGGTGGGCGCGCCCAGGAACGGCCCGCCGTGGGCGTGCACGAAGAGCACGCCGCTCCAGTGCGCGGGCACCACGATCAGGTAGGGGGCGCCGGCCGAGTCCCTGCCGCGCAGGCAGCGTGCGCCCGGGGGCGGGCCGTCGGGACAGGCGACCGCGACGGGGGCGGCCTCGGGGGGCGGGGCGTTCAGGGCCGCGCAGCCGCCGAGTGCGACGGCGAGCGAGGCGGCGAGCGAGGCGGCGGCGATGCGCGCGGTCATGGCGAGGTCCGGGACGGGTGGGGGGAGGGGGCTTCGGGTTCGCGCGGTCCGCGGCTGACTGCGCACGGCCGCTCACGGCAGCTGGCGGCACGCGATGAACAGGGTCGTCTGCGGCACCAGCGCGTGGATCTGCAGCATCGCCGCGCGCGGGTCCGTCGAGAAGGCCTTCGCGTAGGGGCCGCCCCAGCGCACCCGACCCATCGGGAACAGCCCGCCGGCCGCGAGCGCGGCGAACGGCGTGCGGGGGGTCGCGTGCATCTGATGCATCCGGACCACGCGGCCCGGCGGCGTGCGGATCGCGGCCGACAGGCTCGCGTGGTCGGAGATGCCGCCGTCGAAGTCGATGACGCCCGACAGCTGCTCGCCCAGCCCCGCGCGGCTGCGGAACGTGTGGAAGAACTTGATGCCGTTGCTGAAGCTCGAGACGATCACGTCGCGCACCGGCACCTCGGGCGCCGGCGCCGACGCGTCGCCCGCCTTCGCGCGGCCGAGCATCTGCGCGAACAGCGTGCGCCAGCGCGAGGGCAGGATGCCGCAGCTGTCCGCCGAGCCGCCGGTCATCAGCGGCATGATCAGCACCCGTCCGGTGGCGGCCGCGCAGAACTGGGCGCCCATCGCGGCACGGTCGCCGGTGAGGTAGCGGAAGATGCCCTGCCAGGTGCTGCCGCGCGTGTGGTACGTGCGGTCGTCGTGGCCCGCCTGCCCGGGCAGCGGGTGGAAGAACAGGTGCACGCGGTCGAACGCGGTGGTGCCCTCGGGCACGAGCACCCCGTACCACCGCGGCACGACGAGGTCGTCGATCTCGAAGTAGAACAGCCGGCCCTTGCCGGCGACCCCGGTCCAGGAGAACACCAGGTCGCGGGTCAGCGATCCGAATTCGGGCGTCCAGGTGTTCATGTCGACGGTGCCGCGCAGCGACGCGTCGGCCGGCATCGCGCGCAGCTCGCCGGTGCGCGTCGGCCCGGGCTGCGGCCCGGGCTGCGGGCCCGCGCCGCGGTTCAGCAGCAGGTTGATCCGGCGCAGCGTACCGCCGGAGCGGTCGACCTTGCCGTCGCGGACCGGCAGCACCTGCTTCGTCTGGAAGGTGCGGATCGCGCGGCCGAGCTCGGGCAGCGACGCGGGCGGCAGCGCGACGCCGCCGAGGTCGCGCACGCCGTTGGGCAGCTGCCCGATCGCGACCAGCGCGCCGGCGATCCTCGCGACGTCCGGCGGCAGGTTCGTGCCGCCGTCGCCCACGCTGTCGTCCAGGGTGATGTCCGGCATGACCGCCTCGATGCGTTCTCGACCGGCGCAGCCTACGCCTTGCGGCGGCTCGACGCACGCCGGGGCTGTCACGCACGTGTCACGCGGGCTGCGCACCCTCGCAGCACCCCGACCCGGATCGCTCCGATGAAACCGAACCTGCGCGTCGCCGTCCCGGTCTGCCTGCTCGCGATCGCATGGTCGATCGCCGCATGCTCGCCGTCGATCACCACACCGGAGTCCGCGTTCGAGCTCCAGCTGCTGCACGTCGCCGACATGGACAGCGGCGGCGACCTGGTCACCAACTCGAAGGCGATCTCGGCGCTCGTGCAGCGGTTCCGGTCGGAGCGGCCCGACGCCACGCTGTTCGTCTCTTCGGGCGACAACTACATCCCGGGCCCGTTCTTCAACGCCGCCGACGACGCGTCGCTCACCCCCGAGCTCGGGGTGCCGTCGGCCGGGCGTGCGGACATCGCGATCCTGAACGCGATGGGGCTGCAGGTGTCGGCGTTCGGCAATCACGAGTTCGACAACGGAACGCGCACCGTGAGCGACCTGATCCGGCCCTCGGGCGCGTGGCCGGGCGCTCGGTTCCCCTATCTGTCGACCAACTTGAACTTCGCCGGCGATTCCAACCTCGCCGCCGCGGCTGCGGCGGCCAACGACGGCGCGCTCGCCTCGACGCTCGCCGGTCGGATCGCGAAGTACACGGTGGTGGAGGTCGGCGGTCAGTCGATCGGCGTGGTCGGCGCCACCACGCCGACGCTGCCGTCGATCACCACCGTGGGCGGCGTCACGGTGCGGCCCGCCGGCGCGCAGGCAGGCGGCGTCGATGCGCTCGCAGCGGAGATCCAGCCGTCGGTGGACGCGCTGCGCAACCGCGGCATCGACAAGATCGTGCTGCTCGCGCACATGCAGCAGATCAGCGTGGAGCAGCAGCTCGCGACCCGGCTGCGGCACGTCGACGTGATCGTGGCCGGCGGCTCGAACACCGGCCTGTACGACACGAACGACCGGATCCGTCCCGGCGACACCGGCCGCGGCACGTATCCGCAGGTCTACACCTCGGCCAGCGGGGAGCCGGTGCTGCTGGTCAACGTCGATGCCGACTACAAGTACCTGGGCCGCCTGTTCGTGCCGTTCGACGTCGGCGGCCGCGTGATCGTCGACCGGCTCGATCCGGTGCGCAGCGGCGCCTACGCGACCGACGCGGACGGCCTCGCCGCCGTCGGGCTGAGCCTGGCCGATGCGATGCCGCAGGTGCGCGCGATCGCCGACAAGATCGGCGCCGTCATCGCCACGAAGGACGGCAACCTCTTCGGCGCCACCTCGGTCTACCTCGAAGGCGACCGCGTGCTGGTGCGCAACCAGGAGACCAACCTGGGCAACCTGTCGGCCGACGCGAACCTCGCGTGGGCCCGTAGCATCGACCCGACGGCGGCGATCTCGTTCAAGAACGGCGGCGGGATCCGTTCGTCGATCGGCGGGATCGACGCGCCCGCGGGCTCGACCTCGGGCGGCACGAAGGTCCGACCGGCGGCCAACCCGGCGGTCGGCAAGCAGGCGGGCGACGTGTCGCAGCTCGACATCGAGTTCGCCCTGCGCTTCAACAACGGACTCGCGATGCTGACCCTCACCGCCGAGCAGCTCAAGCAGGTGCTCGAGCACGGCGTGTCGAACTGGACCGCCACCTCGACCGCCGGACAGTTTCCGCAGGTGGGCGGCGTGCGGTTCAGCTTCGATCCGGCCGCCGCGGCGGGGTCTCGAGTGCGTACGGTGGTCGTGGACGATCCGGACGGCGCGGGCCCGATCGCCGGTCCGCAGGTGGTCTACTCGGGCGGCGCGCTTCAGGTTCCCGCCGGTACGACCTACCGTACGGTGACGCTAGACTTCCTCGCCGACGGTGGCGACGCGTACCCATTCCCCTCGTTCGTCACCGCGAACGCCGCGCTGGTCAATAGGCTGAATCTCGTGGCCGCTGGCACGACGCGCACCTTCACCACGCCGGGCGCCGAGCAGCACGCGTTCGCGCAGTTCCTTCGCGCACGTCATCCGCGCACCGCGCCGTTCGCGGTTGCCGACCTGCCGGCGGCCCAGGACACGCGCATCCAGAACCTGTCCCAGCGAGCGCAGGCGCTGCCCTGAGGGTGCGGCGGGCACGCTGGCCGACGTCGCCGCACCCCGCGTTCCGGGGCTCGTCAGGGCGGCGGGCGTACGCAGTCCGACCGACCCGTTCCTGCGACGCACGACGCGGAGGGTATGCTCCGCACCGATGCGGTCCACGTCTGTCCTCGGTGCCCCGCCGGCGGCGAGCCGCCGTGCGCGCGAGCGGCGCGGCATGCTGCTCGGCCTGCTCGGCGTGACGATGTTCGCCCTCACCCTGCCGATGACGCGGCTGGCGGTCGGCGATGCGTCCGCCCCACAGCTGTCGCCCGAGTTCGTCACCGCCGGGCGTGCCGCGATGGCCGGCCTGCTGAGCGTCGCGTGGCTGCTCTGGGTGCGCGCGCCCTGGCCGGGCAGGCACCTGTGGCCGCCGATCGCGATCACCGCGCTCGGGACGGTGGTCGGCTTTCCGCTGTTTCTGGCGCTCGCGCTGCGTCACGTCGAGTCGATGCACGCGGCCGTGGTCACCGGCGTGATCCCGCTCGCCACGGCGGCGATCGCCGCCGCCGTCCTGCGCCAGCGTGCCTCAACGGGCTTCTGGGCCTGCGCGGTCCTCGGGTGCGCGCTGGTACTCGCGTTCGCGGTGGTCGCCGGCGGCGGCCGGCCGGTGGCCGCCGACGCGCTGCTGCTGGCGGCGGTGCTGAGCACCGGCGTCGGTTACGTGAGCGGCACGAAGGTGTCGACCGAGCTGCCCGGAGAGCAGACCGTCTGCTGGGTGCTGGTGATGTCGCTGCCGCTCACCGTGCCGGCGATGCTGCTCACCTGGCCGCAGGCGGCGGTCGGGGCGGCCGCCTGGGTCGGCCTGGCCTACGTGACGCTGTTCTCGATGTGGATCGGGTTCTTCGCCTGGTACCGTGGCCTGGCGATGGGCGGGGTGATGCGGGTGAGTCAGGTCCAGCTGCTGCAGCCGTTCATCGCGCTGCTGGCCGGCGTGCCGATCCTCGGCGAGCGGCTGGACGCGATGACCGTGGGCTTCGCGCTCGCGGTGGTCGCCGTGGTGATCGTCGGGCGGCGCATGCCGGCGGGTCGGCCCGCGTGAACCTGCGCCTCAGGCGGCAGAGAACCGGATCACCCCGTCGTCACCGACCCGGCGCACCAGGGGGCCCGCGTACCACAACGCGTGCAGGTGGGCGAGCGATTCGCCCAGCGCGAACATCATCTGGTGCGCGTCGAACTCGCGGCCGAAGATCACCGGCACCATCGCCGCGGCCGTGCCGGGCCGCTCGCGGCACGCCGCCTCGACCACGGCGAGCCGCTCGTCGTGATGTGCGCGCAGCTGCGCGATCCGACGGTGCAGCCCGCGGAACGGGCGGCCGTGCGAGGGCAGCACCAGCGTGTCGGGCGCGCACGGCTCGAAGCGCTCGAGCGACGTCAGGTACCAGGCGAGCGGGTTCGATTCGGGCTCCAGGTCGAACACCGACACGTTGGTCGAGATCCGCGGCAGCACCATGTCGCCGGAGATCAGCAGGCCGTCGTCCGCGGCGTGCAGCGCGGCGTGCTCGGGCGAGTGGCCGGTGCCCACGATCACGCGCCAGGTGCGTCCGCCGATCGGGATCGGCTCGCCGTCGACGATGCGCCGGAACGACAGCGGCATCGCCGGCACCAGCGACGGGAAGTGGCTGCGCACCCGGCGCGACAGCGCCTCGAGCTGGGGCCCGTCGATCATGCCGTGGCGCTTGTAGTGCTCGTAGCCGGAATTCGGATTCGCCCCGGGCATCGCCACGGACAGGATCCGGCCCATCGCGTACTCGCCGAGCGTCATCCACAGCGGCGCGTCGAACCGGTCGCACAGCATCCGCGCGAGCCCGACGTGATCCGGGTGCGTGTGGGTGCACAGCACGCGCACGATCGGCAGTCCGTCGAGCCCGTGGGCGAACAGCGTCTCCCAGTGCGCGCGGATCGCGTCGGAGGCCACGCCGCAGTCGATCACCGTCCAGCCGTCGCGCCCGCGAAACGAGTCACGCAGCAGCCACAGGTTGATGTGGTCGAGCGCGAACGGCAGCGGCATGCGCAGCCACTCGACTCCGGGCGCGACCTCGCGCCGCACCGCCGGTGCGGGCAGCGCGTCGCCGAACGGGTAGGCGAGTTCGTGCTCGTGCGGATTCATCTGTGCGGGATGCCCGGACACTCGGGCTGCCATCAGTGTACCCGGGCCGTTCCGGGCGACCCCCGGCCGGCCGGCCCGGCCCGCGCACGGCCGGGCCGGTCTTCCGGGCGCGCCCGAACGCCCCTATGCTTGCACCTGCTGCGCGCCGACCCTGCCCGATGACCCGCCCGACGATCGACCGCGTCCCGCGCCCCGCGCCCCTCGGGTCGGATCGCCGCGGATGACCCCGACCGAGCCTTCCAGCGCCCTCCGGGCAGCCCGGATCGCGGTGTTCGCACTCACGATCTTCGTGAGCGCGTTCCTGCTGTTCCAGGTCCAGCCGATGGTGAGCAAGGCGATCCTGCCCTGGTTCGGCGGCGGGCCGGCGGTGTGGACCGCGGCGATGCTGTTCTTCCAGTGCGCGCTGTTCGGCGGCTACCTGTATGCGCACGCGCTGGCGTCGATCCGCTCGGCGCGGCTGCAGGCGGCGGTGCACCTGCTGCTGCTCGCCGCCGCCGCGCTGCTCGCTCAGTCGGTGATCCCGGGAGCCGGCCTGCGGCCCGCGACCGAGCACTCGCCGGTCACGCAGATCCTGTGGATCCTCGCGCTCAGCGTCGGGCTGCCGTACTTCTGTCTGGCCAGCACCGGACCGCTGCTGCAGCACTGGTTCGCTCGGGCCGCGGTCGCCGGCTCGGTGTACCGGCTGTTCGCGCTGTCGAACCTCGGGTCGCTGCTGGCGCTGCTGTCGTTTCCGTACCTGTTCGAGCCGTGGTTCGCGCTGCCCGCGATCGGTGCGGGCTGGACCTGGGGGTTCTGGCTGTTCGCGATCGCCTGCGGCACCGTGGCCCTGATCCAGGTCCGCGCGATCGAGGCGCGCACCGGCGCGGCGGCGCCGCAGGCCGAGCGGTCCGCGGACCCGCCCACCCCGCACGCGGCCGGCGCGGCCGGCGCGGCCGGGCGCGGCCGCGAGACCGCGTCCTGGGTGCTGCTGCCCGCGCTCGCCTCGGTGCTGTTCATCGCGACCACGGATCAGGCGAGCCACAACATCGCACCCGAGCCTCGGCTGTGGATCCTCACGCTGTCGATCTACCTGCTCACCTTCATCGTGAGCTTCGATCACCCGCGATGGTATCGGCCCGGCCCGGTGGCGGCGCTGGCGCTGATCGCGGTGCTGGGCGCGGCCGGCCGGTACGCGATCCCGGAGCTGTTCGACTGGGACGTGAGCTACGGTGCGGCGGACCTGCGGTACCTGTTCGCGCTGATGCTGTTCCTGGTCTGCCTGGTGTGCCATGGCGAGCTCTACCGGCGACGTCCGTCGAACCCCGCCCGCCTGACTGCGTACTACCTGTGGATGTCGTTCGGCGGCGCCTGCGGCGGGCTGTTCATCGCGCTGGTCGCCACGCATCTGTTCACCGACTTCCACGAGTGGCCGCTCGCGCTGGCGGCCGGCGCCGCGCTGTGCGTGCGGGTGATCGCGCGCGAGGTCCGCGGCCGCTGGGGCCGGGCCGACCCGCAGCCGGGCGCGCGCACGGTGCTCGGTCGCGTACCGTTGTGGCTCGCAACCCTGGTCTGCGCCGGGCTCGCCTTCTGGTGGGACAACCCGGTGCGCGGTCGGACCGGCGCGATCGCGGGCGTGGCCGAATCCACGCTCGATCAGTCGCGCAACTTCTACGGCGTGGTGGCGGTGGTCGAGCGACGCTTCCCCGGGGACCCGTCGCGCGATCACCGGGTCTTCTACAGCGGCCAGGTCACCCATGGCATCCAGCTGATCGGCCCCGGGCGGCAGCGTCAACCGGTCAGCTACTACGACCGCGACAGCGGGATCGGCGAGACGCTCGAGTACCTGAAGTCGCGCCGGCCCGCGCTCGACGTCGCGGTCACCGGGCTGGGCGCGGGGACGGTGGCGCTGTACGCCCGGCCCACGGATCGCTACGACTTCTTCGAGATCAATCCCGAGGCCGAGCGCATCGCCCGCGGCTGGTTCACGTTCCTGGCCGACTCCCCGGCGCACGAACTGCGGGTGCTGATCGGCGATGCCCGGCTCACGTTCGCCCGCCTGCCGGAGGGCATCCGCTACGACCTCATCCTGCTCGCCGCCTTCAGCGGCGGCTCGGTGCCCGTGCACCTGCTCACGCGCGAGGCGTTCGCCCAGTACGCCGAGCGACTCGCCCCCGACGGCTTCCTGGTGGTCAACATCACCAACGCGTACCTGAACCTGTATCCGGTGGTGAAGCGGCAGGCCGAGGCGCTCGGGATGTCGGTGCGAAGCCGCTTCCAGGAGCGCGACCCGAAGCGCTTCATCCGCGAGAACCACTACATGATCCTCACCCGGGACGCCGACTACCTGCGCGCGTATCCGTCGGTCGACCGCCCGATCCGCGACGCCGAGGGCCGGGTGATCGGAACCCGCCAGTACGACCTGCCCGGGGTCGGCCTGTGGACCGATGCGTTCAGCAGCATCACGCCGCTCGAGTGGCGCGACTGACGCGGCGGCGGCCGGCGTACGGACGACTCAGGAGAGCCGACGATGGGCGAAACCGTGTTCCGCGGCTACGACCGTGCCGGACTGGATGCGCAGTACGACAACCGCGCGAAGGTCGCGTCGTTCGACGCGCACATCGCACGATGGACCGCCGACGGCGAACGGGCGCGTGCCACGCTCGCGCCGCGACTCGACGTGTCCGTCGGCCCCGGGGCCCGCGAGACGGTGAACGTCTTTTCGGCGCGCTGCGACGATCCGGGCGGCGCACCGGTGCTGGTGTGGATCCACGGCGGCTACTGGCGCTCGCTCGCCAAGGAACTGAACGACTTTGTCGCGCTCGGTCTGGTGCCGCACGGCGTCGCGGTGGTCAACGTCGAGTACGACCTGATGCCGGCGGCGCGGATGCAGACGCTGGTGCATCAGGTCCGGGCGGCGGTCGCGTGGACGCTCGCGCACGCGGCCTCGTTCGGCGCCGATCCGCAACGGGTCTGGATCGGCGGTCACTCCGCCGGAGGGCACCTGACCGCGGCGGCGGCAGCCACCGACTGGGCCGAGCGCACCGATCTGCCGGCCGGCCGCCGGCCCGCGGGCGGCTTCGCGGTGAGCGGGCTGCACGACCTCGAGCCGATCCGGCGGTGCTTCCTCGACGCGTCGCTCGCGCTCACCGCGGCCGAGGTCGCCGCGTGGTCGCCGGTCGCGATGCCGCCCCCGCCCGACGGCGACTGGACGCTGCTGGTGGGCGGACTCGAAGGCCCCGAGTACCTGCGGCAGAGCGCCGATCTCGCCGCGGCCTGGGGTTCGGACGAGCGGCGGCGCGTCCGGCTCGAGGTGGCGGCGGGCGAAGACCATTTCTCGATCGTCTCGCCGCTCGCCGATCCGGACTCGGCGCTGTCGCACCGGCTCGCCGCCGCGATGAGCGCGCGCTGAGCGCTGCGCCGAAGGCGAGGAGGGGCTTGCGCGTGCCTCAGGCGACCCGCCTGCGGCAGGCCGCGACGATCATCCCCCGCAGCCACTGCTGGGCGGGGTCCTGGTCGAGCCGCTCGGGCCACTGCATCGTCAGGTCGACCGGCGGGATCGTGAACGGCAGCCGGTGCACCTTCACCGGCAGGGACCTGCCGAACTCGCGGGCGAGCCTGCTCTGGATCGTGATCACGAGGTCCGACCGCGCGACGATCTCGACGGCGGCCAGGTAGCGCGGCGTGGTCATCACGACTCGTCGTTCGCGCCGATGTCCCCGCAGCACGGCCTCCCACGTGCTCGTGAAGTTGCCGTCGGTGGAGACGACGATGTGCCTGGCGTCGAGGTAGCGGGCCATCGTGAGCGGCCTCGAGCCGAAGCGGTCGGCGCGCGCGACGCAGACGTAGCCGTCGCTCAGCACCCGCTCGCAGTGCCGAGCGCCCCGGGATGCCGACGCGAAGCTCACGAACACGTCCGATCGCGATGCCGCGAGGTCGGCCTCGAGTTCGAGCGCGGACATCGCCTGAATCTGCACGCGCGCCAGCGGTGCGGCCTGGCGCATCTGCTCGATCAGGAGCGGGCAGACCAGGCACTCGAAGTAGTCGGTCGTCCCGATCCTGAAGGTTCGCGTCGTGGTGGACGGATCGAAGCGGCTCGGTCCGAGCGCGGCCTCGATGTCCCGAAGCGCCCGGGCGACCGGCGCCCGCAGCGCTTCGGCTCGGGGCGTCGGGTTCATGCCGCGGGCGCCCCGAACGAAGAGCGCGTCACCGGTCAGGGTCCGCAGCCGTCCGAGCGCATGACTCATCGCCGACTGACTCAGGTGCAGGGCCGAGGCCGCCCGGGTGACGCTGCCTTCCCTGAGGAGCGCGTCCAGCGCGACGAGCAGGTTGAGGTCGATCCTGTTGAGATGCACGCGGTCGATATCGGGTGTGTTGCGAATTCAGTGTATCGAACGGCGGCCGACGGACTAGCATCGAGCCACGAGGCGGCGAAACGATGCCGGCGGCACCGGGTCGCCGCCGGGCGACGCACACGACGGGGGCCACCGGGCGGCGATGGAGCGACGGCACGACGCAACTGCGGGCGGGAGCGCGGCAACGATTGCGGTCGCGCCCGGGCGACTCCGGGCGTTCGTTCGCGACCTGGCCCGCGCCGCGGGCATGGAGGCTGCGAACGCCGAGCGGTTCGGCGCGATCTACCTTCGGGCCACCCTGCGGGGACAGGGCCATCACGACGTGTCCGACCTGCCGCTGCGCATCCAAGCCTTTCGTCGCGGCACGATGAACCCCAATCCGGCGATCCGTCGCCTGGCGGGCCGGGCCGCGATCGAAGGCTACGACGGCGACAACGGCCCGGGCGAACTGTGCAGCGACTTCATCCTGGCGCGCGCGCTCGCGCTTGCGCAGGACCACGGGGTGGGCCTGTGCACGGTCAGCAACAGCAATCACTTCCTCGCCGCCGCACCCTACGTCGAGCAGGCGGCCGAACGGGGCTGCCTGGGGATCGTCCTCTCGCGCTCCAAGCCGGTGATGGGCATGCCCGGGTGCGGGGAGCGACTGATCGGCAACGGCCCGCTCGGGTTCGCTGCGCCGACCGAGGCGGGATACCCGGTCCTGCTCGACATCTGCGTCGCGTATGCGTCGTTCGGGACGCTCGGGGCGCTCGCCGAGGCGGGCGCTCGCGTGCCGGCCACCTGGGGTGGCGATTCGCAGGGCGTGGCCACCACCGACCCGTCGGTGATCACCGACGGGGGCGTGTCCTACCCGATCGGCGAGCACAAGGGGTTCGGGCTGGGGTTGCTGGTCGAGATCCTGACCGGCGCGCTGGCGGGCGGTCCGGTGGCCGACGGGATCCATCCGGCGAACCCGGACGGCAGCGGCGTTCACTCGCAGACGGCCATCGTGATCCAGCCCGATGCACTGATGCCCGCGCACGCGTTTCGCGCCAAGGTGACCGAACTGATCGACCGCGTGAGCGTCAGGGCACCGGCGGTCAGGATCCCCGGGAGGTCGTCGTTCGACACGCGGGAACGGGCCGTGCGGGACGATGCGATCTGGCTGCCTCGCGAGGTGGTTGGCGAGCTCGATGCGCTCGCCGTCGGTCTCGGTGTGGAGCCGATGTGCGTATGAATCGACGCGGCGCGAACGGCGAGCCGCGCGTGCCGCGATTCCGGCGTCCGAGCGATGCCCGCAGAGGAGACGACGATGATCCGTTCTGAATCCCGGGCCCGCCGCGGACCCGCACCGGTGCGGCGCCGCGTGGCGCAGCTGGCCGCCCTGACCGTGCTGACCGGTGCACCGTGGGCCGCGGCGCAGGAGGTCGGGTATCCGTCGAAGCCGATCCGGTTCGTCGTGCCGTACCCGCCCGGCGGCGGCAACGACGACGTCGCGCGGATCCTCTCGGGCCGCCTCGCCGACGAACTCGGGCAGCGGGTGGTCGTCGAGAATCGCCCCGGCGCCTCGGGGATGATCGCGGGCGAGCATGTCGCGCGATCGGCCCCCGACGGCTACACGGTCATGATCGACCACGCGGGCATCGTGATGAACCCCGCGCTCTTTCGCAAACCCCTGATCGACGTGCAGCGGGACCTCGCGCCGGTCACGCTCGCGGTGACGCTCGGCAGCACCTTGCTGGTCCACCCGTCGCTGCCGGCGAACAACGTCGCCGAGCTGATCGCGCTGGCCCGGGCGCAGCCCGGGCGGCTCAATTACGCCTCGCCGGGCAACGGTTCGCCGCAGCACCTGGACATGGAACTGTTCAAGCGGATGGCCGGGGTCGACATCGTCCACGTGCCGTACAAGGGCGGAGCCCCCGCGACGGTAGCGGTCCTCGCCAACGAGGTGCAGATGATCTTCAGCGGCACGACCGGTCTGCCGCACGTGAAGTCGGGCAAGCTGCGGGCGATCGCGACCACCGGGCTGAAGCGCGCCAGCGTTCTGCCGGACGTGCCGACGGTCGACGAGTCCGGCCTGAAGGGCTACTCGAGCGTCAACTGGCTGGGCATCTTCGCGCCCTCGCAGACGCCCCGGCCGATCATCGACCGGCTGAACGCGGCGTTCGTGAAGGTGCTTCGGTCGCCCGAGGTGCGGGCCGATCTGGCATCGCGCAACTTCGACGTGGTCGCGAGCACGCCGGAGGCGTTCGGCAAGGCGATCCAGGACGACGCCACCCGATACGGGGCCGTGATCCGCGAGTTCGGCATCAAGCTGGACTAGAGGCGGCCGAACAGCGGCGCGGGGCGGCGGGCGGACCGCGCCTCGCGCAACCAGGCGAGGTGGGGAGTGAAGCTCGGAGACCGGTTCTGGCTGCGCGGCGCCTTCGACAAGGAGAGTCTCGCCTACATCCGACAGCTCGGCGCGGAGGGCGCGACGATCAACATCGCGGGCGAGCTCAAGGGCAACGTCGAAGGCACGCGCGCGGTGTCCGATGCGCTCACCGAGCGGCTGCGAAGCGGCCCGTCCTGGGCGGTCGACGACCTGGTCGAGCTGCGGCGTGCGGTCGAGGCGTTCGGGCTCGAGCTGTTCGCGATCGGCCACGTGCCGCCGCATCGGTTCCGCAAGGCGCTGCTGGGTCTGCCCGGCCGGGACGAGGAGATCGAGCACTGGTGCAGGTCGCTGCGCGCGATGGGCCAGGCCGGCATACCGATCCTGCAGTACGTCTGGCACCTGAACGACGGCGCGAACGTGCTGAACTGGCACACGTCGACGGACATCCCGATCCGGGGCGGGGCGCGTGGCGAAGGCTTCGACTACGCGGTGGCGCGCGACGCCCCCCTCACCGAGCTGGGCGTGGTCGGTGACGCGCAGCTCTGGGAGAGCCTCGAGTACTTCCTGAAGGCGGTCGTGCCGGTGGCCGAGGCGTCGGGCGTGCGGATGGCCATGCATCCGGCCGACCCGCAGGTGCCTTCGCTCGCCGGGATCGCCAGGATCATGCGCAGCCCCGCCGCGTTCGATCGGATGCTGGACATCGTTCCCAGTCGGGCCAACGCGATCAACTTCTGCCAGGGGTGCTTCACGCAGATGCTGGAGCCGCCCGACGTGTACCGGGCGATCGCCCACTTCGGTGCCCGTGACGCGATCGCGTTCGTGCATTTCCGCAACGTCGTCGGCAACAGCGAGAAGTTCAGCGAGAGCTTCTGGGACGAAGGCAAGCTCGACATGGTCGAGGCGATCCGTGCGTATCGGGCCGCCGGCTTCAGCGGCTTCCTCACCCCCGACCACCATCCGCACGTGATCGACGACACCGTGTGGGGTCACCGCAGCCGCGGGTTCGCGCTCGGCTACATGCGCGGGCTGGTGCAGAGCGCCGCTGCGATGCGGTCGGGCTGAGCCTGCCCGGGTGATTCCGCGGCGGCGTGCGCGCGTTCGCCCCTCGGGTGCCGGCCTGCGGCATGATTGCGGGCGACCGTCAGGGGAGTCACCCGATGCCTGCCGACCCGATCGCCCCGATCGTCTCCCCGGACGGCGAGCGGGTCGCCCCCGTCCGTCCCCGGAGCCGCCCGTGGCCGACAGAAACGACGCGCGCGCCACGCTGATCCTGCACGGCGGCACCGTGCACGCGCTCGGCGCCAGCGAGCGCGCGGCGCAGGCGATCGCGGTCGGCTCGGGGCGCGTGCTCGAGGTGGGCGACGACGCGGCGGTGCTCGCGCGTCGCGACCCCGGCACGCGGGTCGTCGACCTCGCCGGCCGCTGCGTGGTGCCCGGTTTCTTCGACGCGCATCCGCACCTGGACCGGCTCGGCCTGCGTTCGCGCGCCGGGGTGCCGATCGGCCACTGCACGTCGGTCGCCGAGATTGTCGAGGCCGTGCGCGAGGCGGCCGCCCACACGCCGGCTGGCGAGTGGATCGTGCTGCGGCCGATGGGCGCGCCGCCCGACGGCTACCTGAGTCATCCGTCGCAGCTCGCCGAGGGCCGCTTCCCGGACCGCCACGACCTGGATCGGGCCGCACCGGGGCACCCGGTCTTCATCCGTCCGCCCTGGGGCTGGTGGACGCGGCTGCCGCTGCCGGCGGTCGCGAGCTCGCGCGCGCTCGCGCTCGCCGGCGTCGACCGCGCGACGCCCGCGCCGCACAAGGTCGAGATCGTTCGCGACGCCGCCGGTGAGCCGACCGGGGTGTTCCTCGAGCGCAACCGGGCCCCGACGCTGGAGGCGCTGCTGTTCGCGTGCGTGCCGCGCTTCTCGTTCGAGGACCGGCTCGAGGGGCTGCGGGTCGGGTTGCGGCTGTCGGTCGCGGCCGGGACCACCGCGGCGTTCGAGGGTCACGGCCTGACGCCCGCGGTGCTGGACGCGTACCGCCAGCTCGCGGCCGAGGGCGAGCTGCCGCTGCGGATGCTGGCGGCGCTGAGCGTGCCGAGCGCCGCCTACGGCGACGCCGCGATCGTCTCGCAGCTGGGCACCTGGGCGCCGCGGATCGCGCACCGAGGCCGCGCGACCGGCCGGCTGCTCGAGGCGGGCGCGTGCCTGGACGTCGCCGATCCGCAGGTGGCCTGCGCGCTGGCCCGTGCGCACCCCTACGAAGGCTGGGCCGGCCACTTCGTGCAGGCGCTGCCCAACGAGCGGCTGGTGACGCTTGGCGTCGCGTGCGCGCGGCTGGACGTGCGGGTGTCGGTGCTGGTCTGCTACGAGCTCGAGCGCGTGCTGCAGGCGCTCGAGGCGATCGATGCGCAGGTGCCGATCGCCGGTCGACGCTGGGTCGCGGTGCACGTGGTCGCGGCCACGCCCGCGCAGATCGCGCGGATGCGCCGGCTCGGCCTGCTGGCCACGGTTGCGCCGACCTTCATGCATCACGCGACCGACCGGTTCGGTCTGCACGCGCTGGGCGCGGCAGGCACGCCGATCCGCGCGCTGCTGGATGGCGGCGTGCCGGTGGCGCTGTCGACCGACGGCGTGCCGCACTCGATGACGTTCGCGCTCTGGCAGGCGCTCGCGCGACGCGACGCCGGCACCGGCGACACGCTCGGCGACGCCGGTCTGTCGCGCCGCGAGGCGCTGCGGCTCGCGACGGTCGCCGGCCACGAGCTCACCTGGGACGAGGCGCGTCGCGGCCCGCTCGAGCCGGGACGCGACGCGGATCTCGTGGTGCTCGAGGGCGATCCGCTCGCGTGCCCGCTCGATGCGCTGCCCACGCTCGCGGTCGCGATGGCGGTGGTCGGCGGGGACGTGGTGCACGAGCGCGGCCGCGACCCGGTGCCCGAGCTGCCCTGAACCGATCGGAGCGACCGGAGACGCCATGGCTCTCGAGGACGACCGCGGGCTGCCGCTCGCCACCGGATCGCGCGAGGCGCGCGATGCGTACTGCGACGGCGTCGCACGTCTGCTGTGCGCACGACCCGGCATCGAGGTTGCGCTGCAGGCGGCGGTCGCGGCCGACCCGGGCTTCGCGCTCGCGCATGCCGCGCTCGCGCGGGCGTACCAGGCCCACGGCCGCGGGGCGCCGGCGCGCGAGGCGATCGCGGCCGCGCGCGCATGCGCCGCCGCGGCCTCCGAGCGCGAGCGCTCGCACGTGCACGCGCTCGATCGCGTGGTCGCGGGCGACGCCGACGGCGCGTTCGCGGCGATCGTCGCGCACCTCGGGCGCTGGCCGCGCGACGTGCTGGTGATGGCGCCGTGCGCCGGGGTGTTCGGCCTGTTCGGCTTCTCCGGCCGCGAGGGCCGCGAGCGCGCGCTGCGCGAGTTCCTCGAGCCGTTCGCGCCCGCGCTGGGCGACGACGGCTGGTACCTCGCGAGCCGGGGGTTCGCGCGCTGCGAGACCGGGGCGCTGGCGGCGGCGCGCGCCGACGTCGAGCGCGCGCTCGCGCTCGAGCCGCACAACGCCCACGCCGCGCACGTGCACGCGCACGTGGGCTACGAGGAGGCCGAGGACGCGGCGGTGCTCGCGTGGCTGCGCGAGTGGCTGGCGGACTACCCGCGCGCCGGGATGATGCACGGCCACCTGCACTGGCACCTCGCGCTCGCGGCGCTCGCGCTCGGCGACCTCGCTGGCGCCCGCGCGACCTACGCGGCGGCGATCGCGCCCGCGGCCTCGTGGGGGCCGCCGCTGAACCGGGTGACCGACACCACGTCGTTCATGCTGCGCGCCGCGCTGTGCGGCGAGCCGGTCGCGCCCGAGGTCTGGCACGAGCTCGCCGAGGTCGCCCGGTGCACGTATCCGCAGCCCAGGGTCGGGTTCGCCGACGCGCATGTCGCGCTGGCGCTCGCGATGGCGGGCGAGCACGCGGCGCTCGCCAGGCTGCGCGAACGGGCGGGCGGCCCGGCCGGCGACGTGGTGGTCGCGCTGCTCGATGCGTTCGTCGCGTTCGCCCGCGGCGACGATGCCGGCACGCTGCGTGCGCTCGAACCCGTGCTGCCGCGCCACGAGCGGATCGGCGGCAGCCGCGCGCAGCGCGACCTGATCGAGCAGCTCGCCTGGGTGGCGATGCGACGCGGCGGACTCGACGTCGGATGGCGCCCGCGCCCCGGGCGACCGATGCCCCCGGGGCTGCGCACGGCGGCCTGAGGGGCGCCCCCGACGCCGCGACCCGGTTCCCCACCCGCGGCGCGGGGGCGCAGGCAGAATCACGGGCACCCGAATGATCGCCATGTCCGCCGCGCCGCTGACCCACCACGAGATCCTCGCGATCGTCGCGCCGTTCGCGCGCCGCGGCCTGCGCGTGGACCTCGGCGCGAGCGACCGGTTCGCCCGGCGCATCGCGTTCCGCGACGCCGTGCGCCCGGCGGACGATGCGCGCGGCCTGCCGGCGCTGCGCGAGTCGCTCGCGCTCGAGCCGCGCGAGGCGGGGGGCTGGCGGCTGGTGCGCGCGCTCGCGTGCGCCGACGGTCCGGTGTCCACGCTGACCGTGGCCGGTGCGCCGCCCGACGGGCTGCTCGCCGCGCTCGAGGCGGTCGACCCCCGGCGTCAGTTCGAGGCCGGGCCGGGCTGGGTGCTGGCGATCGACCAGCGGCTGGAGCTCGCCGGCGGCGCGTTCGATTCCGCGCACCCCGCGTCGGCGGAGGCCGCGCTGGTGCCGACCCGCGGCGTCGTCCGCACCCACGGCGTGGAGCTGACCATGACGATCCCGACCGTGAGCGGCATCTCGGCGGACATCGCGATCGTGGTCGGCGAGGACGACCCGATCGAGCTGCCGGACGACCTGCTCGCAGTGCTCGGGCGCGCGTGGGGCCGGCTCGACCGCCGCGGCCGGGGCTGGAGCGGCCACGTGGGCCTGTCCGGCGCCGGTGCGGCGCGGCTGCGCGACGCCGAGGCGCGGCTGCGCACGATGGCCGCGCACCTCACGCGCACGCTGTCCGAACCCCCGGCCCGCTACCACGAGCGGCTGCGCTCGGCGCGCTGGCGTACCGCCGTGCGGCGCACGGTGCCGCTGCTCGCGTGCCTCGGACTGATCGCCGCCGCGGGGTCGGTGCCGAGCCTGGGCATCGCGCGCGAGTCGCCGATCTGGATGCTGATCTTCAACGCGCCGCCGCTGCTGCTGGTCGCCTTCTTCTGCCTGCGCGAGATGCCGCGCATCGAGCTGCCGCGGATGCCGCGCGCACCGGCAGCGCCGTCGTGGCGGCCGGTGCCGCCGGACGGCGCGCCCGTACGCCGCTCGGCCTGAGGCGCGCGCGATGACCGCCGACCCGATGAACGTGCCGCCGGTCTCGATCGCCACGGCCAAGGCCGCGCTGATCGAGCAGTTCGCCGACCCCGTGCTGCGCCGGCGCGCGACGATGCTCTGGGGCACCCGCGGGGTGGGCAAGTCCTCGATCGTGCGCCAGCTCGCCGAACGCTTCGGCGTGCCGCTGGTCGACCTGCGCCTCACCACGATCGAACCGGTAGACCTGCGCGGGGCGATCTATGCCGATGACGCGCAGCGGCGCACCGTCTGGTTCCCGCCCGAGTTCCTGCCGACCGACGATCTGCCCGAGGGCATCCTGTTCCTGGACGAGCTCACCGCCGCGGACCAGCGGCTGCAGATCTCGGCGTATTCGCTGATCCTGGATCGGCGGGTCGGCCGCTACCGGCTGCCCGACGGCTGGATGGTGGTCGCGGCGGGCAACGCGGGCAGCCACGGCGCGGTCAGCCACGAGATGGGCACCGCGCTCGCCGACCGGATGTTCCACTTCAACGTGCGCACCTCGATCGACGCCTTCCTCGCCTACGCGATCGAGCACGGCTTCGCCCCCGAGGTGATGGCCTACCTGCGCGTGCGTCCCGACCGGCTGGACGACACCGCGGCGCAGCTCGCCGGCGACCACCTGGTGGGCGCGAGCCCGCGCGGCTGGGAGGACGTGTCCGCCGTGCTCCGGTCCGGGCTCAGCGAGGCCGGCAAGCGCGCGTTCGTGCAGGGCCGCATCGGAGCGGCGAACGCCGCCGAGTTCTTCGGCGTGCTGCGCGAGCTCGCCGCGGCGGTCGACGTGACGAGGCTGCTCGCCGCCGCCCCGGGGCCGCAGACCGCGGCGCTGCTGCCGCGCACGCTGGATGCGCTGTACGGCATGGTCTACGGCCTGCTCGCGGCGGCGAGCGACGCGCCCGCGATGGCGCGTGCGCTGCAGATCGTCGACCAGCTGCCCGAGGCCGCGACGCGCGAGCCGCTGCCGATGCGCGAGGCGCAGACGCTGTCGATGGAGCTGCTGATGCAGCGCGCGCTCGAGCGCGGCCTGGAGACCGCGATCCTCGACAGTCCGGCGTACCACCGGCACCTCGACCGGCGGGCGGGCCGCGCCGCGTGAGCGAGGCCGCGCCCGCGCTTCCGACCCATCGTGCGAGCCGCGCGGTCGAACGGATGATCGAGCACGCCCCGGCCACCGGCGGGCTCGCGCTGTGGCTGCGCCACGTCGAGGCGCCCGAGGGCGATGCGGCGCCGCCGGCGTCCACCGACGGCCACGTGATCGCGTACGCGCCGGCGTTCGACGCGCTGCCGCTGCCCGAGCAGACCGGCTGGGTCGCGCACCAGGTGCTGCACGTCGCGCTGCGCCATCCGCAGCGCCTGACCGAGCTGCGCGAACGGATCGGCGACGTCGACGCCCGGCTGTTCTGCACCTGCGCGGACGCGATCGTCAACTCGGCGCTGTCCCACCTCGCGTGGCTGCGGCTGGCGCCGGGTGCGCCGACGCTGGAGGCGCTGCTGGTGAGCACGCTGGCGATCCACCAGGACGTCGGCCGCTCGCTGCTCGAGTGGGACGTCGAGCGCCTGTACCGCACGATCGACGATCGCCTGCCGCCGAGCGACGGCCAGCCGCGCCGCGACGGGCCGCGCGCGGCGCGGGTGCGCGCGCTCGGCGCCGGCACGCCGATCGACCTGCGCCGCTGCGACGATGCGCGCGACGCGCCCGAGGCGCGCGCCGAGCAGTCCCGCGACTGGGCCGAGCGGCTGGTCCGCGCGCACGCCGGCGACGGCGCGCACTCGATGCTGCGCACGCTGCTCGCCGACCTGCCGCGGCCGCGCACGCCCTGGGAGCAGGCGCTGCGGGTGCGGCTCGCGCGCGCGCTCGCCAGCCGTCCCGAGCCGTCGTGGTCGCGGCCCTCGCGTTCGTGGCTGGCCAACCGGGGCCGGGCCGGGCCGGGGCGGCGCATGCCCTGGGAGCCGGGCTGGGTGTCGAGCCGGCGCGTGCCGCGGCTCGCGCTCGTGGTCGACGTCTCGGGCTCGATCGACGAGGCGCTGCTCGGGCGCTTCGCGCGCGAGGTCGATGCGATCACGCGGCGCGCCGAGGCGGGGCTGGTGCTGGTGGTCGGCGACGACCGGGTGCGGCGGGTCGAGCACCGTGCGCCCGGCGACAGCGGGCTGCGCGAGCTGCGCGTCCAGGGCGGCGGCGGCACCGACTTCACGCCGCTGCTGCAGGAGGCCGACGCGCACCGGCCGGACGTCGGCATCGTGCTCACCGACCTCGAGGGCCCTGCGCGCTTCCGGCCGCGCTGGCCGCTGACCTGGGCGGTGCCGGCCTCGCACGGCCGCGCGGCCGTGCCGTTCGGGCGGCTGCTGGTGCTCGACTGAGTCACCGTCCTCGCGCTCGGGCGCGGGCGCGGGCGCGCACGATCCGCGCGCCAGGGCGCCCGCGCGGTCAGTCGCCCGCGGTCGGCTCGCTCAGCAGCCGCAGCACCACCGCGTCGTCCAGGTGTCCCCAGCCGCGCTCGAACGCACGCTCGAACACCGCGTTGGCTGCGGCGCCGAGCGGCGTCTCGACGCCGGCGTCGTGCGCCACGCGCAGCGCGAGCGCGGTGTCCTTGCGCAGCAGCGTGACCTGCGCGCGCGGCGCGAAGTCGCCGGCGATCGCACGACGCATCCGGTCGGAGCCGACCCAGCTCTGGCCGCTCGACTGCTCGATCACCGCGAGCACGGCGCTCGGGTCCATGCCCAGCCGCTGCGCGAGCGCCATCGCCTCGGCGGCCCCCACCAGGTTGATGCCGGCGAGCAGGTTGTTGACCAGCTTCATCCGGGCGCCGTCGCCCGCTCGCGCGCCGACCACGAACAGCCGGTTCGACAGCGCCTCGAGCAGCGCCCGCTGCGACGCGTGCACCGCCGGCGCGCAGCCCACCATCAGGCTCATCGTCCCGTCGGCGGCGCGCTGCGGTCCGCCGGACATCGGCGCGTCGATCGTCGCCGCGCCGGCCTCGGCCAGGCGTGCCGCGAACCGTTCGACGTCCTCGGGGGCGATCGTCGGGCACAGCATCACCGTGTGCCCGGCCAGCCCCCCGGGCCGGGCGTGCACGCCGGCCTCGCCCCACAGCACCGCCTCGCACTGCGCGGCGTCGACCACCGCCACGATCGTCACCGGCACCTGCGCGGCGACCGCCGCCGCGTGGTCGCAGGCGATCGCACCGCGGGCCGCGAGCGCGTCGACCTTGCCGCGTTCGAGGTCGTGCACCTGCACGCGCCAGCCGCGGGTGAGCAGGTTGAGCGCCATGCCCCCGCCCATGTTGCCGGTGCCGACGACGCCGACGCGACGGTCGGCGGATGGGGGCGGCGGCGACGGACCGGACATGGCCGCGAGTGTAGCGGCCCCGCCCGCCACGCGCCGACCGCCCCGCGCGCGGTGCAGCCGACCCGGATCGAGCCGCGGCGTCGTCCGCAGGAGCGCGCGCTCCCCGGCCTGGCCGCCGACGCCCGTCAGTGGCCGTGCTGCTCGACCAGCAGGAACTTCTGAACCTTGCCGGTCGGGGTGCGCGGCAGCGCCGCGTCGCGCACCACCACCCGCTTGGGCGTCTTGAAGCCCGCGAGCCGCTCGCGGCAGAACGCCCGCAGCGCGTCGGCGTCGATCGTCGCCTCGGCGGCGGGCACGACCACGGCGGTCACCGCCTCGCCCCACAGGGCGTCCGGCAGCCCGATGACCGCGCAGTCGGCCACGCCCGGGAACGCGAGGATCGCCGCCTCGACCTCGGCGGCGTGCACGTTCTGGCCGCCGGTGATGATCATGTCCTTGACGCGGCCGCTGATGTACAGGTGGCCGTCCTCGTCGAGCCGGCCGAGGTCGCCGGTGTGCAGCCAGCCGTCGCGGAAGGTCTCGGCGTTCTTGGCCGGGTTGTCGAAGTAGCCGGTGATCGTGCTGGGCGAGCGGCCGCAGATCTCGCCCGTGACGCCCGGGGGTACGGGCTGGTTCGACGGGTCGACCACCTTGATCTGGGCGAACAGCACCGGGCGGCCGATCGCATCCGGCCTGGCCGCGCGGTCCTCCGGGGTGCTGAGCACCAGCGCGCCGGTCTCCTGCATCCCGTAGTACTCGTAGAGCGACGGACACAGCCGCGCGATCGTCTGATCGCGCACGGTCGGCGGCAGCATCGAGCCGGCGTAGACCACGGCGCGCAGCGACGACAGGTCGCGCTCGGGCAGCGTCGCATCGGCCAGCAGCATCGCGCCCATCGTCGCGACCAGGTTCACGATCGTGACCCGCTCGCGCTCGATCAGCGCGAGGCACTCGGCGGGCGCGAAGCTCATCAGCACGTTCTTCAGCCCGAACATCGTCGCGCCCAGCACCCATGCGAAGCCGACCCGGCCGAACATCGGGAAGACGGTCATCACGACGTCGCGGCGCGAGAGGTCGAAGCCGTCCATGAACGGCCCGATCGAGCTGTTGTTGAACTGGGTGAGCACGTACGACTTGGGCAGTCCGGTCGTGCCCGAGGTGAGATTGAAGTAGTACGGGTCGGACTCCTCCAGGTCGACTTGCGGCTCGTGCGCGGACGAGCGTTCGAGCAGCGCCTCGTAGTCCTCGGCCCAGTCGGGCTGCGCCTCGCCGATCGCGATCGTCCGCCGAAGCCCGGGCAGCGCCTGCGCGGCCTGCAGCGCGACCGGCTTGAAGCGGGCCTCGCAGATCAGCCCGGCGGCGTTCATCGCGCGCATCAGTTCGAGCACCTCGGCGGGGGCGAGGCGGTAGTTGAGCGGTATGCCGACGATGCCGGTGCGGGCGAGCGCGAAGTAGATCTCGATCATCTCGGCGCGGTTGGTCGACAGGAACGCGACCACGTCGCCCTTGCGAAAGCCCAGCGACGTCAGCCCGTGCGCGAGGCGGTTGGCGCGCGCGTCGGTCTCGCGGTAGCGGAACCGCCTGCCGGTGGCGGTGCAGACGACCGACTCGTTGTCGGGATGGCGGATCGCGGCGGTGGTCAGCACGTTGCCGACCAGCATCCTGCCCAGAGAGCCTTGGATCATGGCGATCTCCTTAGGGTGGGGGTGGGGCCGTCCGGAGGCGGGGCGCGGGGCGGCGCACCGGGGCGACCGCGGCAAGGGTAGCGCGGGCGGGCGTGCCGCGGCCACGATCCGGGCGGCTTGCGCAAGCCGCCCGCCTGCGGCCAGTATCCGGGCGCGGCGACGTGTGCCGTGCTCCCCAGGACCCTCCCGACGATGCTGATCCAGCTGATCTACGTGAGCAAGGCGGTCGGCCCGCAGAACCCGGAGACCACCGAGGCCATCCTGCGCACGGCGCGCGCGTTCAACGCGGCGAACGACGTCACCGGGGTGCTGTGCGAGGGGCAGGGTGTGTACCTGCAGGCGCTCGAGGGCGAGAGCCGGACGGTCACGGCCCTGTACGCCCGGATCTCGGCCGATCCGCGCCACGGCGACCTGACGCTGCTCCACTGCGAGAGCATCGCCGAGCGCCGCTACGGCGGCTGGACGATGGCGCGCGTGGACCTGTCCGACGTGGACCCCCAGACCCGCATCGACTGGCCGGCGCTCGACCCCTACTCGCCCCGCGGCCGGCAGGTGATGGCGCGCATCGACGAACTGCTCGCGCTCGCGCCGGCGGGCGCGCGCACGACGCGCGCACCCGGCGTCGGGTCCGATGCGCAGCCGCCCGAGGTGTCGCCCGAGACGCGGTGAGCGGCCGGGGCCCGCACCCGCGGCCGCGCGGGATGGGCCGGCGCCGGCCCGCACGGGTCGATGACGCGTTCGTCGAGCCCCCGATCTCGCGGGCCGTGCGGCTGCCCGCTTCCGAGCACCGCGCGCGGCCCGTCGTACTGCCCGCGGGAGCGGGTGGTCTGCGACGACCCGGACGAACCCGTCCGTCGCGCAGCGGATCGCCGACCCGTGTGCGATCATCGACGCGCCGCCGCGCCGCGCGCGGCCGTCCCGAGCCAGGAGTCCCCGGTCGTGTCGGATCAGACGCACAAGGTGGTGGTGATGGCCCACTGCCACCTGAACTCCAACACCAAGGTGCGCGGCCTCGCCTGCTACAGCGGTGCCCGCCTGGAAGTCGTGCTGCCGTACCTGCAGCAGCAGTACGGGATCGTCCAGCTGCCCTGTCCCGAGGCGACCTTCCTCGGCATGAAGCGCTGGGGCATGACCCGCGAGCAGTTCGACACGCCCGCCTACCGGCGCCACTGCGAGACGCTGCTCGGGCCGGTCATCGACACGCTGCGCGCGCTCGCCGAGGACGCATGCTCGGTCGAGTGCGTCGTGGGCGTCGACGGCAGCCCGAGCTGCGGGGTCAACCGGACCTGCGTCGGCTACGAGGGCGGCGAGGTCGAGGACCTCGCGAGGAACGGGAGCCTGCCGAGCGCCCGGCTCACCAGCGGGTACGGGATCTTCATGGAGATCCTTCGCGAGCGGCTCGTGCAGGCCGGCCTCAAGGTCGAGTTCGGCGGCGTCGACGAAGGCGCGCCGGCCTCCGCCGGCGGCCGCTAGGCGGACGGCCCTGCCGCGCCGTCCGTTCGCCGCGGCGTGCTCAGCGCCTGAGAGCGCCGAAGTAGTGCGCGTTGAACGTGGTGACCCAGGGCGCGGTCGCCTCGACGCCGTTGGGGTGGCGCGGCAGCGCCGTCTCGTGCAGCCCCTTCACCCAGTCCGTCTCGTCCTGGCGCAGCTGCGAGCGCCAGGACAGCAGCGCGACCGCCAGCGAGGACTTGGCCCCCGCGGCCATGAGCGCCGCCGGAAGCTTCGCCGACGGGATCACGGTGCCCGCCGTCTCCTTCAGCGAATCGGCGCCGCCCGCGAACATCGCGTAGGCGGTCGCCGACTCGAGGTCGCGTGAGCGCTGGCGACGCTCCACTTCGGCGGCGGCCAGCCCCAGGAACTCGCCGAGCACGCGTGCACGGTGGTACCCGGGCGGCTCGCCGTTGCGTGCCGACTGCACCGACAGCCACGCCATCGGCGAGGCGTTCGCCTGCGGGCCGCGCTGCAGCTGGACGATGATCCTGCCCGCCTCGGCCGACAGGCCGGTGTCCAGCAGCGCGCCCGTGTAGCCGCGCAGCGCCGCGCGCCCGCTGCTGCTGCCGCCGCGACCGGTCTGCAGCAGCGTGTTCTCGATCACCCCGTTGACGTCGGTTGCGATCACCGCCGACAGCGCAGCGAGGATCTCGCGGCGCGTTGGGAGCCCGCCGATGGTGATCTGGTCGCGGCTCTGTTGGAGGACCGCGCCGGCGGCTGCGACGAACGAGGCCTTCTCGCGTGCGTTCGCGCTCATCGAGCTCGCCGCGGCCAGTCGCCGGAACAGCGTGGAGTCGCCCCGCACCTGTACCGCGGTGGGGATGCCGCCGGCCTGGGTGCCGAGTGGCGGCACGGCCTGCAGGTGGAGCGGCAGCGCGCCGGCGACCATCGCGTCGGTCGCGGTTCGGTCGAGCGCCGCGAACGCCGCCTCGACCTCCTTCGCGTTGCGCATGCCCGCGAACAGCTCCGCGCTCGCCTGCGCCGTCCCCGGGGCAGCGCGGACGGCGTCGTCGGACAGGCGCACGAGCAGGCCCAGGCGCTGCTCGAAGGTGCCCTGCCTCGAGACCGCGCGGGCGAAGTCGATCATCGTCGCGACCGCGTTTACGGAAGAGCGCTGCGCGCCACCGAAGGCCGCGTGCGCGATCCGGTGCAGGCTCGCCGGGTCCTGGTCCCTCACCAGCTGATCGAACAGACCTTGGCGCTGCCGCGCATCGAGCGGACCAAGACCAAGTATGCCGGGCGCGGCCGACTCGGCGATCCAGCGCTCCAGCATCGAACCCCGGGGCGAGGGCGTGCCCGCGAGCCGGGTCACCAGCGCCTGACGCTCGGCGCCGGTCAGCTGCCCGACCGTGCGGCTCAGGGAGATCAGGTCGCGCTGCCAGACCACGGGAGCGCCGAGGGCCCGGGCCGCCTCGGTGCGGGCCCGCGCCACGCGGGCGGGGTCGAACTGCCCGGGCCTGGCGTACAGCAGGGTTCCGATGCCGCCGGTGTCGATCTGCCGCTGCGCCCACTGCCGCACCGCGGCGCGATCGGCGAGGCCCGCCGGCACCCGATAGGTCGAGGTCCTCGAACGGACGACCGCGTGCCCTGCGGCGTTTCGGCCCATCACGAGCTGGCCCCGGGAGGTTCCGATGAAGTCGCCGGGTCGGTAGACGGGCGTGGCGCGGGGCGAAGCGGCAGAGGACATGGGCGACGGGGCACGGACGGGGCGGCGCAGGGTAGCAGGCGCCCGGGGCGGTCTTGATGACAGTCCGGCGAACGATCAGCCGGCCGGTCAGGGCCGCGCTGCCCCGACCGGAGCGGGCCGGCCGCGCGATCCGGCCCATCCATGTCGGGGCGAGCGGCTGTCCCACCGAGTCGGACACCGCGACCTGGAACGCCAGCGACGGTCCGGACGGTTCATCGGCGTACGGTGCACCGAGGGGGTCGCGGTGGTACCGTCGCGGTTCGAACGGCGGCCCGGCTCGCGGTGCCGCCGCTGCCGACCGGCGGCGCGGTCGTGGTGCCGAGGGGCGCCGGCGGGAGACGGTCGATGCCCAGGCTGACCGGAGTGCTGATGGGAACCGCGACGAGGCACCCGACCCCGTGGCCCGACCCTGCAGTCGTCGTGCGGTGCGAGGGCTCGAGTCGCATCGCGGCGTCTCGGGCCTCGTGAGCACCCCGGTGCGCGGCCCGCGCAGCGCTTCGGATGCGCTGCACGAGGCGCTCCAAGTCGATCTGCGCGAGGCGGCCGAACGAGGCGACGCCGCCGCGCAGCTGCAGCTGGGGTACCTGCACTCCCAGGGCCATCGCCTGCCCCGGGACGACCGCGAGGCCTTGCGCTGGTTCCTCGCAGCCGCCGAGCAGGGCCATCCGGAGGCGCAGCGCTGCGTCGCGCTGAGCTGCTTCAAGGGACTGGGCGTGGACCGGGACGTCCGGCGGGCCTACTTCTGGATGGTGCTGGCCGACGAACGCGATCCGGACTGCGGGGTTCTCGCGGAGGGCGTGGGGTTCGCGGACCTCGTCGGGATCGAGCTGACGGCCGCGCAGCGCGACGCGGTGCGGGCCGAGGCGCGCGACTGGACGTCCCGATCCGACGCGGTGCTCGCGGCCGTCCGGCAGCGGGCCGAGCGGGGCGATGTCGACGCGCAGCGGCTGCTGGCGGGATGGCTGGCGACCGGCTGCCGTGTTCCGAAGGACGGGGGCGCGGGATTCGCCTGGTTGCTGCAGGCGGCCGAGCGTGGTGATCCGGAGGCTCAGTTCGGTGTCGGATTCGGCTTCCTCACGGGCCGCGGCGTCGCTGCGGACACGAGCCGCGCGTATTTCTGGCTCGTGCTCGCGAGCGCCCGCGATCCGCGGGGCGAGGAGATCCGCGACGCCGTGGGCGACGAGCTGCCGGCCGAGCAACGCGATGCGGTCCGCGCCGAGGCGCGCGGCTGGACGCCCCGAACCTGACCGTGCGGGTCGCCGGCCGCCACGCGGCGGTGCGGGCAGCCGCCGGTCCCGGGCACGCCACGGCCGGGGCGCAGCCGCGCCCGTCGTCATCGTGATGATCGGCACCCCCAAGGCGCGGGTGCGTGAGCTGCGCGGTCGCAGCGCGCCGCAGGACGTCGCCCGGGTCCGGACCGGCTCGATGCACCGGGTCGTGCTAGCGTCGTGGCTCGCGGCGGCCGCGGTATCCGCGGCCGCGCCGCCTCACGACCGCCGACGTGGAGACACGCCCCGTTCCCCGCCGAATCCTCCCGGTGCTGGTGCTGTCGCAGCTGGCCGGCACGTCGGTGTGGTTCGCCGGCAATGCGGTGCTCGGCGACCTGCAGCGCGACTGGTCGCTGACCCCGGGACAGGTCGGGCTGCTGTTCGCCGCGGTCAACCTCGGCTTCATCGCGGGCACGCTCGCCTACGCGATCGGCCTGCTCGCCGACCGGTTCTCCCCGCGCCTCGTCTTCTTTGCGAGCTGCATGGCGGCGGCGCTGTGCAACGTGCTGCCGGTGGTCATCGACGGCGGATTCGCCGCGATGGTCGCGAGCCGTCTCGCGGTCGGCTTCTTCCTCGCCGGGGTCTACCCGGTCGGGATGAAGATCGCCGGCAGCTGGTACCGGCAGGGGCTGGGCAGCGCGCTCGGCTTTCTCGTCGGCGCGCTCGTCGCGGGCACCGCGCTGCCGCACCTGGTGCGCGCGGTGGGCGCCGCGTGGCCGTGGCAGCACGTGCTGTCGGCCGTGTCCGCGATCGCCGCGCTCGGCGGTCTCGCGCTGCTGCGCTGGGTGCCCGACGGTCCCCACCTGAAGCGCGGCGGACGCATCCACCCGAGCGCGCTGCTCGTGATCTGGCGCGACCCGAAGGTCCGCGCATCCGCGCTCGGCTACTTCGGCCACATGTGGGAGCTGTACGCGGTGCTGGTGGCGGTGCCGGCGACCATCGCGCTGCACCTGGGGACCGGGTCGACGCCGACGGTCTCGCTGGCGAGCTTCGTCGTGATCGCCGCGGGCGCGGTGGCGTGCGTGCTCGGCGGCCTCGCCGGGCTGCGCGTCGGCGGCGCGCGCGTGGCGGTCGTGCTGCTCGCCGCGAGCGGCGCGTGCTGCCTGCTCGCGCCGTTGATGCTGCACGCGCCCGGGTGGCTGTTCTGGCCCTGGCTGCTCCTCTGGGGCGCGACGGTCAGCAGCGACTCGCCGCAGTTCAGCGCGCTCACCGCAACGAACAGTCCGCCGGACGTGGTGGGCAGCGTGCTGACGCTGGTGAACTGCATCGGCTTCGTGATCAGCGCGGTGACGATCCAGCTGTCCACGATGCTGCTCGCCGCATGGCCGGCGGGCCTGGTGCTCGCGTTGCTCGCGATCGGGCCGGCGCTCGGCGTGGCCGCGATGCGGCGGCTCGTTTGAGTCCGGCCCGCCGTCGGCCGCCCGGGGTTGGCGCGGCCCCCCGGTCCGATCGGGAGTGGCGCGCGCCGCGCCGCGGGCCTAGAACGTGATGACCTTGTCGGCGGCCAGCGTCGCGTTCGCCAGCTCGAGCAGCGTACCGATGCGCACCCCCGGGATCAGCGGCAGCTCGGCGATGCCGCGCGCGAGCGCGCAGGTGCGGCACACGCTGATCTGCACGCCGTGCGACAGCAGGGTCTCGACCAGGTCCTGCAGCCCGCGGGTGGTGCCGTCGATCTGGTTCGGCAGCGCGAGCACGGTCGCATCGGACATCAGGAAGACGCGCAGCTCGGGGCGGTCGGCGTCGACGGCCGCGAGCGCGCTCGCGACCCGCAGCGCGGACAGGCAGCGTTCGCTGCCGTACGGGGGGGCGTGCACGATCAGCACGATGTTCTGGGGCATGGCGGCTCCGCGAGACGGTGAGGGGCGACTGTACGGGTGCGGCGCGGTGCCTGTCGCGCGCCCCGCATCCGGGCCGACCCGCGCGGGGCGCGCCGCGGCCGCAGGCTACGGCAGTGCCGGGGCTCGCGCAGGGCGCCAAGACGCGGTTCGTGCCGGCGCCTATACTCGCCCCGGGTGCGCTGCGCCGGACGAGGCGCCGTCGTCCCACGGATCGCCGCCGCGGCCCCGCGGCCGCGGCCGACGTCTCCGACGATGGAGGAGGGCGGCATGCTCTGGTGGATCGTGTTCGGTGCGCTGCTGGGCTGGGTGGGGGCGTGGTGGCTGGGCCGCTCGACGCAGCGGCTGCTCACCGAGCCGGTGATCCGGATCGTCGAGCGCCGGGTCGACAACCCGCAGCAAACTGCCCGGATCGCCGCGCTCGAGGCCGAGCTGGCCGCGGTCGTCGCCGAGCTCGCCGCGCTGCGCCCCGAGGCCGAGTCGGCGCCCGAACTGCGCGCGCGGATCGATGCGCTGCAGTCGGCGCCGCCCAAGGTCGTCGAGAAGGTCGTGACCCGCACCATCGACCGCGTGATCGAGCGGCCGGTCGAGCGCATCGTCGAGCGCATCGTCGAGCGGCCGGTCGAGCGCATCGTCGAGCAGGTCGTGGTCCGCACGGTGCCGGATGCGGCGGCGATCGCCGAACGCGACGCGGCGCTGCGGGCGCAGCGGCTGCGCCTGGAGCACCTGGAGGCGCTCGCCTCGGTGCAGGCGCAGCGGCTCGTCGAGATGCGCGAGGCGGCGGGGGCGGGGCGGCACGGGTTCGCGGTCGCGGGCGACGCCGACATCGAGATCGTCGAGGGGATCGGACCGAAGATCGCCGAGGTGCTGCGCGCCCGCGGCCTGGGCTCGTTCGGCGCGCTCGCGCTGGCCTCGCCCGGGACGCTGCGCGAGATCCTGGACGACACCGGCCCGGCCTACCGGATCGCCGATCCGAGCACCTGGCCCGAGCAGGCCCAGCTCGCCGCCGACGGTCGCTGGGACGAGCTGAGATCGCTGCAGGACACGCTGCGGGCCGGCCGCCGCTGATCGAGACCAGGAGCCCGCGATGACCGCGACGACGTTCGACGAGACCGTCCTGGAGGGCGCGCCGCGCCGCACCGTCGAGGACGCCTGGCGCACGCTGAACGCGCGCTACGGCATCGGCACCGGAGTGCTGCTGGCCACGCTGCTGCTGCTGTGGGCGCTCGGCCTGGGCCCGGGGTCCGGCGCGCCGGGCGCGCCCTCGCCGGCCGTGAGCTCACCCCCGCCCGCGGCGGTCGCGCGCGCGGGTGCCGCGCGCGAGGCGCCCGCCGCAGCCGTGGCGGCGGGCGAGGCCGCGAGCCCGGCTCGGTCGGCCGCGTCGGCGGGGGCGGTCCCGGCGGGCGGCCCGGCGGGCGGCGGAGCCGCGAGCGGCGGCACGGGCGGCGGCACGGGCGGCGGCACGGGCGGCGGCACGGGCGGCGGCACGGGCGGCGGCACGGGCGGCGGCACGGGCGGCGGCGGCGCAGCAGCGGGCTCGGCCTCGGCGGGCGGCATCGCGCCGGGTGGGGCCTCGGCGGGCGCGGCTGCGTCGGTCGTGGCCCCGTCGGGCGGTGGCGCATCGGGCCCGGCCCCGTCGGGCGGTGGCGCATCGGGCGGCGTCGGACTGCGACCCGTGCCCGGCGCGCCCGTCGCTCGGCTGTACTTCGAGCCCGATCAGGCCTGGCCCTCGGGCGAGGTCGGACCGCGGCTCGCGCCGGTGCTCGCCCGGCTCCGGTCGGAGCCCGACACCAAGGCTCTGGTGAGCGGGTTCCACGACCGGCGCGGATCGCCGGAGCGCAATGCCGCGCTCGCGCAGCGGCGCGCTCAGGCGGTGCGGCGTGCGCTGCAGCGCGAAGGCCTGCCTGCCGACCGGATCGTGCTCGCCAAGCCGCAGCAGACGCTGGGCAGCGGCGCCGACCGCGAGGCGCGGCGGGTCGAGGTGACGGTCGCGCGCTGACCGGCGTGGGTCAGCAGTAGCGCTGCGCGGCGCGTCGAGCCGCGTCGCGGCGGGCCGCCTGCAGCGGCGCCATCGCCGAGCGCACGCCGTCGACCACCGCGGCCGGCGCGCGGTCCGGATGACCGGCATCGAAGGGCGGCGCGGGATCGTATTCGAGCAGCAGCTGGATGCGCCGCGCGGTGTCCTCGCCCGCGATCTGCGCGGCGACCGCCAGGCCGAAGTCGATGCCCGCGGTGACGCCGCCGCCGGTGATCCGGTCGCCGTCGATCACGACGCGCTGCGCGACCGGGGTCGCGCCGAACTCGGTCAGCAGCGGCATCGACAGCCAGTGGGTGGTCGCGCGCCGCCCGACCAGCAGGCCCGCCGCACCGAGCACCAGCGCGCCGGTGCACACCGAGGTGATCCAGCGCGCCTGCGCGGCCTGCGCGCGCAGGAACTCGAGCACCGGTCCGTCCTCGAGCAGCGCGCCCGTGCCGGGGCCACCGGGCACGAACAGCAGGTCCGCCGCGGGCGCGTCGGCGAGCGTCGCGTCGGGCACGATCCGCAGGCCGCCGCGGGCGGCGACCGGGGCCCGCTCGCGCGCGACCACGGTCACGGTCGCACCGGGCACCTGCGCGAGCACCTCGTGCGGCCCGGTGAGGTCGAGCTGCGTCATGTCGGGGAAGGCCAGCATCGTGATCCGCATCGGGGGTCTCCGCGTCGCAGCGGCGATCCTGACAGCGGCCGCAGCCGGTGTCGAGGCGCGCCGCCCGCACCGACACCGCCCCGAGCGCCCCGCCGCCGGCACCGTACGCGGCGCGCGTCGCCCCGAACTCCGTGCTCAGTCGCCGGCGCGGATGCCGTGCTCGCGCACGACCCTGGCCCACTTGGCGGCCTGCTCGTCGACGAACCGCGCGAAGACCTCGGGCGACGATGCGACGATGTTCATCCCCTGCGAGGTCAGCCGCTCGCGGATCTGCGGGTCGCGCAGCAGGCGGGCGAGCTCCGAGTTCATCCGCGCGACGATCTCGGCCGGGGTCCTCGCCGGTGCGAGCACGCCCCACCACGCGGTCGCCTCGAAGCCGGGCACCCCGGCCTCGCCGACCGTGGGCACGTTCGGCAGCACCGGGTCGCGCGCGGCCGTGGTCACCGCCAGCGGCACGAGCGCACCGCTTCGGATGTGCGGCGCGAGCAGCGCGACGCTGCCGATCGCGATCGGCACGTGCCCGGCGATTGCGTCCTGCGCGAGCGGTCCGCCGCCCTTGTAGGGCACGTGCGTGCCGGTGAAGCCGGCCTGCGCGCCCATCTGGGTCATCGCCAGGTGAGCGAGGCTGCCCGAGCCGATCGTGCCGTACTGCGGCAGGCCCTTGCTCGCCCGGGCGGCGGCGAGCAGGTCGGCGAAGCTCCTGTGCGGCTGCGCGCTCGCGTGCCCGGTGATCACCATCGCGCCGGTGGCCACCAGCATCACCGGGGCGAGATCGGCGCGGGTGTCGAACGGCAGGTTGGGGATCAGGCTGGGGTTGACCGCGTGGGTGTCGAAGACCACCACGAACGTGTAGCCGTCGGGCGGCGCCTTGGCGACGAACCCGGTGCCGATCGCGCCGCTGCCGCCGGCGCGGTTCTCGACGATCACCTGCTGGCCGAGGGCCTGCGACAGCGGCGGCGCGAACACGCGCGCGAGCAGGTCGGTGGTGCCGCCCGGCGGGAACGGCGACACCAGCCGGATCGGCTTCGCGGGCCAGGGATCGGACTGCGCCGAGGCGGGCGAGACCACCACCCAGGGGGCCAGCAGGGCGAGCACGAGCGCGGCGAGGCCGCGGCGCGGTGAGCGGTTCACGGGGCGTCTCCTCGATGTCGCGGCCGCGGGATCCCGGCCGCCCGATCGGCAGTGTACGGCCGCGCGGGCGCGCTACTGCTGCTCGATGCCCACCTCGCGGATCAGCTCGACCCAGCGCTTCTGGTCGCGCGCCATCCGCCGGCCGAGCTCCTCGGGCGCAACCGGCTCGACTTCGGTCGACAGCTCGCGGTAGGCCCTGCGCAGCTCCGGGGTCGCGAGCGCGGCCGTGATCGCCGCGCTCAGGCGCGCGACCACCGGGGCCGGCGTGCCGGCTGGCGCGACCACGCCGATCCAGGTCACCAGTTCGCTGCCCGGGTAGGTCTCCGACAAGGTCGGCACCGACGGCGCGGACGCGCTGCGACCCGTGCCGGTGATCGCCAGCGCGGTCAGCCGGCCCCCGGCACCGGTGTGCGGCACGCCGCTGCCGACGTCGATTGCCGCCATCTGCAGCGCGCCGCCCACCAGGTCGGTGACCACCTGCGGGGTACCCTTGTACGCCACCGGCAGCAGCCTGACGCCGGCGGCGCGCGCGAGGATCGCGAGCGCGACCTGACCGCTGGACGAGCCGTAGCCGGCCGACAGCGGAGCAGGCTGCGAGCGCGCGTACGCGAGCAGCTCGGCGAGGTTGCGCACCGGCAGGTCGGCGCGCACCAGGAACATCATCGACGTGTAGCCGAGCCCTGCGACCGGCACGAAGTCCTTCAGCGGGTCGTACGGCAGGCTGCGGAACAGCCCGACGTTGGCCGCCAGCGTGGTGCTCGATCCGGCCAGCAGCGTGTAGCCGTCGGGCCGGGCGCGCGCCGCGTGCTGGGTGCCGACCACCCCTTGCGCGCCGCCCCGGTTGTCGACCAGCACCGGCTGGCCCAGCGTGCGCTGCAGCTCGGCGGCGATCGGCCGCACCAGGTTGTCGACCGCGGCGCCCGCCGGAAACGGCACGACGATCGTGATCGGTCGCGACGGATACTCCTGCGCGCGCAGCCGCGACGGCAGCAGTGACGGCACCGCCGCCAGCGCCGCGCACAGTGCCGTCACCCGCCGCCGCACCGCGGCCCGTTCCGATCGCATCCGCATCACGCCTCCTCGACGAGGCGGGTCACCGCCATCGACTTGTTGCCGATCCACGGCGGGATCACCGCCCCGAAGCCGCCGGCCGGTCCGCCCGCGGCGATCACCAGCAGATCGTCCGGCGACTCGAACGCGAGGTGGATCCGGTCCTCGTCCTTGCGCCCGGCGACCGCGCCCTTGCCGACGTCGCGCCACTGTCCGCGGCGCACGCGGCACTGCTCGAACAGGTAGTCGCGGATCTGACGCTTGTCCCAGCCGGCGCGCGCGAACACCTCCTGGTGCTGCCGGGCGATCACCAGCGCGTAGTTGCCGCTCCAGATCGAGTAGGTGAGCATGTTCGCGCGCACCGCCGCCGCGTAGGTGTCCAGGATCTCGCGCGGTTCGGTGGTCCACTCGTTGAGCACCTGGTGCGGCGCGCCGGCGGCCATCACCGTGATCGCCGAGCGGCCGGCCGGCACGCCCCGCTCGACCGACAGCGGCAGCCACGGGCTGCCTTCCTCGTCCTCGGCGATGCAGTAGGAGGTCTTGCCCGGGTGGCCGAGGGTGGCTCGGTCGAGCTGCCCCGGGTGGCCGCCGAGCACGTTGAGGATCAGCAGCCGCAGCGTCCGCCCGAGGGTCACGTTGGCCCGCACGCCGTTGCCGAGCGCGTTGTGCGTGGCGTTCATGCCGAGGGCGAGCCGCACCGGGCCGTTGACGATCACCAGCGGCGCGCTGCCGCCGGTGCTCGCGGTGCTGCCGTGCAGGTTGAAGGCCGGCTCGCACATCGCCCGCACCAGCGCGAGGACGGTCGGCATCGCCTCGCGCGCCGCGCCCGCCATCACCGCGGCGATCGCCACCTTCTCGGCGGTGATGCGTCGCCGGCGGACCGGCTCGGTGCCGATCAGCGCATCAGGCTCCACGCGGCCCGCGGCGAGGAACGTGCGCACCGCGTCCTCGGTCGGCGGCACGATCGGCAAGCCGTCGGTCCAGCCGTTGCGCTGGAACAGTTCGTTGGCGGCGAGCGCGTCGGCCACCTCGTGGACGGCGCTGGCGAGCGGGGCGGTCATCGTGCGGGCCCGGTTCCGGATCGCTGCAGCCTACACGCCCGCGGCGCGGGCGCGCGCGCTCGGGGGGCCGCTCGCGGAACGGCGGCCGGCGGGCGGCCGCAGCGCGGCGGGTGTGCCGGCGCGGGGGCAACGTGGGTGCGCGGGTCTGCGGCTGCGCTCAGCCGCCGCGCCCGAGGCGGCTGAGCTTGCCGGTGAGCGAGTAGTCCACCGTCAGGTGCCGCGTCATCGCGGCGACCGCGGCGGTGCGGTCGCGCCGCGCGAGCGCGTCGAACACGCGGGTGTGGTCGGCGTGCGAGATCGCGTCCGACCCCGGCACGTGCACCTTGGTCGACGGCGAGGACTCGATCCAGCGGCGCACCGCCGCCTGCTGCGCGGCGAAGATCGGGTTGTGCGCGGCGGCGGCCACCGCGAGGTGGAAGTCGCGATCGGCGACCAGGTAGCGCGAGCGGTCGTCGATGCAGGCCTTCTCGCGTTCGAGCGCATCGGCGATCGTCTGCAGGTCGGCGTCGGTGGCCCGGTCGACCGCGAGCCCGACCAGTGCGGTCTCCAGCGCGAGCCGCATCTCGCGAAGGTGCGCGTGGCTGCCCTCGGTGAACGCCAGGTGAAGCAGCATCGCCGGGTCGAGCTTGTCGACGATCTGCGACGGCGTGGGCACGACCACCCGCAGCCCGACGCCGGGCACGAACGCGGTCGCGCCCATCCGTTCGAGCGACAGCAGTGCTTCGCGCACCGCCAGGCGTCCGACCCCGTAGCGCACGCGCAGATCGTCCTCGGAGGGCAGCAGCGTGCCGGGCGGGTACTCGCCGGCGGCGATCGCGGCGACGATGCGCTCCACCACCTGCTCGTAGAGCTTGCCGCGGCGGATCGGCGCCGGCTCGGGGGCGGTCCGGGTGGCCGCCGGGGGCGTGTCCTGAGGCATGGAGGGGACTCGAGGTTTACTTGGTGCGGTGAGTGTACGTACTATACCCGGTATCATCACCCCGCCCCGGCAGAATCCGGTGGCGGTCGGAACCACGAGGGGGGAGATTCGCATGCAGCACCGGCCCGATCGCAGCGTTTCGGTATCCGCCAGCCGCCCCGCCGCCGATCCGGCGGGCCCGCCCGAACCGCCGCGCCGGCGCGTGCTGCGCGGCGCCGCCGCGGCCGGTGCCGCGCTCGCCGCGCCGGCGGTGCGCGCCCAGTCGCAGGTGTCCGGCGAGATCGCCTTCGCGTCGTTCGAGTGGAACCTGCCGCACACCGGCAGCGTGCTGCGGGCGGTCAGCAAGTCGTTCTCGGAGAAGTTCCCGAACGCGCGCGTGCGCGAGATCCCGATCCCGGCGGCGGGCTACGCCGACCAGATCCTGACCCAGCTCACCGCGGGCACGCCGCCGGACATCTTCCGGATCGACGATCCGCAGCTCGCGATGTACATCGACCGCAACTGGCTGCTGCCGCTGGACGACGCGCTGAAGGCGGCCGGGGTCGACGCGTCGCGCTTCGCGGCCGCGGGGCGCGACGCGCAGAAGGACGGCAAGACCTTCGCGGTGGTCTATCAGACCAACGCGCGCCAGCTGATCTTCAACCGCGCGCTGCTGCAGGCCGCCGGCCTGAGCGCGCCGCCGTCCACGCCGGCCGAGCTCGAGCAGGCGATCGTGCGGACCACGCAGCGCGACAAGGGCATCTTCGGCTACACGTTCGCCTCGAAGTCGGGCGAGGTCAGCCAGATGTTCAACTCGCTGGGGCCGACGCTGGTCGGGTTCGGTGCGCACTTCACCACGCCTGACGGCAAGCCGAACGCCACCGATCCGAAGATGATCGAGGCGCTGCGCTTCGTGAAGCGCATCTGGGACGCGGACGCGGTGCCGCGCGGGCTGGACGGCCCGTCAGCCACCAAGCTGATGTTCGAGGGCAAGGTCGCGATGGCGCTGACCGGCTCGTTCGTGTTCGGCGCGGCCACGCCGGAGGTCAGGCCGCAGCTCGGCGCCACGCCCAGCCCGCTGCCGGGCGCGTTGGTGCGCGCGAGCTCGTGGTACGGCGTCTCGGCCCGGGGCCGCAACCCGACGGCGGCGATGGCCTGGCTGATGCACATGCTCAGCGCCGAAGGTCAGTCGAGGATCGTCGAGGTCGAGCGCGTGGTGCCTGCGCTGCCGCACCTGATCCCGGCCTCGGTCTACCAGGAGTCGCCGTGGTTCCGGCCGTTCGTCGACGGCTCCTCGAAGGCGATCTCGTACCTGCCGCCCGGGCTCGGGCCGCGCGCGTTCGGCCAGATCAAGGTGATCGGCGAGGAGATCGAGAACATCCTGTACCGCAGCAAGCCGGCCGAGCGCGCGATGGCCGACCTGCAGCGCGCGCTCGAGGCGAGCTTGCGCTGATGACCGGCGTCGCCGGCCCGGGCGCCGACGGCGACGCGCGGTCCGGGGCGCCGGCGCCGCCGGGCCTGCGCCGGCGGCTGCATCGCCTCCTCGGCGATCCGCTCGCCGAGCCCGGGCGGGCGTCCGCGCTGCTGCTCGCCCCGATCGCGCTGGGCATTGCGCTGTTCTACGTCGGCCCGATCCTGTTCGGCGTGTGGGCGAGCTTCCAGGCCGAGGGCACCGCGATGGAGGGCGGCCGCTTCGCGGGCACGGTCCACTACGAGTCGCTCGCGCGCGATCCGCGCTTTCGCAACTCGCTGTGGATCACGGTCGTGTTCACGGTCGCGAGCGTGGTGGTCACCTACGTCGTCGGACTGCTCGCCGCGCTGCTGCTGATGCGCTCGTTTCGCGGCCGCACGTTCGTCGGCAGCGCGCTGCTCGTGCCGTGGTCGATGCCGCTGGTGGCGGTCGCGGTGATCTGGGGCTGGCTGCTCGACTACCAGTTCGGCGCGGTCAACTACGTGCTGCGCGCCTCGGGCCTGGTCGCGCGCTCGGTGGGCTTCCTCACCGATCCGGCGATCGCGCTCTGGAGCGTCGGCGCCGCCCAGGTGTGGCGGCTGTTCCCGCTCGCGATGGTGACGCTGCTCGCCGCGCTGAAGGCCATTCCCCACGAGCTGTACGAGTCGGCGCGCGTGGACGGCGCCACGCCCTGGCAGCAGTTCCGGCACGTGACGCTGCCGGGCATCCGCTCGGCGTCGCACGCGCTGCTGCTGCTGCTGGGCATCTGGGCGTTCGGGCGCGCGTTCACGATCATCTTCGTGATGACCGGCGGAGGCCCGGCCGGCGCCACCGAGACCCTGGTCGTGCAGACCTACCTCGAGGCGTTCCGCTACTTCCGACTGGAGCGCGGCTCGGCGCTCGGCACCGTGGTGCTGGTGCTGTCGGCGGTGTTCACCGTGCTGTACCTGAGGGCGCGCAATGAGCGGCACGGCTGAGCGCTCGCGCCATGCACGCCTCTGGGCCGTGGTCGGCGCGACCGTCGTGCTGGTCGTGCTGTTCCCGTTCTACTGGATGCTGCTCACCGCGCTGCGGGCCGAGACCTCGGTGTTCACCTATCCGCCCAACCTGTGGCCGACCGATCTCGCGCCGCACCTGCTGTTCCAGGTGTTCGGCAAGACCCAGGTGCTGCGCTGGCTGGCCAACACCTTCATCGTGGCGGGCGTGGCCACGCTGCTCGTGGTGCCGGTGGCCACGCTCGCCGCGTACGCGCTGTCGCGCTACCGGAACCGAAGGGTGTCGTACGCGGCGCTGCTGATCGTGGTCACGCAGATGATGCCGCCGGTGCTGCTGCTGGTGCCGTACTTCATCATCTTTCGCAACCTGGGTCTGCTCGACGGGCTGCTGGGGCTCATCCTCGCCAACTTCGCGTGGACGCTGCCGGTCACCGCGTGGCTGATGCGCGCGGCCTTCGACGCGGTGCCCTCCGAGCTGGAGGAGGCGGCGCTGGTGGACGGCTGCACGAGGCTGGGCGCGATCGTGCGGATCGCGGTGCCGCTCGCGGTGCCCGGGCTGGTGGCCGCCGCGGTGTTCGCGTTCATCGCGTCGTGGGACGAGTACTTCTTCGCGCGCACGCTGATCTCGGACAACCGGTACTGGGTCGCCTCGGTCGGCCTGGGGTCGTTCGCCGGGGACAACTCGGTGTCCTGGCAGCAGATCATGGCGGTGGCGTTCTTCACCACGCTGCCGCCGGTGGTGCTGTTCATCTTCGTTCAGCGGGCGTTCGTCGAGAACATGTCGGCGGGCGGCCTGAAGGGCTGATACGGTGGCCGGCGCGGCCTCGGCCGAGGGGCCGGGCTCGACGGCCGCGGCGACGGCACACGCGCCGCCGCTGCGCATCGGGCTGGTGGGCTGCGGTCACGTGAGCGAGGCGCACCTGCGCGCGTGGCGAGGGGTGCCGGGCGCGCAGGTGGTCGCGCTCGCCGACCCCGACCCGGCGCGGCTCGAGCAGCGCGGCGAGGCGTTCGGCATCGAGGCTCGCTTCGGGTCGCTGGAGGCGCTGCTCGCCGGTGCGCGGCTCGACGCGTTGGACCTGTGCACGCCGCCTGCCGGGCGCGAGGCGCTGATCGGGCGTGCCGCAGCCGCCGGGTGCCACGTGCTCGCGCAAAAGCCGCTCGCCCCTTCGATCGACGAGGCGGTGCGCTGCTGCGAGCTCGGCGAGCGCGCGGGCGTGGTGGTCGCGGTCAAGGAGAACTGGCGCTGGTACCCGTGGTACCGGGTCGCGGGCGAGGCGATCCGCGCGGGTGCGATCGGCGAGCCGCGGGTGCTGCACCTGCGGCGAAGCTGCTGGGGCACTCCCGATCCGCACTGGCGGGTGTGGCGCGAACAGCCCTACCTGCGCACGATGCCGCGCGCGATCTGGTTCGAGGTCGGCCCGCATCTGGTCGATGCGCTGCGCGCGCTGCTCGGCGAGCCGATCGGCGCGTCGGCGGCCTTCGCGCGCGTGCACGCCGAGATGGCCGGCGAGGACGTCGCGCACGTGGTGCTGCGCTTCGAGCGGGCGTTCGCGACCTGCGACCTGTCGTGGGCCGAACGTGGCCGGCCGCCGCGGCCCGGCGCCGACCGCGTGTCGATCGACGGCACCGCCGGACGCATCGAGATCCACGAGGACGGCGGCGTCGTGCGGATCGGCGACGACGGCGCGCGCACGCCGCTCGCCGCGGCGCCGCGCGAGGCGGACGCGGACAGCCACCGCGCCGCCCAGGCCGACTTCGTCGCCGCGATCCGCGAGCGGCGCGCGCCGGCGACCTCGGCCCGCCACCACCTGCACACCCTGCGGATCGTGCTGGCCGCCTACGACGCGGTCGAGCGCGCGGTCGCGATCGACCCGCCCGGGCGGGCCCCCGCGTGACGCCGCTGCTGCCCTTCACCTGCGAGCTCGGCGAGTCGCCGGTCTGGTCGGTGCACGAGCAGGCGCTGTACTGGACCGACATCTCCGGACGCCGGATCCACCGCTGCGACCCAGCCACCGGTGCCGAATGCAGCTGGCGGATGCCGAGCGAGCCGGGCTGCCTCGCGCTCGACGAGCATGGCGGCTTGGTGGTGGCGCTGCGCGACGGCTTCCACCGCTTCGATCCGGCGAGTCTGCGGATCGAGCCGCTGGCGCGCGTCGACCTCGACCGCAGCCGGATGCGCTTCAACGACGGGCGCTGTGACGCGCGCGGCCGCTTCTGGGCGGGCACGGTCGATGAGCGCCGCGAGCAGCCGATCGCCGGCCTGTGGTGCCTGGAGCGGGGACGGCTGAGCGCCGGGCCCGACGGACGGGTGCTGTGCAACGGCCTGGCGTTCGCGCCCGACGGGCGCTGGATGTACCACGCCGACACCGAGCGCGGCGTGATCCACCGCCACCCCTACGACCTGGAGCGCGGCGTGGCCGGACCGGCCGCGGTCTGGCGACGCTTCGAGCCGTCCGAGGGCCGACCCGACGGCGCCGCGGTCGACGCCGAGGGCTGCTACTGGGTCGCGATGTACGAGGCCGGCTGCGTGCTGCGGCTCGATCCGGATGGCCGCACGATCCTCAGCCTGCCGGTGCCGGTGCGCTGCCCGACGATGGTCGCGTTCGGTGGCCCGGCGCTGCGCACGCTCTACGTGACCACGTCGCGGCGCAGGCGGCCGGCGCTGGAGCTCGGCGAGCACCCGCTGTCCGGAGCGGTGTTCTTCACCGAGGTCGAGCCCGCCGGGCTGCCCGAGCCGCGCTACCGCGGATGACCCCGCGCGGTTCGGGCGCACGCCCCGCCGCGGCCGTCGATCTCGGATACGCTGCGGTGGGTGGGGGCGAGCGGGTTCGACGCGGGTCGCGTCCGCCGCAAGGCCCGACGCCCTGAGCCCGACGCGATGACGTTCCGGTGGCCCGAGATGCTGTGGCCGCTGCTCGCGCTGCCGGCGTGCGCAGCCGCCTGGCCGTGGCTGATGCGCCGGCGCAAGACCGCGCTGCGCCACTCGAGCCTTGTGCTGGTGCGCGCCGCACTGGACGGCGGTGCCCACTGGCGGCGCCGGGTCCCGCCGGCGCTGTTCGCCGCCGCGCTCGCCGCCGCGCTGCTCGCCACCGCGCGCCCGACCGCGACGATAACGCTGCCCTCGCAGCAGCAGACCATCGTGATGGCGATCGACGTCTCGCTCAGCATGCGGGCACGCGACGTCGCGCCCGACCGGATCACCGCCGCGCAGGCGGCGGCGCGAACGTTCGTCGAGAGCCGGCCGCCCTTCGCCCGGATCGGGTTGGTGGCCTTCGCCGGCTCGGCGCAGCTCGTTCGCCCGCCCACCGACCGGGTCCCCGATCTGATCGAGGCGATCGATCAGCTGCAGCTGCAGCGCCACACCGCGACCGGCAGCGCGCTCGCGGTGTCGCTCGCCGCGCTGTTCCCCGACCACGACCTCGAGCTGCCCGGGATCGTCCCCGGGGCGGGCGCGCCGCGCACCGGCGCGGGCGGCGAGGCGCGTGCGATCCGGCCCCGACCGGCGGCGGTCTCGCCCGGCTCGTACCGTTCCGGCGTGATCGTGCTGATGACCGACGGGCGCCGCACGACCGGCCCGGATCCGATCGAGGTCGCCCGCCACGCGGCCGATCTCGGCGTGCGGGTGTTCACCGTCGGCTTCGGGTCGCGCGACCCGATGGCCGAGACCGGAGAGCGCTGGTCGATGCAGGTGGTGCTCGTCGAGGACACGCTGGTGCAGGTGGCCCGGATCACGCGCGGCGAGTACTTCCACGCAAGCACCGGTGCCGACCTGGTGAAGGTCTACGAGCAGCTGACCGCGCGGTTCGTCATGGAGCGCGGCCGGACCGAGGTCACCGCGCTGCTCGCGGCCGGCGCGGCGCTGCTCGCGGCGCTGGCCGGCGTGCTGTCGATCGCGTGGTTCGGACGGGTCGCGTGACGGCGGCGCACCGGCGGCCGGTGCACGACTAGCCCGTCCCGGGCCGCGGCGCCGCGCGCCAGCCGCCCAGCGCCGCCTCGATCTGGCGCGCCGCGGCGAGCACGAGGTCCTCGCGCCACGGCGGCGCGACGAGCTGCACCCCGATCGGCAGGCCGTCGGGGTCGGCGCCGGCGCGCACCACCGCGGCCGGCCAGCCGGCGAGGTTCCAGCCCTGGGTGAAGCTCAGCTCGCCGCGGGCGAGCATCCGCGTCCACTCGCCGTGCTCGGCGGCGGCGCGCGCGGCGACCGGGCCGAGCACGAGCGGGTACGAGGCGGCGAAGCCAAGAAGTTGCGAGCGCAACCGATCGGCCTCCTCGAGGAGCTCGACCAGCACGGTCGAGGGCACCGGCGCCAGCCCCTCGATCGTGCTGGCGACGAACGGGTGCAGCCGCGTCGTGCCCGCGGCGGCCACCCGTCGGCGCAGCCACGCGCGGCCGTCGGTGTTGCGGATCTCGGCCGACAGCCGGTGCAGCCGCGCGAGCGAGGGCGGCGCGACGCGCTCGAGCGTCGCGCCGGCGGCCGTCAGTGCCGCGGCCGCCTCGGCGACCACCGCGGCCACCACGGGGTCGGCGCACGCGGCGCCGGTGTCGACGTGCATCGCCACGCGCAGTCCGTCGAGCGCGCCGCCGTCCAGCCGCGGCAGCGGCATCGGGACCACCTGCGGATCGACGCCGTCGGGTCCGCACAGGATCGGCAGCAGCAGCGCGAGGTCGTCGACGTGGCGCGCGACCGGGCCGAGCTGGGTCAGAACGTCGATCGCGCCCAGCCCCGGCGGCAGCGCGTGTCCGGTGCGCGGCACCCGCCCGGCGGTCGGCTTCAGGCAGGCGACGCCGCAGCAGTGCGCCGGCCAGCGCAGACTGCCCGCGGTGTCGCTGCCGACGTCGAACGGCACGATGCCGGCGGCGACCGCCGCGGCCGAGCCGCCGCTGCTGCCGCCGGCGGTGCGGCGCGGGTCGTACGGGTTGCGGGTCAGCCCGTAGACCAGGTTGTCGGTCTCCACGCCGATGGTCAGCTCGGGCGTGTTGGTCTTGCCGATCAGGATCGCGCCGGCGGCCCGCAGCCGGGCGACCACGGTCGCATCGTGCCGCGGCACGTGCGCGGCGCGCCCGAGGGTGCCGGCGGCGGCGACCAGGCCGGCCGCGTCCAGCGAGTCCTTCACGGTCATCGGCACGCCGTGCAGCGGGCCCCGCCAGTGGCCGCGTGCGGCCTCGGCGTCGGCGCGCTCGGCGTCCTCGCGCGCGCCGTCGGCGCGCAGCGCGACCAGCGCGTTCAGCGTCGCGCCGACCTCGGCCTGGCGACGCAGGCTCGCCTCGAGCGCGTCGGCCGCGCGCAGCGTACCGGCGCGGATCGCGGCGGCGATCCGACCCGCCGACGCCGCGCAGGGGTCGACGCTCACGCGGTTGCGCGCCCGTGCTTGCGGGCGATCGCGCGTCGGGCCGCGGCGGCCACGTGCGGCGCGGTGAGCCCGTGGTGCTCGGCGAGCGCGTCGTTCGGCGCAGACTCGCTGTACATGTCGCGGATGCCGATGGTCTCCATCGGGCACGGGTGGTCGGCCACCAGCGCTTCGGCCACCGCGCCGCCGAAGCCGCCGACCACGTTGTGGTTCTCCAGCGTGACGATTGCGCCGACTTCGCGCGCGACGCGCCCGATCAGCGCACGGTCGATCGGCTTGACCGTGGGCATGTTGACCACGCCGGCCGATACCCCCTCGGCGGCCAGCAGCTCGGCCGCCTCGATCGCGTACGGCAGCAGCACTCCGGAGTTGAGCAGCACCACGTCCGAGCCCTCGCGCAGCCAGCGGCCGCGGCCGAGTTCGAACCGGTAGCCTTCGTCGAACACGACCGGCCAGTCGTCGCGGCCGACGCGGATGTACAGCGGCCCGTCGTGATGCACCGCGTAGGCGATGGCCGCGCGGATCTCGTGCACGTCGGCGGTGTCGATCACTGTCATGTTCGGCATCGCGCGCATCGCGGCGGTGTCGTCGATCATCTGCTGCGACACGCCCTGCATGCCGGTGAAGATCCCGGCGTACGCGCCGACGATCCGGACCTGGGTGCGGCAGTAGTCGACGCACATCGAGATCTGGTCGGCCGCGCGCTTGCTCGCGAAGCGCGCGAAGGTGACCGCGAACGGCACGTGACCGGTCATCGCCAGCCCCGCGGCCACCCCGATCATGTTCTGCTCGGCGATGCCGACCTCGATCGTACGCTCGGGGAACCGTTCCATGAAATAGGTGGTCTTGACCGAATTGCGCAGGTCGGCGTTGACCACCAGCACCTCGGGGTGGCGCTCGCCGACCTCGACCAGCGCCCGGCCGAGCGCGTCGCGCAGCGAGGCGGTGCGCCAGCGGCTCATCGTGCCGCCTCCGCCCGTGCGGCCGCGCCCAGCGCGGCGAGCCGAGGCTCGACCTCGCGCATCGCACGCTCGTGCAGCGCGGGCGTGAGCGTGCCGCCGTGCCACTCGACCTGGCCCTCCATGAACGACACCCCCTTGCCCTTGACCGTGCGCGCGATCAGCACCGTGGGTCGGCCCAGCGTTGCGCGCGCCTCGGCGAACGCCGCGAGGATCGCGCCGAGGTCGTGGCCGTCGAGTTCGATCGCATGCCAGCCGAATGCCCGCCACTTGTCGGCATACGGCTCCATGCTCGGCATCACCTCGAGCGTCACGCCGCCCTGCAGCCCGTTGTAGTCGACGATCGCCACCAGGTTGTCGAGCCGGAACTTGGCCGCGCACATCGCGGCCTCCCAGACGTTGCCCTCCTGGGTCTCGCCGTCGCCGAGCATGCAGTAGGCGCGCACGTCCCAGCCGCGGCGACGGCAGCCGAGCGCCAGCCCGAGCGATACCGACAGGCCCTGCCCGAGCGAGCCGGTGGTGAGCTCGACCCACGGTAGCCGCGTCGAGTCGACGTGGCCCTGCAGTCGCGAACCCAGCTCCTCGAAGGTGGCGAGCTCGGTGTGCGGGATCAGGCCGCGCTCGGCGAGCGTGCAGTAGAAGCCGAGCGCCGCGTGCCCCTTGGACAGCACGAACCGGTCGCGCCGTTCCCAGCGCGCGTCGTCCGGATCCAGGCGCAGCTCGCGGAAGTACAGCGCGGCGAGCAGCTCGAACGTGGACAGGCACGGTCCGCAGTGACCGCGGCCGTAGCGCCCGACCGTGTCGAGGAAGCACTTGCGGATCGACTCGGCACGCCAGCGCAGCGCGGCGAGTTCGGCCGGCGTGGCGGCGGCGTCGCGCGACGGCGCGCGACCGGACGGCGGGGCGGTGTCGTTCATCGGGGTCGGGTCAGCACGAGCTTGGCCTGCTCGACCGTGCGCTCGGCGAGTCTGCGGAACGCGTCCGCGCCGTCGGCCATCGGCACGCCCGCTCCGACCAGGCGCTCCGCATCGACCTCGCCGCGCTCGAGCATGCGCTTGGCGCGCTCGAACGTGGCCGGCGTGAAGTTGAACGAGCCGATCACCTGCAGCTCGCGGGTGACCAGGCGCGACAGGTCGGTGCGCACCGACGTCCAGCCGCCCAGCGCGAGCACTGTGCCCGCCGGGCGCACCGCGGCGAGGCAGGCGGCGAAGGTCGGCTCGGCCCCGACGGCGTCGACCGCGACGTCGAACCGGTCGTCGCCGTCGGCGTCCGCCTGCTGCGGCGCGATCGCGTCGGCCGCCCCGAGCGCGATCGCGGTCGCGCGGCGCGCCGCAAGCGGTTCGACCACCTGCACCTCGGCCGCACCGGCGGCGCGCAGCGCGACCAGCGTCAGCAGCCCGATCGCGCCGCCGCCGGCCACGCGCACGCGCGCACCGCGCACCGCGTCGCAGCGCCCGGCGGCGTGCAGCGCGACCGCGAGCGGCTCGACGAGGGCCGCGTGCGCGTCCGGCAGCTCGCCGTCGATCGGCAGCACGTTGGCCGCGGGCACCGCGACGCGCTCGGCCATGCCCCCGTCGCAGGTGGTGCCGATGTAGCGCCGGTTGCGGCACAGGTTGGTCGAGTCGCGCGCACAGGCCTCGCAGCGGCCGCAGTGCACGAACGGCTGCACGACCACGCGCCGCCCGAGCAGCGCGCGATCCACTCGCGCGCCGAGCGCGGCCACGTCGCCGGCCAGTTCGTGGCCCATCACCATCGGCGCGTGACGCCGGTTGCTGCGGCCCTCGTAGCCGTGCAGGTCCGAGCCGCAGATGCCGGCGGCGCGGACCTCGATCAGCACGTCGTCCGGGCCGGGCTGCGGTTCCGGCCAGTCCTGCCAGCGCAGCGCGCCCGGACCGTGGTAGACCAGCGCCTTCATGCGTTCTCCGCGAGCAGGAGCGGCAGCCAGGCGACCGCGGGGTCGTCCGCGGCGGCATGCCGCTGCAGCCATGCCGCCGCGAGCACCGAGTCGGTGACCAGCACGCGGGCGCCCAGCCCGCGTACCCAGCGCAGCCGGGCGCGGGCAAGCGCCGCCGCCACCGGGGGCGCGGCGAGCCACAGGCCGTCGTCGGCGCCGCTGGACTTCGCCAGCGCGCGGCACCAGGTGCCCCAGACCGTGGCGAGCCCGCCGCGCGCGACCGCGCGGCGCGGCGCGCGGTAGACCTCGCCGTCGCCGCACTCGGATTCGTCGGCGCCCGGCTGTCGGTCGAAGCCCGGCATGACCACGCGGGCCGAGGGCTGCACGTCGGCGAGCGGATAGGCGGCGCGTGCGTCGTGCACGAACACCGGCGCGTTGCAGCGCACCGGAGCGCTCTGGCCGGCGACCGCGTCCAGCCAGGGCTCGACCGCGATCCGGGCGGGCAGCGCGCGCCCGAGCGCGGCGAGCCCGCGGCGCAGCATCCACTCGGTCTCCGGGCCGTCGGCGTGGACCCGGGTTGCGCCGCTCGCGTGCAGCGCCTCGAGCAGCGCGTCGGCCTGCGCGGCGGCGAGCGCGCGCTCGCCGAGCAGCAGCGGCAGCGCCCCGGTGGGCGCGAGCAGTGCGCGCGTGCCCGGCCCGCAGCGTGCGAGCAGCCGGGGCAGCGCGGCGAGCCAGTCGTTGCGGCCGGCCACCGCGAGCTCGCCGGCCACCAGCACCGCGCCCGGGGCGTGCGGGGCGGCGTCGTCCGCGGCCGCGGGCGGCGGACAGTCCGCGGCCGTGGCCGCGGGCACCCAGCGCACGGCCGCGTGCCGCGCGAGCGCCGCGATCGCGCGGCGCACCGGATCCGGAGCCACACCAGCCTCCCACGCGTCGGCGCGCGCATCGAGCATCACGGTGGCGATCGGCGGGTGGTACGGATCGTAGGCCTCGCTCACGCCGTCCAGCGTGCACTCGTGGATCACCTCGGCCGCACGGGGCGTCCAGCGCCGCAGCCCGGCGGCGATCTGCCAGAGCATCAGCGTTCGGGCGCGGATCGCGTGCGTCTCCAGCCGGGTCACCGCCACGGTCTCGCCGGCCGGCGCAGCCATCGGGCAGAACCGCAGCGCCGCGAGCAGGTCGCGGTGCGCGGGCAGACGCGGCGCAGCGCTCATCGCGGCGGTCCGAAGCCCATCTTGCCCGGGTTCAGCAACCCGTGCGGATCGATCTCGCGCTTGATCGCCTCGATCAGCCGGAAGCCGCTGCCGTGCTGACGCCGCACGTGCCGCGCGAGCTTGAGTCCGACGCCGTGGTGCTCGTTGATCACGCCGCCGTGCGCGAGGTTCACTTCAGTGGCGACGTCCCACACGCGTTCGTGCAGCGCGAGGGCCTCGCCGGGATCGTCGGGCGGGGCCTCGATCACGAACCGGTCGTAGACCATCACGCCCCAGGCGAACCAGTGCGAGAAGTGCGCGTAGTACACCAGCCCCCAGCGCGCGAACTCGGTCTGCAGGCGGTGGCGCTTGGCGTCGACCAGCGCGGCGATCCGATCGAAGGTGGTGACCGTGTCGAGCGTGCCGAACATCCACGGCAGGTCGGGGGCCTTGGGCGGGAAGTAGAAGTGGTAGCGGTGGTCCCACCAGTGGCGGCCGGCTTCTTCGCCCAGGTCGGTGGCGCCGAGCGACGTGCAGATCGCGTGAGCGCGCCGCGCCTGCACCTCGACCAGGTCGGCGAAGCCGTCGAAGCCGAGCACGCAGTACGCGCCGCCGGCGACCTCGGTGCCGAGCACGTGGCGCACGGTGCGCACGGTCGAGGGCTCGTCGTACAGGCGGATCACGCACGGCTCGAGCCGGTCGATCATGATCCGGCGGCCGGCCTCCAGGCCCGCGCTCACGTCGGGGAACAGGTAAGAGCGGAAGCGGCGGACCTCGGGGATCGGCACCATCCGCATCCGGGCCGCGACGATCACGCCGTACACGCCCTCGGCGCCGACGAAGCACTGCAGGATGCCCGGGCCCGCCGCGTGGCTGGGCACCGGCAGCGTCTGCAGCCGGTCGCCGTCGGGCAGCACGACGTCCAGCTGCAGCACCAGGTCCTCGGCCTTGCCGTACTTGGTCGACAGCGTGCCCGATCCCCGGCACGACAGGTAGCCTCCGAGCGTGGCCGCGTGCGCCGAGGCCGGGTAGTGCGGAAAGGTCCAGCCGTGGCGCTCGAGCTCGGCCTCGAGCACGGCGCCGTTGATGCCGGCCTCGGCCGTGAACGTGCCCGATCGGGTGTCGACGTCGATCAGGCGGTCCAGCCGCTTCAGGTCCACGGTGATGCCGCCGTGCACCGGGATCACCGCGCCCTGCGAGTTCGAGCCACCGCCGAACGGCACCACGGGCACGCGATGTGCGTTGGCGGTCCGCACCACGGCGACCAGCTCGTCGACCGAGCCGACCGACACGACGACGTCGGGCAGGGCGAGCGGCCGGTCGCGGTCGACCGCGTAGCGCGGCGCCCAGTACGCGTCGATCGCGTAGGCGGCGCGGTCGACCTCGTCGAGCCGCACGTGCGCCTCACCGACCGCCGCGCGCAGCGCCTCGACGATCTCGGGCCAGGCGTGCCGGCGCGTCATCGCTCAGTGGGCTGCGACGCCGACCGGGCGCAGCTCGCCCAGCGCGCGGCCGATCGGTGCCAGCGCGGCGTCCGCGCGCCGGTACAGCGCGTGCAGCGCGCGCGCCTGCTCGCGCTGCGCGGCGTTCGGTTCGCAGTGGCGCGCAATGCGCACGCGCGCGGCGATCGCGTCTGCGCGCGCCGGCCAGAAGCCGGCGCCGACGCCCGTGAGCAGGGCCGCACCCCAGGCCGCGCTGCGCTGCTCCGGCACCAGCAGCGTGCAGTCGAGCACGTCGGCGAGCGCCTGCGTCCAGGTCGCCGAGCGGCTGCCGCCGCCCAGCAGGCGCAGCTCGTCCAGTCGCAACCCGCGGGCGCGCGCCTCGTCCAGCGCGTCGCGCAGCGCGAACGCCACGCCCTCCATCACCGCGCGGGCGAGGTGGCCGCGGCCGTGCGCGGCGGTCAGCCCGACGAACGCGCCGCGCAGCGATGCGTCCCAGTGGGGTGCCCACTGCCCGTTCAGATGCGGCAGGAACAGCAGGCCCCCGGCCCCCGGTCCGGCGGCGGCCGCCGCCGCGTCGAGCGCGTCGTAGTCCGCGTCGCCGCCGCAGGCGTCGCGCAGCCAGCGCAGCGCGGTCGCGCCGTACTTGATCGCGGTGCCGGGGTACCACAGGTCGTCGATCACGAAGCGGTAGTTGAACGCTCGCGGATCCGGCACCGGGCCGGCGTCGATCCAAGCGAGGCGACCCACGCTCGCGAGCTTGACCGTGCCCTGCCCGGGCGCGAGCGCCCCGGCGCCCAGCATCTCGGCCGCGGTGTCGGTCGTGCCTGCGATCACCGGCGTGCCGACGCGCAGCCCGGTGATCGCCGCGCCCTCGGCCGACAGCGTCGCGACCCGGTCGGTGGGCGCGTGCACCGCGGGCAGCGCGCTCTCGGGCAGGCCGAGGTCGCGGACGAACGCGTCGATCCACGCGCCGCGCCGCGGATCGAACAGCAGCGAGCCGGCGGCGTCGATCGTGTCGGTGACCGGCGAGGGCGCGAGCGCGTGGCGCACCCAGTCCTTCTGGAACAGCACCCGGCGGGTGGCCGCCCAGACCTCGGGCTCGTGGTCGCGGACCCACTGAAGCTGCGGCCAGGTCCAGGCCGGCGAGGGGCCGTTGCAGGTCCGCCGAACGACCTCGTCGCCCCAGCGCGCCGAGATCGCGGCGCTCTGCGGGCCGCTGCGGGTGTCGAACAGCAGGATGCACGGCCGCAGCAGGCGGTCGTGCGCATCGAGCAGCACCGCGTTGTGCGTGACGCCGACCACGCCGTAGGCGGCGACCTCGGAGGCGGCGACGCGCGCGTCAGCGACCGCCCGGCGCACCGTGGCGCCGACCGCCGCGAGCCAGTCGGGCGGGTCCTGCTCGACGCCGCCGCCGGCGAGGTGACGGGTCGGGTAGTCGTGCGAGGCCTGCGCGAGCAGGTGGCCGCCCTCGTCGACCACCACCGACTTGCAGCCGCTCGAGCCGATGTCGCTGGCAACGACGCAGCCCATCGGCGGCGCGCGCCTCAGGCCTTGCAGTACAGCCCGCGCATCGGTGCGTCGCCGACGCAGCGCAGCACGTGATGCACGCCCGTGGTCTTGAAGAAGGCGTCGCCCGGCGCGAGCGCCGCCCGGTGCGCGACGCCGTCCTCGGTCCACTCGGCCTCGCCCCGGCCGCTCAGCACGTAGAACACCTCTTCCTCGGCGTGCGCGTGCACCACCGACTCGCCGGGGGCGAGTTCGCCCAGGCCGAAGATCATCCCGCGTTCGCCCTCGACGTAGCGTTTCCAGCGGCCCTGGGGCTCGCGACCGGGCTGCAGCTCGGTCGGATCCACCCGCTTCACCCATCCGGCCATCGATCGTCCCCCCGCACCTGAGCGTCGGTGACCAGGCCGATTACCGGGTCAGGTAGGTATACTCAGTATACTACGTTCGGCCCGAACGGCCGGTCAAGGCGGGCACCGTCCGCCGTCGCGGACGCACGCGGTCAGGAGGAGGCGCATGGCATCCGTGTCGATCGAGCGGGTCGAGAAGTCCTTCGGTGCGACGCGGGTGATCCACGGCATCGACGTGCAGATCGCCGACGGCGAGTTCTGCGTGCTGGTCGGGCCCTCCGGGTGCGGCAAGAGCACGCTGCTGCGGATGATCGCGGGACTGGAGCCGATTACCGCGGGCACGATCCGCATCGGCGAGCGGGTGGTCAACGAGCTGCCGCCCAAGGACCGCGACGTGGCGATGGTGTTCCAGAACTACGCGCTCTATCCGCACATGAAGGTGCGCGACAACATGGGGTTCGCGCTGCGCCTGGCGGGCCGTCCGCGCGCCGAGATCGAGCGGCGCGTCGCCGAGGCGGCGACCGTGCTCGGGCTGCAGCCGTACCTCGACCGCTTCCCGAAGCAGCTCTCCGGCGGCCAGCGCCAGCGCGTCGCGATGGGTCGGGCGATCGTCCGCGATCCGCAGGTCTTCCTGTTCGACGAGCCGCTGTCCAACCTCGACGCCAAACTGCGCGTGGCGATGCGCAGCGAGATCCGCGCGCTGCACCAGCGGCTGGGCACCACCGCGGTGTACGTGACGCACGATCAGATCGAGGCGATGACCATGGCCGACCGGATCGTCGTGATGCGCGACGGCGTGGTCGAGCAGGTCGGCGCGCCGCTGCAGGTGTACGACCGTCCGGCCAACGTCTTCGTCGCGGGCTTCATCGGGTCGCCGGCGATGAACCTGCTGGCCGGGATCTGGCGGGACGGCGCGGTGCGGCTGGGCGAGCTGGTGCTCCCGGTGTCCGGCCCGGTCCGCGCCGGACCCGACCGGCCGGTGCAGCTCGGCGTTCGCCCCGAGCACCTGGCGATCGCCGCCGACGGCCCGCTTGCGGTCCGCGTGGACGTGGTCGAGCCCACTGGCGCGGACACGCTGCTGATCTGCTCGCTCGGCGAGCGGCCGCTCACCGCGCTCATCCGTGGTCGCACGTCGGTGGCGCCGGGCGGCGCGCTGCGGCTCTCGCCGCTGCCCGGCGCGCTTCACGTGTTCGACGCGGCCGACGGGGCGTCGCTGAGCGGCTAGGCCCGACGCGTGCGCCGCGCTCAGCCGGTCGGTGCGCGGCGCAGCCGCAGCAGCGCCTCGAGCAGGTAGTAGTCCGCGTAGACCAGCGGCACGTCGATCTCGACGCCGTGGGGCAGCGCGCCCACCGAGTGCCGCAGCAGGAAGCCGCCGTTGGAGCCGGGCGCGGCGAGGTAGGCGGGCGAGGCGAGCGCGGCCAGCTGCTCGCGCGCGAGCGTGCGGCAGCGCTGCGCGAACGCCGGGTCGGGCAGGTGGGTCGCCAGCTCGAGCAGCGCGCTCGCGGTGATCGCCGCGGCCGACGCGTCGCGCGGCTCGGCCGGGATGCCGGGGGCGTCGAAGTCCCAGTACGGCACGCGATCGGCGGGCAGCCGGGGGTGGTCGATCACGAAGCGGGCCATCCGCTCGGCCTGCTGCAGGTAGCGGGCGAGCCGCGTCTCGCGGTACATCATCGTGAAGCCGTACAGGCCCCAGGCCTGGCCGCGCGCCCAGGTCGAACCGTCGGCCGCGCCCTGCACGGTGCGCCGCGCCCGGACCGCGCCGCTGGCCGGGTCGAAGTCCACCAGGTGGACCGTGCCGCCGTCGGGCCGGCAGTGGTGCACGAGCGTCGCGTCCGCGTGCCGCACCGCGATCTCGTGCAGGCGCGGCTCGCCGGCCTCGCGCGCCGCCCAGGTGAGCATCTCCAGGTTCATCAGGTTGTCGACGATCACCGGGTACGACCACGCCCCGTGGTCCCACGACCGGATCATGCCCACCCGCGGATCGAAGCGCGTGGCGAGCGCCCGGGCGCCGGTGACCAGCACCGCGCGATAGCCGGGGTCGCCGGTGAGACGATGCCCGTTGCCGAAGCTGCAGAACAGCATGAAGCCCAGGTCGTGGTGGTCCCGGAAGTGCTGCAGCGGCTCGAGCGTGCGGGTGAAGCGGCGGGCCTGCTCGCGCCAGCCCGCCTCGCCGGTCGCCTCGTACAGGTACCAGAGCGCGCCGGGAAAGAAGCCGCTGGTCCAGTCCTCGGGCGCCACGCGCACCAGTGCGCCGCGCTCCACGGTGCGGGGCAGCCGCGACGCGTCGGGCAGGCTCGCGAGCAGCGACGTGTACTGGCGCGCGGCGCTGGCGAGGGTCGCGTCGATCGGCGTGGCGGGCTGCGCGCACGTACGGCGCGGCGCGCCGGCCCCCGCCGCCGCCGCGGCCGCGGCGCCCAGCGTCGCGAGCGCGGCCCGGCGCGGCCGCGCGGCGACCGCGGCCGGCGCGGGACGGTCCGCGTCCGACGACGCCGGGGTGGAGGCAGGGCTGTGCATGCGCACACGATAGTTCGGGCCGCGGTCGCGGGGTCCGAATCCCCTGCGCGTGCGGCACGAACCGGCGGTTCGGCGGCGGGCGCGCCGCCCTCGCTGCGCGTCGGGCGGGCCGGTCGGGGCGGCGGTCGCCGGGCACCGGGCCGGTCGGGGCGGGCCGGTCGGTGCGGCAGCGGCCCGATGCTAGACTGGTCGGGTGAGTCGACCGACCCTTCGCCGACGCCGCGCGCCGATGCGGCTGGCCGTGCTCCTCGCCCTGGTGATCGTGCTGTCCGGCGTCGCACCGTCGGTGTCGCGCGTGGTCGCCGCCGGCGTCGTGCCCGACCTGTGCACCTCCGACGGTGCGCGCCACTCCGGGCCGCGCGACGCCGGGCACGGCGCGGCGTGTGCGCTGTGCCTGCCCCACGGCGGCAGCGACGCCGCGCCTCCCCTCGCGCCGCCGGACGGGCTGCGCGCTCGTTCGCTCGAGCCTGCGCTGCCGGTCGCCGTCGACGGCCCGGCCTCGCACGCGCCGCCGGCCGCCCGGGCCCGCGGGCCGCCGCGCGCCTGAGCCGCGCGCGCCGCGCGGCGCGTCCCGAACGATTCGCGGGCCGGTGCCGGCTCGCCCACCGACCCTCTTCGACCGCCGTCGCGCGCGCCGCGCGTCGGCCTGGGACACGACCCATGAAGCGTCTGATTCCGCTCGCCGCGATCGCCTTCGGCGTACTCGCCGCCTCCGCCCACGCTCAGGTCACCGTGACCGCGCCCTGGGTCCGAGCCACCGTGCCGCAGCAGCAGGCCTCCGGGGCGTTCATGACGCTGGTCTCGCCGCAGGGCGCGCGCCTGATCGAGGCGCGCTCGCCGGTCGCCGGCGTGGTCGAGATCCACGAGATGGCGATGGACGGCAACGTGATGCGTATGCGCGCGATCCCGGGGCTGGAGCTGCCCGCGGGCCGGCCGGTCGAGCTCAAGCCGGGCGGTTACCACGTGATGCTGATGGCGCTGCGGCAGACGCTGAACGCCGGCGACACCGTGCCGATCACGCTGGTCTTCGAGCGGCCCGACCGCAGCCGCGAGACGCTCGAGGTGAAGGCGCCGGTTCGCCCGCTGGCCGCGTCCTCGCGCGGCGGCGGCGAACACCGGCACTGAGCCCCCGGCGAGGCGGCCGCGCCCCGGCCGATCGCGCCCCCGCCGCGGCGGGCGCGCGTGCGCCGGCGGTGCGCTACGATCGGGCCGTGCTGCTGAGTGCCGAGCTGAGGGAGCGGATCGCCGCGCGACTGAGCGCGTTCGACGTGCGGCCGCACCCACCGGACGCATCGCGCGCGGCCGCGGTCGCGGTCGCGCTCGCCCACGAGGGCCACGGCGCCGCGCTCGACGGCCTGCCCGTGCCGGCGCGCTGGAGCGAGCGCGCGGCGCTGATCCTCACGCGGCGCGCGCGGTCGCTCGCCCGCCACGGCGGGCAGTGGGCGCTGCCGGGCGGGCGCATCGACCCGGGCGAGACGCCCGAGCGGGCGGCGCTGCGCGAGCTGCACGAGGAGGTCGGGCTGGAGCTCGGGCCCGATGCGGTGCTCGGCCGGCTCGACGACTTCGTCACGCGCTCGGGGTTCGCGATCACGCCGGTGGTCGTCTGGGCCGGCGAGGCGCGCACGCTCGTGCCCCAGCCCGCCGAAGTCGGCAGCGTGCACCGGATCCCGCTCGAGGAGTTCCTGCGCGAGGATGCGCCGATCCTCGAGCCGCTCGAGGGCAGCGAGCACCCGGTCCTGAAGATGCCGGTGGGCCGCTCCTGGATCGCCGCGCCCACCGCGGCGGTGCTCTACCAGTTTCGCGAGGTCTGCGTGGTCGGCCGCGCCACCCGCGTCGCGCACTTCGAGCAGCCGCGCTTCGCCTGGCGCTGAGCGCGCGCGGCTCAGGGCGCCGGCAGCGGGCCCCGCGGCGGCGCAGGCGGCATCGACGCGCAGGCCGCGGCGCCCGCGGCGTCGCGGCGCGCGACGACGGCCGCCCAGGGCCGGCGGGGATCGGGCAGCAGCCGCCCGTCCTCGGCAGTGCGCACCCGCATCAGCGCCACGACGTCGGACACGTTGCCGCCGATCGCCTGCAGTTCACCCGGCCGCGCCGCGACCACCAGGTCGCAGTGGTAGGGGCCGCGGCGCAGCGACGCGAGCGGCAGCACGCCCGCGCCGCGCGCCGACGCATCCGCGGTGGCACCGCGCGCGTGGCAGACGAGGTCGCCCACGCGCGGTGCGTGGCGCGCCGCGTCGCGCGTCTCGAACGGATCGGCCGGCCGCGGCCGCAGGAAGCGCTCGATGTAGTCCCAGTGCAGCACCGAGGCCGGGAACTCGTCGGGGGTGTGTCCCGCGCCGCGTGCGAGCCAGGACACGAAGGCGGCCGACCAGGGCCGCAGTTCGCCCGCGTAGCCGACGATCGGTGCCCGGCTCACCGTGTACCAGTAGACCAGGACCCGCGACAGCATCGGCGCGTGCAGCTCGTGCGTCGGACCCGCATCGGCGGCGAATGCGAGCCGCGCTCCGCCCTCGGGCTGCGCGACCACCTCGGGCGAGCCGAACAGCGCCCATTCCTGCCACGCGAGGTGAACCATCCGCTCGCACGCCGACGGCACCGGGAAGCCCGGCGGAACGCTCGGCGACGCGGTGAGCGGCGGCGGCCGCTCGGTCGGGCGCGGTGCACGCGGCGCCGCGCAGCCGGCCGCGAGCAGCGCCACCAGCACCCCGGCCAGCACCGCCGGGCGCCACCGGGTCACGGCGTGCGGCGCCCCAGCGTGGCCGCGCGCCGGTCGGTTCCCGGGGCGGGGCCGGCGCGCGGCGGGGCGATCGGCGAAGACGGTAGCCGTGACGATCTCCAAGGGTCGGCGGCACGAGCATACCGCCGCGCGCACGCCGATCCCTCGGGGACGGCGGCGTGCGCGAGGCGTCGCCTACCGCCGCAGCGCGACCCGAGCCGGTTCCGCGCACGTCGGCGCGTCGCGCTGCCCGCGCACCGTTCGGTCGGCGAGCGCTCGCGTACCATCGGACGAGTCGTCGTCGAGTCCGCGTTGCCCGCCGCCCCCACCCCCACGTCCGCCCCCGAGTCCGCTGCGCCTTCGCCCCACGCCGGGGCGGTCGCCGCGCGGCGCGCGGTGCTGTCGGGGATGGCGTGGATGGTCGTGGCCGGCGTGCTGCTCGTGCTGATGAACGCGCTGATGAAGCGCATTGCCGGGGACCTGCCCCCGCCGCAGGCACAGTGCCTGCGCTACCTGTTCGGTCTGCTCGCGATGGCGCCGCTGCTGCTCGCTCACGGTCGCGCCACGCTGCGGACCGCGCATCCGGCCGGTCAGCTGTGGCGCGGCGCGGTCCATGCGGCCGCGCTCACGCTGTTCTTCCTCGCGCTGCCGCACGTGCAGCTCGCCGAGATGACCGCGATCCTCTTCACCTCGCCGATCTTCGTGCTGCTGGGGGCCGCGCTGGTGCTCGGCGAGCGGGTGAGCGCGGCGCGCTGGGCCGCGGCCGCGGTCGGCCTGGCCGGCGTCGGGGTGGTGCTGTGGCCGCACCTGGGCGGCGGCGCCGGGGCGTGGACGCTGGTGATGCTCGCATCCACGCCGCTGTTCGCCGCGTCGGTGCTGATCACGAAGGCGCTCACGCGGCACGATTCGCCGAACGCGATCGTTGCGTGGCAGAACCTCACGATCACGCTGTTCTCGGTGCCGCTCGCGCTGTGGGTGTGGCGCGCGCCGACCGGCGCCGAGTGGGCGCTGCTCGCGGTGTGCGGCGTGCTCGGCACCGCGGCGCACTGGGCGATGACCCGATCGCTTCAGCTCGCCGACATCTCGGCGATGCAGCCGCTGCGCTTCCTGGACCTGGTCTGGTCGTCGCTGCTCGGCATCGCGCTGTTCGGCGACGTGCCGACCGCCCACGCGCTGATCGGCGGCGCGGTGATCGTGGCGTCGACCGTGTGGATCGCGCGGCACGAGGCGCGTTCGCGCGGATCGCCGCCCGGCTGAACCGGGCGCGCGCGGTCCCGGTCACTCGCCGCCGAATCGATAGCCCTGCGCGGGCAGCAGCCGCCAGCTGCCGTCGCCGGGCAGCTCGAGCACCCGCGCGTGGAACGCCAGCAGGCCGGGCCGGTGGCTCACGCTCACCGGCGTGCTGCGGGATGCGGCGAGCTGGCGGTAGAGGTTGACCTCGTTGGCGGCGTCGAGCGCACTGGTCGCCTCGTCGAGCATCGCGTAGCGCGGCTCGGCGAGCAGCACGCGCGCGAACGCGAGCCGCTGCTGCTCGCCCACCGACAGGACCTTCGCCCAGTCGTGGTCGGCGTCCAGACCGCCGAGCCGCTGCGCGAGCCCGCCCAGGTTCACCCGCTCGAGCAGCGTGATCAGCTCGGCGTCGCCGACCGCGCGGTCGCGGTTGGGATAGAGCAGCTGGTCGCGCAGCGGACCGAGCGCCATGTACGGCTGCTGCGGCAGGAAGACCAGCTCGTGCGCCGCGGGCCGCTCGATCCGCCCGGCGCCGCGGGTCCACAGGCCCGCGATCGCGCGCAGCAGCGAACTCTTGCCCCCGCCGCTGCCGCCCACGATCAGCAGCCCCTCGCCCGGCTCGATTCGCAGCGAGACCTCGAGCGCGAGCGTGCGCAGCCCGTCCGGCGTGCACACGGTCAGCCGGTGCAGCGCCAGGGTCGGTGCGGCCACGGTGTCGATCCGTGCGTCGGCGGCGATCGACGCGGCGGGCCCGGTCGCCGCGGGTGCGCCGGGAGGGGCCGGGGCCTCGGGGCGCGCCGGTGCGCCCGGTGCGCCCGGTGCGCTCGGTGCGCCCGGTGCGCCCGGTGCGCCCGGTGCGCCCGGTGCGTCCGGTGCGCTCGGTGCGCCCGGTGCGCTCGGTGCGCTCGGTGCGCCCGGTGCGCTCGGTGCGCCAACGCCACGGTTGCCGCGCTCGGGGCCGCCCCAGACCAGCGGCGCGGCCCGCGTTCCCGCGTCGGTGCGGCCGTCCGCGTGGCTGTCCAGCAGGGTCGCGAACCCGTAGAGCCGGTCCACTCCGGCCGACAGTCGCGACAGCCCCTCGAAGTGATCGACCACCACCGTGAGCGCGGCGAGGATCGCGGTGAACGCGCCGCCCGCCTGCACCGCGTGGCCCACCTCGAGCTGGCCCGACAGCACGCGGTGCGCGATGATCGCGCTGGGCAGCGCCAGCGTGAGGAAGCTGAACGCGTACTGGAACAGGTTCAGCCCGAACTGCGTGCGCAGCAGCCGCCAGGTGTTGCGGAACACCGGCTCGAAGCGCCCCTTCGCACGGCGCGCCTCGTCGGCCTCGCCGTGGGAGAACGCGATCGGCTCGGCGTTCTCGCGGATGCGCACCAGCCCGAAGCGGAAGTCCGCCTCGCGCTTGAGCTGGCGGAAGTTCAGCCCCACCAGGGGACGGCCGAAGACCAGCATCGTCACCGCGGTGCCCAGCACCGCGTAGCCGACCAGGAACCCCACCAGCTCGCGCGAGATCGACCACAGCAGCGCGACGAAGGCGGCGAGCTGGATCGCGGCGCCGGCAGCCACCATCAGGAAGTAGAGCGACTGCTGCGTGAAGCTGGCGACGTCCTCGGCGATCCGCTGGTCCGGGTTGTCGATCTCGCCGCGGGCGTCCAGCGCGTAGTACGCGCGGTTGCCCAGGTACGCGTCGAGGAAGCGGTGCGTGAGCCAACGCCGCCAGTGCAGCCCGAGCGTGTCGCGCGTCTAGTAGTACAGCGCCCACACCGGCACCGCGAACGCGAGCAGCCCGAGCGTGAAGCGGATCGCCGACCAGAACCGCGCCTCGTCGTGGGCGGCGAGCGCCGAGGTCAGCTCGCCGCTCTGCTCGACGAAGCGCAGGTTGAACGCGGTCTGCCCCAGCAGCAGCACCGCCAGCAGCGCCGCCAGCACGCCGGCCCGCCAGCGCTCCTCGGAGCGCCAGAACGGCCCGGCGATCGCGCGGAAGCGCCGCCAGCGCGCGAGGTCGAAGCGGGCGCGCTCGATGCGGCCGACGTCGGTGCCGGGGTCGCGCGGCGGCCCATCGATCCCCGACAATGCGGCACGCCCGTCGCCTCCACCGGAACCCCCCATGTACGCGCTTCCCGTCGATCTCGGCATCGTCGAAGGCTACTACGGCCGCCCCTGGTGCTGGGCGGACCGCGCGCGCGTGGTCGACACGCTCGCTGCCCACGGCTACCGGTTCTTCCTGTACGCACCGAAGGCGGCCGCCCCGCTGCGCCGCGGCTGGCGCGAGCCGTTCGAGCCGGCCGGGCTGGCGTCGCTGGCCGGCTTCGCCGCGCACTGCCGCGCACGCGCGGTGCGGTTCGGCGTGGGCCTGAGCCCGCACGGGTTCGACGACGCGCCGGGCAGCGCCGACTGGACGCGGCTGGCCGCACGGGTCGCGCTGCTCGATGCCGAGGTCGGTCTGGACGAGCTCGCGCTGCTGTTCGACGACATCCGCGGCGACGATCCGCGGCTCGCCGACCGTCAGGCGGCGATCGTGGACTTCGTCGCGCGGCGCACGCGCGCGCGCCGGCTGCTCGTCTGCCCGAGCTACTACAGCGACGACCCGGTCCTCGACCGCGCCTTCGGTGCGCGGCCGGCGGGCTACCTCGAGCGGCTGGGCGCGCTGCTCGATCCGGCGGTGCGCGTGTTCTGGACCGGCGAGGAGGTGTGCTCGCGCGAGTTCGGCGCCGCGCACCTGTCGGAGGTCGCCGGGCGGCTGCGCCGTGCGCCGATGCTGTGGGACAACTACCCGGTCAACGACGGCCAGCGGATGTCGCAGGTGCTGCACCTGCGCGCGTTCACCGGGCGGCCCGCGGGCAACGCCTCGCGGGTGAGCGGCCATGCGATCAACCCCGCGCTGCAGCCGGTGCTCTCCTGCATCCCGGCGATCACGCTCGCCGAGCGTTACCGCGCCGGCGACGACGCGTACGCGTACGGCGCGGCGTTCGCACGCGCCTGCGAGGCGGCGCTCGGCGACGCCGCGCTCGCGCGCAGCGTGCGCGAGGACCTGATCCTGCTGCAGGACACCGGTCTGGACCGCCTGGGCGAACGTCACGGCGAGCTGCGGGCGCGCTATGGCGCGTTCGATCACCCGGCGGCCCGCGAGATCGTCGACTGGCTCGACGGCGGCTACCGGATCACCGACGAGATCGTCCGCACGCAGTGAGCGCCGCGCGGCCTGCGCGCGTGCGCCCGCCTTGACGCCGCTCAAGGCCGGGCCCGACCGCCGCCGCTACAGTCGGCCTCCAGGAGGTGGCCGATGGCCAGACCGGCGCTGATCCGGAAGCATCCCGCCGAGCTGCGGGTACCGCCCAACCTGGCCGCCGACGCGCGGCCGGCCGACCCCTGGGGCGCGTCGCGGCGCGCGCTCGAGGGCCTGCCGGGCGGGGGCCTGAACATCGCGCACGAGGCGGTGGTGCGCCACGCGCGCGGGCCGCTGGGCGAGCGCGTGGCGCTGCGCTTCGTGGCACGCGAGGGGCCCGCGCTCGAACTCTCCTTCGCCGAGCTCGAGCGGCGGACCGCGCGCTTTGCGAACGTGCTCGCCACCCTCGGCGTGGGCCACGGCGATCGGGTGTTCATGCTGGCCGGGCGCGTCCCCGAGCTGTACGTCGCGGTGCTGGGCGCGCTGCGCTACGGCGCCGTGGTGACGCCGCTGTTCTCGGCGTTCGGTCCCGAGCCGATCGCCACCCGGATCAACCTCGGCCGCGGCCGCGTGCTGGTCACCACCGACGGCCTGTACCGGCGCAAGGTGCGCGGGCTGCGCGAGCGCATGCCCACGCTGCGCGACGTGCTGCTGATCGCCGAGGACGGTGACGTGGTCGAGGAGCCGGGCACGCACGACCTCGCCGCCCGGATGGCGGCCGTCGCCGATCGCTTCGAGACCGCGGACACGCGCCCCGAGGATCCGTCGCTGCTGCACTTCACGAGCGGCACGACCGGCACGCCGAAGGGCGCGATCCACGTTCACGAGGCCGTGGTCGCCCACCACGCGACCGGCCTGTACGCGCTGGACCTGCATCCGCAGGACCGCTACTGGTGCACGGCCGATCCCGGCTGGGTCACCGGCACCTCGTACGGCATCATCGCGCCGCTGCTGCACGGCGTGACCTCGCTGGTCGATCGCGAGGAATTCGATGCCGAACGCTGGTACGCGCTCCTCGCGCAGGAGCGCATCAGCGTCTGGTACACCGCCCCGACCGCGATCCGGATGCTGATTGAAGGCCAGCCCCGAGCTCGCGCGGGCGCACGCGTATCCGTCGCTGCGCTTCGTGGCGAGCGTGGGCGAACCGCTGAACCCCGAGGCCGTGTGGTGGGGCCAGGAGGTGCTCGGGCTGCCGATCCACGACAACTGGTGGCAGACCGAGACCGGCGGCATCATGATCGCCAACACCCCCGCGCTCGACATCCGTCCGGGCTCGATGGGTCGTCCGCTGCCCGGGGTGGAGGCGGCGATCGTCGAGCACCTCGAGGCCGAAGGCGAGCCGGCGCGCGTGCGGCCGATCGATGCGCCCGACGTCGAGGGCGAACTCGCGCTGCGCGTCGGCTGGCCGTCGATGTTCCGCGGCTACCTGGACAACGAGGCGCGCTACCGCAGGTCGTTCGCCGACGGCTGGTACCTGACCGGCGACCTCGCCCGGCGCGATGCCGACGGCTGGTACTGGTTCGTGGGCCGCGCCGACGACGTGATCAAGTCCGCGGGCCACCTGATCGGGCCGTTCGAGGTCGAGAGCGTGCTGATCGAGCATCCGGCGGTCGCCGAGGCGGGCGTGATCGGCAAGCCCGACCCGGTGGTCGGCGAGGTGGTCAAGGCGTTCGTCTCCCTCAAGGGGGACCGCGCGCCGGACGAGGCGCTGCGCCGCGAACTCCCCGCGCACGCGCGCAGCCGGCTCGGCCCGGCGGTCGCGCCCCGCGAGATCGCGTTCGTGCCGACGTTGCCGCGCACGCGAAGCGGCAAGATCCTTCGCCGTCTGCTGAAGGCGCGCGAGCTCGGTCTGCCCGAGGGCGACACCTCGACGCTGGAGGGGGCGGCGTGAGCACCGCGTGCGATGGGGTCCGCGGCGACCCGGGGAGCGTGCGATGACCGACGCGCCGCCGCCGCCGCCCACCGGTCCGGTGCGCTGGGACCCGGCGTTCGCCGCCAAGGTGCTCGCCGACATGGTCCGCATCCGGCGGATGGAGGAGCGCTGCGCGCAGCTGTACGGCCAGCAGAAGATCCGCGGCTTCCTGCACCTGTACATCGGGGAGGAGGCGGTGGCGGCGGGTGCGCTCGCCGCGCTCGACCCGGCCGACAACCTCGTGGCCACCTACCGCGAACACGGCCACGCGCTGGTGCGCGGCCAGTCGATGCGCTCGATCATGGCCGAGATGTACGGGCGCCAGGAGGGGTGCGCGCGCGGGCGCGGCGGCTCGATGCACCTGTTCGACCGCGCCACCCGCCTGTTCGGCGGCAACGCGATCGTCGGCGGCGGCCTGCCGATCGCGGTCGGGCTGGCGCTCGCCGACCGGATGCAGCAGCGCCGGGCGCTGAGCGCGTGCTTCTTCGGCGACGGCGCGGTCGCCGAGGGCGCGTTCCACGAGTCGATGAACCTCGCCGCGCTGTGGAAGCTGCCGGTGCTGTTCTGTTGCGAGAACAACCAGTACGCGATGGGCACCGCGATCGCGCGCCACCAGGCGCAGACCGATCTGTGCGTGAAGGCGTCCGCCTACGGGATGCCCGCGGTGCGGGTCGACGGGATGGACGTGGTCGCGGTGCACGAGGCCACCCAGGGCGCCGCCGAGATGGTGCGCGACGGCGGCGGGCCGATGTTCGTCGAGTTCCGCACCTACCGCTTCCGCGTGCACTCGATGTTCGACCCCGAGCTGTACCGCGCGAAGGACGAGGTCGAGGCGTGGCGCACGCGCGGGCCGATCCACGGGTTCACCGAGCGGCTCAAGGCGCAGGGTCTGCTCACCGAGGCGCAGTTCCTCGCGATCGACGCGGCCGCGCAGGCCGAGGTCGACGACGCGGTGGCCTTCGCCGAGTCCGGCACCTGGGAGCCGGTCGAATCGCTCGGGCGTGATCTGCTCGGCGAGCCCGGCGCCGCGTGAGGAGGCGACGATGCCACGGATGACCTATCGCGAGGCGCTGCGCCAGGGGCTGCGCGAGGCGCTCGCCGCCGATCCCCGGACGTTCCTGATGGGCGAGGACGTGGGTGCCTACGGCGGCACGTACGCGGTGTCCAAGGGGCTGCTCGAGGAGTTCGGCGCCGAGCGGGTCCGCGACACGCCGCTGTCCGAGCTGGGCTTCGTGGGGGCCGGCGTCGGCGCGGCGCTCGGCGGGATGCGGCCGATCGTCGAGGTGATGACCGTCAACTTCAGCCTGCTGGCGCTGGATGCGATCGTCAACACCGCCGCGCTGTACCGGCACATGTCGGGCGGCCAGTTCGGCGTGCCGCTGGTCATCCGGATGGCCACCGGCGCCGGCCGGCAGGTCGCCGCGCAGCACTCGCACAGCTTCGAGGGCTGGTACGCGCACGTGCCGGGGCTGAGGATCGTGGCGCCCGCCACGGTGGAGGACGCGCGCGGCATGCTCGCCCCCGCGCTCGCCGACCCGGATCCGGTGCTGCTGTTCGAGCACGCGCAGCTCTACAGCCTCGAGGAGGACGTCCCCGAGCCCTGCGTGGTGGACCTGAGCCGCGCGAAGGTGCGCCGGCCCGGTTCGCAGGTCACGCTGGTCACCTACGGCGGCTCGCTGCCCAAGACCCTGGCCGCCGCGCAGCGGCTGGCCGAGACCGGCATCGACGCCGAGGTGATCGACCTGCGCGTGCTGCGCCCGCTGGACGAGGCGACCGTGCTCGCGTCGGTGCGAAAGACCCGGCGCGTGGTCGTGGTCGACGAGGGCTGGCGCTCGGGCAGCCTCGCGGCCGAGGTGATCGCGCGGATCGCCGAGCAGGGGTTCTACGACCTGGACGCGCCGCCGGCGCGCGTGTGCTCCGAGGAGGTGCCGATCCCGTACGCGCGGCACCTCGAGGAGGCCGCGCTGCCTCAGCCCGAGCGGATCGTCGCGGCGGCGCGCGCGCTGCTCGGCGCCACGGACTGAACGCGGGACGCGGGCGATGGACACGACCCCGTTCGAGCTGCCGTCGCTCGGCGCCGACCTGGACGAGGGCACGCTGCTCGAGTGGCGCGTCGCGCCCGGCGAGCGCGTGCGCCGCGGCCAGGTGGTCGCGGTGGTCGACACCTCGAAGGCGGCGGTCGACGTCGAGATCTGGCGCGATGGCGTGGTCGGGACGCTGCTGGTCGCCCCCGGCGCCCGGATCCCGGTGGGCACGCCGATGATGACCGTGGCCGACGCCGGTGCCGTGCCGCCGCCGCAGCTGTCGGGCGCGGCCTCGCCGGGGCCGTCGTCGCAGCCTGTGTCGCAGCCTGTGTCGCAGCC
>Ga0169931_10000222_pt1 | contig 90036 bp, 83 predicted proteins | sample Kivu_15m_20L_FD_129675 | JGI IMG/M metagenome (GOLD analysis project Ga0169931, IMG submission 129675) | Freshwater microbial communities from Lake Kivu, Western Province, Rwanda to study Microbial Dark Matter (Phase II) - Kivu_15m_20L... | ecosystem: Environmental > Aquatic > Freshwater > Lake...
CCGTGCTCGAAGAAGATCTTCTGCCACTGGTAGAACTGCGAGACGCCGATGCCGGCCTCGGAGCAGACCTCGGAAACGGGCTGGCCTTCGAGCAGGTGTTTTCGCAGGATCGCGACCTTGGCGGCGGGCGTGAAATGCCTTCGTTCGGGCGTGCTCATGACGGACCTCCAGAGTGGAGTGTCGTCACCCCGCCTGCGACCGTCAATTTCCAAGTTCAGCAGAGGCAGAACAAGATCGCGACTCGTGACGCGGATATCCGTCGGCGAGTGCAGCTTCCGTCGAAAATCCTGCCACCCATTAACCCGAATCACCTCGCCCACGACTTCGATCTTGAACTGCCTCTGCACGAGCTTACGCGCCACCTCCTTGATGTCGAATTGGCCCCCCCAGCAAGAACTCTTCGCGAAATACGCCATCTTCGCTCGTCGTCGGGATCTCGACGATGAACTTGCCGCCACGAACCGGGTCTCGGCGAACGCCGCTGAGATCCAAAACGACGCAGGGCTCGATCGGCCAGGCCGTGATGCCCGGCAACTCCGTGGGGGCAAGGTCGGGGCAGGAAACACCCACTCGAGGTGCAGGAGCGGTCTTGCCCTTCGACTCCAAGCCCTGAACGAATACGAGATGGCCTTTCGCTTCCGCCTTCACGCCAGCCACCGCGAATTCCTCAACCACTCGCTTGGCTCGCTCTTCGCGGTTCGTGGCGGCATCCAGCGTCACCGGAATCTTGGCAGTGATATCGTTGTGGATCGAGGCCACTTCAAATGCCAAACGGACCTTTCGATCGATTGGGACTCTGGCGAGTGAGATGATTCCGGGTTCGGGAGCCGGATTGCGAACGATGGGAAGCTTCTCGTATGGGAAGCCTCGAGTCCGCAACGAAACGTAGCGGATCGGGCGCAATGCTCCGCCCTTCTTCTCCCGAATCCCGAAGATTCGCACTTTCCGGCCGACGATTCGATATTCGAGCTCACCGTCGTCGTCGAAATCCGAGAAGAGAAAGTCGAACACTCGAGGTAGGTCGGATAAATTCGCGGTTCCAATCGTAGCGGGATGAATCACGCGGCCGATGATGATCTGAAAATCGAGGAAGACATAATCCGACTCATCGACATCGTAGGTAGTGAAATCAATCTCCGCGTAGTGCGAAGATTGAGCGACCATCGATGCGATGATAAGCGTTGCGGCGATCATGTGTGGCTCCTCAGTTTAGAGTCGCCGAGTCGCCGAGTCGCCGTCGCACCGCCCATCGCTGTTAGTCTCAGACCCGCGCCGTCAACGTAGCTCCGTGTCACCTTGACGCTCGCGACGGGGTCAAGGACGTTGTTCGTCGTCTTGCCGTCGATCCGAATGGCGCCGTCCCCGAGCGAGGACATCGTCCATGAGCTTCCGAATGCATCCTGAAGATCACTGAGCATGTTGTTTCGAATCGCAGTCGGCGTGGAACCGGACACGGCAATTGGTGTCGTGTTGGAGTAGGTTTGATTGCCCACCGTCGCAATCGTGACCGTGAGGCTGTAGCCGAGCGTGTCGATGAAGCTGAGGAAAACCGCACGAGCCGCGTCAGAGGCAGCTGGAGGCGCCCCGTTCTGGAATCCTCCAGTGACCTCCGCGATTCCCAAGGAGGTGACGCGAGGAGCAGTAGAGGCATTCGCATCGCTTCCAGGTGGAGCATAAATGCTGTAGTCGCACGAGACGATGTTGACATAGTCGCCGGGATTGCCTTTGCCGAGAATCACCAGCCGACTGTCCCCGGAATCGACGGAATGCCAGCCGGCCTTAAACGTCGCGTACTTGACGATGGCACGGGCATCTTGTGCGCTCAGAGCCGAGATCAGGACCGGCCCTATCGTCGAGGTCTGAATGTTCGGAGCGACACCCGCCGTCAGAACGAGCTTGATGTAGTAGTAGCTGGCTTTTTGAAACTGGAGTTGAACCCCTTCCCGTTCCCGATTTGCGGCGACGACCATGCCCACATCGAGGTTTGTCACAATGTCGGACACTCCCACCTCGAACACTCCGGTCATCCCAGTGGCGGGATTCGCATCACTGTCCTTCGTGGGGTCGTTCCCTTGGTATTGATCGCTGAACTCAGCGTCGTCTTCAGCGAAGGGAAGAAACTTGACTTGGTAGTCTTCGCTAGGAGCGAGACCGATGAACCGATACGCGCCGTGCCCATCGGTCGTCGTCGTCGCGACCAGGACAGCGTCGTTGTAGAGTTCGACGCCGACGTCGGACAAACCACCCTCTCCCGAGTCTTGGATGCCATCGGAGTCGAGATCGTCGAACGCTCGACCGGTAACCGATCCTGTCGAACTGTCGTGAATCAGCAACTCGGCGTCGTAGGCCCCGGCCAGGATATAGTTTGAATCCGGCTCAAGGACGACCTTCACGGTCTCATCGGCATCTGCGGTTGAGTCGTCGATGGCTTCGACCTCGACCTGTATGTCGACGTAAGAATCGTTCTCCGGAATCGTGACTTCCCCAGATAGGGCAGTGTAGTCGGTCGCACTTGTTGCAGACCCGGGTACGAAATAGAAGACCTCGATCTCCGAGGAAGTATCGCCACCAGTGCGACTGATACGGATCTCACCGTCGGTGCCGCCCTCGACCGCATCGGAAACCAACGACACACTCACAATCGGCGGATCATCATCGATCGCGAGCGCGGCGAATGCGCTGCTGCCGTACGCCGAGTATGTGGCGCCGCCGTCCGTCAGTTGGATGCTCGCGCTTTCGTCGCCCTCCACGAGGTTATCCGCGAGGGTGGTCACGGTCACGTCGACGTAGCTGTTGCCGGAAGTGATCGTGGCGCTGGTGCCGATCGAGGTGTAGTCCGTGCCGGAGGTCGCCGAGCCGCCGGTGGCGAAGTTCACCGTGAGGTTGCCGCTCATGGATCCGGTTCGCGTGATGCGAAAGGTTCCGTTCCCGCCCTCGGTCGGGTCGCTCCCTTGCTTCGCGACCGAAACTTGAGCCGTGTCGTCGTCGTACAGGTTCATCGTGGCCGTGCCGGTGCCGATGGTGTACTGCGCGCCGGAAACGAGCGTGAAGATGATCGTCTCGGTTCCCTCGACGCTCGAGTCGTTGGTCGGCGTGATGCTGACGTCGATCGTGAGTGCGCCGCCGGACGAGAAGAACGCCACCGGCATGTACGAGTAGTCGATTCCCGATGAAGCCGAGCCGGAGACGTTGAGGCTGACGGAAGAGCTGTCGGCGTTGTCCGAGCGGGTGAAGCGGAAGGCGCTTGCGGAGCCGGTCTCGGTGATGTCGCCCAGCGAGGCGACGGAAACACTGGCGACGGGGTTCACGCGGTCTTCGAGGTGCGTCACGACCAACCTCATGCGATTTGGAAATTCACGCGGGGGGGGCGCAACGGTGAGACACTTTGCGATACAAACGACGAGCGAGTTAGCGAATCGACATGACAGCCATCCTTCCGGTGTGAGACGAGAGAGAACCGGTCGGGCGATCAGGCTGAGCAGAATGTAATCGAGGCATCGCTGGAATGTCAAGTCGGTGGCGAGGAAAATGTCGGAATTCGCGAAACAGGCCGGATTTCTGGCACAATCGGGAGCCTCGGTTCGACTGGCCCTCAAGTTCGGGATCAAAACGGGTCGATGTTCGCGGAGGGGATTTCGCGGTTCGCACGCGGCAGGAGGCTGGGCGTGGACTGGTCGCACTTTGGACTCACGCGTCGGCCGTTCCGGCCCGCGGTGGACACGGGGTCGTATTTCGCCTCGGCTTCGCACGAGGCCGCGCTGGCGGGCATCGACGCGGCCTACGAGCGGCGGGAAACGGCCGCGCTGGTTCATGGCGAACCGGGCCTCGGAAAAAGCCTCGTCGCCCGCCTCTGGCTCGAACGCCTGCCCGAGCCCACGCCGCGGGTCCTTCTCGCGAACGTTCAGGCGAACTCGCCCCCGGCCCTACTCCAAGCCATCCTCTTCGACCTCAACCTGCCCTACACCGGCCTGAGCGAGCAGGAACTCCGCCTCGCCACGACCGAGCGGCTGATCGAACAGTCGAGCCAAGACTCCCCGCTCGTGCTCGTCGTGGACGAAGCGCAGAATCTCGGCCCGGCCGCGCTCGAGGAACTCCGCCTGCTCGGGAACGTCGAATCGCGTAACGGCCCGGCCCTGTTCGCCCTCCTCGCCTCGCGTTCGCCGATGGACGGGAACGACTCCTTCGCCCAGCGTCTCGGCGCCGAGGCGGAACTCGTGTCCCTCACGGTGGACGAATCGGCCGCTTACCTCTCGCATCAGGTGAGCCGTGCCGGCGGCGACCTCTACGAACTGTTCGATGGCGAAGCGATCACGTTGCTGGCGGGTTCGTGCCGCGGCGTGCCGCGACTTCTGAACCGCGCCGCGAGCCTCGCCGCCGAGTTGGCCCTGCTCGGCGAGTCCGAGCGGATCGACGTCGAAGCGGCGATGGAGGCCGTGGGCCGCCTCGGGTTGGATGAGGCGGAACCGGACACGATCGAGTTGAAGCCGCGGAAGCGGACCCGCAAGGTCGCGTGAGTGGAGCCCCAATGAGTCGGATGTTCAAAGCGGTGAGCGGCGGGACCTCGCTTCGCGCATTGGCGGAGGCGCCGGCGGCGGATGACGTGCCCTTCGTCGAGATCGGGGGTCCGTCCGGACCGCTGTACTCGCCCGGGTTGAGCCTTCTTGCGGTTCCCGCGCCGGCTCCGCTTCCCGCGATCGAGCCGCCGCCCGAACCGGCTCCCGCGCCGCTTGCCGAGCGCTCGTTCCCGCGGCTTGCCGAACCGAAATACCTCTCCGTCTCGTTTCACGACCTGACCGGCCGCCCGCGGAACGCCGCGGAGCGGGACGGCCCGGATGCCGGGTTGGTCGCGTTGCACCTGCCCGATCACCCCATCAGCGGCGAGTACCGCACCCTGCGGGACGAGATCCGCGCCCAGCTTCCCGAGCCGATTCCGCGCCTGCTGTGGTTCACGGCCGCGACCGTCTCCGCGGGAACCACGTCCGTTCTTTTGAATCTTGCGGTCACGTTGGCGCGCGAGTCTTCGCACCGCGTTCTGGTGGTGGACGCGAACGTGGAGCGGCCCGCGATCGCGGAGAAGTTCTCGATCGCGAAATCGGTTCAGGGCCTGTGCGAAGTGCTGTCTCAGCGGATTCCCCTGGCGTGGGCCGTGCAGGCGTCCACATTGCCGAATCTGCAGATCCTTCCGGCCGGAACCGCGGCTGCGTCCTTCGCCCAGGACATGCCGAAGCTTATGGATCAATTGCGGCAATGGTACGACTGGGTGCTCATCGACGGCGGCGTGTGGAGCGCGGCGCCGGAGCGGGACGGCCTCGCCGCCCTGGCGGACGCGACCTACCTCGTGAGCCGCGAAACGGACGTGGATCGCGGCGAGTTCGCCGGCCTCCGCGCAAGCGTTCGCGACGCCGGCGGCCTGCTCCGCGGCTACATCGCCACAAAAGTGTGACTCCGCCTCCTTCGCCGCCGTCGGACCACTGGCCTCTTGCCGCCGCCCCGCCTACGCTACTTCGGAACGCGAATCGGGGTCGACGCCATGCCTGAAGCCCGGGAGCCGCTCGCGCCTCTCGAACGCCGCATTCTCGGCGTTCTCGTCGAGAAACAGAAGACCTCCAAAAACTCCGACACGTACCCGCTCACGCTGAACGCGCTCACCACGGGGTGCAATCAGAAGTCCAACCGCGACCCCGTCATGGAGACGGACGAGGTCGAGGTGGAGGAATGCGTGGACAGTTTGCAGAAGAAGGGGTTCGTGACGCGACTCACCAGCAGCCGCGTCGATCGGTTCAAACACGAGTTGTACGACCGGTGGACTCGGAACGGCACGGAGATGGCCGTGATCGCGGAACTGCTGCTCCGCGGCCCACAGACCAAAGGCGAACTTCGCACCCGCGCCGGCCGCATGGATCCCATCGATTCGCTCGAAGCGCTGGACGACTTGCTGAAGCCGATGGTCGAGAACGGCCTCGTGGTGTACCTCACGGAGCCCGATCGTCGCGGTGCGATGCTCACCCACGGGTTTCACACCGCGGACGAGTTGAAGGTGGCGCGGAGCCACGCCGCGGGCCTTGCCGTGGAGGAGACCGCGACGCCCCGATCGGTCGCTCCCCCGCCGCCGAACGAAATCGCCGAACTGAAGTCCCGCGTGGCCGCACTCGAATCGCAACTTGCCGAACTGCGCCGACAACTCGGGCTGGAGTCGTGAGCCGTGACGGAACGCGAATGGCATGCGGCCCACGACCCGCTGGTGTTGCTCGACGCCCTCTTCCCGAATCGCGGGCACGACAGCACGGCCGAGCAGAGCCGCGCCGCCCGATGGTACCTGGTCGGCTGCGCTCGCCGACTCTGGACACGGCTTCCGTGGAGCGGCCGGCGATTGGTCGAAGTGTCGGAACGACTTCTGAACGGAACCATCACCTGCAAGTCGCTCCGCCGCGGAGCCCGAGACCTCGCCGAGAAACTCTATCACCTCCCTGGCGACCCCGAAGACCTCTCCGAGATCGATCGCGGGCTCCGCGACCTCGATTACGCCTTCGAGCCGCGAACCGAAGCCGATCCGGAATACGCCGCGGACGAATGGCGCTCGATCGCGAGCATCGTCTTCATGCCGTATTACGACATGGCGCCGATCCTCAAGCCGATTCTGAGAGAGCACCACGCCATCGACGTGCTTCGCGACGTGTTCACGTGCCCGGACGCGTTCCGCCCGTGGCTCGCTCACGAATGGCTGGACCGGGACGTGACGGGCATCGCGAGCGGCATCCGCGAGTCCGGAGATCACTCGCGGATGCCCGTTCTCGCGGACGCACTCGAATCCGCGGTCTGCGACCACGAACAAGCTCTGGCTCACTGCCGGTCCGGCGGTCCGCATTTCGCGGGATGTTGGGTCATCGAGGCGGTCCTGCATCCGCCCGACCTCCGGGCCTTCAAGCGGCGTTGAGACCACCTCCCATCCGACGGCGACCCTCCAAGATCATTCTTTGCCGAAGGCGAGGCTCTTGACGAGGCTTGCATCGCGGCCCGCGAGCGACTTCAGCTTCTCGGGTCGCAGCGCGAACGTGATCGCGGCCTGATCGCCCTTCGGCCCCGCGAGCATGTGGAACAACTGCACCGCGGGTTGCTCCTCGATCTTTCCCTCGGCCGCGATTCGGTACAGCCAGCGGCCGCCGTCCACGGCGAGTTCCCCTTCCTCCAGAAGCCGCGTCGGTACCCAGCCCGGCGATTCGCTCACCGCTTTCTTGAAGTCCTCGACCGTCGCGTGTTGCCCCGGCTCGGCCTTCTTCCACGCCGTGATCGTGGCCTGCGTGATGAGTTCGCCCTTGTCCAGCAGGCGAAGGATCACGTGGTCGTCGGTCTGCCCCGTGATGTGCCACTCGCGCGGGTAGTCGAAGCGGAAGCGACCGCGGTGATCGACGAACCGCAGGAGCCGCGCCGCGGCCACCGGTTCACCCGGATTCGCTCCGCTCAGTTCCTTCGGCTCCTCGGCGAGCGCTTCACGTTTGAGGATGGCCACCGCCTCGAGTTTGGAAGCGGGGCTCGCGGGGCCCTGCTCGCGGTCGTCGGTTTGCCGCCACGTCAATTCCACGACACGGGACGACGCGAGGTGGAATCGGCCGACGGCGTCGATCTTCAGGCTCACCTTCGCGCCGTTCTCGATCCCTTCGGCTTCGCCGGTGATGTGGAACACGGCGAAGCCGCCTCCTGCGCTCGCGAGTTTCCCATGAAGCGCGTTCTTCGTCAGCGAATCGAACAGGCACGCGGCGTGGGTCGCCTCATTGGCGACGGCCCAGGTGTCGCCGACCTTCAAGGCCTTGCCCGGGAGCAACCCCGCGAGGCAGTGCGGGTCCAGGTGTTCGGCCACGAGATCGAGTTCGTCCCGCGTGAGAGGGCCGGCCGGTGCGTAGCAGACGGCGCCGTCCGAAGTTCGGGTCGAAACGATGAGCCGCCGATCGGTCGCGAGTTCGTGCACGTCCTTTTCGCCGCCGACGAGCGCCGTCGCGATCGCTTCGGAGTAGTTTCGCACGGAGCGAAGCGGCATCCGGTCTTCGACCGCGAGCGTCTTCTCGGTGAAGGCGTGCTTCGCTTTCGCGTCCAGCTTGATGTCCTGCTTCTTGCCGTCCTGCGTGACGACGAGATGCCCGGCGACGGTGAGTTCGAGCGTGACTCGGGTGACGTCTCCGGCCTTGGCCGGTTCCGCGAGTTGCACCGGCTGCGCGACCGTCGGCGCCGCCGCCACGAGTACCACGACCATCGCACGAATGAACATGCTGCCTCCCAAGTCGCCCGTCGAGCCCGTGACGTCAGTCACGGGAGTTGGAATCGCCTGAAACTCCGGTCGCTCGACGCCGTCGAGCCCGTGACGTCAGTCACGGGAGTTGGAATCGCCTGAAACTCCGGTCGCTCACGCGGCCGGCTCGACGATCAGTACCGGAACTCGAAGCCCGCGGTGAGGCCCTGCGCCCAGAAGTCCGTCACCACGTCGTTCCCCGTGAACGCCTCGGGGGCTCGCCGCACCCGGCTCCAGTACACGAAGTCGTACCCGGCGGTGAAGCGGATGTGGTCGATCGGCTCGAAGCCGATCTTCAATCCGATCTGAGGCACGAAGGCCAACTCGGTTTCCTTCGTCAGGCCGCCGGTCTGAATCAGCGGAATGCCGACGGGGGGAATCGGCACGCCAACGAGGGCGCCGAGCGGGCCGCCCGCGATGTACGACCGCGTGAAGCTGCGGTCGATCTCCGTCGTCGTGGCCCCGATCGCGACCGTCGAGCGGATGTCGAAGGTGAGGCGGCGGCCGAAACGTCCCGAGAACTGGAACCCGGCATCGGCCCCGTTGAAGACGTTTCGCGTTCGGACGCTCTGCTCGCCCATCAGCCGCGGGCTCGCCGGGCCGGGGATCGTCGCGGAGACGACGTCGAACGAAGTCGCGATCGAGTCGCCGAGGTGCATGTAGCGGTAGCCGCCGATGAGGTCGAAGCGGTATCCGGTGCCGGACTGGGCGACGCGGCGGAGTTCCCCGGTCGCCATCGCGAAACTGGATTGCACCGACGCCACGACCGTGCCGCGCGTCAGGCCCGGATAGCCGACGTACACGGGCGTCTGGATCGGAACGCCGAAGACGGAGTTGAACTGGGGCAGGTTCACGATGCCGGTCCCATCCGATCCGCCTTCGAGGTTCTCGCTGCGGGAGCCGAGAAAGGTGCCGGAGTAGCCGATGGCCCACTCCTTCGCCCCATCGAGGAAGAAGCCGCCCGCGACACGCACGCCCGGACGCATGCCGTTGATCGTCATCGCGTCGCCGAGGAGCACGGCGGTCCGCGGGTTGCCGTACGCGGCGTCGAGGCCGGGCCCACCGAACGGCGGGCCGGTGGTCACGAGTGGCGGCGCGTTCGAACCGCGAGTCGCCCAGTAGAGCGAATCCACGGTGATCCACGCGTGGCATTCCCATTGCGAAGTCAGATACTGATCGGGGTGCCGTGTCACGATCGAGTCGTGCGCGTCTCCCATCGGCGTGACGTCGAACAGCGTGTGCCCGTGCTTCGTACCGATGGGAGTGATGACGGGCGCGTTCAGCACGCTCCCCGGCGGCACGTAGGCGCCCGGCGTGTTGCGGATGGGCGTCGCGAAGATCGGATCGAGAAAGTCGTTCGCCTTCGACTGGCCCGCGAAGACTACGAGCAGGAACGCGGCGAAGGCGGCTCGGCGACCCATGGCGAATTCTCCCGTTTCCCGGAACCCGTCGTGCGGGTAAGATCGGCAAGAGCGGCAGAACTCCGCATCCCGGCAGAATCGGATGATGCGAAACGGCGCGAAATTGGGTAAGATTTCTGCCGTGTGACGGTCGTAGGCCTATTCGAGGTACTTCCATGCGTCGCGTGATCGCCCTCACCGCCGTGCTCGCCCTCGGGCTCACCGCCCTCGCGGACATCGGCCCGCCCCCCGGCATCAAACGCATTCCGTACGAAGCCAGGATTCTCGTGTCGAAGGACGTGACCGGGTACCTCTTCTTCGCCGTGAGCGGGGGCGACAAGGCGACGCCGGTGAAGGCGGACGAAAAGACGGCGGGCAGCGTGAAGGCCGGCGGCGGCCGCTACCGATCCGCCGAACTGGTCGCCGTTCCCGCGGACGCCGAGAAGAAGTTCGGCTCCGAGAAGGAGTTCCACGCCGCGATCGCCAAGGGCAAAGTGGACGGCCTCGTGAAGGCGAAGCGGACCTTCAACGCCTTCAACGACGTGAAAGAGGCGGACACCCGGAAGTCGATCGTCGAAGAGTTCACGATCACGAAGGTCGACGAAAAGGGGATCACGCTCGAGGCCGCGAAACCGGCCAAGGGCGACTCTCCGAAGAACGCGCCGGACGAGAGCGAACCCGCCGAAGACTTGCCATCCTCCGCGATGCGGCCGCAGGGCGGCTGGATCGTGGCCGGGATCGCGGCGTTCTTCGCGCTCGCGTTGGCCGGCCTGCGGCTCGTCGGGTACTTCACCCGCCGCGCCCACTGACGTCATTCACCCAACACCTCCGCCCGCGGAGCGGGCGGCTCGCACCACTAGGATCCTTTCGGGATGAAAGCCACCCCCACCGACGGCGAACGTTCGTTGGCCGTCTTCATCGATTTCGAGAACATGGGGCTCGGGTTCAACAATCGCCGCGATCGGTTCGAGATCGGCAAAGTGCTCGAACGCCTTGTTGAGAAGGGCAAGATCGTCGCGAAAAAGGCGTACGCGGACTGGTCGCGCTTCGGCGCGTACACCGGGGCGTTGCACGAAGCCGCGATCGAACTCGTCGAGATTCCCCGCCGCGGCATGTCCGGGAAGAACTCCGCGGACATCCGCCTCGTGGTGGACGCGATCGACCTCGCGTACTCGAAAGATCACATCGACACGTTCGTGATCGTGTCCGGCGACTCGGACTTCTCGCCGCTCGTTTCGAAGCTGAAAGAACTCGGCAAACACGTGATCGGCCTCGGCCTGGCGGACGCGACCTCGGACCTGCTCCGCGACAACTGCGACGAGTTCATCTACTACGAAGACCTCGATCGCGCCCCGATCATTCCCGTGGCCGGGAACGAGTCCATCCCCGAGAAGAAGCGGAAGGTCTTCGCGTTGCTCCTCGATTCGCTCCTCGCCCTTCGCCGCGAGAACAAGGAAGTGCTGTTCTCGAGCATGGTGAAGGACACGATGAAGCGGAAGAAGCCGAGCTTCAACGAAGACTACTACGGCTACCGCACCTTCAGCGAGTTGCTCGAGGACGCGCAGAAGGAAGGTCTCGTCGAGATCGAGAAACACCGCGGCAGCGGCATGTACGTGGTGAGCCGTTTCGGGTTGGAGATGAAGGGCGGTGCGGCACCGGCTCCGACCAACGGCCAACCGGAACGCAAGGAACCTCCGCGGAACGGAGGAGGTCGCGATTCGGGTCGCGTTCAACCGCCCGCGAATCGGCCCGCACGCCCTCCGCAACAACAGCAAGCGCCTCCGCCTCCGCCCAAGCCCGCTCCGGCGGCGAAGCCCGAACCGAAACCTGCGGTCGTGGATCGGCCGCTGGGCAAAGCGTTGGTGGACGAGTTGGATGACCTCGAGATTCCGTCGTACGGCGGGAAGAAGACGCCGGTGAAGCCGGCGGCTCCGGCGCAGCCGCAGCAACCGCCGCCGCGTCGGCAGGCTCCTCCTCGGCAAGCCGCGCCTCCGGCGAAGAGCGAAGACGAGACCAAAGCGCCGCCGCGGGGCCGAGGCCGGGCGCCCGCACCGCCTCGCGAGCCGAAGGCGGCCGTTCCGACTCCGGCTCCCGTGCCGCCACCGCCGCCCCCGCCGAAACCCCGGCCCACGCTCGACGACGATGACTTCGGAGCCGGCTTGAACGATTGATCGCGAGGTCCGTGACGCACGATACTCCGTCGAAACGAACCAAGACATGTCCACGGAATCCGACAAGCTGTTGGTTCAACGCATTCGCCGGAACGACAACGCGGCGTGGGAGGAACTCTTTCGCCGCTATCAGGGCCGGCTCGGGGCCTACGTGCGCCGCAGGCTCCGCGATCATGCCTCCGTGGACGACGTGGTTCAGGAAACGTTCATCGGCTTCCACAATTCGCTCCCGAACTACGACGATCGCCGCGACCTGCAGACGTGGCTGTTCACCATCGCCTCGCACAAAGTGACGGACGCGTTGCGGCGGATCGGTCGCCGCCCCGCCACGCCCGGCGGCGGCGCGGAAGACGACGAGCTCCTCGATCGCTCCCCGGACCAGAACGCTCGCCCCGCTTCGAGCTTGGCCCGCAGCGCGGAACGCCGCGAACGCGAAGAGGAATCCCTCGGCCGCGCCCTCGCCGCGATCGTCTCCGAGTGGCGCACCCGCGGCGACTACGCCTCCGTCATGGTGCTCGAACTCCTCTTCGTGAAGGGGACGGGAAACAAGGACGTCGCCGCCATCGTCGGCGTCTCGGAACAGCAGGTCGCCAACGTGAAGTTCCAGGCCAAGAAACGGCTCCATGAGTTCCTCCGCGCCGCGAAACTCTCCGCGGACGTGTTCCCCGAACTCCGCGACCCCGCCTGATCGGTTCTCCACTCTCCCATGAGGCTCGCCATGCGCTGGTTGATCGGCACCGCTCTGTCTCTCGTTCTCGCCACGTCCGCGTTCGCCCAGAAGCCGCCGGCCGTGCCGGACGACGTGACCTTCGAATCGGGCATCGAGTACACGAACCCGGACGACACGCACCTGCAGTTGAACATGGCCCGACCCAAGTCCGGCGACGGGCCGTTTCCCGCGGTGATCTGCATTCACGGAGGCGGGTTCCGCGCCGGCTCGCGTGAGGGGTACAACGCCCTCTGCATCAAGCTCGCCCAGCACGGCTATGTCGCGATGACGGTGAGCTACCGCCTCGCTCCGAAACACCAGTTCCCGGCCGCGATTCACGACGTGAAGGCGGCCGTGCGTTGGGCCCGCGCCAATGCCGCCAAGTACAAGATCGATCCGGACCGCATCGGAACCACGGGCGGTTCCGCGGGCGGGCATCTCGCTCAATTCCTCGCCGTCACCTCCGACGTGAAGCAGTTCGAGGGAACCGGCGGGAATCCGAACGTCTCGAGCCGGGTGGCATGCGTGGTGAACGTTTACGGGCCGAGCGACTTCACGAAGAGCTACGGAAAGAGCGTGGACGCGGCCGAGGTGCTCCCGCTGTGGCTCGGGGGCAACCTTCAGACGGCGAAGGCGAAGCACATCGCGGCGAGCCCGCTGAACTGGGTCACTCCGCATGCTGCCCCCACTCTCTGCATCCATGGCACGGAAGACAAGTACGTCGCCCACGAACAGGCGGTGTGGATGATCGACCGGCTGAAAGCCTGCGGCGTTGAGGCGGAGTTGCTCACGCTCGAGGGAGCGGGCCACGGCTTCAAGGGGAAGGACGCCGAAGCCGCGGAAAAGGCCCTGATCGCGTTCTTCGACAAGAAGCTGAAGTCGAAGTGAGCTTGCCCAGCTTCTCTGAGCTCGCTACGGGCACTGGAGTTGCAACATTTTCAATCGCCTGTTGCTCCATGAAAAACCGATGGGTATAGTGTCGGGAACCGGATCGAGCGTGCCGCCCACAGGGGGTGGCCACGATCGACGAGGTCCACACCACAAGGGCTCCCTCTCATGCTGCGTCTCGCACTCGCCATCGCGCTCGGCGTCTCGGTCGTCACCCTCGCCGGCAGCGGCTCCGTGACCGCCGAAGACAAGAAGGACACCAAGGCCACCAAGCTCGAAGGCAAGCTCGTCTGCACCAAGTGCAAGCTGAGCGAAACCGACGCCTGCGGCAACGCGCTGATCGTGAAGGACGGCGACAAGGAAATCACCTACTACCTCAAGGACAAGGGCAAGGGCGAGAAGTACCACAAGTGCTCGGGCGAGCAGGCCGTCACCGTCACCGGCAAGGTCGGCAAGGACGGCGACAAGAAGGTCATCACCGAGGCCAAGGTCGAGAAGGCCAAGTGACCGAAGCGAACCGACGACACGCGAACGCCGCCCGATCGGGCGGCGTTTTTTGTTGCCCCGCGGTCCGCACCGGCGGTCAACCCTCCGGAGGCGAAGCGTGAACCCTCTCGAACTGATTCTCGTCTGGACGCACGGCCTCGGCGGCGCGGCATGGTTCGGCGCCATCTTCTACCGGACCTTCATCGTCGATCCGAAATCGTTCGCGTACTTCCCTCTTCGCCCGGACTACGAACGCTTCGCCACGCACATGGCGCACGGGATGCGTTATCTCGTGATCGCGGGTCTCGTCGTCTGCGGCCTCTCCGGAACCGCACTGGCGATCCTCCGATGGGACGGCGCCCGCGAATGGTGGCTCGCCCTCGTGCTGGCGAAAGTCGCGGTCTGGATCGCGGCGGGCGCCCTGTTCGCGTATGTGTCGTGGGTTCACTGGCCCTGGCGTAGCCTGGCTGCTCCCGAGGAAATGCCCCGCTACCGCACTCAGGGCCATCGCCTCGCCGTCGGCATGGTGCTTCTCACTGGCGCCGGCTTCGCTCTCGGCCAAGCCGCCCGCCTGCTGAATTAAGCATCCGATCCGGCGATTCTGGCGTCATGTCGCGAGAATCCCGTGCATCCCAGCATTGACGTTGGATTTCCGGAGTGTTAGGCTTCCCTCACTCGCCTTCATCGCTCCCTCATACTTCCCGCCACCGGACACCGATGTCTCTCCCCGTCGCGACCTTGACCCGCGAGCAGGCCCGGCTCGAGGAATGTCAGGACGCCATTGGCTACCGCTTCGTGCGCCCCGAACTTCTCCGGGCCGCCCTCACGCACACCTCGGGCGCGAACACGCGTCTCGCCTCGAACGAACGCCTCGAATTTCTCGGCGACTCCGTTCTCGGGCTCGTCACGTGCAAGCTCCTCTACAAGCGTTTCCCGGAGTTCGACGAAGGCGACTTGACCAAGGTCAAGTCCGTCGTCGTGAGCCGAAAGACCTGTGCGGCCTTCAGTCGCGAGATCGGTCTCGGCGGGTTCCTCTTCCTCGGCAAGGGCGTCGGCAGTTTCGGGGACATCCCGAGCAACATGCACGCGGACGTCTTCGAGGCGCTCGTCGCGGCCATCTTCCTGGACGGCGGCTGGGAGGCGGCCAAACGCTTCGTCACGCGGTTCGTCGAACCCGTGATCGAGGAGGTGGCGCGGGACGCGGTCGGGGCGAACTCGAAGTCGCAATTCCAGCACGTCATTCAACGCCAGTGGGGCGGCACGCCGAAGTACGTGGTGCTGGACGAACAGGGTCCCGACCACGACAAATGCTTCAAAATGGCGGCCGAGGTGGACGGGCATCGCTTCCCCGCGGCGTGGGGCCGCACCAAGAAGGAAGCCGAAGCCAAGGCCGCGATGAACGGGCTGGCCGAGCTCGACGGCCAGGAATTGCCTTACCCCTCCAATTGAATTCCCCATGCCGATGAAGCCGTATCCCGTGAAGTGCTACGGACCGGGATGCGGCCATCTCGCGGCGTACAAAGTGGCGGCCTGTTGGTCGGACGGCACGACTCGCGAGTTGAAAACGTACGCGCTCGCGTGCCCCGATTGCCTCAGCAATCTGTTCGATGCCGCGGAGGCGAAGCGAGCCGCGTGCCGGCTTGCCCCCGGCGAGACGCTCGAACCCGCGGGCATCTACGAACTCCACCGCGGCGACCGCGACCGTGTCCTGAAACGATGCCCGGACCTGGAAACGAATCACGAAGGTTGACGCTCTTCGACTACTTCTTCAGATTCTCCCAAAGCAGTTCCAGCGCCTTCTTCCCGCCGCTCGCGAGTTGCTCGCCGAGTTTCTTGAACTGATCGGTGGTCGATTCGACGTGGAAGGCGCGGAGCATTCCCGCTCCGCGGGCGTCGTCCAGCAACGCCGCCATCGCGGGAACCAAGTCCTCGGCGATTCCGGCGGTCTCGCCCAGTCGAGCGCACACGGGCACGACACCCGCGACGCGAGATCCGAGTTGTTCGCCCACGGCCGCGAGGCAATCGCGGATCGTCGCTTCCTTCGGCCTCGTTCCCGTTCGCCAGTCGTACGGCGGGGACCACTCCGCCTTCGGGCTCAGCAGATCGATCTGGTTCACCGCGGCGAGCACGGGTGGCCGCTTCAGTTGAGGCCGCTCGGCGAACCACGCGGCAAGGCGATCGAGCAGGTCCACGTCCGATTTGCGGCCGGGGTTCGTCGCGGAGGTGACGAACAACACGAGGTCCGCGTCGCGAGCGGCTTCCGCGGCCGCGGCGAACTCGGACTCGTTCGCTCCGTCCTGCCCGTACCCCGCGGTATCGAGCAGCGAGAGCAGTTGACCGCCCGCGAACGTCACCTGATACCGGATTCCGACATGCGGCACGGGCAAGGCGTCGACCAGCGCGGCGGGTTGCCCCACGAGCGAGTTCACGAGGCTGGACTTCCCCGCCTTCACGGGGCCGAGCACGGCGATTGCCACGGGCTTCGGCGTCGCTGTCGGAGGAGCCGCAGCCGTGGACGTCGCCGCCTCCGGCACGCCGCATTGCGCCAGAATCTCCCGGTACCGTTTCACTCCGACCTTCAGCCGCCCGCTGTTCATCTCGATCAAGTAGTGCCCGAGTTGATGGATGAACGCCGTGTGGAACCAGAGCAGCACGTCTCCCTGAAGTTTCTCGAAGAGCGTGTCCAGCCCGAAGCGCGACGCGGCCCAGCGGGCGCCGGATTGGAGCGGGTTCATCAGCACGGAGCCGAGCCACATGGCGTTCTGCCCCATGCGGTAGTACTCGGTGGCCTTCTTCGCCGTTCGCAGATCGCGAACGCGAACGAGGTGCGATCCGGGAATCTGCTCGTTCACGAGTTTGCCGAGGTCCGCGGCGGCGAGTTCCGCACAGGCGAGCGCCTCGGGGAGCGTGAGGTGATCGAACGGCGTGAGGCCGTTCGGGTCGTACACCTTCGCGATTTTCTCGGCGAGATCGAGGGCGACATCCGTGTAGTGCCGCGGATCGCTCAGTTGCGCGGTGGTGATCGCGGAGTAGGATTTGGCTTTGGCGTCCGCGAGGTTCCACGCCTGCTTGTCGCGGTCGGTCCAGTAGTTGGCGGGGGGAATCTCGGTGGTCGGAAGGAGCTTGCGGCCGCGCGTCCAGCGCCAGGCGAGGTAGTACGCCAGGCCGAACGCGAGGAACATCGGCCACCACGCGGTGAAGAGCCAGCCGCGATCCCAGAGGTGGTAGCTGCCCACGCCCGCGAGGAAGAGCCACGGAGCGAGGAACAGCACGAGGAGAATCGCGATCCGCGCTTTGGACATCGTGTTCACACTTCGATCTTGATCGTGAGCGAGCCGGTCTCGGCGTCTTCACTGATTTCTTTCACGTCCCCGAGTTGGCGGGCCTTCTGCTTCAGCGCGTCCCGCGTCACTTTGTTCACGATTTCGGAGATCTCGGGTTCGAGCGTCTTGAGTCGCTGCTCGAGCCGCTCGGTGGCTTCGTTTTGAAGCCGCGACTGTTCCTGCTCGAAGCGCTTGTCGAGGTCCTGCTTCAACTGTTCCTTCACGCGTTCGCGGAGGGTTTGCTCCGTGGGGCCGACGTCGTTGAAGCCGCTGGCCTCGCGGTTCGCTTCCTGATGCACCGTCTCTTCGGTCTCGGCCTTCACGGTGATCGAACCGGAGCATGGGTCCACGGTGATGGTCACGTCGCCATCCTTGCGGACCACGGTCCCGTCGTCCGCGTCCTGGAAGCCGCGTCGCGCGAGTTCTTCGCGCAGGATCGCTCCCATGTCTTCGGGCGGGAGAATTTCGAGGATCTCGAGTCGAGTTCCGATCTCGTCCCCGGCCTGAAGTCGTCGGGTGTCCGAATCCTTCAGGGTGATGCGGTACGCTCGGCTCATGTTCGGTTCGCCTCGTCCGTGCCGGTTCGCAGGGGCTCGATCGCGTCCACGGCGGCACGGGCCCGTACGGACACGGTCTCGCCGCCGGCGGCCTCCCACTCCTGTTTATACAACTGGCTCGCGGCATAGCCGTCGTCGAAGTAGCCGACGGCGCGGGCATCCTGCTCCCACTCGCACAGCGTTCGCATTTGCCGTGGCATGGCCAGCGCGGCCCGCTGGGTTTCGAGCCGATCCGCGAGCCGCGACGGCCCGCTCCCCTGCAGGCCGCCCGTCCAGAAGATCGGCTGCAACTCTCCGCGGAACAGCGTCGCGTTCACGTTCAACACGAAGCGAGCCAGATCGAGCCGATTCGCCCGGCGGGCCGCGGCGAGGAATGCGCTCAGCGTGGCGTGTTCGGCCTCGCCCCGGTTTCGCATCGTGCCCCAGTCGCCGATCTGCCCCTTGGACCGTTCCGACCGCAACCAACGCCGCGCGAGTTCCGGCTGCAGACATTCGAGGATCGCGGCGCGGAGACCGGTGAAGCACGCGTCGAAGTTCGGCGGCCCGAATGGTGTCCCGCTCAACTCGCCTGGGAACGAGATCCGGCAAAGCGGGTTCTCGAGGAAGGCCGCCTTGCAACTGAGAACCGCGGACACGTCCGGGTCGCCGCGGCAGGCGTCGAACGCGAGCCAGTAGAAGAGTTCGTCCGCGGGGAGGAGTTCCTTCGCGTCCCACCAGGCGCTCGTTTCGTGAACGCGTTCCGATGTGGCCCACAGCAGGAACTCGACGACATGCCGCGAGAAGTGGAGCGCCCGATCTTCGAGCGGCGAGCGTTCCCAAATTCGGCCCAACACCGGCTGGCCGCCGCGGAGGAATCGATCGTTCCGCCAGCCGCCGGCGCGTACGAGCCGCAGGACGCACCCCTTCGCGAGGCTGTCCTTCACGAGGTCGATGGCGGCTCCGGATAGGCACGACGGGCGGACGGCCTGAATGCGGAGGTCGCGCAGCCCGCGATCGCTCGGGGCGTGCCCGAGAAAGAAGCGGAGGATGTTCAACAGGGTGAACTCGAATCGCGAGACTTCGCGGGTCATCGGCTCTCGGCTTCGGGTCGCGGCTCGGGCCGGCTCTTCCAGCCCTTCCACAAACCTACCGCATTCTGCGCCGGAAAGCCATTCACCACGATCTCGTTCCCGCACACGCGAATCTCGAGCGTGTTGCGTTTCCGCCACTGGTCGTCGAACCGGTAGCGCCCAGTGAGGAAGTGGATGCGCTGATTGGTGGAGCCGATCCAGCGCCGCGTCGTGTCCGGGTGGTCCCGCTCGTACGGGCCGTCCACGAGAATGTCCGTGGCGTCGAGGAGTTGCGGCTCCTTCAATTCTTCGATCCGATATCCGGTGAAGATCATGACACTAAGGCCAAGCGCTCGTGCAGAGCGGGCCAGTTCCAAGGCCGCCTCCGCGTGAGCGAACGGTTCTCCGCCGAGCAGCGTGATTCCTTCGATGTCGTGATCGTCCTTCGCCGCCGCGATCTGCTCCACGAGCGAACTCAGACTCCGAATCGTGCCGCCCGCGAAGGGAAGGAACTCGGGGTTGCAGCATCCGGGGCACCGCAGCGGGCACCCCTGGAACCACAGCGCGAACCGCTTCCCCGGCCCCTCGGCCTCGGTTACCGGCACGATCTGCGCAACGTTGGCGTTCATCACTTCTCGGGCTGAGGAGCCGGGGCCTGGCCGCCCTGGATGCCGCCGCCAAGGCCGAACGGCAGATTGCCGATCAGGTCCACCTCGCGTTCCTGCTTGCGGCGTTCGAGCGCGCGGTCGAAGATCTCCTGCTCGTGATCCTTGCTGGTCACGAAAAACGCGGCCCCCTTCTTGATCACCGTGAGATCGGCCTGCATCGCGAGCAGTTCGATGGCGCGATCCGCGGGCACGTTCAGGAAGCGAGCGTTCACGAAAGCCGCCTTGTTGTCCGCGGCCTGCGGCCCGACCACGATCGTGAGGTCGTATTCCTCCGCGAGATCGGCCAACGCCTCGTTCAGCGGTTTCTCCTTGTACACCGCCGAAACGAGCGTCGGAAGTTGCGTCGAGCCGTCCTCCGATTCCTCGATCTTGCATTCCTTCAGGGCCACGACGATCGGCACGATCTCGATGTGCGTTTTCCGCACGAGGTACGTCAGGCCGCGATCGGCGAGCACGGAGCGAAGAGTGGCCCCCACGGGGATGCCCTTGGCCTTCGGCATGTTCACGGCGATGTTCGCCGGCATGTCGCCGACATGGTTGTTGAACGACTCGGTGTTCATGGTCACGGGCAGGCCGAACTTGTCGGTGAGCAAGTCGGCGAGTTCGGTGAGCTTCAGCGGTTCATCGGCCCTCAGGTCGATGGGCTTGCGGAGTTTGGCCAGCAGATCGGCCAGCGGGTCTTTCTTGTCCTGGGCCGCGCCGAACCCTGGCGCCAGCATCAACACGGCGAACGCGACAAAGACACGAGACATGACGGAACCTCGGGACATGGTGTGAACGGTCACTTCCTCTTCACATGGTCGGTAACGGCCTGCAAGGCCGGGAGGGCGAACGCGGCGGCTCCCACGTGCGTCGAATCGAACCAGACGATCTTCTGCTTGCCAGTCGCCTCCCAGAGCGCCTTCGCGCCGCTCGGCGGAAGCACGTCGTCGCGGCTCGCGGCGAGGATCAGCACGTTGCGGCTTTTCAATTGTTCCGCGTACGTGATCGGGTCCGCGGGGGCGATCAACCGCTTCAAGGCGTTCTTGCCGCCGAGAAAGGAGATCACCTCCATGTACGGCTTCGCCTTCGGGTGGTCGTACAGGGCGTCCACGAGGCCGCCGCACGGGAGCAGCAGGCAGACGTTCCTGAGACGCGGTTCGGCCCCGGCCACGTTCGCGCCGATGAGGCTGCCCAAGCTGGTGCCGACGAGACCGAGCCGCTTCGCGTCGATGTCCGGGCGGGCGGCGAGCCACGATGTCGCACAGCGGCAATCGAGCACCGTCTGCTTCACCGCCGCCATGGTCACGTCGATGTTCGGGGAGAGCAGCCGCACCTTGCTGCCGGGCGGGCGGCGCGGGCCGTAGTGGGCCATGTGAACGAAGAGAGACGCGACGCCGTGTTGCGCGAGCCACATCGCCTCGCCCCGCGCCACGACGGCGGCGCCGTCCAGAATGTCCAGCACGATCACGGCCGGAACTTTGTTCGCCGCGCTCGCCTGGGCCGGCAGGAAGAACTCGGCGTGAACCGTGTTGTTCTCCGGAATCGGCGAGACGATCGGCGATGGGAACGTGAGATCGTAGACGTTCACGCCGCTGTGGCGCAGTTCGTGTCGAAGCGAGAGCTTGTACTCGACGCGGCGGGCGTCCAGCCGATAACGCTCGGGGACCGCGGTGGTCTCGTTCGCGTCCGGTTCGAATCGGAACGTGCCGGTCGAGGGCGCCTCCGCGCGGGCGGAAGCGAGGCACGCGATGAAAGCGACGAGCGTCGCCACGAAGCGAACGGTCATGCCGAAGACTCCCGTTGGAGAGGTTAACGCCGCACGAATCGAAACGTTGGCGGATCAATGATCGCCGACCACTTCGCCCGCGTTCATCGTGCACAGGGCGGCGAACGTGGGCAACGCGATCGACTCTTTCACGAACATCACGTGGCCGTCCGCGTGGAGCATGTTCGCGCCGCCGGAGTGGAAACTGTACGGCTCATTGTCGTTCTTCGCGTTCATCGCCGCGGCGCAGGCGAGCCCGCACCCCTCGGCGGATCCGTTCGGAGCCGCGCCGTCGAAACTGAACGGGCCTTCGCTGTCCGCCCAGGCGATGCCCTGATCGTTGTTCAGGCCCGGCTGCGGCGTGCGGCCGCGATACACGATCGGCCGGGCGGCGCATTCCACCACCATAATCGTCCCGGAAGAACCGTCCGCGATGTCCGTGAAACGCACCGCCGAGTTGCGGCTCATCACCGAGAACCGGTTGGACGAAGTGTAGAACGCGTTCGGCAGGTGCGGGTTCACGCTGCTCGGTTGCACGCCCATGATCGCCTCGTAATCGGTGACGGCGAGCGGCGTGGCGAACGTCATCCCGGGCCGCGGCGGCTTCGCGACGGCGCTCAGCACCTGCCGATCGGGCGAACTCGGGCAGCGATACGTGAGCACCGGCACGGACGCAACCGTGATATTCGTTCCGTCCCACCAGTTGGTGTTGAAGTCGTAGAGCCGCTTGAGGTTCTCCTGCTCGATGAACGGAAGCGTGAGCGGCCGCCAACCCACGTATTTGCCCGCGGGGTTGCCCGGCCCGGCGGTCGTCCAGCCGGACGCGGGGAAGACGCCGTTCGCGTCGTGGAAGCCGTGCAGGGCGAGGCCGAGCTGCTTCAGATTGTTCTGGCACTTGGCCCGAGCCGCCGCATCCCGCACCTTTTGAACCGCGGGCAAGAGCAGGCCGATGAGAATCGCGACGATCGCGATCACCACGAGAAGTTCGATCAGGGTGAACGCGCGGCGCATCGATCGGACTCCGGGATCGGATCCCTCCATCTTGGCGGCGCCCGCGGTCCGCGTCCACTTGTTTCGGCCGGCGGGGCGGGCGTATCATGCGGGCGTTCTTCCGCTCCCCGCCGGACGGTACTCGCATGGACGCTCGCAATCCGACCCCTGTCAAGAAGCCGCGCCGGTGGCTGAAACGATTCGCCGTTCTCCTGCTGTTTCTCGCGGTCGGGCTGTGGTTCGCGCCGAGCGTCCTCGCCCGCACCGGCGTGCCGAACCGCATCGTCCGCGACGCGACCGCGGACCTGAATGGCAGCGTCGAGATCGGTCATGTCTCGCTCGGGTGGTTCGCGCCCGTCGAACTTCGGGACGTGGTCGTAAAGGACTCCCAGGGTCGCGTGCTGCTCGCGGCTCCGCGTGTCGTCTCGTCCAAGTCCCTGTATGCGTTCGCCACGGATCGCTCGAGTCTTGGAGAGTTCACGCTCGAGAATCCGACCGCCGAGGTGCGATTCGAGAAGGGCGCGACCAACTGGGAAGGCGCGCTCGCGAAGTATCTCGACGATCCCTCGCCACCCGCGGCGACGCGGCCGAGCGTGGCCGTGAAGCTGACCGGCGGCACCCTCCTGCTTCACGCCGACGAGCGAACGACGCGGCTGGAATCGCTCGAAGCGTCCGCCACGATCCCGGCCTCGCGCAGCGAGCCGATCGCGATCGCGTTGCGATCGGGGAACGTTCTCGATGCCGCGGTCTCGCTCGCGGAATCGAGTTCGGCCAAGCTCGTCGCGGAGAACTTCGCTATGGAAACGATTTCGCCGACTCTCCGCCGCTTCGATCCGACCCTCACGGCCGCCGGCGCCCTTTCCGCGAAGCTCGAGGCGAACTGGACCTCGAGCGGCGCCCGAGTCGAAGGCTCCGCCACGGTGAAGAATCTCGATCTCGGCGCGACCTGGCTCCACGGCGACCGCCTCACGCTCGCTTCCGCCGAACTGCCGCTGAAGGCCGAGTTCGAAGGCCGACGCGTGAAGGTGGAACGGGCCGAACTCCGCTGCGATGCCGGGAGCCTTTCCGCGAAGGGAACGCTGGACGCGAGTCAGCCGCTGGACAAGCTCTTCGATCAACCGGGGATCGCGGTGGCGGGCGATCTCGATCTCGCGAAGGTGGCCGCGCTGCTGCCGCACGTGCTGCACATTCGTGAAGGCACGACCATTCGCGAGGGGCGGCTCACGGTGAAACTCGCGAGCCAACCGAGCGACGCGGGCGCCACGTGGAGCGGCGAAGTTCGCACGTCCAACCTCAAGGCGGAACGCGCGGGCAAGCCGATCGAGTGGACCGAACCGCTCGCGATCGAGTTCACGGGCCGCGTCTCCGCGGGCCAAATGCCGACGTTCGACAAGTTCACGTGCCGCTCGGAGTTCATCGCCATCAACGCGAAGGGTTCGCCCGAGAGCGTGAAAGCTGCCGCGAACGTGTACCTCGATCGCCTCGCGGCCCGGCTCGGCGAGTTCATCGATCTCCGCGGCATCACGTTGGACGGCGAGGGCTCCGCGACACTCGTCGCGAGCCGCACTCCGCAAGGCGCCTTCAAGGCGGACGCGGGCCTGGAACTGAAGCAGTTCACGTTTTCGGACGGCCCGAATCGCGGCATCCATGAGCCGAGCCTTTCCTTGAAGGCGAGCGTCGCGGGAAGCTGGCCCGCTGGTTCTCCCGTGCGGATCGACACCGGCTCGCTCACGATCGCGGCCGGCCCCGATACCGCCGAGTTGAGGTTGCTCGAACCGGTTCCCGACGCGAGGAAGCCGGAGTCGGGCGCACTTTCGGCCCGCGTGAACGGTGAACTCGGCCGCTGGATGAACCGCGTCCGCGGGTTCGTTCGCGTGCCGAACTATGTCTTCGGCGGGCAGACGCTCGCGACCGGAACCGTGCGGTTCACGAAGGACCGCACCGCGATCGAAAAGCTGACGCTCGGAATCGACCGCGCCGTGTTTCGCGGCGCCGGCCTGGACCTGAACGAGCCCCGGCTCGACGCCTCCGCCGAACTCGCGATCACGGACGCGAACGTCGCGTTCACGAACTTCAAGATCGATTCGGCCGTGTTCTCGATCTCGAGCGGGGAGTTGATCGTCGAGACGCCACCGGACGGAAACCTGGTCGTGCGCGGCGGCGGCAGCGCGGTGACGGACTTGGCTCGCCTCAGCCGCACGTTGAAACTCGCGACCGATCCCAAGGGAACCGACTCGCTCCACGGCCGCGGCGCGGGCCCCGTCCGGTTCCGCTGGCAAGGCGACACCACGACCTTCGACGGGACGCTGATCGTGAAGGACTTCGCGTACGGCGACCCGAAACTGAGCGGCATCCGCGAGCCCGAACTCCGAGTCGTGCTGGATGGCCAATTCGACCAGACTCCGGATCGCCTCACGATCAAGAAGGGGACCGTGGAACGCAGCGGCCTTCAGGCGGATGTCCGCGGCACGTTCTCGAACTTCGCCACGACGCAGAACGTGGACCTCGGCGGCACGTTGGTTTATGACCTCGCGAAGCTCACGCCGGACCTGCGGGAATCGTTCGGCGGGAGCTTCGCGGCCGTGGGCAAGGGCACGCGAACGTTCGCGATCGCGGGCGCGCTCGGCGGCAAGCAACCGAACGTGTTCGCCCGCGTGAACGCGGAGGGCGGCGTGGGCTGGGAGTCGGTTCGGGCCTACGGCTTCGACATGGGGCCCGGCGAGTTCACGGTGAAGTTGGAGAACGGCCGCGCCGCGATCAGCCCCATTCGAGCGACCTTCGGCGAAGGCAAGATCAGTCTCTCGCCCGCGGCCCGATTCGATCCCGAGCCCGCGGAACTGACATTCGCCAAGGGGCTTGTCGTCGAGCGGTCCAAGCTCACTCCCGCCGTCACGGCCGGCGCCCTCGGGTACGCCCTGCCCGCGATCGCCAACGCCGCCCAGGCCAATGGCGAGATCTCCGCCGTTCTCGAGGACGCCCGCATCCCGCTTGCGGACGTGACGAAAGCGAGCATGAAAGGGCGGTTGCTCATCCACAAAGCCACGATCGGCCCCGGCCCCGTGATCACGGAGATCATGAAGGCGACCGGCTCGACGAACACGGTGATGACGCTGGCGAACGAGACGGCCGTGCCCGTGCGGGTCGAAGGCGGCCGCGTGCATCACGAGAACTTCGCCATCACGGTGAACAACTACACGATCCGCACGAGCGGCTCGGTGGGGTTCGACGGGAGCCTCGCGATGGTGGCGGAGGTGCCGGTGCCGGGCACGCTGCCGCTCCTGAAGAACAATCCTCTGCTGAAGAAATCTCTCGAAGGGAAGATCGTGAAGGTGCCGCTCGGAGGCACCGTGAACAAGCCGACGCTCGACCCGAACTTCTTCGCGACGGCCGTGACCGGGCTGGCCCGCGAGGCGATGAAGGGCGCCGGCAAGGAACTGCTCAACAAGGAAATCGAGAAGCTATTCCCGCTCTTTCCGAAGAAGTGAGGGTGCGCCAATAGATTGTGGCGAAGGCCAATCTGGGTGGCACGGTGCCACGGTGCCACGGTGCCACGCAGATTGGCCTTCGCCAATAATCGCGGGCGCACCCTTCTGTCATTTCAAGATGCGTCCGGCTCCGCGGCGTGATACGATCTTCCGCAGACTTCCGCGAGGCGGAACATGTCCGAACCCGCCGACGAATCTCCGAAGCCGCCCTCCCCGCCGGCGGTTCCGCCGCCCGCGGCCGAGCCGCCGTCGAGCGAGCCCAAGCGACGGTGGACGCGGTACAAGCTGCCCGTCAACCGAAAGGATCGCGCCGTTCGTTCGGCCCCGTTGCCCAGCGCTCCCGCCCCCGCAACGGATGGGCCGCCGAAGAGCAACGCCATTCGCGTTCTGCTGATCGTGGCCGGCGTGCTCGTCCTCATTCCCGTCGTCGGCTGTCTGTTCCTGTGGGCGATCTGCTCGCGCGGCCTGAGGTGACTCCATGCAGGTTCGGGACTACACGTACCTCGGCACGACGAAGAGCCTCTGCCCGCGATGCCGCCGGCTCGTCGAGGCGAAGATCGTCGTGCGGGGCGGCCGCGTCTACTTCCGCAAACGCTGCCCCGAACACGGCACGATCGAGGACTTCGTCTGCTCCGATGTCGCGTACTTCGACCGGCACGAGCACGCCCAGCCGGCCCGCACGCCGCGGAAGTACGGCGTGAACCCGGATCGTGGCTGCCCCTACGATTGCGGCCTCTGCACCGAGCATGAACAGCACACCTGCATCGCCCTCGTCGAGATCACGTCGTCCTGCAACTTGAAGTGCCCGATGTGCTTCGCGGAGTCGGGCCCCGGCGGCACGTTCGTGGACTTCACCACGTACACCCGCATGATCGATCGCCTCGTGGAGGTGGAAGGCGTCGCGGACATCGTGCAACTCTCCGGCGGCGAGCCGACCCTCCACCCGGACCTCGTTCGCATGGTGCGGTACGCGTACGAGCAGCCGATCCAGGCCGTGATGATCAACACGAACGGCCTCCGCCTCGGCCGCGATCCGAGGTTGGTCGAAGACCTCGCGGCGATGAAAGATCGCCTCGAAATCTATCTGCAGTTCGACGGCTTCGACTCGGACACCTCGCGAAAGCTGCGCGGCGAGGAATCCCTGCTCGACGCCAAACTCGCGACCATCGAATCGCTCGCGGCCCATGGCATTCGGGTCACGCTCGTCTGCACCGTGGATGGCCTCGTGAATCTGCACGAGGTCGGGGCGGTGCTGAAGTTCGGGCTCGAGCGCAAGGCGATCCGCGGCGTCAGCTATCAACTCGCGTCGTACTGCGGGCGGCATGTCGAACCGTCGGACCTGGAACGCCGCGCGACCATGCCCGATTTGGTGAAAGCCCTCGCGGCACAGGCCGGCGAATGCATCGGGGTCGAAGACTTCTATCCGCTTCCGTGTGCGCACCCCAACTGCCACATGGTGGCGTATCTGTTTCGCGGCGAGACGGTGACGCCCGTGAGCCGGCTGATCGACGTGCGGCCGCACATGAACCTGATCGCCAACAGCATCGTGTACACGCCGGAACGGGCGAAGCGGATCGTGGAGGCGGCGTGCGGTTGCGGCCCGGAGGGATGCGGCCCCGGCGGCGACGGCTTCTTCAGCAAGGCGCTCGCCGGCGCCCTCACCGGCGAAGACATGTTCCGCGTCACGCTCACCGGCTTCCTCGACGTGCACACCTTCGACACGCGGCGGGTGATGAAGTGCTGCCTGGCGCACGTGCTCCCGAGCGGCCACGTCGTGCCGTTCTGCGCGTACAACACGCTGTATCGGGACGGCTTCGTGCCGCTCCCGCCGCTTGCGGACGAGCCCGCCCGAGCCGCCCGATCGCTCCTCTGATCGCGAATTGGACGAATCGTGGACCGTTCCGATAATAGCCCGCGGTTCGGGTTCCCGGATCGTTCCCTTCACAACTCGGAGTCCTGTCATGAAGTCGCTGATCTGCGGTGCGGCGCTGTTCGCTGGAATGGTCGGCCTGATGTCCACGAGCGCGATCTCGACCGCGCCGGCTCAGGACAAGAAAGACACGAAGAAGGACGCGACCAAGGCCGCGGGCAAAACCGCCACCATCGAAATCAATCAGGGGAAGGACGAGAAGTACCGCTTCGTGATCCGCGACGCCGAGGGCAAACTGCTGGCGATGTCCGGCCCCACGGGCTTCGAGAAACGGGAAGAGGCGGTGAAGGCCCTCGAGACGCTGAAAGAAGCCCTGCCGAAGGCCGTGATTGCCGCACCGAAGACGAAGTGAGTTGGTCCGCGGCAGAGCAGTTCCGGAGTGTTGGTCTGCCGCGGCCGAATTTCACCTCTTGAAGATCACGTCGGGTAGCGAGCGACCCATGCTGAACTGGCCGATACGTAACCAATAATCGTGGCGGCTCGCTCTTCAGCAGCCATCCTGTTTTCGAGGCGACACTGCTTCGGCAGGGAATGCCGAGTCAGGAATTCTGAATCTTTCGCTTGACGCTCCGGCCGCCAGCCTTAAGCTAGTTCTTTCCCACTGAACGACAGTTGGGTGGGCCGAAGGAGAGACGCGTGGCGGCGAACACGAGCGAGCGCATTCGGATCCGGATGGAAGGTTACGACCACGAAGTCTTGGATCGGACTGCGTCCGAGATCGTGCAGACCGCGAAGGAAAGCAACGCGGTGGTGCATGGGCCGATCCCGCTTCCGACCCGCGTCGAGCGATACACGGTGCTGCGGTCCCCGCACATCGATCGCAAGAGCCGCGAGCAGTTCGAGATTCGGACCCACAAGCGGGTGATCGATATTCTTCGCCCCACGCAGAAGACCATCGAGGCGCTGAACAAAGGCTTGAACCTGCCCCCGGGCGTGGACATCAAGATCCGCGTGATCACGGGCGGTTGAACCCGACTGCGGGTTCGCGACACGAACATTCATAGAGACGACCTCGTCTCGCCGTGGTCGACGACAAGTCGGCCGATATTGCGGCGCCGCCGGGCAACCGGCCTCGGCGAGGTCAGGAGTGGTTCCCATGGCAGACACAGCGAGCGGCGCGCCCGCCCCCACCGGGGCCGGGTCGGGGGTTCCGTCTTCCCGCGTGATCGAATACGTCGACGCGATCAGCGTCAAGGTCGTGAATCGGTCCGGGGCAGAAGTCGGCAGCCTCAGCATCGACCCGAAAGACTTCGGCGGGAAGATCAGCCGCCAGTTGATGCACGAAGTGGTGCTCATGCACCGTGCCAATCAGCGGGCCGGCACTCACCACACGCTCCGCCGTGGCGAAGTGGCGGGCAGCACGAAGAAGCTCTTCCGCCAGAAGGGCACAGGCAACGCTCGTGCCGGCACCAAGCGGACGAACAAGCGGGTCGGCGGTGGCACCGCGAAGGGGCCGAAGCCCCGCGACTACTCCTACGCTCTGCCGAAGAAGGCCATCCGTGCGGCGACTCGGATGGCGATTCTCTCCAAGTTCATCGACAACGAAGCCATCGTCATCGACGACCTGACCTTGGCCGCGCCGAAGACGAAAGAAATCGTCGGCGTGCTCAAGGCGATCAAGGTCGGCGTCAAGGCCACCGAGGCTGGCGACAAAGACGTGACGCTGCTCGATGGATCGGTACTGATCGGCACCAACGGCATCGATCAGAACGTGTACAAGTCCGCCCGGAACGTCGACGGCGTGAAGGTGCTCCCCGCCGCGGAGTTCAACTGCTTCACCGTGCTGAAGCAGAAGCGGCTGCTGATCACCAAGGCGGCTCTGGAAGCGCTTCGCAACCCGGTGAAGCCCGAACTGGCCCCCAAGGTCGAGACGCCCGAAGTCAAGCGTCGCGGTCGTGCGGGTCGCATTCAGAAGCAAAAAGCGGCCGCGGCCGCGAAGTGAACGGACGAATAAACGCGGAGTGCGCTCCGCCTCGAACATTCCGGTGAGATCATGGCCACACCCCGACCTCGTCCGCGGAAGTACTTGAACAAGCTCGCCCTCCGCAAGCCGTGCGTGCATGGCGAGACGGGGCTGGAGCTTCGCCCGTACCAGGTGCTGCTCCGCCCGCTGGTGACCGAAAAGGGAACGCACCAGAGCACGCGATACAACGCGTATGCGTTTCAGGTGAACCCGATCGCGACCAAGACCCAGATCAAGGCCGCGGTGGAAGAGTTGTTCGGCGTGCGGGTGGAGGCGATCCGCACGATGAATCGCAAGGGGAAGCGTCGCCGCTTCCGCCAGGAGATGGGCAGCCTGCCCGCGTGGAAGAAGGCCATCGTGAGCCTCCACACGGACGACAAGATCGAGTTCTTTTGATCTGTTATTCGTTATCCGTTGTTCGTGCTCGATGATTCGCCCGGCGATCATCCGCTCTCGACGACCAGTAACCAATAACAAGGAACCGAAGATATGGGCGTCAAACAATACAAGCCGACATCGGCGGGCCGTCGCGGCGGGAGCGTCTCGGATTTCGCCGAGTGCACCACGCCGCGTGCGAACACCCCCGAGAAGTCGCTGCTCTCCCCGCTGCCCAAGAAGGGCGGCCGCAACCACCACGGGATCATCACCTCGCGGTTTCGCGGCGGCGGTCACAAGCGGATGTACCGCAAGATCGACTTCAAGCGGAAGCGGGACGGCGTCGAGGCCGTGGTCTTGTCGGTGGAATACGACCCGAACCGCAGCGCCCGCATCGCTCTCGTGGAGTACCCGCGGGACGAGAAGTTCGATCAGTCGAAGTATTACATCCTGGCCCCGAACGGTCTCAAGGCCGGGGACAAGGTGATCTCGGGCGAGACCGAAATCGTCGAGCCGAAGGTCGGCAACTGCATGCCGCTGTGGAAGGTGCCGTTGGGCATGGTCGTCCACAACGTGGAACTCACTCCGGGGCGTGGCGGCCAGATCTGCCGCAGCGCCGGTTGCTCGGCGACGCTCACGGCCCGTGAAAAGGACTGGGCGCAGCTGACGATGCCGAGCGGGGAAATCCGCCGCGTGTCGAACAAGTGCCGAGCCACGATCGGCAGCGTGAGCAACCCCGAGCACATGAACATCAGCATGGGCAAGGCCGGCCGCATGCGGTGGAAGGGTCGCAAGCCCCACAACCGCGGCACCAGCCAGAACCCGACGGATCACCCGATGGGTGGCGGCGAAGGCCGGACGGCCGGCGGGCGCAACCCGTGTTCGCCGACCGGCGTGCCCGCGAAGGGCGGCAAGACGCGGCATAAGCGGAAGCCTGGCGGCAAGTCGATCCTGCGGCGCCGCCCGAGCGGCCCGTTCCAGAAGTGATCGAGCGCGTGGCGACAGCTGTCGCCACGTTCGCGTTCGGGGCAAAAGTTGTCGAATTGACCGTTGCCGTGATTCGAGTGAAATCTTAAGTTATCCAGCCCGCGTCATGCGGGTGAAGATCGCGAGAACGACGCATGAGCCGCTCGATCAAGAAGGGTCCTTACGTGGATGAACGACTCCACGCGAAGGTCATGAAACAAGGCCCGAACAAAGAGCCGATCAAGACGTGGTCCCGCGACTGCACGATCATCCCGGACTTCATCGGGGCGACGTTCCTGGTGCACAACGGCCGAACGTTCCACAAGGTGTACTGCACCGAGGACATGATCGGCCACAAGCTCGGCGAGTTCTCCCCGACGCGGACGTTCAAAGGCCACAGTGGCGGCAAGGGTAAGGCGGCTCCCGCTCCCGGCAAGTAAACGGAAAGCCCTCGTGGCTTAGCGTGTGACGAACATGGACTACAAAGCGATTCACCGATTCGCCGACACCGGCCCCCGCAAGATCCGGCAGTTCGCCGATCTGATCCGCGGCCGCAACGTTGACGAGGCGCTGCAGCTGCTCCGCTTCCACCACAACAAGGGTGCGAAGCTGATTCAGGCGGTCGTGCAAAGTGCGCTTGGCAACGCCACGCACCTCGAATGCCCGGATGTCGACTCGCTGGTTGTGAGCGAGGCTCGCGTGGACGGCGCGCCGTTCTTCAAGCGGATGCAGCCGCGTGCTCGTGGAACGGCATTCATGTTGAAGTGCCGCTTCTCGCACATCCACGTGACGCTGAGCGACCCCGCGGAGCCCGAGCCGAAGGCAGCGCCTGCGATCACGACCACCGACGCGCCGACGCCGGACGCGAGCCTGCCGCCCGCGCCGCCGGTCGCGAACTGAGACACGGGCCTTCCGGCGCGGGGCCGGCATCGAGCCGGCCCTCATGTATTTGATGAACGGACGGGTAGGGAGCGATCATGGGTCAGAAAGTTCGACCGACCGGCTTCCGCACGGGTATCATGCGCCCCTGGCGCAGCACGTGGTACGCGAGCAAGGCGGACTTCTCCGAACTGCTCATCGAGGACGCGAAGATCCGCGCCTTCATCCAGAAGTACCTGACGAACAAGAAGGACCGCAAGGAGCAGCGGCCCGCCATCTCCGAGATTCGCATCGAGCGGACCCGCGAACGCGTGACGGTCGTCGTCGCGTCGAGCCGGGTTGGTGCGATCATCGGCAAGAAGGGCGAGAAGATCGACAAGCTGACGAAGGCGTTGGAGAAGTTGACCCGCCGCCACATCGAGGTTAAGACGATCGAGATCGCGCGTCCGGAGATCGACCCGCAGTTGATCGCCGAGGACATCGCGGAGCAACTCGAGCGTCGGGCGAGCTTCCGCCGCACGATGAAGCAGGCCATGCAGCGTGCGATGGAAGGCGGAGCCAAGGGCGTGAAGTTGCAGCTGTCCGGTCGCCTGGGCGGCTCGGAAATGGCCCGCTGCGAAAAGGGTATGGAAGGGAGCATCCCGCTCTCGACCCTCCGCTGCAAAGTCGAGTACGGCTTCAGCGAAGCGAGCACCCCGCAGGGCAACATCGGAATCAAGTGCTGGGTGAACCAGGGCGACTACCTCACCGGCGACATCGCCGACGCCACGGATGCCAGCGGAGCCCCGACCCAGCGTCGCCGCGGCCCGCGTCGCGGGCCCGGCGGTGGCGGACCTCGCCAAGGCTGATCGTGTCGGCTGGCCCGAGGTGTGCGAGCCACACGAGGCCCATCATATGCGACTGGTAGGTCCCGCGTGCTTCGCACGCTTCTACCGGCCTGACGCAAGAACAGCGGAGTTGGAGACGGCCGATGCCACAAATGCCAAAGCGGGTGAAGTTCCGGAAGGCCCAGCGCGGGGTTGCGCGGGGTCGCACCACCCGCAAGAAGTTCCTCGGGCCGATTCGTGGCTTCTCGCACCGCGGGAACTACGTTTCGTACGGCGACTACGGCCTGATGGCCCTCGAGAGCGGCTGGCTCTCCGCCGAGTGCATCGAGTCCGGCCGTATCACGATGACGCGATCGGTGTCCGGCGAAGGGCGCTACTACATCCGCGTGTTCCCTCACAAGCCCGTCACCTCGATCCCCGCGGAAACGCGAATGGGCAAAGGCAAGGGCGAGCCGGAATACTGGGCGGCGGTCGTGCGGGCGGGTCAGATCCTGTTCGAGATCGGCGGCCTCCCCGAGGCCCAGGCCAAGGACTGCTTGGCCCGTGTGGCCTACAAGATGCCGTTCAAGTGCCGTTTCGTGACGCGGCGCCCGAACGTTTGATTTGAGCGAGGGTGCGAACGAGAGCGTGTGGACGATTCACGCTCCCGCTCGCATGGCCGCTCGTTACTGCAGGTGATGTGATGCCGAGCAAGCTGAAAGATTACCGGGGGATGAGCGACGAGCAATTGTCGCTGACCCTCAAGGACACCGAGAAACACCTGTTCCAGTTGCGGTTCCAGTCCGCGACGGACCGGCTCGAGACGCCCTCCGAGATTCGGAAGGCGCGTAAGGAGATCGCGCGGATCAAGACGATCCAGCGGGGCCGCGAACTTGAGAAGTTGAAGGGGCTCGCGCCGGAACAACTGGCGACGCGCATCACGAACCTCAAGGCCAAGGACGATGCGGCTGGTCCCGGCAAGCGAACGGTGCGCCGGCAGTTGAAGCGGCTTCAGGGGTTCCACGCGGTGAAGACGGCCACGAAGGGGGCGAAGTAACATGGCGGACGCGACGACCACTCCCGAGAAGACCACAGGTCCCCGCCATCTGCAGGGCATCGTGACCCGGGACAAGAACGCCAAGACGCGCCGCGTCGAAGTCGAACGCCTCGTTCGCCACCCGAAGTACGGAAAGTACGTGAAGCAGCGGACGATCTGCTACGCCCACGACGAGAACAACGATTCGCACCTGGGCGACACGGTCGAGATCGTGGAATCGCGGCCGCTCTCGCGAACCAAGCGGTGGAATCTCGTTCGCGTGGTGACGCGGGCTCCGAGCCGCACGCTGTCCAACTTGGAAGGCGCGGTCGCCGGCAGCGATGCCGCGGCTCCCGTCGCGAAATAACTGGCGAGCCGGACGTCTTGGCGTCCGAAGCCTTGAGGCACAGTCATGATTCAGATGTACACGTTCATGGACGTCGCCGACAACACCGGCGCGAAGGAAGTGATGTGCATCCAGGTGCTGGGCGGCTCGAAGCGCCGCGTGGCACACCTGGGCGACATCATCCGCGCCAGCGTGAAGAAGGCGATCCCGGGTGGCGACGTGAAGCCCGGCGACGTGGTGAAGGGCGTAGTCGTCCGCACCAAGGTCGCGACCCGTCGCGAAGACGGCAGCTACGTCCGCTTCGATTCGAACGCGTTGATCCTGCTGGACAACGACAACAATCCGCGTGGCACCCGCGTTTTCGGCGCCGTGCCCCGCGAACTTCGCGTGAAGTTCAACAAGATTCTCAGTCTCGCCGCCGAGGTGGTGTGAGCGCCATGTACATTCGCAAAGACGATACCGTGGAAGTGATCGCGGGCGACGACAAGGGCACGCGCGGGAAGGTTCTGCGCGTGCTCCGCGAGAAGAATCAGGTCGTGGTCACGGGCGTCAACCGCGTGTACCGCCACCTGAAGCCTTCTCGCCGCAACCCGCAGGGCGGCCGCCTCTCGAAGGAGATGCCGGTCAACGCGTCGAACGTCATGCTGATCGACCCGAGCACGAACAAGCCGACCCGCGTCGGCGTTCGCTATCTCGCGGACGGCAGCAAAGAGCTGTTCGCCAAGAAGAGCAACACCCGCATTCGCCTTCTCTCGAAGCCGGACGCGAAGTACGCCAAGAAATAATTCGATTCACCGGCCCGTACCGATCCCGTCGGAATGGGATCGCCAGTAGGTCGCACGAGGTTCATCGATCATGGCCGACGCGAAGAAGTCCGCAGGTCCCGTCCCGCGGCTGCTCGAGAAATATCAGAAGGAAATCCTGCCCGGGCTCGGCACGAAGCTCGGTCGTGAGAACACGCTCAGCCTGCCGAAGCTTTCCAAGATCGTCCTGAACATGGGCGTTGGCAAAGCGTTGCAGGACAAGGAGCGGATGAAGCAGGCCGCCGAGCATCTCGGCATGATTGCGGGCCAACGTCCGCAGATCATGAAGGCCAAGGCCGCCGTCTCCGCGTTCCGCCTTCGCGAGAACAACGAGATCGGCTGCCGCGTCACCCTCCGCGGAAAGCGGATGTACGAGTTCCTCGATCGCCTGATCAACGTGGCCCTCTCCCGCATCCGCGACTTCCGCGGCGTGAATCCGAAGAGCTTCGACGGCAACGGCAACTACAGCATGGGGCTCACCGAACAACTGGTGTTTCCCGAAATCGATCCGGACAAGGTGACGTTCACGCAGGGAATGGATATCACATTCGTGACGTCCACCCGCAACGACGACGAAGCCCGCGATCTGCTTCGCGCCTTCGGCATGCCGTTCCGGGACGACAGCAAGTAAGTTGAAGCGAAATGCGGAACGGTCGGCTCCTCCGGGCGTGTCCCGGTTCCGAGTCGAAACGCCGCCGTAACGATACGACCCGATCACCGAGAACCTCGATGTCAACGAACGCGAAAGAAGCGAAGTACCGTCTTCAATTGGACGCGCTCGAAGCGGATCGCGCGGAGAAGAAGAAACCCGCGGATCAGCAGGACAAGTCCAAGCTGATGCCGGGGCGCGACCGGATTCGCGTCCGCAATCGGTGCAAGCTGTGCGGGCGCGGCCGTGCCGTCTATCGCAAGTTCGGCGTTTGCCGCATCTGCTTCCGGAAGATGGCGTCCGACGGCCTGATTCCGGGCGTTCGCAAAGCGTCGTGGTGAGTTCGAGCGTTCCAAGATCCAGGTTCCAAGAGTTGGAACCCGTCGAGCTTGGGGCGGGACACTGAATACGGACGGGACCCCTGCCATGATGACCGACCCGATCGCGGACATGCTCACTCGGATTCGCAACGCGAACGAGATCGAGCGTCCGTTCGTCGAGATGGCCGCCACGCATCTGAAGGTGAACCTCGCCAAGGTTTTGCTCGAGGAGGGCTTCATCCTCGGCTACCGCACGGGCAAGTACACCGAAGCGGCCGCCGATGGCAGCAAGCCGAAGGAATTCGTCGAGGTGCAGTCGCTCGGCGACGCGCATGTCGTGCTGCAGGTGTTCCTAAAGTATGGCCCGGACGGCGAGAAAGTCATTCGCCACATCGAGCGGTACTCGAAGCCCGGTCGCCGCGTGTACCAGGGCTACAAGGACGTGAAGCGCGTGCTGGATGGTCTTGGCATCGCGATCCTGAGCACCAGCAAAGGCGTGATGTCCGACCGGGCCGCGAAGCGAGCCAAGGTCGGCGGCGAAGTGCTGTGCACCGTGTGGTGATCGTGGGTTACAAGGTTTTCGAGTTTCATGTTCCAAGTTGACCTCAGGCAAGCTCCTCGCGGAACTTGGAACCTGGAACTTGGAGCCGAGGTGGATCATGAGCCGTATCGGACGACAACCGATTTCCGTGCCCGCCGGCGTGACCGTCACCATCAAGGATGGTGTGGTCACGGTGAAGGGCAAGAGCGCGACGCTGAGCCAGGCCATCCACCCGAACATGAAGGTGGAATCGGACGGCAAGCAGATCACTGTGACGCGGCCGGACAACGAACGCCAAAACCGGGCGCTCCACGGCCTCACCCGCGCGTTGATCAACAACCTCGTCGTCGGCGTGACGACGGGCTACACGAAGAAGTTGAAGGTCGAAGGTGTCGGCTTCCAGGCCGCGATGGACGGCAAGACCGTCGTTCTGACCGTGGGATTCGCCAACCGCCTTCGCCACACTCCGCCGGACGGCGTGACCGTGGCCGTGCCCGATCCCACGACGATCGTGGTGACCGGGGCGGACAAGCAGAAGGTGGGCCAGTTCGCCGCGGACGTGCGGGCGAGCCGCAAGCCGGAACCGTACAAGGGCAAGGGCGTTCGGTACGAGAACGAGACCGTCCGCCGCAAGGAAGGGAAGTCGTTCGCTGCAGGCAAGTAGTGTGAGTGTGGAGTGTGGGTGTGAGGGGAAACCCCGCCCAAGCTCCGATACTCACACCCGACACTCACACTCACACTGGTTCCCATGGACGCACAGAAACTCAAGGCGAAGCGGTCCGAGCGGCGGCGACATCGCGTGCGGAAGGCCCTGTACGGCACTCCCGCGATGCCTCGGCTCAGCGTGTTCCGCAGCAGCCTGCACATCTACGCCCAGCTTGTTGACGACCTCAACGGCGTCACGCTGGCGGCGGCGACGAGCGCGGGGAAGGCCAGCGGCCTGAAGCACGGCGGGAACAAGGCCGCGGCGACGGTCGTCGGCAAGAAGCTCGCCGAGGCCGCCAAGGCCAAGGGGATCACGAAGGCCGCTTTCGACCGCGGGCAGTACCGCTTTCACGGTCGGGTCGAGGCCTTGGCGGTCGCCGCGACCGAAGCGGGGCTGGTCTGCACGAACTTGGAATCGCTGAAGGCCAAACACGCGGCGAAGCCCGCCGAAGAGGCCAAGCCCGCCAAGGCCGAGAAGCCGAAGGGCGAGTCGAAGAAGAAGCCCGAGGCCGACAAGAAATAACGCGTGGGGCCGTTCGCGGCTCCGCGACACGAGAGGTTCAATATGGCACGTGAGCGACGGGAGAAGGGCGACACCGATTCGCGCGACAACGCGCTCGTCGATTTCGTGGTGAAGATTCGTCGGTCGGCCTGCGTGGTCAAGGGCGGCCGTCGATTCAGCTTCAACGCGTTGGTCGTCGTGGGCGACAAGCGCGGCCGCGTGAGCTACGGCTACGGCAAGGCCAATGAAGTGCCGCCCGCCGTGGAGAAGGCCATCAAAGAAGGCGAAGGCAACGTCAATCGCCAGAAGAAGATCTCGCTCCGAGGCGACACGATCCCGCACCGCGTGATCGGCAAGTACGGCGCGAGCAAGGTGATCATGGTGCCCGCGGGCCCCGGCACCGGCGTGAAGGCCGGCCCCGGCGTTCGCGAAGTGCTCCAGGCCTGCGGCGTCACCAACATTCTCACCAAGGTGCATGGCAGCACCAACCCGCTCAACCTCGTGAAGGCCACCATCGACGGCCTGCTCCAACTGCGGACGCGGGACGAAGTCGCCCGGCTTCGCGGCGTGGCCCTCTGAGAACCCGCTTGCGGGTTCGCGATCAAGGAACAGTCAAATGGATCTCAACGGCGTTTCTCAGGGTGTCGCGAAGCGAAAGCTGAAGCGTCGCGTCGGCCGTGGCGTGGGCTCCGGCCAGGGCAAGACCGCCGGCTTGGGCCACAAGGGCCAGTACGCCAGCGCCGGCGCCCGGCTCCCCAGCGGCCTGTTCGAAGGCGGCCAGATGCCGCTCTATCGCCGCTTTCCGAAGCGCGGGTTCACCAACGCTCGCTTTCAGAAGGACTGGGCGATCGTGAACGTCGGCGACCTCGTCGGCTTCGCCGCGGGCGAGACGGTCGATCTCGCCGCCCTCAAGGCCAAGCGGATTATTGTCGGTACCTACGACGGCCTCCGCGTGCTCGGTACCGGCGATCTCGCCGTGAAATTGACCCTGAAGGCCGACCACTTCTCGAAATCCGCCAAGGAGAAGATCGAGAAGGCCGGAGGCGTCTGCGAACTGATCCCGCCGCCGAAGAAGCCGGTTCGCAACAAGATGAAGCCGCGGCCGCCGAAGGTCGCGAAGTGACGCCGAACGCGAGATTGGCGTTGCTCGGCGTCCCGTTTCTGGGTCCCATAGGACCTCTGGGTCCCACACTGATGCAGCGAGTCCCCCGGAGGGGGTTATGAATCAGCTCCTCACGATCTTCAAGATCCCCGAGCTGCGCAAGAAGATCATCATCACCCTGATTTTCCTCGCGGTCTACCGCATCGGGTATTACATCCCGCTGCCGATGGTGGACCAGGTGAAACTCGGTGAGAAACTCGCGAACGCCCAGAGCGGCGCGCTCGGCCAGGTTCTCGGCTTCGTGTCGATGTTCTCCGGCGGCAACCTGAGCCAGGCGTGCATCTTCTCGATGGGCATCATGCCCTACATTTCCGCCTCGATCATCATCCAGCTTCTCGCCAGCGGCGTGCTGCCGTCCCTCGAACGACTGCGCAAGGAAGGCGAGAGCGGCCGCAAGAAGCTGAACGAAATCACGCGGTACATCACGGTGCCGATCTGCATCGTGCAGGCGATCATCGTCGTGAATCCGATCATGCGCCCGGACGATGGATCGGGGGGCGGGTTCGGCACGGCCGCGATGGGCTACGCCGAAGGTTTCAACTTCTACTGGTTCGGGTTCGCCGCCGTCCTCACCATCACGTGCGGAACGGTCTTCCTGATGTGGCTCGGCGAGCAGATCGACGAGTACGGCATCGGCAACGGTATCAGCCTCATCATCATGGCCGGCATCGTCGCACGCCTCCCGGACGCGACCCAAACGTTGCTGTTCGACAGCACTAGCGGCAAACTGAAAGAGTCGCTCTTCACGCTTGGAGCCGCCTCCGGCGACGTGAGCTTCGAGAAGTTACTCGTTCTGCTTTGCCTCTTCGTGGCCGTGGTCGTGGGCGTCATCGCGATGACGAAGGCCCAGCGACGGATCCCGACCCAGAGCGCCAAGCACGTTCGCGGCCGCCGCGTTTACGGCGGCACCCGGCAGTTCCTCCCGATGAAGGTGAACGCGGCCGGTGTCATGCCCGTGATCTTCGCCAGCACCCTGCTGCTGCTTCCCGGCTTCCTGTTCAACATGATCGCCAGCATTACCGATTCCACTACGGCGGCGAGCATCTCGAACCTGTTCCAGAATCCGCGTTCATGGTTGTACAACATCATGAACATCGCGATGATCTACATCTTCTGTTACTTCTGGGTCGCGATTCAGTTCAACCCGAAGGAAATCGCGGACAACCTAAAAGACCACGGCAGCTTCATCCCCGGTTACCGCCCCGGCAAGCGGACCGCGGACTATCTCGAGCGTGTGCTGATGCGGATCACGTATGTCGGTGCCGCGTTCCTCGCGTTGATCGCGATCATTCCGAACGTGATCTCCGCCGAGATGGAAATCGACTACCGAGTGGCGAGCTTCTACGGCGGGACCGGCCTGCTCATCATGATCAGTGTGGCCCTGGACCTCGTGCAGAAGATCAACAGCCACCTCGTGATGCGGAACTATCCCGGCCTCACGGACGACTGATCTCACGTTCGATTTCGGATTTTCGATTTCGGATTGCGGCCGCGGACCAACCCGACTCCGCGGCCGGGTTCGCCGTCGAGGCCAATCGAAAATCCCCAATCCAAGATCGAAATCCGAAGATGTTTCGTCGCCAGATCGCCAAACCCCCGGAATTGAAGACGGCCCGCGAGATCGCGTTGATGCGCGAGGCGGGCAAGCTCGTGGCCCATGCCCACCGCATTTGTCGGGAGATGGCGGTTCCCGGCGTCCGCACTCGCGACATCGATCAGGCCGTCGAAGCCTTCTACACCTCGCACAACGCCGCGCCGCTCTTCAAGGGCTACCCCGGCCGCGTCCCGTTTCCCGCCGTCACGTGCTTGAGCGTGAACGAGCAGGTCGTGCACGGCATCCCGAGTTCACGAGCGCTCAAAGAGGGCGACCTGCTCAAGGTGGACACCGCCTGCCGGCTCAACGGCTGGTGCGCGGACCGTGCCGCCTCGATCCCCGTGGGCGCAGTCGTGGGCGAGAAGGCCCGACTGCTGAAGGTCGCGGAGCAGACTCTGCAGATCGCCATCGAGTTGCTCGCCAAGCGAACCTGGTGGAGCCAGATCGCCAGCGAGATGCAGAAGTACGTGGAAACGAGCGGCTTCCGCGTGGTGACCGACTACGTGGGGCACGGCATCGGCCGCACCATGCACGAGAACCCGCAGGTGCCGAACTACGTGGACAAGGACAGCCGCAAGGTGGACTTTCGCATCGAGCCGGGCCTCACGCTGGCCATCGAGCCGATGGTGAACATGGGCCGAGCCGAGGTCGACACCCTCGGCGATCACTGGACCGTGGTCACGCGGGATCGCATGCCGAGTTGCCATGTCGAACACACCGTCGCCGTCACGGCGAGCGGCATCGAGATTCTCACCGCGGACGAATGACTCTCGAGGGGGGACTGGCGTCCCCCCGCTTGGTGTGGATTCACTTCGCGAAGACGAACTTGTCCGGATGACCGGTTCCGAGGGCGCCGCCGTTCGGCCGCCAGAGCACCGTCTCCTCGATTTTGCGGGCCAGTTCGAAGTCCTTGTCCGTGATGCCGCCCGCGGAATGGGTTCGGAGCTTCACCCAGATCTTGGCGTACGTGACGGCGAGATCCGCGTGGTGATACGCGGCCTCGCACAGGTAGCCGATGGCGTTCACGGCCATGAGCGTCTGGGGCCAGCCGTCCGTGTTGTACTTTCGGCGCAGCCACCCCTCTTCGAGGTACCATCCCGCAAGGCCGTGCTCGACGATCCTGGTGGCGATCTCGTCCTCGGAGTAGGTTCGTTCGGCGGTCATGGCGTCCTCCCGGTTCGAGTCATGCTCCGTACTTGCCGAGGCGGCCTGCGTGCGCCATTGCGAGCAGCATCAGGTGTTGCGCCTGGAAGTGGCCCAGCCCGCCGCGGAGGCATGCCGACTCGTTGAAGTGCGACACGTCGTCCGGGCGGCACGTGTCCGCGGCGATGAGCGTGGGCACCGGGTGCCACGAGTGGCTCTTCATTTTGCTCGGCGTGCTGTGATCGCCCGTGACGATGAAGACGTCCGGCTTCAGCCTCTGGATCTCGGGGATCACCGCGTCCAGCTTCTCGATCATCTGCACCTTCGCGGGGAAGTTGCCGTCTTCGCCCGTGCTGTCCGTGTACTTGTAGTGCAGGAAGAAGAAGTCGTAATCGTTCCACACCTTCGCCAGCGTCTCGACTTGCCCGGCGAGCGTCTGCCCCGGATCGAGAATGTCCATGCCGACGAGCCGCGCGAGCCCCTTGTACATGGGGTATACCGCGATCGCGGCCGCCTTGAGGCCGTAGACGTCCTCGAAGGTCGCGATCTTGGGGAAGGTCGCGAACCCGCGGAGGGTCACGCCGTTCACCGTGCCCTGATCCTTGAGAACCTCCACGGCCTTCGCCACGAACTGGTTCACGATCTCGGCGGTCGTCTTCGAGGCGGCATCCGCGCCTTCGGCCTTCAGGGGCGGCACGCCGACGGCTTGCGGGTCGGTGTCGTTCACGCGGTCGCCGAGCCCCTCTCCGCGGAAGACGACGACAAAGCGGTGTTCGCGAACCGGCTCCACGAACACCTCGACGCCGGGAATCGAGATCGTTCGCAGTTTCGCGACGGCGGCGGCGTTCTTCTCCTGGCTGGGCCGCCCGGCCCGGCGATCGACGATCTTGCCGCTCGCGTCCAGCGTGCAGAAGTTCCCGCGGATGGCCACGTCCTTCGCCCCGACCTCGAAGTTGATGCCAAGAGCTTCGAGGATGCCGCGGCCGATGCGGTATTCGAGCGGATCGTAACCGAAGAGCCCGAGGTGGCCGGGGCCGCTGCCGGGAGTGATGCCCGGCAGCACGGGCGTGCTCAATCCGCAGACGCCGCCGCGGACGAGAGCGTCCAGATGCGGGGTGGACGCGGTCTCGAGTTCGGTGCGGCCGCCCGGTTCGATCGGCAGCCCGCCGACTCCGTCCGCCACGAGGAGCACGATTTTCGTTTTCGCCGGTTCGCGCAGTTCCCGGATCAGGTCGTGAATGTTCATGCGGCATATGTTACGGGTTCGACTTCGCGGTAGAATGGCGTGACCCACCTGCGACGAGCCAAGTCATGATTTCCCGCCGGGACCTCCTCCATCGCTCGACCTACGGCATCGGCAGCCTCGCCCTCGCTCTCCTGGAACAGCAGCGGCTCGGGGCCGAACCCGCGAAGCCGGACCTCGAACGCAAGCGTTTCGATCTGAAGCCGAAGCCGCCGCACTTCGCGCCCAAGGCGAAGGCCATGATCTCGCTCTTCATGCAGGGCGGGCCGAGCCACATGGACCTGCTCGACCCGAAGCCCAAGCTCAATGAACTGGACGGCAAGCCGTTTCCCGGCACGATCAAGTACGACAACGCGGCGCAGGCCAGTTCCAAGGTGCTTGGCAGCCCGTTCAAATTCCGGAAGCACGGGCAGTGCGGGCACGACGTGTCCGAGTTGCTGCCGTACACCGCCCGCATCGCGGACGAACTCTGCGTCGTGCGGTCCATGACGAACGCGGTGAACAACCACGTGCAGGCGATCCACGCGATGAACACCGGCCGCATCCAGAGCGGCCACCCGGTGCTCGGAAGCTGGCTCTGCTACGGCCTCGGCAGCGAGACGCAGGACCTCCCCGCGTTCGTCGCTCTTCCCGACCCGATCAGCCCGCCCGTGAGCAACGTCGAGCACTGGTCGAACGGCTGGCTGCCGTCCATCTATCAGGGCACGGTGGTGCGGTCGAAGGAGCCGCGGATCGCGAATCTGGACGCTCCCGCCGCGATGAAGGGCGAGCCGCAGGAACGGATGTTGAAGTACCTCGCCGAGTTGAACCGCACCCACCTCGCGTCTCACCCCGGTGAGAACGACCTGGAAGCCCGCATCGCCAGCTACGAACTCGCGGCCCGGATGCAGACCGCGGCGAAGGAGGCGATCGACCTTTCCCGCGAGTCCGTGAAGACGAAGGCGATGTACGGCATGGACAACCCCGCGAGCGCGGAATACGGCTCGCGGTGCCTCATCGCCCGACGGCTGATCGAACGGGGCGTCCGCTTCGTGCAGGTGTTCACGAGCGATCAGGCGTGGGACACGCACGGCGCGCTCCGCACCGCATTGCCGAACGTGTGCCGCAAGACGGACCAACCCGCGGCCGCGCTCGTCTCGGATCTCAAGGCGCGTGGCCTGCTCGATTCCACGGTCGTGGCGTGGGGCGGCGAGATGGGCCGCCTGCCCGTGATTCAGAACGACACCGGAAACGCGAATGTCGGCCGCGATCACAACACTTATGGCTTCACGTGGTGGTTCGCCGGCGGCGGCTTCAAAGGCGGAACGCAGTACGGAGCCACCGACGAATTCGGCCACCACGCCGTGACCGACCTCGTGTCGCATCACGACTTCCACACCACCCTGATGCACCTCTTCGGCCTCGACGCGAAGAAACTCACGTACTCTCGCACGGGCCCGGAACTGACGATCCTCGACGGCCAAACCGGCCGCATCGTGAAGGAATTGCTGCGATGAACGTGTCTCTCATTCCAACTCGGCCCGCTCCCAGGGAACCGACTCGGGCTCGGATTCTTCCCGAAGCACGCGACCGAATCGATTGATCGCTTTGATCGAATTGCCGTCGAAATCGTGTTGCTCGCCGGACTTCAAGAACACGATGTACCGCTTGCTCGCAAGCTTGGGCATCGCGTGTTTCGCTGGGCCCGTGAGAATCGGCAAACGCTCCTAGATCGTGACTTCCTGAATCTTCGCCACCTCGGACCATTTCACGTCCACGAGCGATCGACGCCCTCGTATGCGGAGCCCATTCTCGTGAAGGTCGACTTTCACGCTAATGAGGCCGCGAGAGTATAGCGTGAATCCGATCCCCACTCCGAGGAATATGACCCCGATGAAAGCGAAGAGGATGAATCCGAGCCAGTTCGGTCCATTGTCGTCTTGGAAGGGCATGTCGAAATCGTGCTTCACGCCAGTCGAGACGGCGAAGGCCAATGCCGCAATGCCGGCGCCCCCAGCGAGCAGTCCGAGGATAAAGCCGGCAATCACGTTGCCGAGCATCGGGCGAAACGATTCGACCTTTTCACCGAGAGGGTTCATCGCCGCATCTTCCGTCACGGCTCGTTCGTTGTCAACAAGCGGCATTCGCTTCAGGCCGCGGTGCGGAGAAGTGAATCGGCGGCGAGACCCAGCACGCGGCGATACACGGCCAGGGTGTCCGTCGCGGCTTGCGACCAGGTGAAGCGACGGGCATGGGCCACGCCGCCGCGGCGGAAGTCGCTCAGCCAATCCGGCTCGCGCACGGTGCGGAGCATGGCGGTGCGCCAGGCATCCGAATCGTGCGGGTCGAGAATCGGGGCGTGCCGGCCAGCCACTTCACGAACCGCGGCCGCGTTCGAAGCGATCACCGCGCCGCCGCACGCGAGCATCTCCGCGACCGGCAAACCGAACCCCTCGTAGAAGGACGGATACAGCAGGGCCGTGGCCCCGGAGTAGAGGGCGGGCAGGTCCGCATCCGCCACGTACCCGAGGTGGATGGCGCCGCGCGGCCACGCCTCGCGTTCGAACAGGTCGCGTTCCGGGCCGGACTTCCAACCCCAGCCGCCCGCGAGAACGAGCGGGCAGGCCGCCCGCACGTCGCTGGGCAACTCGCAGAACGCCTTCATGACCGCGAGCAGGTTCTTTCGAGGCTCGATGGTGCCGACCGTGAGGAAGTAGCGTGGCGGGAGGCCGAGACGGCTCCGCATCGCGTCCACTTCGGCCGCGGGTTGTGGGACGTAATGCTCCCCGATGCCGTTGAGAATGGCCGTGACGCGGCGCGGGTCGAAGTTCAGCCGCTCGATCATCTCTCGACGCACCGCTTCGGACACGACGATCACATGGTCCGCCGCCGCGATCCCGGCATGGAATCGCTTCTCGTGGAACGCGACACGATCCGCCGGGTGCCACTCGGGGTGCAGGATCACCGAGAGATCGTGAACGGTGGCGACCGTGGGGAGATTGGTGTGGATCGGAATGAAGTTCGGCTCGTGGTAGAGGTCGAACCGCCCCCAGCGCGCGGCGACGCGGAACGACTCGCGGTAGGCGGCCTTCGCCGCTCCGAGAACGGCGCCCCTCACGCGGGACGAGCCAGGCGACCCGCCGCGGCTCGGCGTCTTCGGCTTCTTCAGCGCCCGCCGAGCGAGAGAACTCACGAGCGAGCCGGGGTACAGCCAGAAGTCGTCGCGGGGGCTCGCCCCGATCAGGGCGCGGTGGAGGTTCACCGTGGTGTGGCCCACGCCGGTCTTGGGCTTGATCGCCGAGACGCCGTTCAGGATCACCCGCATGTCGCGGCCCTCCGGGCGATACGAATGTCGTGTCGTTCCGCGAGGACCCACGGAGCGAGCGCGAGGAACGAGACGAAGGCGCGGGCCGTGGCGCGGGCCAACTCGCCGCGCTCGCGGCCGACCAGCCACTTCAGGAGCGAGCGACCCACGCGCGCGGCCAAGCCCATCGCGTTCCACAACGCGAGGAACGGATCCGCGTTCCGGAGGCACGTGAGGGCGCGGTTGCGCTCCACGTGGAATCGGAAGAGCGGGGACTGATCGCCGGCCGAGCCGCCGTGGACATGGAGGACGAGCGACCGCGGGGCATAGATCGTGCCGCGGCCCGCGAGTTGCGCACGCCAGAAGGCGTCGAGGTCCTCGTAGTACATGAAGTAACGCGGATCGAAGAGCGGCCCGTGGATCGAGTCGCGTTCGATGGCGACGGCGGCCCCGCACCCGGCGAAGACGGGCTCCGTCGATTCGAACTGCCCGCGGTCGGCGTGCTTGAAGCCGCGGTCGGCCCCGCGACCGTCCCGAAGCAGTTGAAGTCCCGCGCCGTTGATCAGCGTCGGGTCGTGAGCGAACACGAGTTTGGAGGCGACGGCGAAGCCCGGCTTGGCGGCCGCGGCCAGTTCCTCAAGCCAAAACGGGTCGGCGATCGTGTCGTTGTTCAGCAGCACGACGCGGCGGCCGCGGGCGAACGGGAGCCCGGCGTTGTTCCCGCCCGCGAACCCCGCGTTCACGCGTTCCTCGATCAACCGCACCGAGGGGAATTCGCGTCGAACGAAGTCGCACGAACCGTCGCGGCTCGCGTTGTCCACGAGAATCGTCTCGAATCGATCGCTCGGGTAGGTCTGCTTCGCGAGCGCGGCGAGGCATGGGCCGAGATGCCGCGACCCGTTGTAGTTGACGATCAGCACGGTGAAATCGAGTTCGTCCATGGCGTCACGCCGCCTTGGCTCCGACGTGCGGCATCGTTTGCCCCGTGACGCTGGCGATGTAGGTGTCCACGACTTGATCCGGCGGGCCGTCCATCTTCGCCACGCCATGTTCCATCCAGATCACGCGATTGCACATGGCGCGGATCGTGGCGAGGTCGTGGGCCACGAGCACCATGATGCGGGCGGTGGACATCAGTTCCTTCATCCGAACCTGGGCCTTCTGCTGGAACGCGAGGTCGCCCACGGCGAGCACCTCGTCCACGAGCAGAATCTCGGGTTCGATCGCGGTGGCGATGGCGAACGCGAGTCGCATCATCATGCCGGCCGAGTAGTGCCGCACGGGCAGGTTCAGGAAATCCCCGAGTTCGGTGAAGTCCGCGATGGATTGAATCTTGCCGCGGAGCGACGCCGGGCTCTCGCCCTGGAGATAGGCGCGGAAGCGGATGTTGTCCCACCCGCTGGCCTCGGGTTCGAACCCAAGCGAGATGTCGAAGAGCGAACAGATCGAACCTTCGACGACGCGTTCGCCCTGCGTGGGCGGATAGATGCCGGCCATGAGCTTGAGCAGGGTGCTCTTGCCGGCGCCGTTGTGCCCGATGATGCCGAGGCGGTCCCCGTCGCGAACTTGAAGGTTCAGCCCGGCGAGGGCGTGTACCGCCATCGCGTTGCTCTTCCGGAAGAGCCCGCGCACGATGTACTCCTTCAGGCTCACCCGCTTCTGCTGGTGAACGGTGAAGGTGAGATGCAGGTCGTTCAGGTCGATCTTGGCCATCGGATACCCAAGTGCGGAGTGAGAGTTCGAGTGCGAGATGAACGATCGTCTCTCGCGCTCGCGCTCCCGCTCGCGCTGTCACAGATGGAAAATGACGCGTTTCTGGAGCCAGGCGGTGGTGCCGGCGGCGAGGCCCATCATCACGGCGGCGAAGCTCGTGCCGGCGACCAGCATCGCGACGGAGGGCGGGGCGCCGTCCATGATCGGCGTGCGGATCAGTTCCATGAACAAGGCCACCGGATTGATGTCCATCAGCCATTGCATGCCCTTCGCCGCGAGAATCTCGGGCAGGTACATGATGGGGCTGAGGAAGAACACGATTTGTGCCCCGACTTCAAGCAGGTGCGACGTGTCCTGGAAGTAGACGTTGAGGAACGAGAAGATGGTGGCGGCGGCCCACGACGCGAGGAACATCAGCGCGAGGCCGGGCACCGCGTAAAGGAAGCCGAGCGGGTTCGTGTCCGGCCGATAGTAAAAGGTGGCGACGACGGCGACGCCGAGCGCGATCAGCGAGTGGATCGCCTGGCCGAGCACCGTTCGCAACGGGTAGATGCCGTACGGCAACGGGCTTTGTCGGATGTACGATTCGCCTTGGATCAGCGACTTGCAGCCGGTGACGACGCACTCGCGGAGAAACTCCCAGATCGCCATTCCGATCAGGAGGTGCGGCACGTACCGGGCGATGTCTCCGCCGCCGAGCATGCCGCTGAAGACGGTGGCGAACACGGCCGTCATGGCCAGCGGCTTCAGGAGCGACCAGCCGACGCCGAGCACGGACCGCCGGTACCGCAGCCGAAGGTCCAGCCGCACCAACGCCATCAGAAAATGGCGGAACTTCCAAATCGCCGACAAATGATGGATCATCCGTGACCCCGAACGCGGGACGAACTCGCGCGAGGGACACTACCCGAGCTGCCCGGTTCCTTCCACCCCAATTTCCCGATCCTGCCGGATCGGATACACTGGTTCCATTCACCTCCGTTCGCGGGAGCTTGCCGTGGCCATCAACCGAATCGAATGCCCCGAGTGCGGGGCGGGACTGAAGTCGGCCTCGGGATTCGAGGAGGGACAATCGGTCGATTGCCCCAAGTGCGAATCCTCGTTCACGGTGGAAGTTCCGGAGGAGGACGAGACGCCGACGAAGAAGCCGGTGAAGGCCGTCTCCAGCCGGACGGACGACGACGACGACGCGCCGACGAAGAAGAAAAAGAAGCGCCGCCGCGACGACGACGAGGATGACGACGACGGCAAGAAGAAGTCCTACAAGAACTCGCCGATGCGATTCGCCGTGCTCGGCATTCTCGTCGTGGTGATGGGCGTGCTTGGCTTCATGCTCTACCAGAAGCGGAAGTCGGACAAGGAAGCCGAGGACCACAACGCGAAGGTGAACGCGGAGAACAACGCGAACTTCGTTCCGGGCCAGAACCCGAACGAGGGATTCAAGCAATTCACTCCGCCGCCGCTGGTCGGCGCAGGCGGCGGCGGGCTGCCGAAGAAGAACCCCGGCGGTGGCGTTCAGCCGCCGCAGTTCCCCGGTGGGGGCATGCAGCCGCCGAAGCTCCCGGGTGGTGGCCCGAACCCGCCGTTCGTCCTTCCCGCGGGCGGCCCCGCCGGCGGCAACGGCCTGCTCGCCGATACGCCGTGGGAAGGTTCCCCCGAAAGCAAAAAACGGATCGCGGACCTGCGCCAGAAACTCGTCGGCACTTGGCATGGGGCCGGGCCGGACGGCGCCATGCACGTCGTGACCTACCAGGCGAACGGCCAGTTCACCCACACCGTGAATGGCCAGGCCACGAACGGAAAATGGGACGTGACGAAACTCGTCGGCGGCAAAGTGCTCCGACTCTCCCGCGGGACCGCGAACCTGAAAGTCGCCTTCGAAGGAGATGATCTCCTTCACGACACCGAGACCCCGGGCGTCTCCGTCGTTCTGAAGAAGAAGTGAGGAGCGAACGTGAGCAAGCCCGTGATTCGCGCCGTGCTGTTCGACTTCGACGGAACTCTGGCGGACAGCTTCGCCGCGATCGCGGCCAGCACGAACGCGGTGCGAGGTCACTTTTCCCTGCCGCCGCTCGAGGAATCCTTCGTGCGGCGGTTCGTCGGCTACGGCCTGCCGCATCTCATGGCCGAACTCGTTCCTGGCGCCGATCCGGCGGACGCCGTTCGGCTCTATCGCGATCATCACGCCTCGGTGGCCGTACCGCTCACTCGGCTCATGCCGGGCGTGAGCGAGACGATCCCGGAGCTGATTCGCCGCGGATTCAAGCTCGCCGTTTGCAGCAACAAGGCAGTCCATTTCACGCGGCAATTGGTCGATGCGCTTGGCTACGGCTCCGTGATGCGCGAGGTTCTGGGGCCCGAAGACGTGGCCGGGAAGGCGAAGCCGGACCCCGCGATGCTTGTCGAGTGCCTGAACCGACTCGGCCTCGCGAAGCACGAGGCCGTGTACATCGGCGACATGTCCATCGACGTGAAGACGGCGAAGGCCGCCGGCGTGGAGTGCTGGCTGGTTCCCGGCGGGGCCGCCGGGCAGGAGTCGGCCGAAGCCGCCGGCCCGGATCGCGTCCTCGGCCACTTCGCCGAGATGCTCGACTTGCTCCCGACGCAGCCATGACCGCGCCGGGGGCCGGTCGCGTTCAGCTTCCTTCTTCGGCTTCCTCGGCGATCTTGCGATACATCTCGAGGGCCTTCTTGAAGGTCTTCTCGGCTTCGGGCCGCTCCGCGGCGGAGATACGTGGGCCGGGGCCGGGTTCGCCGCGAACTTCCCAGAGCTTCTCGATCACGCCCACGCACCACTTGGCGCTGGCGCGGCTCGCTCGGATCGGCTTCCCGCCCACGAGCACCGGCACGGGGTTCGTGTGCATCTGGGGGAAGTGCCGCAGCGCGACCCAACTGCTCTTCTTCACCTCGAGATCGAAGGCGATGTCGTGCTCCTTGTCGTCCGCGGGCACGTCCTTGGTCGCGGCGACTTGCCCGTTCACGATCAGTTCCACCTTGCGGGTGGGGCCGAACGGCGCGGGCGCGCCGTTGGCGGTGCCGAGTTCCACCTTCGAAGCGAAGGCCACCTTCGCCTTCACCTTCACGTGGCCGGCCGCGTCCAACTTCACGTCGCCGAAGCCGGGGGCCGTGCCGTTCACGCGGAAGTCCAAGGCATGGGCGTACCCGTCGCTCACGTACGACTTGCCCTGCTGAATCGCCTTGCACCACTGGCCGAAGTCGATGTGGTCGATCTTGCCCATCTGCACGTAAACGCGGCCCTGACCCACGCGACTGCCGGTGATGCAGGGGAAGTCCGTCTCGCCGCTCACCTTCAGCGGGAAGCCGCAGTTCATGATGTGGTACCAGCAGTTCCACTCGGGCACGCGTTCGGTGTCCATGGCCGAGATGAAATCGCAGACGCCCATCGCGGTGGTGACGCAGATTTCCTGTGCGCCGATGCCGTCCATTCGGGGGATGATCAGGTTCGGGAGTTTGGTGGCGGTGTCGATGGTGGCCTGAGCGAGTTCGGGCTCGGTGATCTTGCCGTCGCCGTTGGCGTCGACCTTCTCGAAGGGGGCGGGCAGCGGCCACTTTCCGAGCCCGGCGTCCTCCTTCGTGATGTGCCCCTTTGTGCCGCGATCGAGGCCGACGAACAGCCGACGGGCCGCTTTCTCGGGTTCGATGCCGAGCCCGTTCGCGGAGTGGGCGTATCCCGTCACGGCGCCCTGATCCTTGCCCCACTTCATGAGCGGGGTCGTCCACGTCGGCCAACCCTTGATCTTGGTGCCCTCGGAACCGGGGAACGTCTGATCGCGGAGGTTCAGGAGGCAGACGTGGCCAAGAGCCTGCGAGCCGAAGCCGCTCACTTCCACGTCGTACTTCAGCAATGTGAACGGTTCCGAAAGCTTGTGAGGGCCGGGCTCGAAGAAGCGGCGCTGGAAGTCGTAGCACGGGCCCCACGTGAGGCAGCACCCCACGTTCATCCCCTCGCCCTTCACGTGAAGGAACATGTCCTCGGGATTCACGCCCGCGGTCGGGTTCGTGTAGTGCTTGCATCCCGCGGCGTGGATGTGGTGATCGCCGCTGTACCAGCCCGCGGTCATGGGGTTGGTCCAGCGTTCGAGCTTGATGTCGATCTCGTTCTTGCCGCCTGGCGTCACGACGATCTTCTGCGTCTTCAGGCGGTACTCGGGTCCGCGTCCGGTTTCGACCGTGAAGTTGCCGGGCGGGAGCAGCACGGTGCCGCCGTTCGCGCGGTAGATCTGCTTCTGGAAGTAGAAGTCGTGGCCGAGGCGTTTCGGCTGCGGCGGGAAGACGTGCCCCTGATTGTCCGTGACGAGCAGCCGGCCGACCGTGGGCTGGCCGTCGAAATCCGTCACGTTCACTTTCACGGGAATGGCGGGCGTCACGTCGAAGAGCACGGGCAGTTCGCCGCGGAAGCCAAGGTCCTGATTCCCCTGACCGATATCGAAGGAAACTGTGGCTTCCCGCTTCCCGGCCTCCGTGCTGTACACGAGCACGATGGCGTACTCGACCTTCAACCCGCTGAGGTCCTCGGACATCGGCGGCGCGGAGTACACCTCGAGTTGGAGGAAGCGGTTGGCGATCTTCGGGTCGTCCTTGGGGTTCGGGTCGCCGCCGCCGGAGTAGCGGTCCCCGGCTTGCGGGCTGCCGACCTTCAGCCGCTTCTTCACCGTGCTCTCGTTCACGATCTTCACGAGCGTGGGCACGTACCCGGACTGTTGAAGCTTGGCGTCCGCGGGGCCACGCGCCACGGACACGCGAGCCTCGGGGTTGATGTTCATCACGAAGAGCACGTGCTTGTCCAGAATCTGCTGCAGTTTCCTGGCGTCCTTGTCGTCGATGGCGGACTTCAGTTCCTTGGCCGCGGCGGCGGGGAAGGGCGCTCCGATGAAGTCGAGCGTTTTCAGAAGCCGTTCGGCGTTCTGGGCCAGCGGCTGTCCCTCGACCTCGCCGACGACGGGAGGCGGATCGGCGGCCGCGCCGCGGGACGCGAAAAGAATCAGGGCGCAAAGGGAGAGCCGAAGCATGATGCGACTCCGTGTTGGCGAGATGCCGAAAGTGTGAACGATCCCGCGACGCGACGCAAGAGGCGGGTCGGAATTGGCTCGCGCCGCGCGGGTTCGAATAGAATCAGCCTCACCTGCGAGGCCGCGAATGATTCGCACCATCTTCTTCGATTTCGGGAACGTGCTCGGCTTCTTCGACCACGGCCGCGCGATCCGCCAGTTCGCGAAGCACACGGACATGCCGCCGGTCGAACTCGGGCTGCAACTCTACGGCGGGCCGCTCGAAGACGACTACGAAACGGGCCTGCTCACGACTCCCGAGTACGTGCGTGGGGCGATCCAAAACGGCTGCCTCGCCTGTACCCCGGAGCAGTTCCTCGAATACTTCGTGGACATCTTCTGGCTCAACCCCGAAGTCTGCGACCTGATCCCGAAGTTGAAGCCGCGGTACCGGCTCGTGTTGGCCTCGAACACGAACGACGCCCACTTCCGCAAGTACACCGAGCAGTTCGCGGACGTGCTGAAACACTTCGATCATCTGGTCGCCTCGCATCTCGTGGGCGCCCGCAAACCGCACGACGCGTTCTTCGAGGCGGCGAAACTGCACGCCGGGGCCGCGCCGGAAGAATGCGCCTTCGTGGACGATCTGCCGGTCAACATCGAGGCCGCGAACCGAGCCGGCTTCCACGGCATCGTCTACATGCCGGACGGCACGTTGAAGCGCCGGCTCGAACTGCTCGGCGTGACGGTCGACTGAACCTTCTTCGAGTCCTTCTCATGTCCCGCAAGCATTCGATTCTGATCACGGGGGCCTCCGGCGAGATGGGGCACGGGCTCATCGCGAGGCTGAACGCGCTCGATCCTGAGCGTCCGATCATCACGCTGGACGTGAAGCCGCTCCCCGCGGAGGTGGCGTCCCAGGTGCGGCGTCAGTTCTCCGGTTCGATTCTGGACCGCGAGTTGCTCGCCACCATTCAGACGGAGTACGAGGTCGATCGGGTCTATCACCTGGCGGCGCTCCTCTCCACACGGAGCGAGTTCTCGCCGGAACTGGCCCACAAGGTGAACGTGGAGGGCACGCTGAACGTGCTCGAGTTCGCACAGCGGGAAGGGGAGTCGCACGGGCGGCCGGTCGTGTTCTTCTACCCCTCGAGCATCGCGGCCTACGGGCTCCCCTCCGTGGAGGCCAAGGCCGCGGCGGAGCGGGTGAAGGAGGACGACTTCAACCAGCCGACCACGATGTACGGCGCGAACAAGCTCTACTGCGAGCACCTCGGCCGCTACTACGGCCGCCACTACAAGCAACTCGCGGCCGGAGCCTCGTCCGGCAAGGTGGACTTCCGCTGTATCCGCTTCCCGGGCCTGATCTCGGCCGAGACGGTGCCCAGCGGCGGCACGTCGGACTACGCCCCGGAGATGATCCACGCCGCCGCCGCGAACAAGCCGTACGCCTGCTTCGTTCGCCCGGACACGCGTATCCCGTTCATGACGATGCCGGACGCGATCGACTCGATCGAACGACTCGTGAACGCGCCGCGGGAGCGCCTCACGCGTGCGGTCTACAACATCGGCGCCTTCGCCCCGACTGCCGCGGAGGTTCACGCCATCGTGAAGCGGGCCTTCCCGAACGCCGAGATCGCGACGGAAGTGGACGTGAGGCGCCAGGGGATCGTCGACTCCTGGCCCGCGGACGTGGACGACTCCGCGGCGCGAGCCGATTGGGGCCACGCCCCGCGGCACGATCTCGCGAGCGGCTTCAACGAATACCTGATCCCGCGCATCCGAACCAAGTACGTGTGAACCCGCCCTGCGGCCGCGGCGTGCGATTCAGGTCGTGTCCGCGACGCGGAGGCGGAGGCGGCTCACGAAGAGGCCGCCGAGCAGGAAGCCGCCCGCGAGGAAGAGCATACGGGCTTCGTCCGAGAGGCCGGCCGCCTTCATCTCCCCCATCGCGTGGTTCGCGAGGTAGCCCGGCAGGTTCCCGAACATGTTGATCAGCCCGATGGACGCGGCCGCGGCGGACGACGTGAGCGCGAGGCTCGGCAGAGACCAATACGGCGTGAACCACGAGTTCGCGAAGAACCCGACCGCGAGGAGCCAGCAGTAGCGAAGGGCCCACGGCTGGTCCGGGATGGCGCTGAGAGCGAGGAACGTGCCGGAGGCGATCTGGGCGCCCACGCAGTATTGCTTCCAGCGGTGGCCGCGGTTCGAGAGCCACCCCGAGAGGAGCACGCCCGCGATTCCCATGAGGAAGACGGGGCCCGTCCAGAGGAGCACCTCGGTGTCGTCGGCTCCGGCGGCGGTCTTGCCGAGGAACCCCTTCACGGCGGTGGCGAGCCAGTACACCATGCCGTATCCGCCGAGGTTCGTGAAGAAGATGCCGAGAGCGAGGAGCCACACGGCGGGATGCCGCACCGCTTCGCCGAGCTTCTTCGCCCCGCCCGCCGCGACTGTCGCCCGCCGTTCCTCTTCAAGCGTGCGTTCGAGCCACTCGCGTTCCTCCGCCGTAAGCCACTTCGCGTCGCGGGGCCGGTCCGTGAGCCAGAACGGCACCACGATTCCGAGCAGGATCGCGGGCGAACCCTCGATGAGGAACACCCACTGCCACCCCTTCAGGCCGAGCCAGTCCAGCCGCAGGATCAGCGCCGAGACGAACGCTCCGAAGGCGAGGCTCGCGGGCACGCCGATCAGCATGGCGGACATGGCCCGCGACCGCACCTCGCGCGGGAACCAGTGCGTGAAGTACACGATCACGCCCGGAAAGAATCCGGCTTCGGCCAGCCCCAGAAGAAAGCGGGCCGCATAGAACTGGTTCGGCGTTTCCACCAGCGCCGTGCTCATGGAACACGCGCCCCACGTGATCAGGATCCGCGAGAACCACTTGCGGGCGCTCCAGTGCTCCACGAACAGCGCCCCCGGAATCTCGAGCAGCATGTACCCCACGAAGAAGAGCCCGAGCCCGAGGCCGAACACCCGCGGGGAGAACCCGAGGGACGCCTCCATCTGCAACATCGCGAAGCCGGCGTTGGCGCGATCGAGGTACGCGATCACGTACATGCCGAAGAGGAGCGGCAGAAGTCGCCACGCGGCCTTGCGCAGGCACGAACGGGCGACCGGTGTGGAGAGGTCGGTCATGTCTTCGCGATAGCGAATTCGCCGAGCGCGGCCAGCAATCGTTCCCCGGCTTCGTCCAACGAGCGGCCGAATGCGACGAGCCCCTCGCGGTGCCCGCCCATGACGAAGAAGCCGTCCGGGCGAAGTTTCGCGATCGCGTCCGCCATCGCGGGCGTGCCCGCTTCGGCCGCGGGGTCCGTGGTCGGAGCGCGGCCGCGGAGCGATTCCCACGCCGCGAGGTAATGAACGTGGATCACGGCCCGCGCCGCGGGATCGGCCCCGTACACCGCCGCATGGCTGAGCGATTCGGACGACGCCCTCACCCGCCCGCGGCAACTCACGGCGTTTCCCGCGATGTCGAACGAGACAATCTCCGCGAAGTGGTCCGCCGTCGCGAGGGCGAGATGGCCCGTCGCGGTGCCGGAGATGAGGAACGGCTCGCGGATCGAGATGTTCCCGTAGCCGATGCCGTCCGGATAGACACCGATGAGCCGCCAGGCGTGGAGCCGGTTTCGCCACGCCACGAGTTCGGGGGGAACCGCGGGCGGCGGCGCGTCCGTCCAGTCGCAGCGAAACTGGATGTAGCCTTTTTCGTCGTGCATCGTTCGCCCCACTTCCGCAAGCGAGCGTCGAACCAGTGACGTGAGTTGCCGGAGTTGGTGGCACCTCGGACTCCGGTGACTCACGTCGCCGGCTCGACGGATTTTTGTGTGGCGCCTCGGACTCCGGTGACTCACGTCACCGGCTCGACGGATGATTGTTCCGCATCATGGTGATGGGGCCGACGCCGCGTTCGGTGATGAACGACGTCACGAGGCGGGCCGGGGTCACGTCGAAGGCCGGGTTCAACGCGGGGCTGGATTCAGGCACGAGCCGCACGCGGGTCGGGCCGTGCGGGCCGAGACCGTCGATGAACCGCACTTCGTCCGGGTCGCGTTCCTCGATCGGGATCGCGGCGCCGTCCGGGAGGGTCCAGTCGATGGTGGACGTGGGCAGGGCCACGTGGAAGGGTACGCCGGTGTCCGCAGCGGCGAGGGCCTTGAGGTACGTGCCGATCTTGTTCGCGGCGTCGCCGTTGGCCGCGACGCGATCCGCGCCGACGACGCAGAGATCGACGCGACCGTGCCGCATCAAGTGGCCGCCCGCGTTGTCCGCGATCACGGTGTGCGGCACGCCATGTTCCCCGAGTTCGTACGCGGTGAGGGCCGCTCCCTGATTTCGCGGCCGCGTTTCGTCCACCCACACGTGGACCGGGATTCCCGCCTCGTGTGCGGCATAGATCGGGGCCGTGGCCGTGCCATGATCCACGCAGGCGAGCCAGCCCGCGTTGCAGTGCGTGAGCACGTTCACCGGCGTCCGCCGCGCCGCGTGTTCGCGAATCAACGCGAGGCCGTGCTCCCCGATGAGCCGGGATCGTTCGAGTTCGTCGGCCACCACCTGCCGGGCGGCCTCGAGCGGAGCGAGCGGCGAACGCAGAACGAAATCGAGGGCCCACTTCAAGTTCACGGCCGTGGGGCGGGTGGCCAGCAGCGTCGTGGCGGCGGAGGCCGGGTCGTCGCCACGATTCATCGCGAAGGCCAGGCCGTACGCCGCGACGGCGCCGATGAGCGGGGCCCCGCGGATCCACATCTCGCGGATCGCGATCGCCACCTCCTCCGGAGTTCGCAGCGTGGCCGTGGCGAACCGGTGCGGCAGGTGTCGCTGGTCGATCACCTCCAGCCCGCCCGGCGTTTCCCACAACGTGCGAAACCGCTTTCCGCCGATGTTCATCTGGTCAGGGTAGCGAAAGGGTTTCGCTTTTGGATTGAAGCCGCGAGCCGTCGCTCCTCGACCGGCTGACGCCGGCGTCAACCGGCAGTTGCCGATTCGAGGGTGTACCTATGGATTTGGCAAATCCCAATCCGGGTGGCGCCGCTGGTGCTCCTTCCGAGGGTGGCTGACTTCGAAGGAAGTTGCTCCCGAATGGAACCCCGCCTGGAAGCCGGGGCCACCCACCGGCTGGAAGCCGGGGCCACCCAAGAGCGGCTCCGCCGCCAAGATCGACAGGCGCACCCGGACGTGCTCTCAGCGGATCGCTTTCTCGACGACGCGCCCCGCGACGTCCGTCAGGCGTTCGTCGCGGCCGTCGTGGAGGTACGTCAGCTTTTCGTGGTCGAGGCCGAGGAGGTGCAGGATGGTGGCGTGGAAGTCGTTGACCGAGATGCGGTCGTCGACGGCTTTGAGGCCGAACTCGTCGGTGGTTCCGATGGCCTGTCCGCCCTTGGCTCCGCCGCCGGCGAGCCACATCGTGTAGCCGAGCGGGTTGTGGTCGCGGCCCTTCCCGCCTTGCGAGTTCGGCGTGCGGCCGAACTCGCTGCACCACACCACGAGCGTGTCCTTCAACAAGCCACGTCGCTTGAGATCCGCGATCAGGGCCGCAATCGGCTGATCGACGTGGCCGCACATCTTTTCGTGATTCGCGTTGATGTCGTCGTGCGCATCCCATTGGGTGACGAGTGGCCCGCCGCCGGAGTAGACCTGCACGAAGCGGACGCCGCGTTCGACGAGCCGCCGCGCGAGCAGCATCCGCGTTCCGAAGTCGGCCGTGCGTTTGTCGTCGAGCCCGTAGGCGGTCCTGGTCGCCGCGGTTTCCTGACTCAGATCGACGGCCTCGGGCGCGTGCGTCTGCATGCGGAAGGCGAGTTCGTAGCTCGCGATCCGGGCTTCGAGGTCGGTGTCGCCGGGTGTCAACGTTCGTTCGTTGAGTTTCTTCGCGAGTTCGAATGTGCGGCGGTTCTGCTCGGGGCTCACGTCCGCGGGAGGCTTGAGGTTGAGAATCGGATTCGGCCCGCGGCGGAGGAGCGTGCCCTGAAAGGCGGCCGGGAGGAACGCGTTGGACCAACACGGCGCGCCACCTTCGGGCACGCCCTCGGGTTGCGGCATCACGCAGTACGCGGGCAGGTTCTCGCTCTCGGAACCAAGCCCGTACGTGACCCAACTGCCGAGGCTGGGGAAGCCCATCAGCGTGCGGCCGGAGTGAAGCTCGTACATGGCCGGCGCATGGATCGTGTTCGCGCAGTGGCACGATCGGAGCAGGCAGAGTTCGTCCGCCTGGGTGGCGAGTTGCGGGAGCAGATCGGAGAGTTCGAGCCCGCTTTGGCCGTGCTTCTTCCACTTCCGCGAACTCGGAAGGATGACTTCGCCGCCGCTGGTGAACTGGCTCTTTGGGCGGCCCGTGTTCGCGGGGAGCGGTTGGCCGGCGAGTTTCTCCAGAGTCGGCTTGCGGTCGAAGAGATCCATCTGGCTCGCGCCGCCGACCATGAAAAGGAAGATGACGCGTTTGGCCTTCGGCTCGAAGTGCGGCTTGCGGGCGGCGAGCGGGTTCTTCGCCTCCGCCTGCGCGAACATCGCGGCCAGCGGGATGCCGCCGAGGCCGGATGTCGCACGGAGCAGAAACTCGCGGCGGGGGTGGATCATGGTGGCAATCTATCGGATCGGCGGGCCGCCGAGTTCGTCGAGCTTCGTCTTCCGCTGTCACCAGGCGTCCGCAAGAAGCAGTTCGCTGCTTTCGCCGGCCTCGGCGCTCAGCCCCGTGAGCGTTTCCACCCAGAGCCGAATGCGTTCCGGTTCGTCCTTGAGCGGCACGGGTACGGTCCAGAGCCGGGCTGCGCCGTCCCAGCAACCGGTGAGCAGCGTCTTCCCGTCCGGGCTGAAGATGGCGTCGCTCACTCCCATGCGATGCGGCAAGGGCGTGCTCAGCGGCCGGCCCGTCTTGCGATCCCAGATGTAGGCGGCACGGTCGTAGCTCCCGGTGGCGATCAGTTGCTCGCTCGGATCGGCCGACACGCCCCAGACCTGCGCTCCATGAACGAGCGGCAGCGGCACCGCCATGCGACCGGCCGAGTCCCAGACCTGGGCCATGGAGAAGTTCGTGGCGCCGAGCACGAGCGAACCCTGCGGCGAGAATCGCGTCACCTGAATGCCGATGCGGTTCGCGAGGAAGTCGATCTTCGTGCCGGCGTTCGCGCTCCAGATGCCGCGGGCCTTCGGGCTACAGGTGAGCAACTTCTTGCCCTTGGGGCAGAACGCGACTGAGCGGATGCCGTCGCGTTCGCCGTCCACCAGGTGCTCGATCTCCGCGATCCGTTCGCCCGTCACGGCTTTGAAGAGGAAGATCTTCCCCTCGGTGTTCAGGAGCGCGACCAAACTTCGATCCGGAGAGAAAGCGACCCGGGACGAGCGAACCAGGAATCGCGTGTCGATTTCGCCCAGCATGCGGGCGAGAGTGCCGTTGGGGTTCAGCCCCGTATCGCTTGGCGGATCCGCACGCTTGCCCGCGTCGAGCGGCATCACGTAGTACGGCGTGGCGACCCGGCTCATGAATACCGCGGTCCGCCCGTCGTTCGCCACGCCCTGAGGCCAACGCCCGTTGCCGTCCGTGAGCGGGCTCGGTCCGCCGTTCGCGTCGAACACGTACGCATCGAGCACATCGTCGTGGGCGATGATGCGGGAGCCGTCCGTCGAGAAGCGAACCTCGGTGACGGCGCGGCGGACGCCGTTCGTGAGGTAAGTGCAGGTGAAGCGGCGCGGCGCCTGCGGGTTGGCCAGATCGTAAAAATGGACGAGCCCGCCGCGGGTACCGAGAGCGACGGCCTTGCCGTCCGGTCGGAAGGCGACGGAGAGCACCGGGTCCGCCTTGGACGGTCGGAGTTCCAGCAGCGGCGACCGCGGCGCGGCGAGGTGGTGGGGGCGATTCCACATCCGGACGTTGCCGTCGCCGTTCGCGGTGAAGATGCGACCGTCCTCACGGAAGCCGACCCCCGCGACGGCGCCCTGGGGCGAGAGTCGTTCTCCGCCCAGGCGAACGTCGTCGTCCGCATGCATGATCTGAATCGCGCCGGACGGCAGGCCGGCGATATAGCTGCTCGAAAGGTTCGGGTCGAACGCGAGATGCGCGACCGCCTCGCGGGTCGGCTTCACCGAGTCGAGCGCCTTGCCGGTCAGGTCCCATGACTGCAGGTACATGCCGCCCGCCGTCACTCGCGTCGCGTCCGGGCTGATCCGAGCACAGGTCACCGCGGTCAGCGTCTGCCTTCGCCACCGGGGTTCTTTCTTGCCCACTTCGAAGAGGAGGACCTGGCCTTCCGGCATCGAATCGCCGATCGTGTCGACGGGATTCTTGGAGTCGCTCGCGGCGTCGGCTTTTCGCCCGCACCCGGCGACGACCAGCTTTCCGTCCGGCGAATACGAGAGAAAGAACACGTGGCCGCTGGCGTCGAACCATTCGCCGTTCGGCTGCCCGCTCAACGGGTCGAACAGGTTCACGCGGCTCTGTCCATCCGACGCGGCGATCTGGAACGAGTCCGGGCGGAAGGCGACGGCCGCGCCACCGTGAAACATGGGCTTGCCGAAGGACCGGCCCGTGCCGCAATCCCAGACGGACGACGTGCCGCCGCCCGAGAGCAGCGCTCGGCCGGTGGGCAGGAGTTGGCCCCACGTGACCTCGTGGCGCGAGTCGAACGAGCCGTCCGGCTTCAGCCATTGCACGCGGAACGGAGGGCCAGCCGGTTGGAGAGTGTCGATGTTGTAAAGCTGGAAGACGGGAACGATGACGATCCCGCCGCCGCCGTAGAGTTTGTCTTCGGGACGATCGCCGGGCCGTTTCAGCAACGCGAGTTTGCCCGTGGGATCGGTGGCGACGATCGGCGCGGGCAGCGTCTGAACCGCGTCGAGGCAGAGCAGGTGCGGGCCCCACGCGGCGAGGTTGCCAAGGATCACGTTGCGAAGTTCCGGCGCGTCGTCCGGGCAAAGTTTCAGGGCGTTGGCGATGCCGAGGATGCCGAGCCGGGGCCTGCCATTTTCGCAGATGGCGTAGCCGCCTTCGAGCGCCAGCGTAGCGGCGTTCACCTGGGCCTGCCGTGTCTGCATTTTCGCGGTCTGCTCGTTGTCCCGCGCGTCCTTCGCGTTCTTGTTCGCCTGTTCCTCGCTGGACTTGGCGGCGCTCGCCTGACTCCGCGCGTACACGGCCGTGATCATCGCCGTGATCGTGAGCCCGGCGAGCAACCCGATCACGGCCCGCCGGGCCCGGCGTTGCCGCCCCAGCATCGCCCGCATCTCCCCGCCGAACTCCTGATGTGCGGGCGAGAGCTTCGGCTGGCTCGTGTCGATCCACGCGAGATAGTTCCGCGCCACGTCCGAACCCGGGAGCCCGAAGCGGCTGCGAGGCTTGATCCCGGCCACGCCCGATTCCCACCGCTCCGCCGCCTTGCGGAACTCCTCCCGCATCGCCCGGCCTTGGGGGTCTTCCGCAAGCCAGCCGCGAAGCCGATCCCAGTTCTGAATCAACGCCTCGTGGGAGAGATCGACCAGAGACTTCGTCATGTCCTCGGGGTCGCTTCGAACAGTGAGCAGCCGCTCGCCGACGAGGTAGTCCACGACTTCGTGCGCGGCCTCGGGCTGCCCCGTTTCGGCCTGCAAGGCTTCCCGCGAGCGCGGCTGCCGCGTGCCCCGTGCGCTGACGAGCGAGGTGATGATCTGCTCGGCCACGGTTCGCGCCGTGGGTCCGAGTTCGGTCGCGGTCGGGGTCGCCTGGTAAACCGCTTCGGCGTGTTGGGCGATGGCCTTCCCCATGCCGCCGATCTCGTCGAACTCGGCATTCGTGAATTCGGTGGTGCCCGTTTCCACGGCCTTGAGCCACAGCCGCTCGAGGGCGAACTGCAACAGCGGCAGCGAGGCGACGCTCCCCGCCTGATCGCGACCGAGCAGCGGATCGGCGAGAATGCGGTCCAGCAGGCCGGGGGCGAAGGTGTACCCGCAGTGCTCGGCGGGGCCGGCCACGATCTCGCGGAGATCCTTGGCGCTCGGCGGCCGCAGCACCCACGGCCGGCGAATCAGCCGGCTCAAACCGGGAACGGACGCGGCCTGTCCGAGGAACTCGCTCCGCATCCCGAGCACGAGCCGGAACCGGTTCCCATGGTTCACCACCGTCTCGGCGAGCAACGAGGTGAGCATGTGCAGTTCGGCCTTGTCCCGGGCCAGCGTGAACACTTCCTCGAACTGATCGAAGACCACGATCAGCGGTTGGCTCTCGGTGCGAAGCGCGGCCTTGAGCCGCTCGGGCGTCGGTTCTTCCGTCGAGCCCGGTTTCAAGACCATGAGCAGCGCCTGGGCCGGCCGGTATCCCGGTCGCAGGGAGACGATCCGCCAGCGGTCCGAACCCGCGAGCCCGTCGCGGCGGATGGCGTGAACCAGGCCCGCCTGCAAGAGCGATGTCTTGCCGCTGCCCGAATCGCCGACCACGGCCACGATGGGATCGGTCTTCAGAATCTGCATCAGTTCCGCGACCTCGGAGCGTCGCCCGAAGAAGAGGTCCGCGTCCTGCTCGCTGAAGCTGGAGAGCCCGCGATAGGGGCTCACGAACTGGAACGCGGCGCGGGACTGCGTGCCGCCGAGGGCGCCGGGCCGCGCCCAGAGTTCGAGGAACGCCCAGCACCAGTCCGCTTCCGGACCCTCCGCGGAGAGCGCTTCCTCGGGCGGCCGCCCCGCTGCGACTTGCGAATAGAACTGGACCGCGGCATACGTGCTGTGTTCGGCGTCAAGCGGGAAGGTGGACGCGACGACAGCCGCGAGATTGCCGCCACGCGGGTTCAGGAGTTGCTGGGCGACGCCGCCGAACCCGCCGCGGTTGGCCGTCTGCCCGGCCTTGCACACCTGGAGGAACGCGAGCGGGGTACGACCCGCGCTGCACCATTCGCCCAGTTCCGACGCCGTGGTCTCGGCGGGTTTGCCGTCCGCGGCGCAGAGCAGCACGCCGGCGCCGTGCCCGTGGGCGAGCAGGTGCAGCACATCGTATTCGCCCAGCAGCGCCTGGCGGATCGCGTCGCGAGTGGTGCGCGTGTACGGGGCGAAGTCTCGCAGGTTCTCGGGAAGCGACTCGGCCCCGTTCGGCCCGCAGAGGATCAGGTCGACGTGCGGCTTCAAGCCCTCGACGAGTTGTTGAAGTCGGAGCGGGGCGTCGAACGGCGGCACGTCCGCGCTCGTCGGTTCGGCGACGACGATCAGCACGCGCAGCCGATCCCGCAACTTCAACGGGCGCGGCGAACAGCGACGCAAAATGCGGACGAACTCCACCGGATGACGCTGGCCACGGAACAGGAACCAGTCGTCGTGCGGTTCGCAGAGCAGGCCGAACGGCAGATCGCGGACGGGTTCGGTGGTCGCGTCGATGAGCAGGCGGATCGGCTGTTTGTTGCGGCCGGCCTGAGCCAGCACCTCGGACCACTTCTTGGCGTTCTCCGGTTGTCCGAGCAACGCGGCGAAGAGGTCCTTGCCGAGTTGCCGGGCCGCGTCCGGCGGGAGTTCCGCGCCTTGGGCCAAGTACGGGACCCATTCGCCGACGCTCGCGGGCAACTCCGTCAGCACGTCGCCCTCGGTGTCGCCGAGATCCTCGGTGAACAACTCGGCGCGGAACTGTTCTCCGTACTGCGAGACCGCCAGACGGACGTGATAGGGCGATGGCATGGTGTCACGCTTTCAGGTCAGCAGGTCAGGCCGCAACCGCACGGCGGGGTCGCCGAGGAGGATATAGTTTTGGGCGTCGTTTCGTTCCACCCACGTGGCCGCGATCTCCTGTGGCGAGGCTTTTCCGTCCGGGCTCGTTTCATCCAGTTGGCTCAGGAGCGCGGTCGAGAGCACGGCATAGCGTTCGGAGAAGTTCTTGGTCGCGTGGCCGACCGGTTCGCCCGCCATCACCCGGTTGAGGAAATCGCGGAAGGGGCCGATCTGGGCGGTGGGGCCGCTCGGTCGGATGGAGTAGCCCCAGGCGCGTTCGACGTGCCCCATCACGGCGAGGGCGCCGCCGTTCGGGTGCGAAAGAAGCCGCTGCGGGAGCGCCGCGACGAACGGCGCCGGTGCGATCGAGACCGGCCCGCGCCCTCGCTCCGTGAGGAAGTTGTCCGTCGCCGGAGTGCCTGCGCCATAGCACGCGAACAGAAACGCGACCACGCCGCTCACGTTCGCGCCGTCCTCGACTTCCGCCGCGGTCAGATAATGGGCCGGCGTCACTTGGCCGAAGCCCGCCCAGTCCTGGCCGAGAAGCGCTCCCTGAGCGGGCCGTTGCCGCGGGTCGTCCTTCGGCCAACCCATGCCGTGCGACGCCGTGAACAGGACCGCGGGCGGAGCCGAACCGTTCAACACTTCAAGCAGCTTGGCCTTGGTCGCGTCCGCCGCGCGGAAGCACCGCGAACGATAGTCGCGGCCGGGAGCCACCGCGGGGTCGCCACTGGTTTCCCCTTCGGCCAGCGGGCGAATCAGCGAGTCGGCGCTCATCTGCGTCGAACGATCCGCCGCGTGCCGCGGGCCACAGTACACCACTTCGCGGGCGTTCTTCAAGCTCGTCGCCGTCTCGTACGCCACCACGCTCTCGGCGTACTTCCGGTACTGCTCCGGCGTGTCGAACGCCAGCCGCCCGACCGCGTACTCCACGTCGAGCAGATACTGGAAGTCGAACGGGATCTCGGTCGGCCCGCCGACGAGCGTGATGTAGTACGGCGCTTTCGTGGGCACGACGGAGCCGGGAGCCACTCCGTACCGTTGGAGCCACTTCTTCATCGGTTCGCCGGGGCGATACTCCAACACCTTGCAGCGATCCGGCGGGACGGTCGCCTTGCGGCGTTCGATCAGCGGGCGCAGCGCGTCCAGCAGTTCGGGCTTGGCTCCCGCGGGGAGAACGAGGGCCCAACCGGCCCGCGCCGGGTTCGTCGGGTCCACGTCCATCGGCAGCCCGAGTTTGGGCCGCTTCAGCACGCCGACGATCGCCTTGAACCACGACGTGAGCAGGCTCTCGGTCGGCCGGCCGCGCGCGATGTTCACCGCTTCATCGGGCGGAATCGGCGGCACGAGATACTGACCCGTCGTGCCGTCGATGCCGTTCAGAATGATGTCGTCGTCCACGGGGGAACTCAAATGTTGATGCTCTGCGGCACGCCGGAGGGGAGCATGAAGGGATACGGCCGGCGATGTTGGTTCCGCTCGGCGATGGTCGTTTCGATGGCGTCGAGTTTCGACGAGAATCGATCCGCGAGTTCATTCAGCCGCGGCTCGCCGAAGTAATTTTTCGCGTAGTGGCCGAGCCGCGAGTAGTGAACGGCCCCGAGCATGTGGCCGGTGTTCATCTGCAGCGCGGCCTGATCGCGAGGCGGCAGGTGGGCCATGTAGTCCGCTTCGGTCGCGCCGCGTTTCTGCGTCGGGGCCGGAGCATACCCCGCGAGCGGCATCGCCGGGGCGTAGCTCATGATGTCGAACTGCGGGAAGTTCACCGCCGCGTGTTGGGCGCTGGCGGTGAACACGACCAACGACGCGACATCGACCAGTTCCCCCAGCGTCCGCGTCGGTTGAACGCCCTTCAGGCGGCCGCCCGTCTGCCCGGCGGATTCCGTGAGCCACCCCGCGACTTCGTGATCCGCCGCCACCTCCGCATCGGAGCGGTAGAAGCAGCGCACGTAGGAACCGACCCACTCGCGAATCGCGTCCCAGTGCAGCAGGGCGTCGTCGCGATAGGCGTAGCTCGGTAACACGGACGTGTCGTCCACGCCGCGGCGGCGGAAGGAATCGATCGGCAACAAATCCATGAACGGGTGATACTGCACGCCCCACGCCGTGAGCCCGAGCGTGGCGGAGATCTTTCCGCCGAGCAGCCGATCGACGACGCCGTCCTCCGAGATCAGCTTCAACCGGGCGAGATGGTTGATGGCGAGCGTACCGTCGAAGTGCGGCTGAAGGAGCACGTTGATCGGGTGGTTGCGGCCGAACTGCCGATGCGCCGCCACGATGAAGGGCTCGACCGTGAGGTGCGTGCGGCCGAGGTGCGTGATCGCCTCGTGGTAGTTCCCGTCCGCGATTTCGACGATCGTCTTCGCGATGCGCCAGTTGTAGCCGTCGTCCGGCGTGAAGATCGGGTTCTCGGGTCCGGGTCGCTGCTTGCACTGCACCGCGATCGGCGTGAGTTTCTTCGTCGCTTTGTTCACGGCGAAGAGCGCCAGCGGGGCGTACAGGTACTTCGGCAACCCGCCGGGGCTGATCCCGGTCTCGACGCCGTCCAGAATCCGATAGTCGACGAGGAAGAGCCGGCCTTCCGCGCCCGCCGCCGCGAGCGAGTCCCCGGGCAGCGAGATGCGGAAGTGTTCGTCCGTCACGGGGAAGCGGTCGTCGACGCGATCGATTCGTTCGATCAGCACCGGGTTGGGCCCGGCGAGCCGCAGTTCCGCGAACGTGCTGTCGAGGTGGAAGTCCTGGCTGATCGGCGGCAGCCCGATCACATGGAAGAGATTGTTGTAATCGTCGATGCTCATCAGCCGGCGTTCGTCCGCCGCCACGCCGATGGCCTGGCCCACGAGACCGGCGACGGCTCGCACCGCGGTGCCGGCTCCAAGGGCCGCGTTCGCGAAGATGTTGTTCGCCTGGCGCAAATCCTGACGCAGAGACGAATCGGCGTCCGCCAGATTCGCCACGTTCGTCATCATCTTGCCGAGCACGAGCGTGGTGAAATCGATCGGGAAGCGATCGCGGCTCGGCACGTCTTCGATCAGAGCGAGGGGCGAAACGTAAGCGTGGTTGTACTGGTACTCGAGCCGTCACCCGTCACGTCCCTCCGTGCGTGTCGCCGGGTCCGGGTCGAAGGCAGGCAAGAAGGCGCTCATGCGGAGTTCCGCTGACAGGGTGATGGAAAGCTAACGAACCCCACGACGTGCTTCAAGGAGAATCCGAATCAGGGGTGTTCCTGTCGATCTTGGCGGCGGAGCCGTTCTTGGGTGGCCCCGGCTTCCAGCCGGGGCTCCTGTCGACGGCGGACTCGACCCGCGAACGGGCGGGCGATATGCTGCGTCATCAGCACGAAATCGTGGAGCATCATCGTGACGCCAGGATTCAGCACGCGGGCCATCCACGCGGGGCAGGACGCGGACCCGACGACAGGCGCGACCGTCGTTCCCATTTACGCCACATCCACGTTCACGCAGTCGGCGCCGGGCCAGCACAAAGGCTACGAGTACAGCCGCAGCGGAAACCCGACGCGGACGGCGCTCGAGACCGCGCTCGCCGCGCTCGAAGGAGGCGAACGCGGGCTCGCGTTCGCCTCCGGACTCGCGGCCACGAACTCCGTGTTCGCCGCGATGCTCCGGCCCGGAGACGAAGTCGTCGCCGCGGCCGATCTCTACGGCGGCACCTTCCGCCTGCTCGAACGCGTCTACAAGGCCTGGGGCGTCGCCGCGACCTACACGGACGACGTGACCGCCGCCGGGTTCGCCTCGCGAATCACGCCGAAGACGAAACTGGTGTGGATCGAGACGCCGACAAACCCGCTGCTTCAGATCCTGGACATCGCCGCGATCGCGGACGTGGCGCACGCCGCCGGGGCGAAACTCGTCGTGGACAACACCTTCGCTTCGCCGTACCTGCAACAGCCACTCTCGCTCGGGGCCGATCTCGTGGTCCACAGCACGACGAAATATCTCGGCGGCCACTCGGACGTGGTGGGCGGCGCCGCGATCGGCTCCCGCGACCTGCTCGAACCGGTGAAGTTCCATCAGAACGCGGCAGGCGGAGTTCCCGGCCCCTTCGACTGCTACCTCACGCTCCGCGGGCTGAAGACGCTCGCCGTTCGCATGGACCGCCACTGCGACAACGCGATGTCGCTCGCCGAGTGGCTCGCGAAGCAACCGCAGGTCGCGAAGGTGTACTACCCCGGATTGAAGGACCATCCCAATCACGCGGTCGCGGCCCGGCAGATGAAATCGTTCGGCGGGATGATCTCGCTTCAACTGAAGGGCGGGGCCGACGCCGCGAAGCGATTCCTCGCGAAGACGAAACTCTTCAGCTTGGCCGAGAGCCTCGGCGGAGTCGAATCGCTCGTGTGCCATCCGGCGACGATGACGCACGCGAGCATCCCGAAGGAGATTCGCGAGGCGCGTGGCGTGGACGACGGCCTGATTCGGCTCAGCGTCGGCATTGAAGACCTGGCCGATCTGCGGAACGAACTCGCGGCCGCCATCGCGTGAGGATCACCCCGGCCACGCGGCGCCGAGCGTTTTCTTCTGCTCGGCGGTGATCATGCGGACGCCGTGCTCGCCGAGTTCGAGCAGCCGATCGAGTTGTTTGCGGGTGAAGGTCGCCTCCTCGCCGCTGCCCTGCACCTCGATGAACTTCCCGGTGCCGGTCATCACCAGGTTCAGGTCCACCTCGGCGTCGCGGTCCTCGACGTATTCCAGATCGAGGCGCTCCTCGCCGTCCACGATGCCGACGCTGACGGCGGCGACGCTCGCAGGGATGACTTCGCTCACGCTCGCTCCGAGATCCTTTCGGATGGAATGAACCGCGTCCACGATGGCGACGAAGGCGCCGTTGATGGCCGCGGTGCGAGTGCCGCCGTCGGCCTCGATCACGTCGCAATCGATCCAAAGGGTGCGTTCGCCGAGCTTGGAGAGATCGACCGCGGCCCGCAAACTGCGGCCGATCAGGCGTTGAATCTCGACCGAGCGGCCATCGACCTTACCGCCCTTGTCGCGAGCCTTGCGCGTGTTCGTGGAACCGGGCAGCATCCCATACTCGGCCGTGAGCCAGCCCTGGCCGCGGCCGACGAGAAAGTCCGGGACCTTTTTCTCGACGCAGCAGGTGCACAGGACCGTGGTCCGGCCGGATTTCACGAGCACGGAGCCGGGGGCGCTGCGCGTGTACTTCCGCTTGAAGGAGAGCGGGCGAAGTTGGTTCGCCTTGCGGTCGTCGGGTCGGGGCATGATTCGTCTCGTTCGGGACTCGGGAAGGTGAGTGTATTCGGCGGGAAAGAGCCGATTGCCGAACCCGCCGCGGTTGATAATTTAACAAGCCAAACGAATCGGGGATCACGGGAGCGGTGCGTCATGAAAAAGGGCATTCATCCGAACTATCGGCCGGTCGTGTTTCAGGACGCGGCCGCGAACTTCGCGTTCCTCACGCAGTCGACCGTCGAGTGCGACGCGACGATCAAGTGGACGGACGGCGCGGAATACCCGCTGTACAAGCTGGACATTTCGAGCGCCAGCCACCCGTTCTTCACGGGCAAGATGAAGTTCCTTGACACGACGGGCCGTGTCGAGAAGTTCAAGAAGAAGTACCAGAAGACGGGCATCGGCAAGCAGGCCGCGGCCGAAGAGCCGAAGACCTGATCGCGTTCGCCGGGCGACTTCACCCGCCTCGATGGCTCGTCTCGGGCCGGGTGAGAAAGCCCCAATTCAACGCTCGATCCTGCGTATAGTCCTTTCCCAGCGTCAGGGCCGTGACCGCTTTCGCGAACTCGTACCCGAGATAAAAGGCGTGCGAAGGGTCGAGCGCGACGTCCGCCATGAGCAACTGCTCGAAGATGTCGAAGGCGTCGCGGCCCCGCAGGTGCGTGTGCCCGTTCATCACGTGGATCTCGCCGCGTTCCGCGAAGATGCGATAGTTCCGGTCCGTGATGCGGTCCGCGAGTTCAGCCAACGCCGCCTCGCCCAACTCGTGCATCTTCGGGTCGCGGAGCGTCACGAGCCGCGGTTCGAGCCGTTTCGGCAACGTCTTCTCCTTCACCGCGTGGTGAACGAGTCGGCGGGCCAGGTCGAACTCCCGCACGCTCGAACGGCACCAGTTGGCCACTTCCGTGGTCAGCACGCTGCGGATGCCGAGTTCCTGGCAAACGCCCGCAAGCAGCACGTTGATCCCGGCGGAATCCGCGTCCGTGAGTTCGGTGAGATTGCCGACGCCCATGAGCATCTCGGCGTCCGGGAAGCGGCGGCGCGCGTCCAGGTAACGCCCCAGCGACGCGGCGAACCCGAACCCGATCGGCTCGAGGATCGGGTCGATGCGGAATGGGAAACCCCAATGAGCGAGTTGATCGACGGTCCGCGCGAGCGAGTCGGTGTCGCTCGGCGAATCGGGAATCGCGACCACCTCGAATGAACTTCGATCCCGCCATCGCGGCACGTGGTGAAGGTTGCTCCCGTTCACGCTGAGGACCAACTCCGCACCGGCTGCGAGGGCCGCTTCCACCTCCGTGGAGTCGAACGAATCGATGGAGACGCGATGCCCGTCGTCGCGGAGGGCCTTCACCGCGTCGGCCACGCCGGGCCACGGGCCGCCGGGATCGCAGCCGAGGTCGATCACGTCCGCGCCGCTTTCAAGAAAATGGCGTGCCTCGGCGAGGATCGCGTCTCGGCTCTTCTTCGGGGCGTGGTTGATCTCGGCGAGGATCTCGATGTCCCACGCTCCGTAGCCGGGGGGCGGCCCGGACTTCTTCCCGAAAAACTCGGGCAAGTCGCGGAGGTCGTTCGGGCCGCGCTCGGCCTTCGGCCCGAGTTCGGCGAGTTCTCCGCGGCACAGGCCGGGAAGAATCACGCGGTCGATGCCGTCCGGCACGTGAAGATGCCGTGCGACCCAGTTCGTGGTGAGAAGCGCGGCCACCGTGATGTTCAACACCGCGACATGGGGTTCGAACCCGACCCGCGGCGCGAGATCCGCCACCGTGCGCCGCAGCGCCGGCTCCGCGAGCTTTCCTGTGACGAACAGAATCCTCGGAGCCGGGTTCATGCGAAGGAAAGGGCGACTGGCGGGGTCCCACCTTCGGGCGGAGCGGGAATGGGAGTGGCAGCAACCGGAACGCCGGGTTCGGTCGGCGTTCTCGGCGGGGCCGGATGGCCGAAGTCCGGGCTCGAGAACACGCGGCGCAGATCCCCGCCGAACGACACCGGCGGCGGTGCCACGTCGGACGGCGTCAGCGGCACCTCGTCCATGATGCTCGTCAGAAACGTCGCCTTTGCCACCAGTTCCGTGTGAACGAAGTCCGAGTCGGACTGAATCGGGAAACGGCAGAGAAATGCGGTGCGGAAGAGTTTGAACTTGCTGTTCACGTCCGCGAGGGGCACCCCGAACACGAGCTTCGCATACCAGCGGTAGAACGCGCCGCCGAGGCCAAGCCACACGGGCGGCGCCTCGAGTTGCAGCCCGAGGGCGGCGCGGCAGAAAATCCGCCACGTCTTTCCGGCCCAGGCATACAGCCCCGGCGCGGTGCGACCGGTGCGGCACCCGCTCACGAGATCCGGCTGCTTCTTCAGAATCGCGTCGCGGAGGCCGACGCGCTCGAGCAGCTTCGGCAAGTCGTTCGCCGAGTACGGGTAGTCCGGAGCCGTGTAGAAGAGGAGCGGCTGCTTCACATGCGGAAGCGCGGTTCGCAGGCAGGCGCCGAAGCCGCGAGGCGCATCGTGAGTCAGCGTCGTCAGGCGGTTCACGCGGCCCGCGGCCAACTTCTCGAGCGCGGCCGCGGTGCCGTCCGTGCTGCCGTCGTTCACCACGATGATCTCGTAGTCGCGGCCGAGACGGGCGAGCCCGTCCGCCCAGTGCGTGAGGAAACGCTCGATCGCGTCCCCCGCGTCACGCACGGGAACGACGGCGGTGATCCCTTCACGCGGCGAGGCGGGCTTCGACATGATTCATTCGGTCCGGAGGAGCACGAGCGGCCGAGGCGGCTTGTCGGCAGTGTATTCTTCGAGCCGTGCCGCTTCCACGAGTTTTCGCGTCGTCACGATGTGCTGGGCGAAGCTCACGTACTCCGGGGGCATCACCACGTACCGCGGGCCGGGCGGATCGCAGAACGCCCGCAGATCGTGCCACTCCACCATCGTGGCGACCGGGCGCCCGAGATGCCACGCGAGGAGGTGCGGCTCGGTGCGGAACAGGAGAACCTCATTTGGCGCCGGGGCCCGCTCGCGAATCATGGCCGCAAACGCCCGCTTCTCGTCCTTCGCCTGCTCTCGCGGTTCGATCACGTACGACATCACGAGCCACCCGACGATCGCGAGCCCAAGCGTGGCGACGAACGCGATGTGGCAGCGTCTTCGACTCGCTTCGGTGCGCCCGGCGAGCCACGCCTCCGCGGCGCATCCCAGAGCGATGGCCGCGCCGGGATACAGGGGCAGCAGATAATCCGCCCGCTTGAACTGTGCCGTCGAGAGCGTGAAGAACATGGTGGCGAACCACACCGCGCCGAAACGCAGCGTCGGATCGGTTCGGACATCGTGCCGCCGCGCCACGAGCAGGACCAGCAGCGGCGGGAACCACGGGAGGAAGTCCGCGGCGAAGCGCGGCCCATAGTACCACCACGGATGCGACGCCAACGCGCTGGACGTGCCCGAGAACCGCTCGATGTGATGATGGACGATGAAGACGCGGTAGAATTCGCCGCCGGTGATGTGGTGCGCCCACAGGAACCACGGCAGGCTCGCCGCGACCCCGAGCCCGATCGCGAGCGGCGCCACCCACCGGCGGCCTTCGCTTCGGTGCGACCACCAGTCGATCGCGGCTGCGGGCAGGATCAAGGCCAACGCGATCGGACCCTTCAACAATATGCCCGCGGCCACGGGCAGCGCCGCCCATACCGATCGGCGATGCAGCAGGAGCAAACTCGCCGTGATGGCGCAGGTCAACGGGATGTCGATGCGTGCGGTGCGGGCGATCGCGGTGAAGTGGACGGAGGTGGCCAGGGCCCCGGCCGCGACCCATGCCGCAATCGGGCGGCCGTCCTTTTTGAGGAACGCGAACACCATCCAGACCGTTAGGAATCCCGCGAGCGCGGCCGGCAGGCGCGTCGTGAATGCGGTCACGGTCCCGCCGTTCGCCCAGCCGCCGAGCGCGACGAGCCAGTAATATCCGGGCGGCTTTTGGAGGTCGGTCTGGCCGTCGAAGAGAACCGGGAGCCCCCACTCGCCCGTGTCCAGCATCCGTTGGGCGTTCTGGGCCGCGCGGGCTTCGTGGCTGCTCGTGAGATCGCGCACGCCGAGCCGGACGAAGAACAGACCGAAGACGAACAGCAGGAAGAGACGCGACCGCATCGCTACGCCGCTTTGCGGAACTGATTGGACTGATGAAGCCGCTGGTACACCTCGCACGACTGGATCAGTTCGGCGTGCGTGCCCGTGGATACGATCCGGCCGGCATCCATCACCACGATCCGATCCGCGAGGTCCTGCAGGGAGTGCATTCGGTGCGTGATCATGAAGGTGGTGCGTTTGCGCTCGCCGCCCTTCGCCGGTGTCGCGATGAACTCCTTGAGCGCGGCGTGAATCTGCTGCTCGCTGTCGCCGTCGATCTGGCTGGTGAACTCGTCCAGGATCAGAATCTCGGGGTCGCGGAGGATGGCGCGGGCGAGAGCGATGCGTTGCCTTTGGCCGCCCGAGAGTCGGGACCCCATGTCGCCGATGGTCGTGTCGTAGCCGCCCGGAAGCGTCTCGATGAAGCCGTGGGCATGAGCCTTCTTCGCGGCGGCGATCGCGTCCTCGGGCTTCGCCCCTTTTCGGCCGTAGAGGATGTTCGCGAGAATCGTGTCGTCGAAGAGTTGCGTGTCCTGCGTGACGATGCCGATCCGCGACCGCAGCGATCGGAGGTTCGCGGTGCGCAGATTCACCCCGTCGATGTGAACCGTTCCGAAACTCGGATCGAAGAACCTCGGCAGGAGCGCGAGCAGCGTCGTCTTCCCGCAGCCGTTCGGGCCGACCACCGCGATCGTCTCGCCGACCGGCACCGTGAGATTCACCGTGTCCAGAGTCGGCCGCTCCGCCTCCGGGTTGTACTGGAAGCAGACGTTCCGAAACTCGATGCTCTCCTCGACCGCGAGGATGCGTGGCCCCTCGGCGTTCGGCTTCACCTCGGGCTTCAGATCGAAGAGGTCGAACACGCGAGTCGCGGCCGCGCCGCCGGACTGCAACTTCGTGTACACGCTCGAGAGTTTCCGAACCGGGTCCGCGATGGCGGCGAGGAACGCGTACAGTTGCAGCAGCGCCTCGAACCCGAGCGGCTGCGACGTCATCCGCAGGCCCCAGATGTGCGTGTGCCTGGTCACGACGAGGTAGGTGCCCGCCGCGAGGGCGAGGCTCACCGCCGCGATGCCGAGCAGTTCCATCATCGGGTTGGCGAACGCGTCGATGTAGATGACGCGCATCGATTTGCGGTAGTAATCTTCGGTCGCGGCGCGGAACCGGCGACGCTCGTGCGTCTCCCGCGTGAATCCCTTCACCGCGCGGATGCCGTCGAACGCTTCACGCAGGATCTTGTAGATCGCGCTCATGCGTTCGAGCACCTTCTTCGCGGCGCGGCGCATCATGCGGCTCACCCGCATCAGCAGCGCGGCCGCCAGCGGAATCAGCACCGCGAACACCAGCGTGAGTTGCCAACTGATCCAGCACGCCACCGCGAGGCACGCGATCATCTTGAGCGGCTCCACGACCATGCGGCCGTAGAGAATCTTGAGCCCGTTCCCGAGTTGTTCGAGGTCGTTCGTGAAGCGAGCCATCAGTTCCGGCGTGCCGGTGTTCGAGACCTGCCGCACGTCCATGTGAATCGTCTTGCGGAAGAACTGGTTCCGCAGATCGAACAGCGTGCGGTTCGTGACGCTGCCGACGAGCGATTCCTGGAGGAATTCGAAGATGCCCTTGATGAAGATGCCGAGAATCACGCCCGCCACGATCCACAAGAAGGTGGCGAAGCGATCCTGCGGGAGGTGGCTGATCACGAATTTCTTGAGCAGGGCGAAGCGGTACCGGCGGCTGCCGATCTCGGCCTGATCGGATTCGACTTTGGCGATCTCCCATCGCACCTTTCGCTCCGCGTTCTCGCGGTCCGGGTGCGTGGGCGATTGGGTCACGAGTTGAAGTTCGGCGTTGTGTCGCTCGAGCCGTCGTTCATTTTCTTTCCACAGCTTTTCGGCCGTCTCGTACTCGTCGTCCACCCATTCGTGGAGGTTCTTGTCCGTGCTCAGAATCTTGAGCACGGGGTAGATGGCGGAGAGATTGACGCTCCAGAGCACGGCGACGAACAGCGCGCAGACGATCGACGCCAGCAAGCGGTAGCGGTACGGCAGCGAGTACTTCAGCGTTCGGAGGAAGTTGCGCATCGGGAGGGGTTATAACCCGATTCCCGATTTTGGAACAAGACGGTTCGTGCGGGGGGGCGCCGATAGATTTTGGCGGCGGAGCCGCTCTTGGGTGGCACCGGCTTCTAGCCGGTGTGTGGCCCCGGCTTCCAGCCGGGGCTCCTGTCGGGCAACTTCCTGCGAAGTCAGCCACCTTCGCAAGGAGCAACGGCTGGAAGCCGGGGCCACCCAGATTGGCTTCGCCAAAAATCAATCGGTGCAACCCGCGCGGGGGCCCGAAGCAGGTGCAACCGTGATCTTGGGTGGTCAGGCGTCCAGTGGGGCGTGGCCGAGTGTTCAGGTCTTGCCGCTGCCGCCGAGCAGGTAGCCGAGGATGGCGTGGGCGGATTCGTCCAGCGGTTCGAGGCTCCCGATTTCGAGCCGTTCCGCGACCACGAGCCGACCGAGATCCGCAAAGAATCGTTTCGGATGGTGCGCTTTCACCACCACGCTCGATTCCTCGATGTCCACGGCGATCGTGTCCGGCAGGGCGAGGAAGAGCCGCGCCGCTTCGCGTGGGTTCGGAACTCCGACCCGCACCGAGGTGGGGTAGTCGTCCAGCAGTTCACGGATGCGTTGAAGGGCGCCGACGGCGGCGATGCGGCCGCGAGCCATGATCGCGACATGGTTGGTGAGTTTCTCCAGCGCCTCGAGTTCGTGGCTGGAAATGAGCAGACACTTCCCCCGAGCCGCGAGTCGCTGGAACAATTCGAGCAACTCCTGCCGACCGATCGGATCGATGCCCGAAAGCGGTTCGTCGAGCACGAGCAGTTCGGGATCGTGAAGCAAGGCTTGGGCGAGTTTGATGCGTTGCCGCATGCCCTTCGAGTAACCCTGGAGTTTGCGATCGGCGCGGTCCGTCATGCCGACCTGTTCCAAGGCGTTCTCGGTGCGGCGGCGGGTTTCGTTCGGGGTGTATCCGCAGAGTTGCGCCATGCTCCGCACGAAGGCGCGGCCGCTCATGTCTTCGTAGAACGCGTCGATGTCCGGGCAGTAGCCCACGAGGCGGCGGGCCCGCCAGTCCGCGGCCGGCACTCCCCGAATCGAGACGGCGCCGAGCGTGGGGCGGAGTTGCCCGGTGGCGAGCCGGATGAGCGTGCTCTTGCCGGCGCCGTTGGCGCCGACCAACCCCGTGATTCCACCCGTGAGTTCGAGTGTGACCTGGTTCAACGCCAGAACCGAGCCGTACCACTTGGAGGCTTGTTCAAAGAGCAGGAGCGACGGCGACGGCATTCGGACGCTCGCAGGTTCGGAGGTCATGGATGGGCCGCGAGGAAGGCCTCGATCCTGGCGAGCGCTTCATCCGGGGCGTCTTCGAACAAGTAGTGGGTGCAGTCGGGCCACGTGTGCGTCTCGGCGTGCGGGAAGTGCCGCCGCCAGTCGTTCAGGAAGTGTTCGTCGAACACGTAGTCCTTCATCCCCCAGAGCAAGAGCGTCGGCACGTCGCGGAACTTCACGAGGCTCGCTTCGACTTCGCTCACGATGTCGTAGCCCGGGTCCTTCGGAGAGAGCGGGATCGTCTGAACGAAGCGGAGCACCGCGATTCGATGTTCCGGCGAATCGTACGGCATCAGGTACATGTCGCGAACGTTTGGCGGGAGGGGCTTCCGCGTCACGTTCCACTTCGCGGCGAATTTGCAGAACCAATTCCGTTTCAGGATGAGCCAGGCGCCGAGCCGCGTGTTGCGACCGAGCCACAGGCTCCACGGGAACGGCTTCGATTTCGGCAGCGGGAACGCCCCGGTGTTCGACGCGACGATCCGCTTGATACGCTCCGGATGCCTCGCGGCGTAGCCCATGCCGATCATGCCGCCCCAATCCTGCAGGATGAGCGTGATGTTCTCCTTCACGCCGAGGTGGTCGAGCAAGCCCTCGAGGTCGTCGATGCGGGACTTCAGCGAGTAGTCGTACGCCTCGATCGGCGGCTTGTCCGAGAGCCCGCAGCCGACGTGATCCGGGACGATGCAGCGGAAGCGGCCTCGCAACACAAGCACGACGTTGCGGAAGTAGAAACTCCACGTCGGGTTGCCGTGTACCATGACGACCGGTTCGCCGGAACCTTCATCGAGGTAACTCAGGCGCCCCAGCTTCTTCGGCGTGAACGGGTATTCGTGTTGCATCAGAAAGAAATCGTCACGACGTTGGCGAACGGGTTGTATGTCAGAATGGCGCAGCTCAGGACAGCCCGCCCGAGCAAACCATCGATGGGACCATCGAGCGGCAGGCACTCGATCACATTGATGCTCGCGATCCCCCACGGAGCCGGTACGGAGTCGGGAAATACGAGACTGACATCGTATTCATCGCATTGGACGGGCGTGGAACCCGAGGAGGCGGTGTAGAGATCCACGACGCCGATCGAGGGCAGATTGAGTCCGGCGAGACGGCCCTGCGAAATGTTCGTGGAGGTCGCTCCGGTGTCAACGAGGAACCGAAGGCGCACGGGTTCCGGGACCGGCACTTGAAGTCCGCGCATCACCGCGGACCGATGTTGACTGACTCCGACCAGCGCCTCGACCACGGCGCCTTCGGGGGTCAGTTGGGTGATGATCGATGGCATACCGGAGGGACCATCCGGGAGTTGAAAACAGGTCGCGGGTAAAGTTCGATCTTCTTCACCATGAACCGGCGATCCAGTCCACAGAGCCGATAGCCCTCTTGTAGGGCGTCTTCCCATGCGGACCACGTGCTCAGCACGTTTTCACCGCTTATCAGGACGAATCTGCCGGCTTGGGACTTGAGCGAGTTCAACTCGCGATTGTACGTCGCCAGTTCTTTTTCGAGCGTCGTCGCCATGGCTCACCACTCGATTCCGAGCATGAGGCAGTTTAGGCCGCTGCCGATGCCGAGCCAGCCGACGCGGTCGCCGGGGGAGAGGAACTCGCGTTCTTCGGCCAGGGCCGCGGTGAGCGGGAGGCTCACGGTGCCCATGTTCCCGAGGAAGGGGAACGTGCTGTAATCCTTCTCCAGCGGGATGCCGAGCGCTTTGAGCACGGCCTCGCGGTGCCCGGAGCCCACCTGATGGCAGATCACTTTGTCGAGAATGTCCGGGTTCCAACCGAACTTGCCGAGGAAGGCCTTCCACGTGCGGTTGCCGAGTTCGACGCCGTGCTTCAACACTTCGCCGGCGTGGGTTTCCATGAACGGGACACGAACGTGGCGCAGGCCGAGATCGATGCCGTGGCGAAGCAAGGTCGTCGCGCTGGTGGCGAGGTCGTGCGTGCGATCGATGCCCTTTTGCACGAGAGCGCTCGCGCCGGAACCGAGCACCTTGCCGACCGTGCCGACCGCGGCCGGCAGGATCGATTGGAAGCCCCAGCGGCACAAATGGTGGTGTTGGGATTCGTTCTTCACCACGCCGCCGATCAACTTCCGACGCTTCCCGCGGCTCAACTCTTCGCTCGTCACGAGCACCGCGACGGCCCCGGATCCGCCCGTGAGCGTGGCCACGGATTCGACGAACACCTCGCGCGAATTCGTTCGCACCATGCGGTCGATGGTGCTCTCGTTGATGTCCCGCGAAGTCTCGGCGGAGACGACGAGCCCGGCGCGGGCCTGGCCCAGTTCGATGCGGTTGGCCACGTCCACGATGCCGTTGAGCACGCCGAGGCAGGCGTTGCTCACGTCGTAGATTGCGGCGTCCGGGTTGATCTTCAGTTGATGGGCGACGGAGCAAGCCGTCGCCGGTTCGAAGTTCTCGCGGCAGACGCCTGCATAAATCAGCACGTCGATTTCGTTCGGGCTGATGTCCGCGGCGGCGAGCGCCTTGCGGCCCGCGTCCGCGGCGCCTTGCGAGATGGGGAAGTTCGGCTCCCACCAGCGGCGCTCGGAGATGCCCGTGAGCAGTTCCAACTGCCCCGCGGCCATGCCCATCGTCTCGTACATCGGCGCCAGCCGCGACTCCAACTCCGCGGTGGAGACCACCACGGGAGCGAGTTCGTAACCGATGGACTCGATGTGAACGCGCGAGTACCTCATTGCAGGCATTCTAGCGTGAAATCGGCCATCTGGTAGATCACTCGGCCGTCCACGGTCAGGAACCCGGCGGCGGTGAGGCGGCGGGCCGTGTCGTCGGCGGCGGTCACTTCCAGTATCACCGTGACCTCGCGATCCGTGGGCAAGACCTGCCCGCGGTACGTCCACGAGTGGGGAGCCCCGACGGCAATCGTTTGCCAGTCCGCGTCGCCCCACCGCTTCCATGCCGCGTACTTCAGCAGTTGGAGGAACGACTCGAGCCCGAGCGAACCGGGCCAGACCGGGTCCTGATAGAAGTGGGCCTTGAAGAACCACATGCTCGGATCGACGGCGATGCGGCCGACCACGAGGCCAAGCCCCTTCGCGCCGCCGCTCGGCAGGAACGTCTCGATACGGTCCACCATACGCAACATCGGGGTCGGGAAGGGCGGGTGATGCGGGAGTTCGCCGCGCTCGCCCCGAGCCACGTCCGCTCCGCTCGGCCAGGGCACCTTCGCCTCGCGAATCCCGACCTGATTCGCCAACTGATCCTTCGTGAAGAAGCCGAAGTACGTCGTGCCTTCGTACACCGTGCCGCGCGAGCACGTCACCTTCATGTCGAAGTGCTGAATGATCATCCCGGCGGACTTGGACACGTTCGTCAGCTTCGCGGTCATCCCGAGCGTGCCGATGTCCGGCGTGATCGGGAGGAGTTGCTTCGCCTTGCCGCCGAGGTTGCGGAACTTGATGTCCTCGGGGTTCGTGAGGGCGGAGCCGCAGTAGGCCGCGAGCCAGCCGCAGGGCTGCAACGCGATCTCGAGCAGCACGCTGAAGGGCATCCGATCCGAGCGGTTGGCTTCGAAGTACCATGCGTCCGCCGGCACATCGTACTCCGCGGCGCACGCGGCCCCCGCTTCGAGCACGAACGGCTGGCCCGCGGTCGGAGTGATGCGGTCGATGAACATGAACGGCGGGCCGGGCAGTCGAGCGAGAACGCGATCCCGATCGAAGACGCGGTAGGGCTCGCCGAACGCCTCGGACGGCGGCCCGATCGCATAGGCGAGGATGCGATCCTTCAAGAATTGGAACTGCGATTGCCCACCGGTCGCCAGCGGCGGGCTTCGCCATGTCTCCAGAAGCTTCTCGCGGGTCAGCCCCGTCATCTTCAGGCACATGTTCGTGATTTCGACGATGGGCTTTCCGTCCGCGTACATCAGTGCGTCCGCGATGCAGAACGGCTCGGGCCCGTAGCCGAGTTCCTTCACCGTCACCTCGTAGGTCACCGTCTTCGTCGTCGCGATCACCTGACCGCGGCATTTGAGGCGGGAGTCGATTCCGGGAATCGGTTCGCAGATCGCGTCGCCGATCCAACCCATGCGGAGCAGGAAGATGCGGAGCGTGTGGAGGCAGCACTCGTACATCAGCGTGCCGGGCATCACCTGATCGTCCACGAAGTGGCAGGTGAGGAACCAGTCGTTCGGGTGAATGTCGAACTCGGCGCGGACGAAGCCGATGCCGAAGCGACCGCCGTGCGGATCGATGAGCGGCACGCGGTCCACGAGCCGCAGCATGCCCCCAGGAATGGTGGGGAAATCGCCCTCGCTCACACGTCGGGCCGGTCTTGCGAACGCTTCGCCGAACGCGGTCGCGAGGTCGCCGGTTCGCAGGGCCTCGACTTGAGTCGTGTCCAACTCGCATGCGGCGAACGGCACAAGGTCGACCCAGTCCGCGGGCTTCTTCCCCGGCAGCCGCTGCTTGTCGAGGCTCGTTTGGATGATGCCTCGACCGGCGGCCAACGCGGCTTCCGTGAAGAAGCCCGCCACGCCGTTCCGCATCGTGATGAACGGCGTTCCGTTCACCGTGCCGTCGAACCGGAAGCGAAACAGCCACGAGTCGCCTTGCTTCGAGAATTCGTCGATGCGGATGTCGTACACCACGGTCTCGCCGATCTTCGGCAGCCCGCGATGAAAGCTGACGACCGCGTCGAGCAGGCGGTACACGGCGAGCCCGCGGGTTTCGAAGTCGATGCCAAGAAAACCGGAGAGGAACAGGTCCGCCTGCCCGGCTTCGACCGAGATGGCCGTGGGGATGCGGCCGTTCTCGAGGTACCAGCGATCCGCCCGCACGGTGTGCTCCGTGATCACGCGGCCGGACGTCATGGACTTCGGCTCGCCCTCGATGAGCGTGATGCGATCGACGAGTTGAAGCGGGCCGTCCGGCAACCGCACACGCGTGGGGAAGTGGTCCGCCTCGGCGAAGAGAGGCCCGAGCGCTTCGGAGAGCTTGCCCACGGCGAACGCGCAGCACTGTTCGTACGTCAGCGATCGCGGGACCCCCCGAGCGGGGGGCGTCAGCCCTCCGGGGAGCGTCTCTCCGCGTTGGAGCATCTCTCCGCGTTGGAGCATCTCGCCGTGTTGGAGCATCCCTCGGTGTTGGAGCATCTCTCCGTGTTGGAGCATCCCTCCGTGTTGAGCGATCCACGGAGGGCTGACGCCCCCCGCTCGGGCGGACTCGATCAACTGCGTCTGCAACGCGATGAGCCGCGCCGCGGATTCGATCATCCCCTGATTCACGCGAAGGAATGTTTCCTGCGCCTGCATCATCGCGACCTGCACGTCCGCGGTCGCCGCGATGATCGCCGTCAGCGGCGAAGCCGCAAGAGGTTCGCGAAGCTCGACGTGGTTCTCAGCGGGCACGCGATGCTCGACTGTCTCGCGAACCACCAGCGGGTTCGCCATCATCCCCACCGGGATCACGACCTCCGGGCCCGGGGGCTTCACCGACTCCCGCGGCGCGTTCAACTTCGCCAAATCGACCGGCACGCGTTCGGCGATCAGGGCCGCAAGCGCGCGCAACAACTGGTTCGCGGCATCGACCTTGGCCACGTGGACGGCCCGCGCGAGGTGCGGCCTCCCGTCCAGAATCGAGCCGATCATCCGGGTGCAACTGGCTCCCGGCCCCACTTCGAGGAACACGCGAACGCCGTCGCGATACGCCGCGTTCACCACCGCCGGGAAGTCGATCGTGTTCAGAAGCCCCGCGGTGATCGAGTCCGCACACGCGGCCTCGGTCGGCTTGTAGGGCTTGCCCCAGGCGCCGCTGTACACCGTCACGCGGTCCGGCGGCGTGGTCGGGAGCGTATGCAATTCACGGTACGCCGCCTCCACCGGCCGCCCCGCTTCGCAGTGGGCCAGCGTGACTCCGTTCAGCGGGAAGAACGGCTTGCCGATCGCCGCCGCGAGTCTCTCCACGTCCGCCTTCTCGCCTCCGATCACGCACTCGGTCGGCGTGTTCACAATGAGCAGGAACGCTCTCAAACCTGGACGCAGGGCCGCGGTCACGTCGTCCGCCGTGGCCGAGATCACGCCTGCGAACCAGTTCACCCGGTCGATGCCCCAGTGCTGCCGGGCCGAATCGTAGGGCGGGGCGAGGTCCGAGTTGAACAGCGGGGACTCCTGCATTCGCGTGAACATCGCGTCGCGACCCCGCCAGGCGCGGATGCCGAAGAGGCCCGCCGATTCGCCGAGCGAGAGCCCGATCATCGCGTCCGGCTTCACGCCGAGATATTGAAGCACATCCGCGACCAGGCTTCCGACCGTGACTTGGCCGAACATCATGTCGCGGTGCGGCGCCTCGTTCGCGGAACCGAACCAGAAATGCTCCGGGGCGAACTGACTGCGAAGGAGCGTGCTCTCGCTTTGCTGACGGCGCATGACCTCGGGGAACCGGGCGGCCAGGTCGCGACCCATGCCGTCGAACTGGTTGCCGGAACCGGGGAAGACGAACGCGATTTTCCCGCTGGGTTGCGGCCCGGTCGTAAAGGTCCGACCAAAGCCGCTCGAGGGCTCGCGCAACATCGCAAGCAGTTCTTCGCTTGAAGCCGCGACGAACGTGGTGGCGAGCTTCTTGTTCGAATCGAGCGGGTGAAGTTGCAACCATTCACAAGCCCGACGCGTAATCGAGGAGTGGCCGTGGTGAACGAACGACATCAACTCGTCGGTGCGTTCCGCGAGTTCCGCCGGGGTGTCGCCTTCGATCGCGAAGAGGGCTTCACTCCACTCGCCGAGCGGCAACGGTTCCGCGGCCGGCTTCCTGGTGGATTCCTCGAGCACGAATGAGACATGCGTGCCGTCCGTCCCGTGCGAGACGATCATCGCGCGGCGAGGGCCCTTCGCCGAATCGTGCAGCCAGTGGCTCCGAACATCCGGTTGGAATTCGTGGTGCAGGGCGAGGCAGGCCCTGGCCAACATGGCGGCGCCGCTCGCGGCCCCGACCTCGCCCACGGCCCGCTCCGTGACATCCCCCTCAAGTCCATCCGCGAGCCCGATGGTCGAGAACTCGATCTTCGCGTCGTCGCAGGCCCGTGCCGCGGCCGCGTCGTTCGAGCCGGCCACGCCCGTACCAGTGATCACGGCATACACGCGGTCGCCGTCGCGTTCGGCGTCGTCGAGTCGCTTCAAAATGAAGGCCGCGGCGCCCTCGCCCGGCGTGCGGATGTTGCCGGGAATCACGAGCCGCGGGTCCCCGGCGAGATCGACCCCGCCAGCGAGAACGCGGTCGAGTTCGCGATTCTGGAGCGCCCGCACCGCGAGTTCGATCGCCCGTGCGGACGAAGCCTCCTCGCTGCACACGGTGTGGCTCGGCCCGCCGAAGTGGAACGCCCGCGCGATGCGGCTCGCGGCGATGCTCCCAAGCGCACCCATCACACGGTTCGCGTTCAGAGCCGGGAGCGATCCCGAATCCACGGACGGCTGACGCGCTCCGCTCAGGAGGTGCCACCGCAGGTGGAAGTTCGTCGTGTTCGGGTCCAGACCCAACCCGATGAACACGCCCGTGCGGGGATCGTCGCCTTCGGTTGTCGTGGCGGAATCGTCCAGGGCCGCGGCCGCGACCTGCAGCATGAGGAGTTGCTGCGGGAGCATCTCCTCCAGTTCCTTCGGCGGGATGCGGAAACGGTCCGTCGGCACGTGCAGTTCGTCGATGAAGAACCCCGGCGGGCAAGGCCGGCTCGCGAGGTCCCAACCGTTCACCTTCGGCTTCGCTTCCGCGGGCGAACCGAAGACGCGTTCCTGATATCGCTTCAGATCGCTCCACGGGCCGAAGTGTGCCGCCATCCCGACAATCGCGACCGGCACGGCTTCAACCGCACGTTCCACGCTGTTGACGGTCACCAGTTTGGGAACGACCGCCGAGCGCGATCGGGTCGAGTATGGAACGCCGGTCCATTCTTCGAGCAGAAGGTGCGCGTTCACGCCGCCGAACCCGAAGCCGCTGACGGCGGCGCGACGTGGCTGACGTCCTACGCGCCGCGGCCACGCCTGGGCTTCGTTCAAAACGACGAATGGCCCGCCGCGATACTTCAACGCGGGGTTCGGCTCATCGAAGTTCGCTTGCGGCGGGCGGACGCCGGCATGCATCGCCATCAGAACCTTGGCCGTGGCCGCGGCGCCGGCGCCGGTCAGAAGATGCCCTACGGACGACTTCACGGAGCCGATCGCGCATTGCCCCGCGATCCAGCCCGAGTCGCCCCACAGTTCGCGGAGGCTCTCGTACTCCACCGCGTCGCCCACGAGCGTGCCGGTGGCGTGGCATTCGATCAGATCGACTTCCTGCGGTCTCCAACCGGCCGCGTCATATGCGGCCCGCATGGCGCGAAGCTGACCCTCCTTCGCCGGCGCGAGCAGGTTCCCTTGCATGTCGTTCGAAAGGCCGACGCCCGCGATCGTGGCGAGAATCGTGTCGCCCTGCTCGAGCGCGTCCGTGAATCGTTTCAGAACGAAGATCGCGGCCCCTTCGCCGACCATGAGGCCGTCCGCCTTCGAATCGAAGGGCGAGCAACGCCCCGAGACGGAGAGAGCCCGCAGTTGGGCGAAGCCCATCTGGGTGTAGTGCGAGTCGGACCCGTTGACGCCGCCGGCGAGCATGGCGTCCGCGCGGCCCGCGAGCAATTCGTCGCAGGCGAGCTTGATGGCGTAGAGGGACGAGGCGCACGCCGCGTCCAGGGTGAAGGAGCCGCCACCGAGTTGGAGCGCCTGTGCGAGCAATCCCGCGGGCAACCCCGCGACGTACCGGTTCAATGGGTGCGGCGAACCCGCAAGCGGGTCGCTCGACTGACGCGGCACACGAGACGTCGCTCCAGCGCTCGCCGAATCGCGGCCCGCTTGCGGGTTCGCCAGGATGTCCCGGCAGATCGCATTCGACTTCGCCGTGGGCAGGCAGATGTTGCCGAGCACGACTCCGACGCGGGAACGGTCGACGGTTTCCGTTCTCGCTCCGCGCCACGCCCGATTCCCGGCATCGAGCACGAGGTGAAACAACACGTCCAACTCGGCCACGAGCGCGGGATCGAGGTCGAGGTCCGCGAGATCGGGGGAGAACGCTTCGAGAAAGTAGCCGCGAGTGGAGTAGACGGTATCGGGGTGAGCGATGCGCGAGTCGAGGTACTCGCCGGCCGGTCGCGGCCAGCGGCCGTCGGGGACCTCGCGGGAGGCATCCGCGCCGCGGGCCACCTGCTCCCAGAACCGTCCGATCTCGGCGCCGGCTCCCGGCAGCCGCACCGCCTGGCTCACGATCGCGATTCGTTCGTTGAAATTCGGCATCCGATTGATTCTACGGCCGGATCACCGACCCAACTCGACGAACTGCGTGACGCCTTGCCGCGGCAGTTCGCCCTTCTCCAGCACGGAATCGACGAGATAGTAGAGCAGTTCCCGGAACTCGACGGGCTCGGCTTCGTCCGCGAGGCTTTCGGCCTTCGCCCGAAACTTGTCCACCAGCTTGTCCGCTTTCTCGAACACCTTGGTGGCGAAGTACAGATGTCGCACGCGATGGACGACGGAGTCGTCTTCGGCTTCGGAGTGACGCGAAGTGCGGATGAGGTGCAGCAGTTCTTCGCGTTGAGCCGGGGTGGCGCCTTCGAGGGCGAGCGCGAGCAGCAGCGTGGGCCGTGCCGCGAGCACGTCCTGCCCCGAGAGCAGCTTGTTGTCCTCGTCGCCGGTCCAGTCCTTGATGTCGTTGAGAATCTGGAACGCGACGCCGATGTTGCGGGAGAAGTCCGCGATGAGCTTTTCGTATTTTTCGACCGGCCCGGCGAGGCGGACGCCGGAGTATAGCGCGGCCTCGAACGCGGGGGAGGTCTTGAGCGCGTAGATCTTCAGGGCGTCGAGCGTGGTGAGAGCCTGGTCCGAGGCGTCGCGCCACAGAAGTTCCGCGCCCTGGCCTTCAGACAGTTTCAGGTGCGCGTCTGCGAGTTTGTCGAGGATGTCCACGGCGGTTTCGGCGCCGAGTTCCTTGCGGTCGCGGCTCACGAGGCGATAGCCAAGGCCGATCAGGTAATCGCCCACGTTGATGGCGACGCCCGTGCCGTGGACGCGGTGCAACGTCTCCATGCCGTAGCGGAACGCGTCGTCGTCCTCGATGTCGTCGTGAACGAGGCTGGCCTTGTGGAACGTCTCGATGGCGATGGCGGCGTGCTTCACGGGGTCCGGAAGCAGGAGCCCCTCGTCGCTGCGGGTGCCGGCGGCGCCGGTGAGCGCGTCGTAGGCCGCGAGCGTGATGAACGGGCGGGAACGTTTTCCGCCGCGGGACATGAAGTCGTACGCGATCTGCTCGTGCTTCTGAAGCGGGTCGTTCCCGCTCGCCCGCGATCGGGGCACGAGGCGGCTCAGTTCGGGTTCCTCGAACATGCGGTTCGCGGCCCGCATGAGGTGAACGTAGGTCTTGGTCTTCGAGCCCGGCGGCGGCGTGTGCAAATCGATGGACTCGAACACCCAGTCGTTGTCCACGGAGGTGTTCTTGCAGTTGCTCGAGAGCAGCGGGGTGGCGATGCACGGGATGCCGGCGAGGAGCACCTTGTCGAAGGCCTTTTCGAGCACGTTCAGACACGCGACGCCGACGATGGCGTCCACGTGGCCCGAGACGATGATCTTCAGCACGATCGGCGTGCCTTCGCTGACGAGCACCTTGTACCCGAGTTGTTCGGCCTTCGTGCGGAAGTCCCCGACTTCGCAGGCGCCGCACTTCTTGCAGTCGAGCCCGAATTCGTCGTAGTCCGCGGGGCAACCCTCGGCGTTCTTCAAACAGTGCGGCAGGAGCATGAGCCGGCGATGGAATGGAATCGCGGCGACCTGCTCGCGCCAGAATTCGTTCGTCAGCATCACCATCGTGAAGCCGAGGTACTGCTCGCCGAGATTGAACTTCGCCAGGAGCGATTCGGCGGCGTCTTTCGTGAACTCGCGGGTGAGCGGCTTCGATTTGTCCAGCGTGGCGCAGAATTCCTGCACGGCCGTGCGGATGCGGTCGCGGAGTTCCCGCGTCTCGGGGACGGACTTGAACGCGGCCGTGTTCAGCTTGGGGGGCTTCGTGGGTGGGCGTTCCACGTGCGAGTCGATGGCGAAGGCTGTCGTCACGAGTCGTCCCTTGGCGCGGCGGCGGGAGGGGCGGGCAGTGTGGGAATGATACGGATTCCCCGCGAGATTCTTTCAGTGTCCGAAGCGACGCGGCGGCTTGCAACCGAAAATCGGACTGAACCGGGGCTATAATCACTTGCCATGGCTGCAAAACCCGCCACGCGTGACCGTCTCTCTCTGCCGCTCTGGACCGAGCGCTTCGCGGCTCCACTCGCGCCGACGACCGCCGCCGAAATGGCGGACCGTGGCTGGGACGCCGTCGACGTCGTGTTCGTGACCGGGGACGCCTACGTCGATCATCCCAGCTTCGCGATGGCGATCCTGCACCGGGTGCTGGAGCGGGCCGGCTTCCGAGTCGCGATTCTCAGCCAGCCCGCGTGGCAGTCGTGCGAGCCGTGGCGGCAGTTCGGCCGCCCGCGCCTGTTCTTCGCCATCAGCGCGGGGAACATGGACTCGCTGATCAATCACTACACGGCGAACAAGAAGGTCCGCAACGACGACGCCTATTCCCCCGGCGGCCGCATCGGCCTGCGCCCGGACCGCGCCACGCTTGCCTATTGCCAGCGCGCCCGCGAGGCGTTCCCCGGCGTGCCCATCATCGCCGGCGGCGTCGAAGCTTCGCTCCGGAGGCTGGCCCACTACGACTATTGGTCCGACTCCGTGAAGCGCTCCATTCTTCTGGACGCGAAGGCGGACCTGATCGCCTACGGCATGGGCGAGACGACCATCGTCGAGATCGCGAAGCGGTTGCAGTCCGGGAAGACGGTGAAGGATCTGCGAGACCTGCGGGGCATCACGTATTGTCTGGGTGCCAAAGAAGCCCCCCCATTGCAATGGGGGGGCTTTCAGCAGGTCCCCACATTCGAACAAGTCCGCAGCGACAAACTCGCGTTCGCCGAGGCGACTCGGATCATCCACTCGAACACAAACCCGTTCAACGCCGCGACGCTGGTCCAGTTCCACGATCGCCAGGCCGTGGTGCAGAACCCGCCGGCCCTGCCCCTGAGCCAAGCCGAGATGGACTCCGTGTACGGGCTGCCGTTCACCCGCCGGCCGCACCCGAGCTACACCGAGCCGATCCCCGCCCACGAGATGATCAAGGACTCGGTCACGATCATGCGGGGGTGCTTCGGCGGCTGCACGTTCTGCTCCATCACGGCCCACCAGGGACGCATCATCCAGAGCCGCTCCGAGGCGTCCATTCTCGAAGAAGTGAACAAGCTCGCGGCGGATCCGGAGTTCAAAGGGAACATCTCGGACATCGGCGGCCCCACCGCGAACATGTATCGGATGCGGTGCACTCGCCCCGAGGTCGAGGCGAAATGCAAGCGCCTCTCCTGCGTTCACCCCACGATCTGCAAGCTGCTCGGCGCCGATCACGACCCGCTTGTGCAACTCATGCGAAAGGTGCGAACGACGGACGGCATCAAGCGGGTGGCCGTGTCCAGCGGGATCCGCATGGACTTGGCGCAGTTGTCGCCGGAGTACGTCCGCGAGTTGGCCGAACATCACACCGGCGGGCGGCTCAAGGTGGCTCCCGAACACACGAGCCCGGCCGTGCTCGAGAAGATGAAGAAACCCTCGATCGACAACTTCGGCACGTTCGCCCGCGATTTCATGCGCGCGTCCGCGGAGGCGGGAAAGCCGAAGCAGCAAATCGTGCCGTACTTCATCGCCAGCCACCCGGGCTCCGGCCTCGACGAGATGATCGACCTCGCCCTCTACCTCAAACGCAACGGGTACCGCCCGGACCAGGTGCAGGACTTCATCCCGGCCCCGTTCGACATCGCCACAGCACTTTACCACTGCGGCTTCGACCCTTGGACGAAAAAACCCGTGAACGTCGCTAAGGGGTTGAAGGACCGGAAGATGCAGCGTGCCCTGATGCAGTTCTTCAAG
>Ga0169931_10000223_pt1 | contig 89998 bp, 81 predicted proteins | sample Kivu_15m_20L_FD_129675 | JGI IMG/M metagenome (GOLD analysis project Ga0169931, IMG submission 129675) | Freshwater microbial communities from Lake Kivu, Western Province, Rwanda to study Microbial Dark Matter (Phase II) - Kivu_15m_20L... | ecosystem: Environmental > Aquatic > Freshwater > Lake...
GAAATAAACTTTTTGCCGTTGTGAACATCAAATATCACTCCAATCATGTCGGGTGTGATGGTTGAACGACGAGACCAAGTTTTAACCGGTTTTTTGTTCCCAGCTTGGTTCGATGCGTTCACCTTTTTTTGAAGGTGATGGTCAACGAATGGACCTTTTTTTAACGATCTTGGCATGGAAAAAACCTATTTTTTACGTCTCGAAATAATATACATACTTGAGTGCTTATTCTTCTTACGAGTCTTGTAACCCTTAGTTGGAACAGCCCATGGAGTCTCTAAACGGTAGCCGTTATGACGCCCTTCTCCTCCCCCGTGAGGGTGGTCAACCGGGTTCATCGCAGTACCACGTACTGTCGGGCGAATTCCCTTCCAGCGTGAGCGACCGGCTTTACCCACAACTTGTGTGTTGTGTGAAGAGTTAGAAACTGTCCCGAAAGTGGCTTTGCAGTTCTCGTGAATCAAGCGCATCTCTGAAGATGGCAAACGAATCACAACAAAACCGTCCTCTTGTTTTGCAACAAGCTGGGCAGATTGACCCGCAGAACGGACCATTTTTCCGCCGCGACCAGCCTCAAGCTCGATGTTATGCACAACAGAACCCACAGGCATATCTTTCAACGCCATGGAGTGGCCTGGACGGAAGTTCGCTGTTTTTCCGGAACGGATAACATCACCCGGTTTTACACCATCGTAAGCGAGGATATAGCGTTTTTCACCATCCTTGTAGTTAATCAAGGAGACGAAAGCGGAACGATTTGGATCGTACTCGACTGTTGCAACAACAGCGTCGATCCCATCTTTGTCTCGCTTAAAATCTATTGTACGCAGCTTGCGCTTGTGTCCACCACCATGGTGACGCGTTGTAATGCGACCTGTGTTATTTCTTCCGCCTGTTCTTTTACGAACACTCAAAAGAGATTTTTCAGGAGTTGCACCCTTTGTTAAAATTTTTGAGTAGTCTACAGTCTTAAGCTGGCGGGTAGACGGGGTAATGGGGCGATAATTTTTTAGTGTCATTGCCGTTCTCCTATTGGTCTACCGAGTAGCCTGGTTTCAGAGTGACATAAGCTTTCTTCTTTGCTTGTGTCTCTCCACTGCGTCCTCTCATACGGCGATGCTTTGTGCTAGTAATAGAGGTGTTTACAGACTCCACTTTAACATTGTAAATCTGCTCAACTGCCGTTTTGATTTCCGCTTTGTTCGCATGTAAATCCACGATAAATGCGAGGATATCCTTGTTGAACTTACGGATAGACTTGTTGCTATTGTTGTTTTTTAGTTGTTGGAGGTTTTGCACCTTCTCGCTCATGTAGCGAGTTTTTAAAATAGTCTTCACAAACTCACCTGTGTTAAGCGTTTAAGTAGGCTTCAAGCTCCGACATGTCGGAAACTACAATAAATACATTTTTGTTTCTTAAAAGATCCAACCCGTTCAACTGGCTTAAGGTAGACGTATAGACGTTAGGGATGTTTCTCAAAGACATTTTGAGGTTGAATAGCTCGAGCTCCTTTTCCACATTTCTATCGCCGAAGAGAACAATACTATCCTTACCTGTGGCACCCGCAGATTTGAAAACTTGGTTAGCAAGTGCCGTTTTTGGACCCTCTTTGAAGTGGTCAACCCACTCTGCAGGAACAACTACAACATTGCCGTTAGCAATCTTCTCATTTAATAAGGAGCGAATCGCCAATCTTTTTTCTTTTTGGTTGATACGGATGTGCTGGTCAAATTTAGGCTTAGGACCATGTGCACGGCCCCCTTTTCTCATTTGAGGAGCTGCCCAGTCCCCGTGACGTGCGCCACCGGTACCTTTTTGACGACGAGCTTTTTTACCAGTACGGTTGACTTCCCCTCTTCTCAGAGTACAAGCAGACCACTGGCGCAGGTTGAAGCGTAGAGCTTCAATGTAATTTTTGATTAGCGGCCTGTTAAGATCGAGATCAGCTTCAATGCGAATGGCTTGATCTAGGCACACGTTCTTTTTTAAATCAAAGTGTTTAATCTGTTTCACGTGTTACCCCTATTTCCCTTTGACCGATTTCGTGATCTCAACAATCCCGTTAGTAGCACCAGGAACGGCACCTTTCACAAGAATCACCTCGTTTTCACGATCGATTTTTACAATTTTGAGGTTTTGGATAGTCACCCTTTCGTTCCCCATATGTCCGGCCATTTTACGACCTTTCCATACGCGACCAATAGATGAGCGTTGCCCTGTAGAACCTCCGTGGCGATGAATAGGGCCCTCACCATGTGAGTAACCAAATCCTTTAAATCCATGGCGCTTCATAACACCCTGGAAACCTTTACCTTTGGAAATCGCGGTAACGTCAACGCTTTGAACGTCTTCAAGAACAGAAAGATCGATTTCCGTTCCTAGCTGGTAGTCTCCGACGTTGGCTACTCTTGATTCAATTAAATATTTTCGTGGCTCTAGTGCATTCTTCTCAAAGTGGCCGATTTGGGGCTTTGTATGATTTGCCCTTCTCGCTCCTGTCAACTTTTCAGTAGCTAACTGGATTGATTCGTATCCATCTTTTTCGAGAGTTTTCACCTGAGACACTACGTGCGTTTTAAGCTGCAGAACAGTGCAGGGTACTACATTACCTTGATCATCAAAGTGATGTGTCATCCCCTTCTTTCTGCCGATTAGCTTCAATGTTTTCGACATAGGTCTTCCTTCGAAACGAGGTGATTTTTTCAATTTTTTTAAGAATAAATCTCTCTAAAGAGTCTCTTGGGGAAGAGAGTAGCAAAAGATTCATTTTTCTACAAACTAATTTTAGGAACCCATCTCCCCTGTTTTAAAGGGTGTAAAGATTTTTTTGATGTCCGTTTTTTTTAAAATTTTAATTAGTTTTTTTTAAAAAAATTTGAGCAAGAATTGAGGTGGCGATCGAAGCCGCCATCCACCCCAGAAGAATCGCCGGCCTCGCATTTTTTTCTAGTGGTTTTTTTACAGATGCGATGCTAGCCAAGCTATAAGCCATAAAAAATACATGTGACAAATAGTTTGCTGTATTTTGTATAGTAAATTCTTTTTTTAGTTGATTGTAGGAAAAGATTTGCTCGTCCCATCCATCGACTGCACCTAAGAAGAGGCCACCAATTCTTGCTATTTTCACCGTTTGCTGATGGAAAGAGAGGGGAAATTTTCTGCCGACTACATCAAAAAGTCGTAGACAATCGGCTAAAACCTTAGTTGCGATAACCGTTTTCCTTTGCAAGGCGAGGATTCCATGGGTTTTGGGGAAAAGTTCCCGATTTTTGTATCTTTCGGTGTCTTTTTTAAGAAAATAGAGCCAGAAGCATACATCAAAAGCAAAACCCCCATGCTTGGCTATTGGGAACACTGCGGTTGAGCTGTTTTGCTGATTAATCTGCATAAAAGGAAAGTGGTATTTCTTAACTAATTAAAATTTAGCAGAATAAATCAAAAGTTTCAATCAAACATTTTAATCGTAAATTAAAAAAATTTAAAAACAAGATAAATAGTTTTTAAAGCTTCCCCCAACCAAATTAGAGCGAGTCCTTCTAGAGGGGGGAATGAAAGGGATTACTTTGTGTCTATGTAGTGCAACGTTAGTGCGGAGGTTAAGCTGGTTAGCCCCATCGCAGCGCCAAGTAATGGAGATACTGCACTCCCCCTCACCAGGGTATTCAAAAACATTGCACCGCCTGCAACATCAATTACATTAGATACGGTGTTTAATAGTTTCTTGGGTCCTATAGAATCCGCTTCTCCTTTTTTTTGTTCCATGAGGTTTTTAGATGCATACCAAGCGGATCCTAGGGCGCAAACGCCCTCAATAGGCATGGAGAGCACTTTTAGTACCGGGTAACCAAAGGAGGCTATAGCTTTAAATAAATCTTTAACCACTTTGGCAATTTTTAGTGCTGCTTTACCTAAACCCGAAATCTTCTTCCCCTCTTTTACCTCGCTCGAAAACTGGTCAACCGAGAGGACGAGGTCTTTGGGAGCCAGACCAAAATTTGCTGCATTAAAAAAATTTCTTGCTATTTCGACAACAGCTGATTGGCCTGGTAAGACCTTAGTCATTTGGCCAAATGTGAGAGCTGCAACTCCCCATTTACCCAGGAGCCGAGGCTTATTTTCCAAAAGGTCCAAAGTCTTATCTTTAAATGACTCAACTCTAGCTGGTTGGGAAATAAACGTGTTTTCCACTGTTTGCGTTGCAATCGATAGAGCCATATGTTTTTTCCGTTTTTCAATCACTATTGGAGAACATATTATATTATATTATCTGATTTTAGATAGAAAAAAATATCCCCCATAACAATATGGGGGATATTCAAAACAAATATTTAATTTATCGGTTTAGCTGGCTTTGTGGTATACGAGGTTGAAATCTTTATGCACTCTATGAGCCTCTACATCCTCAATTTTTCGTCCGATGTAGTGGTCAGCAACCGAGGAAGCTACTGCTACAGTAGCTAATCCTAGCTGGAGATTACCCTCAGGTTTCTTCCCCTTTACCACATGCATCAGTCCCAAAGCTCCAAGGGTAAATGTCGCCAAATTTTTAATTATTTTGACGGCTTGCTGCAACCCTTTTGGAGTTTTAGCAACTTCTTGACCATACTTGCGGATTTCCCCTTTAGGTATAGCATTCCAGGCTTTTTTGAGATCTGCACCGCTGCTGACAATATCAAGACCCGATTTAATGACCTCTACTTTTGTCATTAATTGGGTATTCTCTGATCCAGTAAAAAAAGATACCCCTTTTAATGTGTCTCTAAAATTTGTAAAAGTTTTAGAAATGTCAGAGATCAATGTGCAGATGGGAGCTTTTGCCTGGATTTTTTCCCCAAGCTTTAGACCGTTAGAAACTAGATCAATCGGAGCCAAGCTTTTATCAATCGCCTCAAAATTTTTTCCTAGGTAATTGTGTAAAAAACCACCCTCCCTAATTAGATTGAACTGAGTCAAAAGAGAGGAGAATATGCTGAAGACTTTAGCAGCCAATCTTGGTTTCTCTTTAGGCAAAGACCAGACGTGTGAGCCAAGAGAACAGCTGATTGGCGGCTCGATAACCGCGCTCTTTGGATCATCGATTTTAACCATCATTATCGTTGTCAAACTCATAACATTTCCTTTAGTGTTAAACTATTGTTTTTTTTAGGTTTTTCTTTTGAGAATAGATGAAATAATCGGAAAAAATTTCTGATAAACTCCAAGCCAATCTTACAAAACGGTTTTCTACACGCTCTTTCAAACAGATCTTTAGAATGTTCATCACACTTACTGCGCTTTTATATAGATGGATGCGCTTCCAGCCAGGGACAGACGGATTGTCTGTTTTTGGGCTCTTGAAGTAGACTTCGGCTTTGTGAACTAGCGAAGCGGTCTCTGCAAAAAGATCTATTGTTTTTGTTGTAGTATCACTAGGAGACCAGCTCATCAGATCCAAATCATTTGCCAACGCAACAACGCTGACAGCGCGCCCTAAAACAGATGCAATTCGTTTAAAAATAGTTGTAGAGGCCGATTGTTTAGAGACTTTTTTTATCTCCTGAAATGAAGACTGGGTAGTTAGCTTCACTTTTTCGGTCGTTTTTGGAAAGAGCAAACGGTTTACAGCCTTTCTAAAACCCTTTAGGGCCTCAAAGTTTAAAATGTTGCCAATACAACGAGAAATCTTGTGATCTTGGTTTGGATATTTAAAAGAAATTACCGCATCGGTGAACGAGCATATGGGGTATGAACCAGAAAATACATATTTATCAAATTTTGCTAATTGAAGCATGTCAAGCACCTTTTATAATAAAAAGGTATAACTGGTTCAAAAAATATTGTAAATACGAACTCTTTATTTTAATTAATATTTTAATTTATTTTGTTCGCGTGCCCATTTAAAAACTCTTTAATTTGCATTCTCTTTTTTCCTGGAAGCTGCACCTCAAGAAGCTCCAAAGATCCATTTTCTGCTTTTAATAAAAGTTTCCCATCACGTATTTCTACATTTTTAGAAATCTCTACAGGCGAGGCCTGAGCTTTAAAGATTTTTAATATTTCTTGATTAGGGAGAACTATCTTGACTCCGCCATAGGATACAAGCCCCCTCACTTTTAAAAGCATTTTTTCTTTAGTCCCAAAGTGGAGGTCTAGCTCCTCTTTTGAAATTTTTGGAGCATAAGTTGCAAGCGAATGCTCTTGCTCGTTTAGAAGAGCTGTGTGCGATGCGATTTGTTTGAGGACCTCGTCAAGCGCCTCTTTGGAGAGACTTGCAAGATTTTCTTTTAAAGCGGCGGCATCCATCTCCGGATGAATCGGGATTTTTTTTATAAGATAGACTGGTCCGGTGTCCATCCCGATATCCATTTTCATCACACTGATACCTGTTTCTGTCTCTCCTGCTAAAATAGCCCGTTCGATTGGGGCAGCTCCCCTGTAGTAGGGGAGAATGGAGGTGTGAAGATTGATTGGACCAAGCTTAGGAATGTCCAGTAGGTTTTTTCGCAAGATGTGCCCATACGCGAAAACCACAAAAAGATCGGGATTCAATGACTGCATCGCTGCAACAAAGCTATCTTCTTTTGGGCTTACCGGATCGTAGACATGAACTCCCAACTCCAAAGCCCGTTTTTTTACTGCAGTCATCGTTAAGCTGCCCCCTCTTTCTCTGGGTTTGTCGGGCATGGTAACTACAGCGACTAGGTCGTGGTGTTTATGAACATATTCCAATGTGGGCAGTGCGATATCAGCAGTGGCAAATAATACGATTTTAAACATACCCATTTAGGGTAAATTATGTGCAGATATAGGAGCAAGATTGAATCTTACCTTAAAAAAGGGTTTGTCGAATCTAGCAGGGCGCTGGCTCTAGTTGTGCGGCCCGTTTATACCCAGCGTACCCCCGCTTAGTTTGAGCGGAAAAAAATTCTACCCACAGTCTTACATCCTCATCCTCTAGAGAAAATTCTCTAGTGATATTCTGAATTGCAGCTTCCAAGGAGAGGTCTGTGCGGTAGATCCACTTAAAAAGCTTTCCTAGTTTGACTGTTCTTTCCAGGTCAAACTCCCTGCGTCTCAACCCTACCAGGTTAATACCGCCAACTTTGAAGTCGGAACCACCCCCAATCAGGAATGGGCCTAAATCCCCATCGAGCCTTGACATGCCTCCACACATCGCGTGAGCACCAATGCGGGTAAATTGATGTACAGGAGTGAATCCACCAACAATAGCATAATTCCCCACGTCTACATGACCTGCCAAAGAGACGTTGTTGGATAAAATAACATTATTTCCCAGTGTGCAGTTGTGAGCGACGTGAACATACGCCATCAAAAGGCAGTTGTCTCCGATACGCACAGCAGTCCCCTCGCCGCAGGAGCTATTTACAGTAACGCATTCCCTTATTTCACAATTCTTTCCTATGAAAACAAAGGTTTTTTCCCCTTTATATTTGAGATCCTGGGGTTTGGCGCCGATGCTGGCAAATTGAAAAACTACTGTCCCCTGACCAATAGTTGTGTGCCCCTCCACGACCACGTGAGATCGAAGGACAACACCCTCTTTAAGGTGGACATCTGGGCCAACAATAGAGTACGGGCCAATTTCTACCCCCTCTGCAATCTTTGCGTCTGGGTGAACGACGGCTGTTGGATGAATGGTTGCCATTATAGCCCTTTTTAAATGTGGTTATCTTTATGTGATTGCGTCCGAAATTCGGGATGGATGCCAAAGCTAATCCCTGCATCGACAACTACTTCATTATTCACAAAAGCCTTAGCTTCACACTTCCCCCCCCTTTGAGACAAAAATGTAGCTTGCACCTCAATCATCAACACATCGCCTGGCGTGACGGGGCGCCGAAAACGGGCATCATAGACACTCATCAGCACTTTCAACCCCTTTATCCCCTTTTTGTGCATCAAAATACCACCTACCTGAGCCATCGCCTCAATGATGAGTACTCCTGGCATGATCGGTTTGCTGGGGAAGTGTCCAGTAAAAAACTGCTCATTGATCGTCACATTTTTTTGACCTATGATGCGATTGTTTTCGAGATCAATATCCAAAATACGATCTACGAGTAAAAAAGGATAGGAGTGGGGCAAAATACGGATGATCTCATCAATATCTATTGCGTGTGTGCCCACTCCTGAACTAATTGTGGAGTTTGATGTACCCATTCTAAAACTTTTTCTTCTATCAGTTGTGCCAGTTTCGTTGTTTGTGTGTGACCCGATTTATCACCATGGTAGTGGGCTATTACGTCGTACCCTATAAGACATAAATCACCAATCATATCCAGAGCCTTATGACGGGCCATCTCGTTGGAAAATCTCAACCCACCCTCGTTGATCACTCTGCCCTCTTTGACGATAATCCCGTTCTCGAGGCTCCCCCCTTTGATGAAACCTTTCTCCAATAAGGGTTGGATCTCGTCATAGCTACTGAAAGTACGACAACCACAGACCTGCTTAGTGTATCTCTCCTGATTGAATCTGATCAGGTACTCCTGATGCTCAAGTACTCCCGTAGCATCATAGTGTAAAAGATAGGAAAAAGTTAAATCCTCACAAGGAGTAGCACGCACAGTTGTCCCATTAGAGACAACCTCAATCGGTTCCAAAATTTTGAATATGGGCTTTTGGGCTGCTAAAGAGACCGTTTTAGCCTCAATAAAGGAGCGTACAAACTGTTGAGAGCTACCGTCAAAAATCGGGACTTCCGGCCCATCTATCTCGACAATAAGATTGTCAATTCCTAAACCGTAAATAGCCGAAAGTAGATGTTCTACCAACTGCACAGTGATCCCGTTTTCCCCAATTACTGTGCATCTGGGGGTGGAGACTACAGAGGAGGCCCTTGCTTTGATGCAGGGTTTGTCTAATAAATCCACACGTCTGAAAATGATTCCCGTGTCTGGGAGGGCAGGTAAAAATCTGCACCGGACAATTTTTCCCGTAAAAAGGGCCACGCCAGTGAGCTCAAATACGTTTAGAATTGTTGTTTGTGGTCTTGAACCGACCTGTTTTACAATCGAGCTTTGGTCTCGCAAGATGTCACCTTCTTACAACGAAATACTAAACTCAGCCGAAAAATTCGGCCTTTTTCAAGAATTTACCCTTGAATCTCTTTTTGTTCAATCTCTTCTTGGTCTCATCCTGTAGTTTTTTTCGAATTTTTCCCGAAATCCCCAGATAAATAATAAAAAAGCGATAAAAACGAAAATACGATCTTGCAGATACGGATAGAGTGTAAGATTTTTAGAAAGGGTAATCGAAAAAGTTTTTACACCCTCTCCAGGTGGAAAAAAAGCGTACTCCCCGTCAGGAAGTGTATATCCAGAGAAGCCTCCGTTTGCCGTCCTTATCGAGGGCAGTCCGGTCTCAATCGATCTCAGTAGGGTTTGACGAAAATGATTTGTTTTAAAATCCTCATTTTGAACCCAAATATCATTATGGATTGATACAATCAGATCTGCCCCTTTTTTGGAAAAAACATTTGAATCAGATCCAAAATAGTCATCATAACAAATATTGATCCCGTAGAGGTATTTCCCTTTTAAAAGACCCTTTTTTTTACCGGCTAAAAAGTCCCCGGTCCCCAAACCCGATTTGAAAGAATCGGGCAAAAAATCCCAGGATTTTTCCATAACCGACATAAGTCGATTTTTGTCATACCGCCCCACAACCTCCCCTTTGTGCACAAGCGTTGCGACATTGAAATGTTTTCCATTTTCACCCGGGTAGATATGACCTACAATCACATCTATATTTTTATTGAACGAGAGATTGATAATCGCCGATTCCAAGCTATAACAATCCAAGAGCTCTCCCATCGTCATCCCATCGGGATATTTTAAAAAGTATTTAGTGGGAAGACTTGTCTCACTGAATACGAGTAGATCAAGGTCTTTAACCCCCTTAAGCCAGGTCAAATATTTTTCTAGGTACAATTTGTCATCCATCCCCCATGGATCGCGGGCCGTCTGTACTACACCGACTCTAATCTTGGATTCGGTCGTCTTGAATTGGGGGACAAATAAAAGAGTTACAATTATAAAAAGTGCCCTATAGTTTGCTCTTTTTTTAGGATTGTCAAAGAGAAGCAAACTCACCAAAAGGAGTAAAAGCGTTGCACCAAAGACCCCAGTAAATGCGAAAATTTTGTCGAGCATGGGGAATTTTTCTAAAAAAGAGGAAACCGTATAGAAATTATAGCCGCATAAAAAAAAGGATCGATGGTACTCCAATAGAGTCCAAAGCCCGATAAATCCAAAAATTTTTTTCTTTTGCTGCAATGACGAGGCAAGATTGACAGCTACAAGAGATTGCATTGCAATCCACAGCGAAAAAAACAGGGTAAGAAAAGGGCCAAAATAGAATAAATAGGTCGCATCTTGGGGTACACTTAAATCTTTCATCCAGAGATTTTGGCACAAAGAAAAACTGAAAAAAAATCCGAATGTAAACAGAGGTTTCTTTTCTAAATTGAGTGAACAACTTAAAACATAAAGAAAAGAACCAGCGGCTACAGCCCCAAAAAAAGCAGGTTGGCTTTCGCAAGAAAACCAACCAAGAATTCCACCTAGTAAACAGTGGCAAAAAAAAAGGGAGATCGATTCTTTCAAAATGTACCGTGCCCTTTTTTAAAAAATTTAAACTCGATCATCCATGTGATGGCTGTCTTGCTGGAAGTGGGAAATATGGCAGCAGCATCCACCGGTAAATAATAGAGCGCCCCCTATTAAAGCCAAATTTTTGCTGAAATCACTAAGCATCGGAAATAGGCTTGCGGCATCTGCAAACCAAAAAGGATGCATTAAAATATTTACTGGGACCAAGAAGAGGATCAACAGCCATGCAGCGAGGCGTGTACGGATCCCAAAAAGCAAAAGAACGCCACCAACACCTTCAAGTAAGCTAGCTAGAATCATTAGAAAAAGCTCTGCTTGTTGCAACATCCCAACAAAAGAACCTAAAAAACTACCCCCCACCTCATTTTTCCACATGGATAATGCCTGGGACAGACTCTCCATCGAGGCCTGCCAATTCACCATCTTTAATACACAAAATATTATAAAAGGTAAGGCAAATAAAATCCGCCCTAGTTGATATAAAAATTTGTTCCCTTTACACATACATACTCCTGTAGAATATAAAACCCTTTTGCCCTAAAATTATTCTCTCATCAATCGGGCTAAAGTTGACATAATGAATTTATTTCGCTTGTACCACATAGAACAATTTTTTTTACAACATGATCCTAAAAGATTTAGATTAGATCTAAGTTTGAAAACCTATTTTAAAAAAAATTCTGCCCTAGGATCTAAAGATCGGAAAGTATTGGGAAATTTTGCCTATAAACTTTGTCGCTATGAATCGCTCATCGAACATGTTCTTCAGGTGAAAAAACTTGACCCCCAAAATATTCGGGAAATCGATGCCTTTGACCCCCAAAAACACCTGAATGACCCCTCAATTCCCCTGCATATCCGTTATGGGTTTGACAAAAATTTTCTTGAATTTTTACAAAATAGCCTGACCGAAAAAGACTTCTTGGTTTTTTTAAGCTCTATCCACCAAGAGGCTCCCCTTTATGCCCGCTCCAACCCTTTAAAAATCTCCCGCAGCGATCTTGTTTCTCTTCTTCAAAACCATTTTCCTGTTCAAGCTACCGAGCTATCCCCTTACGGTATCCGATTTGAAAAAAGGGAAAATTTTGGAGCTCTTGACCCGTTTAAACAGGGTTTGATGGAGATACAGGATGAGGCAAGCCAACTTATAGCAATTCATTTAGACCCTAAACCCAAAGAGGCGGTTTGCGATTTTTGCGCCGGTTCAGGGGGGAAAAGTCTTTTGATTGGGGCTTTGATGCAAAATCAGGGACAGCTTTTTCTTCATGATGTGCGAGAAAAAGCCCTGATTGAGGCAAAAAAAAGACTCAAGCGTGCGGGGGTGCAAAATTACCAAATCCTCAGCTCCCCCTCTTCGAAAAAACAATTCTTTTCCTATTTTGATCGCGTTTTATTGGACGTCCCTTGCTCAGGAAGCGGCACATTAAGAAGAAATCCCGATATGAAAGAGAGGCTTCGGGTTAAAGATATTCATGAACTCATCAATTTACAAAGAGAGATCTTTTCAAAGGCGTTTTTGTTGGTCAAATCCAAAGGGGTAATTTTGTATGCAACGTGCAGCGTTCTTAAGGAGGAAAATGAAGAGCAAATCGAATTCTTTTGCCAAAACTACCCTGTAAAAAAAGCAGGCCCCCCGTTTCAAACAATTCCTACAGATCAAGGGCCAGACGGTTTTTTCTGCCAGTTGCTAGAACGGGAATAATAACCCTTGTTTAGACCTATAACAACCTCCCTTATCAAGGGTCTTAAGTGGAGCTGATTGCTCAAAAAATCGCTCCTTTGCTACGATGCATTCCTATGCGTATCCAAATCAAATACTTTTTAGCCCTTTTACTACCTTTAGCGACCCTAAAAGGGATTTCAAAAGAGAGCTCTTTTCACAAACTTAAATCAGTAAAGACTAAAATTGCGGTGAATAATATTCCCCTTGCGAAAGTCAACGGGCGGATTATTTCGCTTGCCGATGTCGTTAAAGAGCTCGATATGCGCATGTACCTGCATAGCCCCGACGAGTACAAAAACGTCAACAACCGCTTTGGATTTTATAAAGAAAGCTGGAAAAGACAGCTTGACGAATTGATTTTACTCGAATTTCTTAAGAAAGAGGCAGAAGAAAAAAAGATTAAAATTACCGATGCGGACATTCGTCAAGAGCTTGTAAGCCGCTATGGCAGCGATATGATCAACAAGCTTCATGAAGCGAATCTCACCTACGAAGATGCCAAAAATTCGGTAAAAAATGACATCTTAACGCAACAGATGAACTGGTTTGGTTTTGTGAATAAAATTTTTTACAAGGTTGGGCCTCAAACTCTGAAAAATGCCTATGATGAATTTGTGTCGATGAATCCGGGGAACGAAACATGGAAATACCAATTCCTCACAGTTCGGGTAAAAAACAAAGACAAGGCGGACCAAATTGCGTTCAAGATTAAAGCGTTGGATCCTACAACCTTCCCCAACCTCCAAGCATTTAAAGAGTCTCTAACCTCGCTTTTCTCCAAGGAAGAGGACTTCAGAATCAGTTTAACGGATGAACTAAATGTGGAGGATAAATCCATAGCCCCCTCTCACAAATCTATTCTAGCAAACATGCCTATGGAGACGTTAAGCTCCCCATCGTTCGTTCAGCAAAATAACGAACACGTGATCCGCGTCTTCTTTTTGAAAGATCATATCAAGTCTGAACCCATGCCCTTTCAACAAATGACCGAAAAACTGAAGTCCGAACTTATTGGGCGTATGGCTGAAAAGGAACGTGGTGTTTTTTTTCAAAAACTTAAGGAGAAGTATGGTTACAGCGATGATCAACTCTACCTTGCCCTACCCGATGACTTCACACCTTTCTCTCTTAAAGAAGAATAACTAGCTTTTTTGCTATATCCTTTCAAAGGGGCCCATTAAGCCCCTATTTCTTGTCTCGTCGTTCTTTTAAAAATTATCCCTACGGAGACTAATAGTATAACAAAAAATAGAGCTTTAAACCTCTTCTCAACCCAAAAAGAGACCCAGGTATGGGGCGCATCCCTAGATGCTACCAATACTTTTGTATCTAAAATCTTTCCGCTAGGTACGATTAACTGCACTTGCCCGAGGATTTCACCCTTTTTGATGGGGAGCTTAGCCTCAAAATACTCCACCTTCACCTCGATAGCATTCACAATGCTAGCAAAAGATTCGACCTTGAGATCCTCTAATAGATACAGTGGGAGGGTGTGTTTTGCATAGATAGGTTGAACAGAAAAACAGGGATCCAAGGCATTATAAAAAACCCTTGTAGTTTTTTTCTCGGCAAAAGCTGCATTGAAAAGATTTGTTGCATCTATAAATCGCTCCAGAGGGGTTGCAGATTGCATCGCAGCTACTACAACTGTTCGCTCTTTATTTTGAGCCGCCCCTACAAAGCAGTAACCTGCATGCTCTGTATAACCTGTTTTTCCTCCAAGACAATATTTGTATTGCAAACCGTTTTCGGATCTAAGTAAACGATTCGAGTTGTTTAATTCCCGATCGATTAGATCACCTGTTTCCATTTTATAAAAAACAGTGCCGATTATTTTTAAAAAATCGGGTTGTTTGATCCCATAGGAGAGCATTTTTGCAAGGTCGAGTGCCGTTGTCCTGTGCGCAGGGTACTCGAGTCCACTGGGGTTCACATAAGTCGTTTCGGTGCAACCTAATGAGATTAAAAAACGATTTAACCCAATCATGAATTGCTCTATGGACTGCTCCCCTAAATGGTACGCTAAAACATTCGCAGCATCGTTTGCTGAAACTAAAGTAAGGGCGTGATAAAGATCCTCCAAGGAGTAATAGCTGTGGGGTACCAATCCGATCGTATATGCATCCGGTTCCAGAAGGTAGGGTAATACGGTGTAATTTCCTGCGATTTTCTGTTCTTTCGAAATCGATCTCAAAAGCTCTGGCAAGACAACAACTAGCTCTTTTGGATCCCGATTACAATGCAGAGAGTAAAGAAGGGTAGCTATTTTTGTGGTACTTGCAGGGTGGATTTTCTGCTCCCCTTTTTTAGAGAAAAGAACTATTTCATGATCACAATCATAGACAAGTGCGACTTGGGAATGAGTCTTGGGCGCTGAAATTTGGGAATTTAGGGCTGAGAAGCTGATCATAACCCAGAATAAAATCTTTTTCTTTAAAAATAAAAGTAGTCCTTCTATGGGAAAGGGAAAAATCTGATAAGGATGAGGGATGCCAAACCCTGGAAAACTAGAACGCGCTTTCGAGGAATTTTTTTCTGATCTTTCTTTTTTTAACCACGATGGCATCATCAATATCGATCTTCCTCTTTTACGCGATCATAACCTTTTAAACTGTAACGATCAAGATCAAGATCTGCTACAGCAGCACCCTTTTTATTTTCACGTGATCGAGGAGGAGGATAAAGTAACTCTCTTCAATCATCAATTCGCAGTCTGGATAGTCCCACAACAAGGGGAAACGGACAAAGAAACACTCACTCTTATAGCGTATATCGAGGATGAAACCCCGCTTTTAGACCTCGTTTTTAGAACTGCAGGGATCTATAATTCCCCAAAATATATTCTTAGGGCCTTGAGACATTTCTTAAAGGAGATTATGGACAACGAAGATGTGCTCCAAAAAATGATCGAGGAATTCTAAACCCGACAAAAAAGAGATTTTCCCCTTTTTAAGCTTACGCTATGAGTTTTTCTTGGTTAGTTTAAGATGATTTTGGTCATTTCTTCTCTCGTAGGTGACAGAATCCATGAGGTGATTCACTATATAAATCCCAAACCCACCAGGTTCATCTATAGGTTTTTGGCGTCGGTACTCTAAAGGATTGAACTCTATACCCGTATCGATAAATTCAAACTCTACATCCTCTGCATTTTTGCGGAAAACAATCTCCACCTCTCCCTTTTTTTCGGGGTAAGCGTATGAGCAAATGTTGATGAATATCTCTTCAACACAAAGCTGAATTTGAGAGGAAGCAATCCCCGATTCGACCCAATCCAACACTTTAGGGTATTGGGATATATCAGCTGGAACTTTCAATCTCATTTCTCGAGACATACCCCTCCTAAATAAAGGGCAAGTTGTTTAGCAAGTTTTTTTTTGGCCAACCCGTAAGCTACATCATAAGCTCCATACTCAGAGTCAAACTGACCTAGAGAATATTCCACCAAAGGTTGGTTGTCGTACAGGGTATCTCTCAAAGTATTCGGGTTGGTAAAATCAAAGTCGGCCGATGCAAATAGCCTTCTATTCTCGAATATACTCTTTAAATCATGTTTGTCAATAAGCGTGATTTTAGCACCCAAAACGGCCCTCCCTTCATTAGGAAACAGGCGATCCAGAATTTCCCCCGTTAAAGGCTGACGATCGTGTAAAAAACCGATAGTCTCTTTTCTTTGTTGATCTAGCGTAATTTCTACCAAATAGCGTCCATTTGAATGGACCACCCGGTACCCGGTTGCCCTTTGTAGCTCAAGGCGCATCTCCTCTTCAAATGCAGCGGAAGTGTAGGCACCCTTAAATGAGAGCTCTAATGTGGGTTGATTTTTCGGCTGGACAAATTGATACTGGCACCCTGAAAAAACAAACAGAGCGACCAGTACTAAACGATTAGTGAACTTTTTGATCACTCTCTTCTTGAACAATATCTGGGAGCTCTTCCACAACATCCACAATGATCTCAAGATCCTCGACAGGATACTTTTCTCTAAGATCGGAATACTTCTCACGGAGGTACTGTACTGTATTTACCGCCTTATGAGCAACTACAGACTTAGGGTAAGATTGTATCACTTGCGTGTAGTAAAGAAGCGCTGCGTCGTGACGCTTGGTACGTTTGTAATAAGCTGCTATCTCATACATCCCATTCGCCAGGATCTCCTCGATATTTTTAATTTGCCCTTCAGCAATTCTTAGTCTCGGGTCAGAGGGAAAATTGTCTTTAAAACGCTGGTAGTTTAATCGCTCGAGAGCCAAAAAGCTGTCGTCATTTTGCTGGACTTTTGTATTGAAAACGTAGATGTCCCCAATTTTGATGTGGGCATGGGGCGCTAAGGCATGTTGACCAAATTTTTTCAAAAAAATCTGAAAGGTATCTAATGCCCCTTTATAGTCCTCTAAATGCAACAGCAAGGCGGCCTTCGCATAAAGAGCTTCAGCTGCAATATCCGATCTTGGCACCGCAGCCTGAATCTCGTCGTAAATATCAAGCGCATCCTCTTGGGCTGGCATCCACTTAGGTAGCACCTTTAGACCGGCTATGTGTTTTTTAAAACCCTTTGCAAAATGGTGCGCTACCTCTAGCTTGATTTTATAGGCCTCCTCATAAAACCTGAGCGTTACATCTTTTTTCAAATACAGCTCTACGGCTTCAAATGCGGCTTCATATTCCCCCTCTTTCAAATACAAGGAGGCGAGCTGAAAATAGACCTCAGGAGACATTGGGTGATCCTGGTACAGATCAACAATCACCTCAGCACTTTTTTTAGCAGACTTGAGATCCTGCGTATCTAACGCATTCTGTAGCTGGGTATAAAGCTGGTCAAAAGGGAGTTTAGCTGCTTTCCCCTCAATACTAAAAAATGTAAATACAATACTTGAAAATAGAGCTAGTGCTTTCATAAATCAAGAGTATAGCACTTAAAACGTAACCCCGCAACCCCAATCGTCGTGATCAATCAACATTTTTAATGTGCATAATTTTTTATTTAACGCTTAACAATAAGTGCGTTAAAGACCTGCTAGAGAGGTGCCTCCTCATTGGACACACTCTCCACATACTGCATCTGTTTAAGCGTCATGAGTAGCTCCTCAGTAATTTTCACCCCAAAGCTCTCATCAATCCTTAAAGAAGTAGGGCCTATTTGGATATGTACGGGTGATTTTCCGGGATGTGCGTGAAACAATTTTTTTAAATTTACAACGGCTTGGTGCCCCATCTCTGCTTCATTCAAGTAAAGCTTCAACGTGGCCTCTTTTTTTTCCTCTTTGGCTTTCATAGCACTCCCCCTATTCTCCTGCTGCGCCTTTTTTTGCAAAAAACTTTTTTGAGATGAACGTAGTTTATCACGATACTCTAAAATATCTTTTTGGTTCATCCCATCAAATGAAAAAAGATCTTTTAGCATCAGCTTCTGTTCGCCACCTCTTCTATCCAATTCAATTAAGCCGATAAGCAGCGCATTTTCCTTGAAATGGGAACTTTTAGCATCCATGAGATCGCTCCAAGCCAACAGCTCGACCATTCCGCTCTGATCCGACGCTTTTAAGAGAGCGAATTTTTTTTGCGTTTTTTGCGAAAGCCTAAACTCGAGGTCTTCAATCACAAAGGGGACTACTAAAACATCGCTTTGCTCAAGGTGCATTAATGTGTCTATCGAGACCGCATCAAGCCCCTCAATCTCTTTTTGATAGAGTTGCAAAGGGTGCCCTGTCAAATAAAATCCAAGTAGCTCACGCTCTTTGAACAGCCTCTCTAAAGGGGGATCTTCATGAAAAACTTTTTGCTCTTCTTTAGGATCTTCTTCACCAAAAAACGAGATATAGCCTTTGGTTTTTTCTTTTTGGGTCCGTACGCTCGCATCAAACAGCTCTCCCGTTTGCCCTAAAAGGGCACGTCTTGAGGGAGAAAAATCATCGAAACACCCTGCTTCAATCAGCGTCTCTATCGTTTTTTTTCCGATCTTCTTCAGATCTATTTTTTGGACAAAATCGGCAAGACTTTTAAAATTTCCCTCATCGCGACGCGTTTCTATGATCGTTTGTACTACCCCTTCGCCAATCCCTTTAATTCCCCCCAAAGCAAATCGGATCCCCTCATTCGTAGGAGTAAAATACTTTTGTGATTCATTGATCGAAGGGGGCAGTACAGCTATGGCCATTGTTTTACACTCAGCACTGTGTTTTGCAACCTTTGAGATATCAGCCATATCGCACGTCATCAATGCCGCCATCCAATGTGCCGGGTAATTTGCTTTCAGATAGGCCGTTACGTAACTCAAAAAACCATACGCAGCCGCATGAGATTTATTGAAGCCATAGCTGGCAAATTTTTCTACTTTATCGAAAATTGCCATCGATTGTTGTGCTAAAATAGCGTTTTTTTCAGAACCGGAGCGAAATTTGTCTCGTTGGCGCGCCATCTCTTCGGCATCTTTTTTCCCCATAGCTCGCCGCAAAACATCCCCCTCCCCAAGTGAATACCCTGCAAGTTTTGAGGCTATCTGCATGACTTGCTCTTGATACACCATAATCCCATAGGTTTCTTGAAGGATGTCCTCCATCCAGGGGTGATCAAATTCAATTTTTTCACGACCATGTTTTCTTTGAATAAATGTCGGGATCATCTCCATCGGCCCAGGGCGATATAAAGCGCCTACAGCGATAATCTCTTCAAATTTATCGATGTGCAACTGCCTAGAAAGATCTTGCATCCCTTGCGATTCCAGCTGGAAAATCCCCGATGTTTTTCCATGGTTGAGCAGATCAAAAGTCGCCTTATCATCGAGCGGTAGATTCACCCAATCAATTTCCACATTATGCGTTTCTTTTACCGAGTCGCATGCTTTTTGAATCGAGGTTAGTGTTTTAAGCCCTAAGAAATCGATTTTGAGCATTCCTACCGCTTCAACAGGCTTCATCGCATACTGCGTAACAAGCATCTCCGCATCCTTAGCGGTACATACAGGGATTGTTTCGATAAGCGGTTTTGCCGAGATAATTAACCCGGCAGCATGGATCCCTGTATTGCGAATAGACCCCTCCAAAGCCTTAGCCATTTCAAGAACTTTAGCCACCTCAGGATCTTTATCTCTGAGGTCGCGCAAATCGGGCTCGACATCTAACGCTTTTTGCAAGGTAATCTGTAGATCATCCGGAATCAGTTTTGCTATCAAATTCACTTTTGCTAAGGGGACGCTCAACACTCTGCCAACATCTTTTACAGCCATCTTCGCTTTCATGGTGCCAAACGTGATAATCTGAGCTACGCGATCCTTTCCGTATTTACGAATCGTGTAGTCTATCACCTCTTGTCGCCTATCCATACAGATGTCGACATCGATATCAGGATAGGAGATCCTTTCAGGGTTGATAAACCGCTCAAAAAACAGATGAAACCGTAAAGGTTCGATATCTGTAATCCCAATAAGATACAAAATAATTGAACCGGCTCCCGATCCCCTTCCGGGGCCCATTGGTATTCCTTGCGTTTTTGCCCAGTGAATAAAGTCATATACGATTAAAAGGTAGTCGCACATACCCTTGGTTGTGATAATCGACAACTCATATTCGAGTCGCTTTTTGATCACCTCAATAGGGTCTTCGTTTGGATAAACGTTTTGCACTGCGGCCAATCTTTCTTGCGTATACCTATCTTCTACCCCTTTGGCACAAAGCTGGCGCAAAAAATTCTCTGCTGCTGCTGCTCTTTGTGCATCGGTAAACTCTTTCCCCTCCAGCTCAGGCGGTATGAAAACAGGGTAATAGCGAGTGTCAAAATCCATCGCCATATCTACCGAATCGGCTAACCGGCGCGTGGCTTGTATCGCCATCGGGAGATCCTCGAAAAGCGACTCCATTTCTAAAGGTGTCTTAAAATAATACTGGTCTGAGGGTAAAACACGTCTTTTGGGATTGGGGTAACGGCGTCTGATCACCCCCGAAGAGTCCTTCTCAACAATTTCAATCGTGTCGGCAGATTGGATGTTCATCAAGATTTCATGCGCTTTATAATCTTTTTTTTGCATGAACTGCACATTATTTGTGGCTACAAGCGCTATTTGAGTCTTTTCATGCACTTGTTTATATTTTCGCACGAGTAGCTCTTGCTTTTCTGCCATTTCGTTATGAAGCTGTAAAAGCCACTGCTCTTTATCAAATCCGAGAGCCACCAGATCCTTGGTATCCATTCTGTGTCTTTCGACCTGAAGGTAAAGATCGTCCTGAAAAAGATTTTTCCAAAAGGAGAGCTCCTCGTAGAAAGGGGTGTCATCCTCTTTGAGAGCCAAATCTGCTAGATAACTTGCGTAAGATCCGATCAAGCAGATGAGCCCCTCATGATGTTTTTCTATCAATTCTTTATCTATACGGGGTGTGTAGTAGAATCCCTCAATGAAACCTAAGGAGCTTAAAGCGCAAAGATTTTGGTAACCCACTCTATTTTTTGCAATCAATGTCAACGGAGTCGCAAAAATATCAGAACCCCGTCGCTTGTCCAGTCGCGAAGTAGAGGCAAGCATCACCTCCATTCCAATCAGAGGTTTTATCCCCTTTTTCTTGCACTCTTTGTAAAAATCGACAGCCCCAAAGAGATTACAGGTATCGGTAAGGGCAAGAGCCTCCAATTTATTTTCTGAGGCAAATTGAACAAGCTCCTCAATCGAAGCTTGCGAGGAGAGAATAGAGTACCCGGAATGGTTGGTTAATGAAATCCACATATCGCTATTCTAACATGATTAGAAGATTATCGCTTAAAAAAAACTCACTTTAGCGACGCTCTTTTTAGAAAGTGAATACATCACTAGTTTAGGAATTCAACCCCTTTCTTCCTCAGCCACCGCCACTGGCTCGACTATTGATGCGAGCTTAGGATTGGCCTTAACATTCCAAAAAGGGAGTAAAAAAGCAAAAGAGAACAGGCTGAAAAGGGCAAGTGCCGGGAAAAAAATCTCCCAACCATAGATCTCGGTTAGTCTACCACTCACAAGAGAAGCAGTAGCGGCACCTAAGTAGGCAAAGGTTCCGGCAAAACCGGTAGAGGTTCCTGAGGCTTTTTTATGCGAGAGCTCTGCACAGGCTACACCTATCAACATCTGCGGCCCAAAAATAAAAAACCCGGATAGAAACATAAAAATTGTATAGAAAAAATAGAGATCTGCGGGGAAGAAGATCATAAAGACACAAGCTACCGCCGCCCCTAAAGAAAATAGGGCATTAGCCGGTATCCTCAGCCCCTTGAAGACGGTATCTGATATCCAGCCGGCTGCAAGGCTACCAAAAAAACCCCCCATCTCAAACGCAAAAATAAAGGAGCTGGCCATGATCTGCGGAACACCTTTATACTCTACAAAGTATAGAAGGCCCCAGTCATTAATAGCAGTGCGCACCATGTAAATAAAAAAGTAGGTGATCGAAAGAACCCATATGTAAGGATTTTTTATCACGTATTCCAGCAAAAGTTCGTAAGAAGAGCTCTCTTTTTCCTGATTTTGCTCCAGTTGGGGGCTCACAACGTGGTCATTTCTAAAATCTTCGACAGGGGGCAAACCCAGTGACTGGGGAGTATCCCTGAGCCGATTCATCAGAAAAAAACCCATCCCAATACACAAAAATCCGGGTATATACATCGCCATGCGCCACCCAAAAAACTGCGCGGTCGCCGCGACAACCAAAGGGATTAAAGCCCCTCCAAGGTTGTGGGAGGTATTCCACACACCCCACCAACGCCCCCTTTCCGATTGGGAATACCAGTGCGTTAAAAGCCGAGCTATTGGAGGCCATCCCCACCCCTGAAACCAGCCATTTAAACCCCAAAAAAGGGCGAAAAAAAGAATACTTGAGGAGAGGCCAAACAGAATGTTAAAAACACCCGTGAGAATAAGGCCTATCGACATAAAGTAGCGGGGGTTGGAACGATCTCCCATAATCCCGCTCAAAAACTTGCTTGCTCCGTAGGTTACGTAGAGGACCGATCCAAGAAAGCCTAACTCTGTTTTAGAGATCCCAAGATCCTCAATCATGGCTGGCATCGCGAAATTGAAGCTCTTTCGGGTTAAATAAAAAAAGGCGTAACCCAAGTATATTGAGCTAAAGATTCTCATCCGCCAATATTGGTAAAGGCGTGACTGAGCTCCCTGAGCACCTCTCTCGGTGAGGAACTGGAAATAGCTAAGCCACTGGAAATTTTTCAAACGATAACCGCCGTATTTTCTGGTTAAGTATATCAAATTGATTTCTTACGAAAAAGTTTTTTTCCTTAAAAGGGAAATTTTTGACCGGTTACATCCTACTCAATTGGAGTGGCTTAAAAAAAATTTTTCGTTCTATTTTTAAAAAGTGTATAGAAAGGCTATGAACTCTTATGGACAATCGATTCGCGGATATCACCACCTCCACGGGGAAATACGTGTTGAGCTGGTAAACCGGGAGAAAACGCAAAAAGACGAAGAACTTCAGCTGCCGGCCGGAGGCTTTGCCCTTTTAGTCCTCACCTATCTATCCTCCTCCACCCTTTTAGAATCGATCCGATCAACGGAATCGCTAAGAACTCCCCAAAAAGTGATTGATGCATTAAAGCAATTTATTGCGATTTTTTCCGAGCTCCAAGATCAGGATTTAAGCGCCGATTGGAGATACTGTGAAAAGTTGTCAAAATCCTGGAGCGACGTAGTAAAATCTGTGGAGAATGCAACTTTCCCAAGCTCCTCGCTAAATGCCTTGATTACCGAGATCAACGAACACCCCGAAAAAGGGGATCACACCCTTGGTTATTACCTCTCCCAGCATGCAGGAGAGCAATGGATCCCTTTCCCCTTCATGGAAATTTTAAGAAAGCTCCATGAAGACAAAAAAAAGATCCCCCATTTTTTAAAATTAGCCGAATTAGCCCTTAGATCCCTTCTTTAATTTCTTATTGAACCCCGCTATTATCAATCGTGTAACAAATCATCCGCCACCCCTTTACGCATAAAAAAAAACAGGGTAATATGGATCCTCAAGATTTATTTAGCTGTTCAAAATTGTTCTATTTTGGATGACACTAAGAAAAAATTAAGGAGCCAGTGTTTAAAGATGTACCGCACACATAAACTCGGAGAATTAACCTCTCAGGATCTTAAAAAAAAGGTAACTCTTTCGGGGTGGGTGCATAAACGCCGAGATCATGGCGGCCTTATTTTTATCGACTTAAGAGATAAAACCGGTCTCACTCAAGTTGTCTTTGATCCGGAAATCTCCCAGAATGCCCACCTTTTGGCAGAACAGGTCAGAAACGAGTGGGTTTTAAAAATCGAAGGGGTTTGTAGAGCTCGAGCAAAGGGGATGGAAAATCCCGATCTGAAAACCGGCGCGATCGAAATCGAGGGGCACCATCTAACAATTCTATCCAAAGCTAAAAATCCCCCGTTTCCGATCAACGAAGACGAAATTCGGGTGAATGAAGAGATGAGATTGGAGTATCGCTACCTTGATATCCGCCGCGGCTCCATTTTAGAAAATCTACACACCCGTCATAGGGCGATCAAAATTTTAAGAGACCTTCTTGATAAACAGGGTTTTTGTGAAGTCGAGACACCGATTCTTGGAAAATCTACACCTGAAGGGGCAAGAGACTACCTGGTTCCCTCAAGAGTCCACCCAAAACATTTTTACGCCCTTCCCCAATCTCCGCAGCAATATAAACAGCTTCTTATGATTGCAGGTTTGGATCGCTATTTCCAAATCGCCCGCTGCTTTAGAGATGAAGACCTCCGAGCCGATAGACAACCCGAATTTACCCAGCTGGATATCGAAATGAGTTTTGTAGAGCAAGAGGACATCCTAAATTTGGTCGAAAAAATTATTCAACGGGTATTTTCTGAAATTCTCGAAAAAGATTTTTCTACCCCTTTTGAACGGATGAGCTACCATCATGCGATGGAGTACTACGGCTGTGATCGCCCCGATATCCGATTCGACCTTAAATTGCACAGAGTCCACCACGCCCTGGAAAATTCCCAGTTTAATATTTTCGTACATGCAATGGAGCGAAATGAGATCATTAAGGCGATTGTCGTACCTCAAGGGGAAAAAATATCTCGTAAGGATCTAGACGATTACACACAGTTTGTCCAAAAATTTGGGCTTGGCGGTCTTCCAATGGCCCGATTTCAAGGGGGAAAACTGGAAACAGGAATAGCTAAATTTTTAACAGAAGAAAATCAGCACAAACTCAAAATTCAACTTCACCTCGAAGAGGGAAACCTTGTTCTCTTCGGAGTGGGCTCAGAAGATAGCGTCAACCAAGCGATGGATCATCTGCGTCGAGACCTGGCTAAAAAACTACAGCTTGTCCAAAACGGGGACTATAAATTTCTCTGGGTTGTCGACTTCCCTCTTTTTGTGCCAGACTCTGACGGATCCATTACCCCCGCACACCACCCGTTTACTGCACCCCATGACGAGGATGTCTCCCTACTCGATAGTGAACCGCTAAAAGTGCGGGCAAAAGCTTACGATATCGTCCTCAACGGATATGAACTGGGGGGAGGATCCATCCGCATCCATGATAAAGACATGCAAAAACAAATTTTTACCCTCTTGAACTTAGATGAAGAGGCGATTGAAAAGAAATTCGGCTTCTTTATTGACGCACTCAGCTACGGGACACCCCCGCATGGAGGATTAGCAATAGGGGTAGATCGTCTGGCTATGCTCCTTTTGAAAACAGAGAACATCCGCGATGTAATCGCCTTTCCCAAAACACAAAAAGCCTCGGACCTTATGAATGGCTGCCCCTCACCGGTCTCCACTAGCCAGCTGGAGGAGTTGCACATTTGTGTTGAGGATAAATCCTATAAAAAATAAAGTACCTTACAGACGAATTGGAGAACATATGAAAAAGTGGTTGGCAACCCTAAGCATTGGCTGCGCCCTACAAATGCTCCCTTTGCATAGTAGCGAAAGCGCAAACTTGCAAAAAGAGGAAACTGTTGACGCTGCTAAAGAAATCGATCATCTTCTTATTTCTGAAGCGCTTGGTCATCTTATTTCAAAAAATTTAGCTAATCTTGGCCCCGATTTCAATATAGATCGCGTTATCAAGGGGCTAAAGGATGCGATGTCCGGTAAACCTACCCCACTCAGTGAGGAGTCTACCGTTGAAGCGATTCATAAAATTCAGGAGAAGTCATTCCAAAGACTTGCAAACGACAACCTCAAAGAGGCTCAAGACTTTCTTGAACTCAATTCTAAAAAAGAGAACGTAGTGACGATTGAATCGGGAAAAATTCAGTACGTTACTCATCAAAAAGGGGAGGGCCCTGCAGTGGAGGCGGCCTCTAATCCTTTGATCAAATACCAGGGCAAATTCCTTAACGGACAAGTGTTTGGTGAATCCGAGGCTGGAGAGACTATTTCTTTAGCTGATACATTCCCCGGTTTTTCAAAAGCGCTTGTGGGAATGAAAGAGGGTGAAAAAAGGACCATCTTTATCCATCCCGACATGGGCTACGGAACGAGTGGTATGCTCCCACCAAATTCCCTACTCACTTTTGAGGTAGAGGTAGTAAAATCCCATGTTCCCGAAGAAAAGAATGAGACCACTCAGGGTATTGCAGACACCGAATTGCTGGAGTTAAAAGATGCTATGGAAGTAGCCAAGTAAGCTTTTTTCTTACCCTATAAAAGAAAAACCCTCCTCCTTAATCGGCAAGAGGGTTTTTCTATTTGATGAACATTCAATTATAAGATTTTACTTGAGTTTATCGAGGATTGTCGATTTGGTATGAACGCCCACAAGAGTTTCTGCTACCTCACCATTCTTAAAAAATACGAGAGTAGGGATACTCCGAATTCCAAACCGTGCAGCTAAGTCTTGCCCGTGATCTACATTAACCTTGAAAATTTGCCCTGGGCGCTCAGCAAGAAGTTCCTCAATAATTGGGGCTTGTTGCCTGCAAGGTCCACACCATGGTGCCCAAAAATCCACAAGGACGGTCCCTTTGGCTTTGAGCACCTTCTCGTCAAAATTTTCTTGAGTTATATCATATTCTGCACTCATAAGTTTCCTTAAAATGTTTTTCTAAATTTTTGAGTCGTTCACGTAATTGGTTTGTAAGCTTTACTCTAGCCTCTTTCCCCTCGCCCTTCTCATGACCACTGATGTGTAGGGGTTTGGAAACAAGAACTGTGATTTTCTTAAAGAATGAGGGAAACCACTTACCTTTTGGCCATATACTATAAACACCACCGATGTAAATAGGAAGAACCTCTTTAAGCTTGCAATGCAAAATAATCGACGTTATCCCAACCTTAAAGGGGAGAATTGTACCGTCTAAAGAGCGCATTCCTTCAGGGAATATTACAAGGGGACACCCTTTATGAATTGTTTTTATGCAAAGACGAAAAAAATCTTTTGGCATATTTTGATCGTCAACAAGAATCAAGGGAAAAAACGAGGTAACAATTCGAATAAAAAAATTCTTTCGCACCACCCTCTCACTTGCAACAAATACTGTCTTTGGCCCAAGCAGGGTGAGAAGAATTAGTGCATCATAAAAAGAGGTGTGATTTGCATAGACTAGTCCACTAAGAAATTTTCTGGAAAATTCTTCTCCCATCACCTTAAACCCATAGAAAAGCGAAAAAAAGCTCTTCAAAAATACACAGATCCAAGTGCGGATCAGGCTAGGCTGTACAGAGAACTTTTTTTTTATCTCTATGAACATCTCCTCACATACCTCGTCAGTAGTGTAAGAGGTGGTATCAATAAAAAAGGCGTCATCGGGGCGTACAAGCGGATCAATCTTCCGTTTGGAATCCTGTTCATCTCTCAACCGAAGCTGCTCAAGAACTTTCTCAAAACTAGTATCGATCCCCATAGTTTTCTGCTCGAGCTCTCTACGTTTAGCTCTGGATTCTAAAGTAGCTGTCAAAAAAAACTTCACATCGGCTAGCGGAAACACTTTGGACCCTAAATCTCTTCCATCCGCGATAAAATCCCCTTTATTAGAGATCTCTTGAAGGTTGTTATTAACAAAATTTCTTACAGATTTTTGCTTGGCGATAAAGGAGGCTTTCATAGCTACAAGCTCTTTTCTCAAAAAAGGGGTAACCTCTAAATCATTGAAATAATAGCGAGCAAAACTCCCCTCATACACAAGTTTTAGTTTAGCCGATTGTAAAAAAGAGCTCAAAAAGGTCTCGTCCTCCGAAGCTACCCCTTTTTCGACTAAAAAAGCTGCGATCGACCGGTAAAATGCCCCCGAATCCAGGTAGTTTATACCCAGTCTTTGAGCAATTTTTTTGGCCAAAGTGGATTTTCCCGAGGCGCTTGGGCCATCTATTGTGATTATAAAATGAGCCATCAGAACCTAAAATAGGCGAAAAGTATAGGTGTTGTAAACAATAACGAATCAATCAGATCCAAAACACCACCCAAGCCCGGTATCTGATTACTATCTTTAACATGGGCATCTCTTTTCAACACCGACTCAGCTAAATCACCAAGTTCAGCCGCAACTCCTAAAATAAAACCCAAAAATAGCGCTTCGTTTGTAGAGATTTTAACGTAGGAGGCTAATAAAAGACTTACAGCTATTGCCCCTAATAGTCCAAAAACAGCTCCAACAACAGTTTTTGAGGGGCTGATTGTGGGTGCAAGTTTTCTTTTCCCAAAAAGGCGACCCATAAAGTAGCCTCCAATATCTACAACCTTTGTTACAGCTACAAGGTAGATAACTAAAGCCATATCCCCTTTTGACCCTATCCCCTCTGGATACAAAATCGAGAGGATCATCCCAATAGGGACGAGAATATACAGCATCGCAAAGGAGCCGCAGGCAACTCTGTAGATGGCTCCATCAATAAACAAAAAATTATAAACAAAAAAGCCCAAAAAAAGGAGGATAAGCCAAATCCAGGAGGGAAAAAGAAAAAAGGCGACCGGCCAGAATACCCCAATAGAGGCCAAAAGATATTTCGAGGGGGGATCTCCTTTATGTTTAACTAAAGCAACATATTCAATCATGGCGGCCATGGTAATAGTAGCCACAAAAAGAATAGTCAAAAATTGCACAGGCCAATAGTCGGCGCCAAAAAAACTGATTACTAGCATCAATATGATGCCTGAAGACATCGTTAATCGTTTAGCTAAGTCGTGAAACATACTGGGCATCGCCACCTCTCCTTCGACTTCTTTGTTGATAATCTATGAGGGCCTCCTCGAAGTCATCCACCGTAAATTCGGGCCACATTTTTTTTGAAAAAAATAGTTCTGCATAGGCGATCTGCCAAAGCAAAAAATTACTCACTCTCATCTCCCCGCCTGTGCGTATCACTAGGTCTGGATCGGGCATATCAGGAAGATCTAGATATTGGCGGAAGTGCTGTTCGCTCAAAAGATTTAAATCTCCTGCGTATTGGTTCTTAGCTTTTGCTGCTGCTCGCAAAATTTCGTCCCTGCCACCATAGTCCAATGCAATATTGAGAACCATTGTTGTCCCTTTTGAGGTTTTAGCCACCGCATCCTCTACAGACTTTTTTAAAAACGAGGGGAGGCGGTCTAGCCTTCCTAAAATATGGATGCACACCCCCTGCTCGCACAATAAATTAATGTGATCACCCAAGAAATCATCCATAAAAGAAAAGAGAGCACCCACCTCTTGTGGATCTCTTATCCAGTTTTCTGTAGAAAAAAAGTACATGCTAAGCATAGGCAGCTTATTTTGAATTGCAAATGTGATCGTCTCTTTGACTCTATCTGCGCCCAGCTTGTACCCCTCAATTACAGGAAGTCCACGTGAAGCAGCCCACCTTCTATTTCCATCCAAAATGAGTGCGACGTGGTTTAAAATTGTCAATTCTTGACCTCTTAAAAGGCTCAACTGTAGCAAATTCTACACAAAAACCTCAACCCTATTTGTTAGCCTCGTGTTGCACGAAAAATAAAGAGATTTTTTGAGGGAAATTTTACATACCTCGGCCTACATCCCCCGCACGTAAAACGTTCAAAGACATTTACCTTAAGTAACACCTAAAGAATCTTTATAAGATTGAAGATTACGGGCTTAAACAAAGATGGATAGCTTCAAGATCGCCCCCCCAATATCTAGAAAGAACAAAGCCTCATTTAAGGGTAGACAGAATCTTGTTTTAGATGTATTCTAAGCTTTAAATTTCATGAAATGGTCTTGTTTTCTATGGAGAAACAGAAACGTTGGCACTCTTGGTTGATCGCAACCGTTAGTCTTTTAACTGTCTACAATATCTTACCGACTATCCTTTTTTACGCAAACCCTCTCTCGGACAAAATCGGTGCAAAAAAAGCGATCGAAATTCAGAACTCCATCGCTGACAGAGTCAATAGACTCGAGTCTGATTCAACCGACTGGATCTACTCTTTTAGTCAGCTTATTGGCGTGAAAATCAAATCAGTCGAGATAGACCCGGTTTTTAGCGACAAGCTTGAGATCACCTTCAACCAATCAGAAGACGCGAAAAAATTTAGGCAAATTTTTCCAAGAGCTGGAAGCCTTATCCCCTTTTATCCTGCCCAGCTCACTCTAGGAGCTGAAAGCTTTGACCCCCTTAAAGTGGAAATTCAACGAAAGATCCCATTACATCTTGGTCAGCAGCAAAGACAGGAGATGTTCCGTTTTGTTGAAAAATTTGATGACAATCAGGAGCCGACTGCAGAGTGGCGCCAAATTGCCCTTGACCGCGTTTTTCAGGTAGCAAACTCAATGGGGGGGATTTCTGAAGCTGCAGAGCTGGTAACCGTTTCTACAGCCAACAGCCAAGATCCTAGAGCAGAAGAGCCCCTTTTGCAATACGTCAACACCCTTTTAGACTACAAGTCCGCTTTTGGTGAAAATGCAGCTGCCACAAAACGCTTTATCTCTTCACTCACACAAGCGCCAATGGCAGACAAATCGAGCCTTGGATACGCTCTCATGGAGTCCCTTTCCCAACTCAAAGATAAATGTCAAAAAGAGCGAGTGGGGCTACAAGAGTCTTCTTCAGCAGAAGAATCTAAAAGTTTTACCTCCGATGCCTCTAAAGATAAAATCCAGCAACTGCTTCATAAAGAGCATCAGATGCGCGACGCGCTCTACATAGTGAAAAACCACCTTCGGGATTTTCACCAGGGTGCAGCCCCCCTAACTTACGACGCTGTGGAGGCCTCCTTTGCCAAGCACGGACAGATACTTTTAAACAAAAATAACCCCCTTTTTTCCAGCATCCAGCTTGATCTTGAAAAAGAGCAGATTGTATTAATTCCCCATCCGGATGTTCTAGATATTTTGAACAAATCTAGCGATGCGAAAAAAGAGGCGATTCACTCCCTTTTTTACAAAGAACTTGCACGCGTTTCTAAGGAGACTCAAGAGGAATTTAAACCTCTTGGAACAAACTTTGTATCGATGCTCTCCACTTTATCCTCCACAAAATCTTTGCTTGTTTTCCAGGCAAAACCCATTTTGCAAAAAGCGATAGATAAAGCTGTATATCGTCTCAACGCGTTTGAACCACAAACAGTCGATTTGAAACGAGAAAATTATCCTGTTGTCCCCTTTCACGAGTATCATCTCCAACCCCCCGAACAAAAGACTTTTGAGATTGTAACGTATGCCCCTGGGCTTGAGGGAAAATTTCCTATTGGCGGGTTCAAAGCCGATTCGTGCTACCTTATCTTCAAAGATTTCTACAAGATCTATAACAAATACGCTGCTCTCAAAAATGAGACCGCCCGTGCTTTTAACGAAGATCTCAAACAGCTGATGGGGCTTTTGCAACAGCAAGGTTTCCAGGCCTATCCGGGAGCTGCTTTGCACCTTAGCCGAGAGTTCCAAAATGACCTCGTTTTTGAATTGCCTCAGGTAATAGAGCCCATGATTGTCGCTAGCCGGGAGGCATTCCAACTGAAAGGATCGAAAACATTTGCCTTTTTAGAGTTTTCTGACGTGCGTCAACGCATTTTAACGCAAAATCAGATTGAGTCAAAAGAGCAAGAGGAGCTATTGCGAGCTAACGATCTGTATAACGCGAGCCAGATTGATCCCACCCAGCGTACCTATTTTGACGCCCCAAAACCGACCCGTTCCGCCCTTTGGAACAATTTAGTTATATCCGTAAAAAAATATTTCAGAGGCGATGACAGAAAAGTATTGAAGTGGGGTCTTGATTTATCTGGTGGAAAAACAGTTGAAATTCAGCTTAAAGATCCCTCTGGAAAAACGGTGACTAATGAGTTTGACCTTAAACAGGGTGTAAACGAGCTTTTTAACCGTGTGAACAAGATGGGTGTTTCAGAGGTCTCGATCCGAATCGAGGGCTCCAATATCATCCTTGACTTTCCCGGATCACAAGATATTTCTGCAAGCGACCTCATCCGCTCCTCCTCGATGACGTTCCATGTTGTCAACGAGAAGTTCTCTGTAATGAACCCCTCCCTAAGAGACGCTTCCAACCGTTTCTTACAGGACGTGTGGAGTGAAGCAATTGTTAAAGGGAAAAAAGAGGCTGAAGAGATTCACCAAATTGCCTACGCCCATCTTTATGGGGATAATGGAAGCGCAGCAAGCCCTAGCCCAAAAACCGAGTCTGCAAGAGCTCTTTTCGAGGCGGGCCTTGAGCTAGCTCCTGTGGATAATGGAAGCTACAACACCTTTGATGATACGCTAAGTAAAATTGCCCTTTTGAAAGGGGAGGGACCAAACGCCTGGGGAGGGCAATCCCATCCCTTATTGATTGTTTTCAATAATTACGCTCTTGAGGGATCTTCACTTGAGGGAGTGCATGCTTCATACGATCCCAAAAATGGAAACTTCCTTTCGTTTGAGGTAAAAAACTCAAAGAAGAGCTACAAAGGTGAGGTCGAATCGCCTCAAGCCTTGCTATCGAACTGGACCAAAGTTTTTTGCCAAGATAAAGTCTTGGGCACAGAACTGGAGCACTATTCCCATGCCAAAGGCTGGAGAATGGCCGTGATTTTGAACGGGAGTGTAATTTCTTCTCCAAGCTTGAATGCCGAGATCAAAGATAAAGCGATGATCACCGGAAACTTTACTCAAAGGGAGGCCAACAAACTCGAGTCAGATCTTAGAGCCGGTTCCTTGACCTATACGCCCCACATCTTATCAGAAAACAACGTCAGTCCGGAGTTAGGAATCAAAGAGCGCACTCAAGGGATTGTTGCAGCTGTGGCAGCGCTTGTCCTTGTAGTCGTTGTAATGTGCTCATACTACCGCTTTTTTGGGCTAGTTGCCTCCCTTGCCGTCCTCTTCAACCTTCTAATTCTATGGGCTGTTCTCCAAAATATCGGAGCTTCTCTCACACTTGCTGGGATCGCAGCGATTGTTTTAACGATAGGGATGTCGGTCGATGCGAACGTTCTTGTATTTGAAAGGATCCGGGAAGAATTCAAGGTACACAACAACCTCCTTGTTGCTGTGCATAATGGATTTACAAGGGCTTTTTCAGCGATTGTGGATTCAAACGTGACAACAGTTATAGCAGCCCTTATTTTGATGAATTTCGATGCAGGGCCGGTTAAAGGTTTTGCGCTCACCTTGATCATAGGTGTAGTCTCTTCGATGTTTACAGCCTATTTCACCACAAGAGCTTTTTTGTATCGCTGGGTGAACAGAAATGCCGACAGACCTCTAAAAATAGGGAAATGGATCGAAAGTACCAAGATACCGTTTTTGAAGCTTTCGGTTCCTGTAACAGTTTTTAGTCTTGTAATCACGCTGTGTGGGGGGTATTCACTCTACCAGAACCAGGCAAATATTTACGGGATGGACTTCACGGGTGGCTATTCGATGATGATTGAAGTGGCGTCGCATAAAAATGGTGGTGCAAAACTTGCCGTGGAACAAGCGCTCAAAAAGGCCTCTATCCATGCTCAAGAGGTTCAAGTACGAGAACTCTCCGATCCCAACACCTTGAGGATTTTTTTAGCAAAATCTTTGGATGAACAATCCAGGCCTTTCTACGGAATGCCGTTAACCCAAGATGTATCTCAGCTCGACTACTTCTACCAGATGAATCCCCGCTTGAACACGATCATGGAATCTCTACAAAATGGTGGTGTCAAAATTTCGGACACTTCATTAAAAGAGGTTCACTTCACCTTCAAAAGCGTCAGCGGACAAATGTCAGATGCGATGAGAAAAAATGCATCGGTAGGTTTACTGATCGCATTACTAGCTATCCTCGTGTACATCACTCTGCGCTTTGAGTTCAAATATGCGATCAGCGCAACTTTAGGTCTATTGTATGATATTGTGGTAACCTTATCGATTCTTGCTGTGCTCCACCAAGTGGGTTTACCTATACAAATTGATCTCAACGCTGTAGCCGCCCTCATGACGATAGCAGGGTATTCACTCAACGATACGATTATTGTATTCGACAGAATTCGTGAGGATCAAAGATTGCAAGGTAAAGCTGGCTTTAAAGAGCTTGTGAACCGCTCTTTGAACGTTACTCTTTCACGGACACTTCTCACCTCCTCGACTACACTACTCGTTCTAGTTTGTATGGTGATTTTTGGAGGAAGCAGTATTTTCGGGTTTTCTCTATTGATGTCTATTGGAGTTGTTGTGGGAACTTTGTCCTCCTTCTTCATTTCTAGTTTGCTCTTAGTCTTTTTTGATTCTTATGAGAGCAAAAAAGCAAAGGCTTTGGAGGAGCAAAACTCTTGATACCCCTCACCCCCAAAAAACAGGAGATAGCGTGGGTTTTCCCTAAGGAAAACCCCCCTCTTGTACAGAGAATTAACCGCGAATTCAATATCAATCCAGTCACGGCTCAGATCCTTGTCAGTCGCGGGTTTAGTTCTATGGTGGAGATCCATCATTACCTGTATGCCAAACTTCCAGATCTCTACTCCCCATCGCTGATGCCTCAAATCGACCAGGCGGTCGACAGGCTCTATCGTGCGATCCAGGACAAGGAATCGATCCTGGTTTTCGGGGATAATGATGTGGATGGAATCACAGGAACCGTTCTTCTGACCGACTTTTTTAGACGCCTGGGTGTAACAGCTTTTTACAGCGTACCCAATCGTAACCAGATCAAAGAGAGCTTAATGAGCGATGCGATTGAGACCGCTTTGGAAAAGGGGTGTAAGCTTATCATTACTGTCGATTGTGGTCTAACCTCCACAGACGAGGTGGAGAGAGCCGATCGCTACGGAATCGATGTGATCGTGACGGACCATCATGAACCCGGCTCGCAGAATCTTCGCTGCGTTGCTACTCTCAATCCTAAGTTGCACCACAGCACCTATCCCAATAGAGACCTGACCGGTGTGGGGGTTGCATTCAAGCTTGCCCATGCCCTACTCAGCTTTTTATCCGTAAAAGGGACGATCGATCCCGAGGAGATCGATCTTAAAGACATGCTTGATATTGTTGCCATTGGAACAGTGGCTGATATGGGTTCCTTAAGGGGGGAAAATAGGATTCTGGTGCGCTACGGGCTCAATCAAATCCCAAAAACAGGGCGGATCGGTCTGCTAAAACTTCTCAACCTCTCCGATTTGAATGCCGAGACAATTACTACTGGAGATATCGCTTCCAAGCTCGCCCCAAGGCTTAACAGTTTGGGGAGGATATCCGATCCCATGAAAGGGGTAGAGCTCCTTTTAACACGTGATTTCAACGTCGCAACCCACCTGGTCGATTTTATTGATAAAAAGAATCAGGAGAGGCAAAAAATCGAAAGACGCGATTCGTTAGAAATCGAAAAAATGATCGAGCAGTACCCTGACCTTCTAGAGGGAAAAGCGATTGTCTTGTTCTCAAAGACCTGTCACCCGGGGATTATCGCGATTATAGCTGCGAGGATGTCAAAGCTTTATAACCGGCCAACCGCGGTGATCACAGAGGATAAAGGGGTTTTAAAAGCAAGCGTAAGAACCATACCCGAATTTCCGATTCTACCCGTATTGCGTGATAATGAATCGATTTTGATGAATTATGGCGGGCATGACTATGCAGCCGGATTTACTATCTCCCCCGAAAAATTTCCCCTTTTCAAGGAGCGTTTCATTCTTGCAGCGGAGCGGTCACTTTCCGATAAAGATCTTTTTCCTAAGCTTTTGATCGATGCAAAGGTCTCTTTTAAAGATCTTACCTTCGATTTCTTGGAATCTTTGTCCCTTTTAGAGCCTTTTGGTGTCGATAATCCTGCCCCTACCCTTTTTTGTGAAGCAGATCAGATATTTCCCCCAAAAGTAATTGGAAAAGTGCATCTGAAGTTTTATTTAGAGGAGAATGGGCGTCAACTTGAAGGAATCGGGTTCAATCTAGCTTCAAGACGCACCGAATTGATCAAAAAGAAAGGCTCGCGGTTGATCGTGGCTTTTACACCTACCATCAATTCGTACCAGGAAAAAACCAGCATTCAATTGCAGATTAAAGATTTCCAAGTACTCCCGCGAGCCTAAATCCTCTAATCAAGGTTAGAGGCTAGTTTTAGCCAACAAGCGCTTCAGATGAGACTGTTGCCAAGAATTTTTCTTTGTAGAGATTTACATCTTCTACGCTGATAACCCATGCAGCACCTTTTCTGTGAGCTTTTAGCATCCCTACGCGTGTAGCGTAATAGATCTTCTGCGCCGGCACTTGCAACATCTTAGCTACCTGACCAACAGAGAAATAGCCTTTGTTGTTGTCAAAAAGCAATTCACCGTTGAACGTAGATTTCAATCTAGAATATTTTTGGTTTCTATAGTCTTCCAGATCCTTGAGGCTGATTGTCCAACGTGTTGAGTGCTTATAAGCCTTAAGCTTTTTTTGCTTAATAGCTACATAAATCGCTTGTCTTGTTACATTGTTAATACGAGCCGCCTCAGTAATAGAAACAAAACCTGGCGGTGTATCAGTTGCAACATCTTGCATTGTTTGTTGATGGAAATTTTCCATTTTTTTGTTTCTCCATTAAAAAAAATTGTTTAAAAAGCCCCCGGTTTCGCTCGTGAAATAGTGTTTTCGAAATATCGTAATTCGTAACTCTTTTGGCCTTTTAGGTTGTTAATTCTTCCATAAAAAAGAATTGAATTCAATAGAATTTGATAAATTTTCTAGGGTGATTACTTTAATCTTTTAACTTTCTTAATTTAATTATTGAAAATTAATTAGTTATGACAACGGGTTATAACTCGAAAATTTTTGATGGACCCCATAAAAATTTTTCCGGGCGCAAAAGCCCCCCTAATCAGTAATAACTTTTACAGAACAAGGTCTCGAAAAAGGCATTTTTTTAAATTTTAAAAGAAGACTGTGCGAAGACTTTCTTAACGCAATAAGGCTGAATGTGTTAAATTTCTCGTGAACTCCTTTCAAACCCCTCTTTCAAGCAATATAACCGATAAGCCGGCTTTTTTTTAGCTTCTGGCGTGGGGGTCGATCGTGTTTTCTCACGAGCAGGAAAATTTTCTAGATCAATTTTCCCTAAATCGTTAAGTGAGAGGACTATGATCCGTTTTCTTTTACCCACCCTTATTTTTCTCTCCTTGTTGGCCAAGGAGCCTCCGAAGCTGAAGGTGCACGATGTCTCCCATCGAATGGAGGAGATGCTACGTGCCCATGCCCAAATACATGAAGTCAACAACGAGATTCTTGAGCGTACCCTCCTGCATTTTGTGGACGAGATGGATAGGACCAGAAGCTATTTTCTTGAGGAGGAGGTAACTCCTCTTATTAAATTGGATCAAAACAGCCTGACTACACTTAGGAATGCGATTCATCGCGGCGATTTTCAGTATTTTTCCCATCTTGTCCAGCTTTTTAAAAAAGCGGTTTCCCGTCACAACACCCTTCTTTTAAACCCAAAATTACAGAGCATCACCCCCAAAAAGCTGGAGGCAAAGGAGGAATCTTTTGCCCAGTCTGAGGAGGCTTTATTGGATAAGCTGGGGCAGCTTCGTGCACACACCCTTTTCATGGCGGACCAAATCGGCCCTAACATGCAAGAAAAAATCTTAGGCTGGAGCGACAAGAAGCGGCTAAAATTTGAAGAGGAGTGGGTATCTCTCACTAAGGAGCTGGAAGAGCGCCTTATCTATAGCACCTTCTTGAAATCCTTTGCCCGTTCTCTCGATGCCCATACCTCCTATTTCACCCCTGACGAAGCGGCCGATTTTATGGTACACGTGCAGCAACGCCTCTACGGAATCGGGGCTATGTTACGCGATGACTTTGACGGGTTAATCATTTTAAAGCTGATAGAAGGAGGGCCTGCAGCCCGCAGCGGGAAAGTTCAAGTCGACGATAAAATTATTGCAGTAGATTCAGAACCGGTGATGGGGCTGTCTATACAGGACGCCGTCGCTTTGATCAGGGGTAAAAAGGGGACATCGGTGACCCTTACCCTTTTAAGAAAAAACGAACATTTAACAGTCCCGGTGATCCGCGACGAGGTCGTTGTTGAGGAGAGTCGCTACTCGTACGATGTGATTAATACTGCCGACGGACCCATCCTCCATTTTGCCCTTCACTCCTTTTACGAGGATGAAAACACCTCCTCAAGCAAAGATTTTAAAAAAGTGCTTGATAGAGTAAAAAAACAGGCAACACCGGTAGGCGTCATTTTAGACTTAAGAGAAAATTCGGGCGGTCTTATGTCGCAAGCCGTAGAAATCGCCGGGCACTTTATCCATAGAGGTGTTGTCGCCTCGGTATCAGATCGGGTACATGGCGTATACCATATGCGCAATTTTCAATCTCCGCCCAGCTTTAGAGGACCCCTTGTCGTTTTGATCGATAAGGCAAGCGCCTCCTCAAGCGAAATAGTTGCACAAAGCTTAAAAGATTATGGGAGGGCCCTTTTAGTGGGCGATAGCTCCACCTTTGGTAAAGGCTCTTACCAGGTGCTTTCCATTGACAACCAAAAATCGATAGACCCTAAAGGGGAGTACCGGATCACGCGAGGCCTTTATTACACCGTATCGGGAAACTCCCCTCAGCTTACGGGAGTCACGCCTCACATTGAGATCCCCGGACCGCTCAATAAAATGGAAATTGGGGAAAAGCACCATAAATTTGCCCTCCCTTCTGACTCCATACCCGCAAGTTACGTAGACCAGATGTTGGACCTAAATCCCCTTGCCCGTGTACGCGCGAAGCGGGGCCAGCAGCAGCAACGTCTTTTCCTCTCCGAAAAAATCTTGAAACATCTTCAAAAGGCCTCCAAAGAGCGACAAAACAAATGGAAAAAAGGGGAAACTATCACCTACGAAGAGGAGAAAAAGCTCGTTTTGGACGAATCTTGCGAGGTGCTAAAACACTGGGCTAAATTTAAAGAGTCCAGCCTTCTTTATTAAAAATTTTTTGTCACTTCCCCCCTTTTTTCTAAAAAACCTGGGTTGAAACCGCAAGGCTTTGAGCACTTGAAGTTTTTTGAGTTATCGAGGTATACTCCTCTTTAACTTTTTTAGGATTTGTTTATGTCTTTAAATGCGCCGGTCCGGGTCCGTATTGCCCCCTCTCCAACCGGATACCCCCATGTTGGCACCGCCTACATCGCTCTCATGAATCTTGCCTTCTCCAAACATCATGGTGGAGATTTTATTTTGAGGATTGAAGACACCGACCAATCGCGCAGCAGGCCTGTGTACGAGGAGAATATCTACAAAGCCCTGCATTGGGCAGGTATCGAATGGGACGAAGGCCCCGACAAAGGGGGACCGTATGGTCCTTACCGCCAGTCTGAAAGAACCGCTATCTATCAAGAATACGCGCAGAAATTATTAGATCGGGGAATGGCCTATAAGTGTTTTGCCACCTCCCAAGAGCTCGAGCAGATGCGCCTCACCTCGAAAAGCGGATATAACAGGCTCTATAGAAACCTCACCCAAGAGGAGATCGATGAGCGTGTTTCTCGCAATGAAAAGTATACAGTAAGACTAAAAGTACCCCTGACCGGCGAACTCCATTTTGAGGACGGGATTATGGGAAAAATCGTGGTGAAATATGAGGAGATCGACGATCAAATCCTTTTAAAAGCTGACGGGTTTCCCACGTATCACCTGGCAAATGTTGTTGACGATCACTTGATGAAGATCACTCATGTCTTACGCGGAAGCGAGTGGCTCACATCGACCCCAAAGCACATAGTTATCTACAACGCTTTTGGTTGGACTCCGCCGACTTTTTATCACTTGCCCCTTCTCCTCGGTGCCGACGGGAAAAAACTCTCCAAACGTAAAAATCCTTGCTCTATCTTCTTTTTCAAGGATAGCGGATACATTCCAGAGGCGTTTTTAAATTTTCTCTCTTTGATGGGCTATAGCATGCCTAACGACGAGGAGATCTATACCCTAGACCACTTTTGTAAAACCTTTGATATCAAGCGGATCGGCTCATCGGGTGCTTTTTTTGATTTTCAGAAGTTGGATTGGATCAATCAACAATACTTGATGCGCACAACCGATCCTAAAGGCCTTTGGAAAAATATCTCCAACTGGGCATTTGAAGAGTCTAAAATGCTGCAATTGATGGAAATGGGGCGCACAAGAATACGTACCTATTCAGAGTTCTTCGACCTTTTCCATTTCTTTTTTACAAATCATCTCGATTTATCTCTGGAAAACATGGTCCCTAAAACCTTGTCTCAAGAGGGATCTGCAATGCTTATGCAAGCGGTCCTTTGGAGACTTGACGAAAGAGAGAGCTGGTCAAAAGAGAGCATTGAGGCAGTTTGTAAGGAATTTGTTGAACTTTTCGGGCTCAACCTGAAAAAAGAGATCATGCCTGTCCTTTATACCGCCCTTACTGGGAAGACCCAAGGCCCACCACTCTATGCCTCGTTTGAGCTTTTAGGGATCGACAGAACCCGAGCCCGACTTCTGCAGGGCATCTCATTTTTGGGGGGGTTAAGCACAAAAAAAGTGGATCTTCTGAAGAATTCGATGCAAAAAAAGGATTGCCTCTCCCTTTTGCATAAAGCGGGAACTTAAAAAAAATGGCCACAGCCTAACGGATCGGATCGTGGCTTAAGGGATCTTTGCCGCTTTTATCGGATTTAGCCTCTTCAGTAAGGGGCTGATCCGTGATAATATACGAGGGTTTATACCCTGCCGCCGTGCAAGAGGCTAAAAAAATCAAAAACAAGGTTTTTTTGTATTTAAAACGCATAGGATCCCTAATATATACCTATAGTACATTGGCGATTTATGTCCAAACACACAGCTAAACTTTCTCATCGCTCTTTCCTAACTCCCTGTGATGCAGAAAAAAGAACGCTCCATTTAGAGATCTCTTTAAGCGAGCCTGTAAGTTATCTGCCCGGCGACTCCATTGCCTTGGATGTGGAAAACTCCCCGCACCAAGTGGAAAAATGGCTCAAAAAATTCTCGAAAAATCCCCATGAAATCGTGGTAAATAGAAGAACTCAAGAGGAGCTGCCCCTATACTCCTATTTAAAAAAACAGGTCAATCTCCAGTCGATTCAAGACGGGGATCTATCTAGAGCGCGCCCGCTCATGCCCCGCTTCTACTCTATCGCCTCGTCGCAATCGTTATACCCTAATCAAATGCACCTATTAGTTACCCTTGAAGAATTTTTAGACGAAGAGGGACAAAAAATGATGGGGGTGGGGAGCGAATACCTTTTTTCTGAACTTGGTTTGAATGACTCGGTCCAGTTCAAATTGTACCCTAACGAACAGTTTCGACTTCCCCATCCAACAGTTCCCCTAATTATGGTAGGTCCAGGCACTGGGCTTGCCCCTTTCAAGGCCTTTTTAGAGGAGAGGATGTACCAGAACGCCCCCGCAAAAAGCTGGTTGCTTTTTGGGGAAAGGAATAGGAAGTCCCATTTTTACTATGAGGATTTCCTCACAGGTCTAGAACAAAGCGGACAACTAGAGCTTTCTTTAGCGTTTTCCCGAGACGGAGATCAAAAGGTTTATGTACAAGATAGACTTAAAGAGCAAAAAGAGAAGCTTTTTAACTATCTTGACGAGGGGGCGGTCATCTATATCTGCGGTGATGCTAAAATGATGGCAAAAGGGGTAACAGAGACTTTAGAAATGCTCTACAGCGAAAAAACTTCTAAAGATCTTGATGAAGCTAAGGAATGGTTGCGTCGATTGAAGGCTGAAGGGCGTTTAAAACTGGACGTCTATTAGAGCTTTTTCAAGAACGTGACGACTGCACGGCAAGTAACCCCTTTTCCCTGTGATGCAAAACACATAGAATTTCCCGTTGTGAAAACCATTCCAACCTGTTCTATGTCTATTTGTAGAGTTTTGGCGATATTTTGCCTCATCCTTACCTCCTGGGGTTGTAGCCGAGGTTTTTGCGCTGTTAAAGAGACCACACAGTGGATAATTTTCATATTTTTAAGAGTTTTTAGAGCCTCAGCAACAAAAACCCTGCTATCTTTTACCCCTTTTTCTTTGCAAAGTTCTATGGCTACTTTTCCTAAAATGGGGACATGAGTAACAGAGGTGATCGCTTGACAGAGAGCATGGTAGGCGACATCTCCATCCGAATCAGCATCAAAGGAAGGGGTATCTAAAAATGGGTGACCGGCTATGATACAGCCCGAAGTATCGTTTTTAAATTGATGACTATCTTCACCAAATCCTGTAATATAGACGTACTCGTTTTGTTTATCTTTCATGGGCATCCCGTTAAAAGAGGTTTACCTACTGTAACACATGCACTTTCACTACTGCAATACCTGGTTCGAAGAGACTCTTTTAGCTCCGAAAGAGACTTTAAGAAATATGCACTACCTTTTTCAGTATCTGCCTATTTTGTACGCACCAAAAGGCTCTAAAGTCCTGGTGGATGCTTTTGCTGTTTCTCCTATTGAGGGCTACGAGATACTCCCTTATGACCCTCAAAAAAGAGCGGAATGGGATCTTCACCATTCCATAGAGTTTTGGGTAAACGAGGATCCTTTGACGACCAAACTCCTCTCAAAAGAATTCCTCTTTACCCACACAAAAAGGCCTAAAGGGTCGAGAATCATCCAAAATATCGAGGAGGCCGAAGCGTTTGAAAAAGCATACGGTGGAAATTGCGTTTTTAAGCAATTCCTGAGCTTTTCCGGAATGGGTCATGCTAGAAAAGCGACAGATATTCGTCGCTTTCCATGCCTTTTAGAGCCCTGGTTTGAACGCACGCTGGATTTTAGTACACAGTGGATTGTCGAGGCGAGCCATATTGAATACCTAGGAGATACCCATCTGCTTGTTGCGTCAGGTGGAGGGTATAGAGGTACTGAAATCGGCTGTATCAGTATAGAAAAAACCTATCTCGATCTCCATTTTGGCGAGGTGTATCCCCTTCTTGAGATGATTCAAAAGATGGGTTTCAGAGGGAATGTCGGGATTGATGCCTTTGTCCATAAGGAGGGTTTTATCCCCATCTGTGAAATGAACCCCCGTAAGACGATGGGGTACGTCGCTTTGATGATTGCGCGTCATCAAAATACAAAGAAATTGCGCCTTTCGATAAAAAAGTCCTCACACGGAGCACTACTTCCCGACATCTTGATAGATAAGCACAATAAACAACTTCGATTCCCAAAAAATCTTTTCCTAGATAAGCTCTAGCAATGACATTGGCGCAACAGACACTTTCAAAAACCGGATATAAAATTTTCGGTAAAAATCCCCTTAGAGGGTCTATCGAAGCTTTTGGAGCAAAAAATAGTGTTACAAAATGTTTGGTTGCCTCTCTTTTGACAGATCAGGTTTGCACCATCACGAATGTCCCGCAAATTCAAGAGGTGGAAATTACTCTTGATATGCTCGCCTCTTTAGGAAGCAGGATCACCTGGGATAAACAGGCTCACACCATCTCGATTCATACCCCACACATCACCTCAACAACAGTTGCCAACCGTTTTAGCGGTGCAAACAGGATCCCTATTCTTCTTCTGGGTGCCCTCATCGGACGGACGACAGAACCGGTCAAAATCCCCTCTGTAGGGGGCTGTCAAATCGGTGCACGCCCTGTGAATTTTCACTTCGAGGCTCTTAAAACGCTAGGCGTGGATTTAGAAATACAAAAAAGCGAACACAACCATCTCTACATCGCCTCTGCTCCCAATGGGCTTATAGGGGGTATTATTCGTTTAGAATATCCTTCGCTTGGCGCAAGTGAAAACGCTCTATTGGCAGCCTCCTGGGCCCGGGGGGTGACATACATCCACAATATTAGTGTAGAACCCGAATTTTTGGATCTGATCCATTTCGTACAAAAAATAGGAGTGATCATCTCTTTTATTGATGATAGAACAATTCGAGTCCAAAGAGGGATCTACAGAGGTGCAGAACACCACTTAGTATCCGACCGCGCATTTGCAGCCTCCTACGCGATGCTTGCCTACGCCACTCAAGGAGAAATTTTTGTCAAAGGGGCTCGCCAAGAACACCTGGGAAATTTGTTAAGTATTTTGCAGCAGATCAAAGCCCCGTTTTTGATCCAAAATGATGGGATCGTATTCCGTTTTTCCTCTCCTCTGGAGGGTTCGATTCAGGTGGAAACTGGCCCCTATCCGAATTTTCTGACCGACATGCAGCAACCTCTTGTCACGCTATTGACTCAGACAAAAGGGGAACACAAGGTACACGAAACCGTGTACGAACAGCGGTTCGGCTACACAAAAACTCTTAACGAGATGGGGGCTAATATTTCGCTCTCTTGTGATTGCGCTGGAGACCTTGCCTGTAGATTCAAAAACCAAAATTTTTCTCATAGTGCTTACATTCTTGGGCCTACTCCCCTATCAGGAAAAGATATTTTGATTCCCGATCTCCGTGCTGGATTCGCCTACGTGATCGCCTCTCTTTCTGCAGAAGGGCTTTCTACTCTGCATAACATCCATTATTTACAAAGGGGATACGGAGATCTCCTTTCCCCTTTGCGCTCACTTGGTGCAGATATCTCCCTAACGGACTAAAAAAACAAAAAAAATTTCAAAAACGAGCGGTTCCCTTTTTTCTTTAAAAGATGTTATAGTTTGCGGATAGCACGCCCTATGATGACTATTTTAGAAAAAAAACCTTTTATAAAACTCGGTGCCCTACTGGACTTTCTCGAATTTTCCATCGAAAATAGGGCCCTTTGCTGGGACAGGCCCCACTTCCCCCTGTTGGTACCGATGAGACTGGCTCTGAAGATGGAGAAAAACAACCCTTTTTGCCCTATTTTTCTGCAGTTTGTCCCGCTAGTCAAAGAGCAAGAAAACCACGAAAGATTTTTGGATGAGCCGGTAAAGGATCCCCTCTTTCGACTGGCTCCAAAATATTTGCAAAAATATGAGGGTCGCTCTCTGTTGCTAGCCACAAAAGCCTGCGCTATGCATTGCCGCTACTGTTTTCGTCAAAATTTTTCTTACGAAACCGAAACCGAGGGATTTTTTCAAGAATTAGAACTTATTCGAAACAATCAAGAACTCCATGAGGTGATTTTGAGTGGTGGCGACCCGCTCTCTTTAAAAAACTCCTCTCTCATCCCCCTTTTGAGTGAGCTCAATAAAATCCCCCACCTCAAATACATCCGTTTCCACACCCGCACCCTGATTGCCGACCCAACCCGAATAGACGAGACGCTTTTGAAGGCTTTGTCCGAATTAAAAAAAAGAGTGGTTTTTGTTGTGCACGTCAACCATCCTAAAGAGCTTGGAGAAGATCTTAAAGCCTGTTTCGATCATTTACAAAAAATTGGTATTCAGCTTTTATCCCAGAGCGTGTTGCTAAAGGGGATCAACGACGATCTTTTGACTTTGCAAAAACTATTTTTTGGACTTTTTGACCATGGGGTTCTCCCCTACTACCTGCACCAATTGGACAGAGTACAAGGGTCATTCCACTTTGAGGTAAACCCTGAAAAAGGGCTGGAGCTTATCGAGAAGCTGCGAGAGAGAATGCCGGGTTATCTGGTTCCAAAATACGTTCAGGAGATCCCCCAAAAGCGCTCAAAAACCCCAGTGGAGAGATCTTTAAGCCCCTGATCTACATTCGCTCCAGTGTCTTAAGCCCCAAAATTTCAAAACAGATTTCGAATGCTTCCAGGGTTTTATGCAATAAAGCAACCCTTGAGGACTCCTCATCTGCCCCCTCCACGCGACAATCTCTGAAAAACTCATTGAATGTTTCTGCCAGGTGATACAAATATTCTGCGATTCTATGGGGCAAAAGATCTCTTTGCACCAAGTCTAAGGCCTCATAAAGCTGATAGAGAGTTAAAAGCAGTTTTCGCTCTGTGGGGTGATTAAGTGTGATTTTTTTGGCCCCTTTTTTACACCTCTTTAAGATACTCTTGATACGTACATATGCATACAGATTGAATGCTGCCGTATTCCCTTCAAATCGTAACATCCTTTCGAAGCTAAAAATGTAATCTTTTGTGCGCACTGTGGAGAGATCGGCATATTTTATCGCATTCACACCAAGGACTTGGGCCATTTTTTCCATCTCTTCTGGACCTAATTCCCCTTTATAACGATCGATAAGAATCCCTTTGGCCTGATGAATTGCCTCTTTGATCAGATCGACCAAGCGAAACACCTCCCCTGAACGGGTTTTCATCTTTGTCCCATCTGGGTTTAAAACAAGACCGAATGGAGCATGCTCGACCACCGTGTTTTCTGGCTGGTAGAAACCACATTTTTTTGCGGCATCAAAGACCATGTGCAGATGTTGTGACTGTCCGGCGTCAGTGACATAAATGATCCTATCCGCTCTATCCTCCTCAATCCGGTATTTAAGGGCAGCCAAATCGGTAGTAGCGTAGTTATACCCTCCATCAGATTTTTGAATGATCAAAGGGAGCGGCGCATCGTTTTGGTCTTTATACCCATCTAAAAAGACACATTTAGCGCCGTTGGATACCTCCACAAGACCCGTTTTTTCAAAAAGATCGACAACCGCCTTCAGGTAGGGCTGATAGAAAGATTCTCCCCTTTCCAGCAAATGCACATCCAAAACCCGGTAAATCTCTTCAAATCCTGAGCGTGATACATCCAGTATCTTTCTCCATATCCTTTGAATGGACTCCTCTTGGGATTGTAATCTGACAACCATTTCCTGAGCCCGTTTCTTGAAAGCCTGATCCTCATCAAAGCAGATTTTGCTGGAACGGTACCAATCCATCAGATCCGCCAGATGACAGGAACTCAAGTCGAGATCATTTTCGATTATATAGGTGACAAGCATCCCAAACTGGGTCCCAAAATCCCCAATATGGTTAATTTTCATCACCTCGTAACCCAGAAGCTCAAATAAGCGGGATAAAGAATCCCCAATAATCGTCGATCTGAGGTGCCCCACATGTAACTCTTTAGCTACGTTGGGTGAGGAGTAGTCGATCAAAATCTTTTGGGGATTTTTGTGAAAGGGTTGAAATAGGGTGCTTGCATGCTCTTCAAGATAGGTTTGACTCAAATAAATATTAATAAAGCCAGGCCCCGCAAGCTCAACTTTCTCAATAAGAGGATGGTGGATCTTTAAAAGGATGGCTTGCCCCACATCCCTAGGGCTTTTTTTTAGGTCCTTGGCCAAAGAGAGGGCGACAGCTGTCTGGTAGTCGGCTGTTTGCGGAGGTTTCGAACGTAAAATTTCTGGATTTAAAGAAATTTCTAACGCTTCATGGACAGCTTTTTTAAAAATTTCCTGCAACAATTGTTGCAGTTGGCACGGGCCCAAAGAGATGTTTTTCATTAAATTTGTCTGATTTAACTCGTGCTGAAGAGCATAACAGCTACTTGATTATAATCAAAGAATTGGGTAAAGTAACTTATTCCATTTAGAATACCCAAGAGGTTTAGATGACAACCGCGGTCATTTCATCAACACTTATCGAAGAGCTTAAGAGCTTTTTTAAAAAAAACCGCAAACCGGACCTGATCACCTCCTATCTTTTTTACCTTGAAAAAAAGCACCACCTCAATCCGGTCATCTTTATCAAGGAAAAGAGGATTTATAAAAGCAAGGAGGAGCTGATCCAATTTCTCGAAAAACAGGGGAAACTCTGGCGGGAAACGGAGATCAAAATCCAGATCGGTGAACCCGAGGTGAACAGCCTCACCAAAAAAATTTATATATGCCCGTTTTCCGGGAAGGTTTTTGGGGACAACACCCATGCCAACCCACAAGACGCTATCTATGACTGGGTCTCCAAATGCAAAGAAAACACGGAACGTGTTGACGGTCAGCGTGTGAAGAGATTCTTCGTCTCGGAAGATCCTGAAGTAATCAAAAACTACATTAAGCCCCAAAAAGTTGCCCTGAAAAAAACTGTTTTTTCTTCCGCTGTTACAGGCAAGTTATTTGCAAACAAAGCTAGCGTAGTAGAAGATTTTGTCCTTCATCAGCTCAAGTCTATCCCCTTAGCCGAAGTCCCCTCACAAAACCGCTACGAAATTCAAGAGGATTTTTTAAAGTTTATTGAGGAGAACCTCAAAGAAACGCAAATTTCCAGTTTCGTCGAGGCGATGAGCCAATACTCCGATTTCTCCAAATTCGTTGCTTCGTGGCTTGAAGAAGGGGAGCAAGAGGATGCAGCTGAAGTCTAAATCTTTAGACCAGACTGCACAGATTGCAGCTCTTGTAGCAAAAGAAATTCCCCAGACTCCCTGCCTGCTTTTACGAGGTGGGCTTGGAGCCGGAAAGACCACATTTTCTAAATATCTCATCCACTATTTGACCGGCACACCCTTGGAGGAGATTACCAGCCCCACCTACTCTTACGTCCATGTTTATGACAAAAAATTGGCCCACTTTGATCTCTACAGAGTCCCCTCGCAGGATTATCTTGAAGAGCTCGGCCTTATTGAGCTCCTATCCGACCCTTGTGTCATAAAAATAATTGAATGGCCCGATATAGCACTTTCGCTATTGCCCGCAAACCGCTTAGAGATTACAATAGACAGCCCGGACTCCGAAGAGAGAGGGTTTTCTTTCTCTTTCCCGTTGGTTAAGCAGGACTGAAGGGTCTAAAAATGAAGAAAATAAATTTTAAAAATTCCCGTTTTGTAAACACATTTGTCTCACTGCCTCTCAAAGGGATACACCCGACGCTACCCCGTTTTTGCTTTGTTGGGCGCTCCAACGTGGGGAAATCTTCTCTCATAAACCACCTCTGCGACCAGCAAAGGTTGGCAAAAGTTTCAGGTGTGCCTGGAAAAACGCAGGCGATCAATCTGTTTGCTGTTGATGAACAAATCTACCTTTTCGATCTTCCCGGTTATGGCTTCAGCGAAACCGGCAAAAACTTACAAAACAGTTGGGGTAAATTAATGGAGGGGTTTCTTCTAGAGTATCGCCCTCATGTTCTATTGCTTACCGACAGCCGCCATCCCCTTTTTGCGTCCGATGAGCAGATGATGGATTGGCTCCATCTCCATGATATGCCCTATACACTGATTGCAACGAAAGCAGATAAACTCAACACCTCCTCAAAACACAAAAAAACTGTCGAAATCCAAAAAAAATTCGCGGCTCCTACGCTGTTTTATTCTGTTCATAGTGTCGAAGGGAAACATTCCCTACTGCAAAATATCCAAAAAATTTGCCAAGAACAATCGGCTTTGAAAGAATCACCACAACCGGCTTTAGCATGAAACCCCTCACTGAAGAAAAATTTATTTGTATCGATGTAGAATCTACCGGGCTAGATTTGGAAAAGGACCGCATCTGCGAAATCGCTGCAGTACAATTCTCGTTAAACGAGGAGTTTGACGCCTTTGAGAGCCTGATCCAACCCGAGGTAGAGATTCCGCAGGAGGTGATTGATATTCACCACATCACTAACGAGATGTGCAAGGATGCCCCTAAAATTGAGACTTTCCTTCCCCGACTAAAAACGATGATCGACAACCATGTGATTGTCGGGCATGGCATCTCTTTTGATATCGGGATGTTGAAAAGCGCTTTTCAACGAGCAGGCCTAAGCCATAATTTTGATAAATCTCGCGTAATCGACACATTGCGACTAGCGCGCCTTTACGGCGAAAGCCCCTCAAACTCTTTAGAGGTATTACGGCGCCACTTCAATGTCGATGAGGAGGGTGCGCATCGGGCAATGAACGATGTCCGCGTAAATATTCAAGTCTTTAAACGTTTGATTCGAAAATTTAAATCTGTTAAAGAGATATTAGAAAGGCTACAGGCTCCTATTCTTTTAAAAAATATGCCCCTAGGCAAGTACAAAGGGCGCTCCTTTAACGAGATCCCTATCAACTACCTGATTTGGGCGTCAAAACAGGACTATGACGCGGACTTAAGTTTCAGCATTAAAGAAGCCATTAAAAAAAGCAAATCAAAAGGGGGATTCCTCCGCGCAAATTCGCCTTTTAGCGGACTGGATTTTTGAACCATGACAGTGCTTAACGAACTAAAAACTCTATCGAAGATGCCCTGTAAGGGCACCGTCCTTTTAAGGGTCGACTTGAATGTTCCTATCAAAGAAGGATCCATTTTGGATGACTCAAAAATTCGAGCGTGCTTACCCACCATCGAGTTTCTCCAGGTTAAATGCAAAGACACAAAAATAGTGATCTTGAGCCATTTAGGACGGCCAGATGGCTCTGATGATAAACTTAGTTTAAAGCCTGTTCAGGAGCGTTTGAGCGAACTTTTAGAGCGGGAAGTACTTTTTTGCAAAGAGTCGATCGGACCGGAACCGAAGTACTTGATCCATCAAGCCAAACCCGGTTCCATCATCCTGTTAGAAAACTTGCGCTTTTATCCCGAGGAGAAGAAAGCCGACTACAATTTTGCAAAACAGCTCAGTGAGCTTGGGGATGTCTATATTAATGACGCCTTCGCCGTAAGCCACCGTAATGATGCCTCAATCGCCGTTTTGCCCGAACTTTTCCCAAAACTCTCTTTTGCCGGCTTCCTTTTGGACAAAGAAATTCTTTTGCTAACACGCACCTTCAAAAAACCGGAGGCCCCTTTTGTCGCTATTATCGGGGGCTCTAAACTCTCCTCCAAACTCCCCCTTATCGCATCGTTACTTGAGAAAGCCGAAACAGTGATTATCGGGGGTTTGATGGCCTATACGTTCCTTAAAGCTCGCGGCGAAGAGGTGGCAGATACGCTTGTCGAGGAGGAATTTTTAGATCAGGCGAGAAAAATTTACCTAAGTCGCGATGGGAAAAAAATTGTGCTCCCCGTCGATCAGGTTTGTAAAAACAGCCTAGGGGAAGTTTCCGAAGTTGGTTTTCCCATGCCAGAGGGTACTATTGCCTGCGATATAGGTACTAACTCCGTAGAGCTTTTCAAAAAAATACTTTCTACGTCTAAAACTGTTTTATGGAACGGACCTTTGGGCATTTTCGAGGAGCCCCCTTTTGGCGAAGGGAGTCGGGCACTGATCCAGTTCCTCGACGGACTCAAGGCCACAAAAATTGCTGGGGGAGGCGACACTCTCCATATGGTCGAAACCCTTGCCGGAAAGCATGCCTTCAGCTGGCTCTCCACTGGGGGCGGGGCTATGGTAGAGTTTATCACACACATGGACCTCCCCTCGTTGCGCTGGCTTAGCGAGTAAAATTTTTTTAATCCTAAAAGATTTATTAAAATCTGATCAAAAAAACTCTGTGTGATTGTCAAATATCGGAAAACCTTTATAATGGTGTCCTGTCTTAGCCCTGTGGTAGATAATGACAAACGCGTCTGCGGTTCAATTTGGTAGAATCCGGTCAACTTTATGGCCGATTCACGCTCATGAATTAAAAAAATTCATCCCCATGTTAATTATCTACGCTCTTATCGTATTTAATTACAGTATTTTAAAGACAACAAAAGACACCCTTGTAATGACGGCAAAGGCCTCAGGGGCCGGCACCATACCCTTCATTAAGGTGTGGGTTCTGATGCCCATGACACTGTTTGTCACCTACTTATACACTAAAATTGCCAATAAGTACCGTCGTGAGCAGATTTTTTACATCATGATGTCCCTTTTTGTCGGCTTTTTTGCCCTATTTGCTTTTGTCTTGTACCCTTTTCAAAATTTTATTCACCCTCACCAGCTGGCAGACACCCTCCAAAGCTACCTACCTAGTGGAGCCCAGGGGCTTATTGCGATGCTACGAAACTGGAGCTTTACCCTCTTTTATGTGATGGCCGAACTCTGGGGCACCACTATTATGACAGTGCTATTCTGGGGTTTTGCTAACGAGGTCACAAGCGTCTCGGATGCAAAACGCTACTATGCTATCCTAGGGGTTGGGGCCAACATTGCTACTATGCTTGCCGGAGAAGCGATCGGCTACCTCTCCTCAGGCTCTCTTGTGCTCCCCTTTTATGAGGGGGATAGCTGGGGGCAATCGCTTTCTCTCATCTCTTTAGTGATTGTTTTAAGTGGCACAGCCTCTATGTTCCTGTTTCGCTATATCAATCACTCGTTTTTTTCCCATGAGATGAAAAGCAACCCCTTAAAACCCGAGCCTGAGAAGGTGCGGATGGGGATGCGCAAAAATTTTGCCTATCTAGCTAGATCCCGCTATCTGATTTATATTGCGATTATTGTTCTATCCTATAATATTTCCTTGAATATGATCGAAGTTGTCTGGAAGGATCAAGTGCAACAGCTCTACCCAAATCCAACTGAGCAAAACGCTTTTTATGGAAGAGTGATCTGGTGGATTGGCGCTATGTCTACATTCTTGTCCCTCGCTGTCACAGGGCCAGTCACACGCCGTTTTGGTTGGACCACAAGCGCTCTTGTCACTCCGGTGATCCTCCTCATCTCGGGCGCCCTATTTTTCCTGTGCCACTACTTCCGTGAAACACCCTTTTTACACCACTTTTCCTATGTACTTGGGGCAACTCCGCTGATGCTGATTGTCCTTATAGGCTCGATGCAAAATGTTTTCTCCAGAGCGTGCAAATTCACCTTCTTTGATACAACCAAAGAGATCGCCTTTATACCGCTATCCCCAGAGTCGAAACTTAAGGGAAAAGCGGCGATCGATGGAGTCGGCTCTCGCCTTGGAAAATCGGGAAGCGGACTTATCCACCAATCCCTTATTATCACACTAGGATCTGTCTCGATGAGCACCCCTGTGGTTGGAGTCTTTTTGGGTCTGTTCTTCATCAGTTGGATCTCTGCAGTAAAATCTTTAGGCAAACAGTTTGATGAGCTCTCCCATACTCCAAATGAACCTACGCCGGCTACACCTGAGGCTGTACCTCCGAGCGAAACCGATGAAACACTAATACGGGCGTAACAAAAATGGTAGAGGTATTTACGCAAAAACTCCACGACCTCGCAAACCAATACCCCGATTTAGCCCCTCTTTTGGTCTTTTTTTGCATAGCCTGTTCAAGCCTTACCTTCGTCGTAAGCCTCGATTTGCTCATTTTTACCGGTGCGATGATAGCAGTCTATTTTGAATCTTTTACCCCATTTTTCTTTGCCTGCTACCTGGGAACCTTTTTTTGCGGGCAGGTGGATTATTGGATAGGCCGATTCGTTGGGCTTCCCCTTTTAAAAATAAAAAAAATCTCAAGGTTTCTACCTCAAGAGCGCCTTGATCTAATCCAAAGCTTCTTCCATAAATACGGAGGCTTGACGTTTGTCGTAGGTCGATTTATCCCTTTTGGCTTTCGTCTAGCAATGTTTATTGGGGCTGGAATGTTTAAATTCCGCTATTTAAGGTTTGTTTTAATCGATTTAGTGGCTTCATTTATTTGGACAATTTGCATCTTCAGCCTGTTTTACCAGTTCGGGTCGAACACAGACCAAATAAAAGAGAAATGGATTTTTTTTCTCCCTATTATAGCTCTTTTGGGTCTACTTTATGTATTTATACGGCGAAAAACGCAAAAGTTATGAGATATCTACCAACGATGCTTTCGCTCACAAGGATTCCTTTAGCTCTAGCGTTTCTAACGACAAGCTTTGAAATCCGCATGGCGGCTATCTTCCTTGCAGCCCTTTCCGATTTTTTTGACGGCTGGGTAGCGAGACGCTTTGGGCTGGTTTCCCGTCTTGGGGCTATTATGGATCCTTTAACAGATAAATTTTTTATCCTTTTTGTCTCTACCGTGCTCCTTTTGGAAAAAGATTTTCACCCCCTTTTTTTTGCCCTCTTTTTTTTACGTGATGTAGTGCTGCTTTCCCTTTTGATTTATTACAAAAAATTTCTCAAATCTGCCGAGGTGGGGTCCAACTTTTATGGGAAACTGATCACTTTTTTGCAGTTTATTGTCCTGATAACAACGATCTGGGGAGTGGACTATTTTCAGTACCTGACCCTGCTTTTTCCCTATTTATCTTTTAAATATGGGCAAATGATTCGCAGGCATCTCTCTTCCTCTGAACAAAAACCCCTTTTTCATTCCTAAAAAAGTAATTTTTACGCTAAAATGAGAAAAATCTTCACTTAGCGATCTCCGAAGGGAAGGCTTTTGAGAACAAACTACAATATCTAATTTTAAGAGAGGTACATCCATGAATTTCATACGTGAGTCGATCTTTTCCTCCGCTTTGCGAGCTTTTTCCTCCGCATTCCTAGGAATTTTTGGGGCTTTACTGGGTCTAGGTGTTTTTTTTACCATCCTCTCGATTACCCTCTTTTCCCCGAAAGATGCTCCCCCACCCTCCTACGTCTTTCAAAACCAACCACGCGCGGACGGGACTTTAAGCAATAAAATTACCGATCCCATTCTTTTGCGGATAAACGTGGATTCTACGATTGGCACACCGAATTGCAACGACGACCTGCTAAATAATCTGATATTGCAGATGGATCAGCAGTTTCTTCCGGGACAGCTTAAGGGTATTTTAATTTACTTCAATACTCCCGGTGGCAGTGCGATCGATTCGTACAACATGTATACCTCCCTCAAACAACTTAAAGAAAGACTTAAAATTCCCGTGTATGGTTTTGTTGATGGGATGTGTGCCTCAGGGGGGATTTTTATCTCCAGCGCTTGTGACAAAATGTTTTCTACTCCCCCATCTGTTCTCGGGTCTGTAGGTGTACGCTTAGGTCCATTTTTCAACTTCAATACCCTATTGAATAATTACGGGGTGCAAGCGCTCAATTTAGGTACAAAAAACAAAATCCACTTAGACTACTTCACTCCATGGACTCCGGAGGATCAAGATTTCTTTAAGCCTATGATGGACGGTATGTACAACCAATTTGTGGATGCAGTCGTAGATGGCCGAACCCCTGAGGGGATGACGAAGGACCAGTTTAGGGCAAAATTAGTCGAAATCGGTGCGAATATCTACTTGTCAAAAGATGCGGTGCAATTTGGTTTCACCAATGAACCCGAAGCGACCCTCTCTTCCTCGCTTGCGGCATTGGTACAGGCCGCAGGGATTCAAGATAACAACTACCGTTTTTTAATGGCACTCTACATCCCCCCTTTCCAACTGGGCGGAATCCAGTCGGTTTTACAATCGGGGAAGGTTGTGCATGAGTTGAAACTTGCTGGACACGAGACTCCCGAAATCAAAAATGACAAGTTCTTAGCGATGTATCCATAAGCTACCCGTCATACAAAGGGGCATTTTGCCCCTTTTTTAATCTAAGGCCCCTTTTTCATGAAATTCTACATCATAGATGCCTCTTCCTTCCTATTTAGATCCTATTTTGCTATCCGAAATATGCATGCACCGGACGGCTTTGCTACAAACGCCCTTTTTGGTTTTGTCCGAGCCCTATTAAAGGTATTTGACGATTTTTCCCCCGAGCACATGGCCGTAGTTTATGATGCCCACTCCAACAAAGCATCCCGGCAGGCGATTTACCCCGACTACAAAGGGAAGCGGCATAAAGCACCCGATGATCTTCCCATGCAGATTGAAGCCTCAAAAGAGTTTTGTGATGCGCTGGGGATAAAGCGAGTTGCCGTAGAGAATGTTGAAGCTGATGATACGATTGGCACACTTGCCAAAAAGTATGAGAAATTAGGTTACGAGGTGTTCATCTTCAGCTCCGATAAAGATCTTTGTCAGCTTATCAGTACCCATGTTCACTGTATTCACGCACACAAAGAGAACCTTCTCATAACAAAAGAAGAGGTTTTCCAAACCTATCAGGTAACCCCAGAAGAATTTACCACCTACCTCGGCCTTATAGGGGACTCCTCGGATAACATCCCGGGCGTTGCAGGTATCGGCCCCAAAAAGGGGGCTGCCCTGATTCGGCAATTCCAAACTATTGAAAATATGCCTCTCACCGCCGAGAATCTCGAAATAGCCCTTTTGTCCAAACAGCTGGCTACTATCGATACTCATGTACCATTGCCAAAAAATCTGGATAGCTGCGTTGTACAACCTCAAGATCTTGCACACCTTATCAAGCTGTATACACGGTATAATTTCAAAAGTCTTTTAGAGAACTTGAAGAAAAAAGAGGAACCATCTGCATCGCCTCTTGAAACAACTAAAACCAAATCCCGATTAATCAAAGCATCCCTGAATAGTAATGACTGGCCAGATTCAAAAGAACGCCCATTAGCTATTTTCATGGCTAAGCATGAAGATGACGAGGGGGTCTATGTTCAGTTTGAGGGAGAAGAGATCTATTTTATCTCGAAAGAGGAGTGTAAATCCCAGCGATTTCAAGAACTTTTAGTGCACTGTAAGCTCCTACTTACCTATGATTTTAAATCTCTTTTACACCACTTGAGCGATTTTGATCCTTTGTTGGAAAAACCTTTTTTCGATGTGATGCTGGCCGCCTATCTTTTACAACCCGATTCCTCCTTAAAATTTTCTGCAATTTTACAACAGCATGCCAATGAGACGATCCAAGACGATGAGGCTGGCTGGTTTGTCCAGACCCTTTTTTCTTTATCAAAGCTTCTCGAGTTGAAAATTCGTGAAGCGCAGCTGACGAATGTGCTGCATGAAATCGAGGAGCCTTTACTAAAAATTCTCTTCAAAATGGAAAAAAAGGGAATTTTCATCGATGTTAAAGAGCTTCAAGAGCTTTCGGACACACTCTCTTTTCAGTGTAATAGTTTGAAAATAGAGGTCGAAAAAATTTTGGGCCATCCGATTAATCTCAATTCCCCCAAACAATTAGCCCAAGCGCTTTTTGAGGAGCTCAAGCTCCCCACAAAAGCAAAAGGGAAAACCGGTTACTCGACTGGAATTGAGGTCCTCGAGGAGCTCCGAACTCAGCACCCGATAATTGAGATGCTGATTGCCTATCGAGGGTTGGAAAAAATTCGCTCCACCTATACAACGAATTTGATAGAGATGGCAGATCCAAAAACGCACAGACTGCACACCACTTTTAGCCAGACAACCACCCAAACGGGTAGACTCGCCTCTACAAATCCTAATTTGCAGAATATTCCGGTACGCACTGAAGTAGGGAATCTCATTCGGCATGCATTTAAGGCTATGCCCCCAAAAAAATGCTTTTTATCCTGCGACTACTCTCAAGTAGAGCTGAGACTTTTAGCCCACATGTCTGAAGATCCACAGCTCATTAAAGCCTTCAAAGAGCGTTTAGATGTTCACCGCTACACCGCCTCTTTAGTTTTTGGGCTACCGATGGAGCAGGTCTCAGACGAGATGCGCTTTAGAGCTAAGGCTGTAAACTTCGGAATCATCTATGGATTGGGGCCCCACGGGCTGAGTAAGCAGTTAAAAATTTCCATGCGGGAAGCCTCACAATTCATCAAAACCTATTTCGATCGCTACCCAAAAGTCCAGGAATTTCTTGAGTCTTTGAAAGAGGAGGCAAGAAAAGAGGGGCATTCCACAACACTTTTCGGACGAAAAAGACCAATTCCTGAAATTTTAAACCGCAATGCACCCATTCGTGCCCAGGCGGAAAGATTTGCTGTGAATTCCAAAATTCAGGGTACGCAAGCCGATTTGATCAAGATGGCGATGATCTCTATTGATAAAATTCTCGATCCCAAAAAAATAGCAATGCTTTTGCAAATTCATGATGAACTCATTTTCGAATGTGATCAATCAGAGGTGGATGAGTACGAAAAAAAGATTGTAGATTTGATGCAACATATTCATCCACTGAAGGTTCCGCTTGAGGTGAACGCATCAGTTGCTAAAAACTGGGGGGAGTGTTAAAATTAAACGTATACTCGTATATGGCCCTATGGGCTCGGGTAAAAGCTCTGTTATAAAGTTCTTTAAAGAATGGGGAGCTTTTACCGTTGATTGCGATCATATCACTCACCAAATTCTTGAACACGATCCAGAGGTAACACTAATTTTGACAGAATATTTCGGCTCTTCTATTTTAGAGAAAGGGAAGATTTCGAGAAAAAAGCTTGCTGCATTAGCTTTTTTATCCAAAAAAAATCTTCTAGCTTTAGAAGAGCTCTTACACCCCAAAATCTTGCATGAGATCAAACGGCTCTATGATAGGGAAAAAAATTTAGAGGCAAAAGCTTTTGTTGTAGAGGCCTCTACTTACCCGAAAGCTTTAGGAGGTTGGGGAGAATTTTTCTCCACAAAGATTTTGGTGACTGCCAATCAGGATGTACGTCTCAAAAGAGCAAAAGATAAAGGCTACACCGAGGAAGATTTTTTAATGCGCACCGAGTATCAGCCCTCTATGGATGTCCTTAAAGCCCACGCGGATATCATTTTGGAAAATAACGATTCAATCAATCAACTTAAACAGCAATTTCTAAACAAAGTAACAACATGAACGATGAACATACCGGACTAAAGGAAAAAAAGGATAAAACAATTCTTCCTCCCCCAGAGATGGTCGAGCCAGACCTGCAGTCAGAAAATTCTCACACTCTGCCTGAAAAAGCAGCTCCGCTTGAACCTCCGGCTGTCATCAAAATCGCCGATCTGCAAAGGATGGGTAGTGAGGCACTTGCCCAATACGCCCGTAATCTGAACTTGAGAAACCTCTCCAATCTGACCAAGTCACAGATCGTTTTCGAAATTGTAAAATGGAAATCGGAGCATACGCACGATTTGCTAGTCGCAGAGGGTGTGTTAGAAGTTCTTCCCGACGGGTTTGGCTTTTTGCGCTCCCCTAACTACAACTATGTCTCTTCTGCCGAGGATATCTACGTCTCCCCCGCCCAAATTCGTAGATTTGACCTGAAAAAAGGGGATCATATACAGGGCACTATCCGCGCTCCCAAAGAGAAGGAGAAATTTTTCGCCCTACAAAAAGTTGACCGCGTTAACGAGCGCTCCCCTGATCATTTGAAAGACAGGATCTCTTTTGATCTTCTTACCCCCTTACATCCTCAGGAGCGTTTTTTACTGGAAACAACCTCAGATCAGATGTCCACAAGGATTGTCGATCTCGTTGCTCCCATAGGTAAAGGGCAGAGAGGGCTGATTGTTGCCCCACCCAAATCGGGAAAAACGGTCCTTTTGCAAAATATAGCCAATGCAATTACCGCAAACAATCCCGAGGCACTTTTGATGGTTCTTTTGATTGACGAGCGCCCTGAAGAGGTGACCGACATGCAAAGAAACGTACGTGGCGAGGTGATCTCCTCCACCTTCGATGAGCCTCCGGAGAGACATACTCAAGTAGCCGAAATGGTGATTGAGCGGGCTAAGCGACTTGTAGAATATGGGCATGACGTAGTGATCCTTTTGGATTCTTTAACCCGTCTTGCTCGTGCTTACAACGCTACACAACCCCACTCGGGTAAAATTTTGAGCGGTGGTGTCGACGCAAATGCCCTGCATAAGCCAAAAAGATTCTTTGGTGCGGCGAGAAATATTGAGTTCGGGGGATCTTTGACGATCATCGCTACAGCCCTTATCGATACCGGGTCAAGGATGGACGAGGTGGTGTTTGAAGAGTTTAAAGGTACAGGCAATATGGAGCTAGTCCTCGATAGACACCTTGCCGACCGCAGATTATTCCCTGCAATCAATGTCGTTAAGAGCGGAACTCGTAAAGAACAGGATCTTTACCATCCGGATGAATACAACCGTATTTGCAAATTCCGCCTAGCAGTAGCGGATCTTACAAATATGGATGCTATGAATTTATTTATGGCTAGATTAAAAAAGACAAATAATAATTTCGAGTTCTTATTGTCATTGAAAGATTGAGATAAAAATATCTAATTTGCTAAATAAAAAAGAATGAGAGATCCTGATATTCTTTTGATCACTTCATCGGGGGGAAGTGGTCACCTTATCGCCGCTATGGCAATAAAAGAGGCCCTCGAGACGGCCCAAAATCCTAGAGCCGTTATGCAACAGGATGTCTCTAAAGATTGGCTGGGTACTCTATTTGGCAAGATTTTTATCTCTATTTGGAATACCTCCCAAATTAAGGGTTGGATTTTCATGCAAGAGATCCAATCCTTTATCCACCCCCTCTTCTCCATCTTTTTGACCCCCTCCATTTTCTTTCACTGTTTCCGTTTATTGATGAACTATGAATTTGAGCGTGTGATAGATAATCAGGTTTTGGGGACAAAAGCGATATTAAATGCTGTAAGGCTTTATAATTGGATAAAGAAAAAAAATCTCATCGTAGAGAAAGTTCTTACCGACTTACCTACAGATTACACGGCCCATTTTTTTACAGAGATCAAATCGTTGAATCGGTTTGAAAGAACCAGTATTGAGATCTACGCGCAAGCACCGCTTCTTTACGGGGAGATGGCCGAAATTTTTTGGAAGCGTAAAACTGGGCTTGATCTAACACAAATTCATATCGTCTCCCCTCCCCTAAGAAAAGCTTTTTTTTCCCCTCCCCTTGATCCAAAACAGACTGTAGAAATCCCTTTGTGCATCGAAAATGAGGTCGCTAAGCTACGATTGATCAAAGCCTCTCAAATCCACATGAACCCCCCCACTTTTGAGGATTCTAGGGCAAAAGTCCTCATCCAGCCACAAGATTTAGTTTTCACCATCATGTTAGGGTCCCATCCAAGCAAGGGGGCTCTTTACGATTATATTAAGGGATTTTTTAATCTTGTGAAGACCAAAGAGGGGCCTGTTGTCCACATTTTCATCCTCTCCCAAACAGGAAAATGGATAGAAAAAAGACTTGTAGATGATCTAGTATCCCAAATTATGAGCCATCCCTTGGCACCAAAAAGGCTCCGTTTTTATCCGATTTCACGCCAAGATGACACTGTTGTCTCCAAACTATTTAATCGCTCAAACGCAACAATCACTCGCGCAAGCGGGATAACCACCATGGAACTGATCCAGTCCAGCCTCGGGGATGTTTGGATACACCAAGAGATCCCCCGCTCCATTCTAGGATTACGACATCACGGAATGGTTCTTTGGGAGTATGGAAACGCCCTCTACTTGAATCAAAAACGGGGCGCTAGATTCGTCTCACCGCAGTTTTTCGAGCAGGCTTTCAAACCCTACTTCTCTAACGGTAAAGAGGTTGTTGTACCCTTCCAAGAGACTCCCAATTTAAGTATGGGATATTAGATACCCAATTAAGTGAAAAAAACTTTTTGTCTTTTTTTATTAGGGAATCTTTCAAACCATCAAAAAAAATCGCCAAATTTAAGTATGGGGTAATGAATACCCCATTTTAGGTAAAACTTGTCTATTTAGGATTTGTAGGGAGTTTTGCAATCGCCTCATTTTCGATCTCTTGAGGCGACGAGGCAACTTGCACCTGGCGAATCACCGTTCTTAGAAAAGATTCCCAATCCTTTTTTTGAATAAGGGGCATCAGCTCGGTTTGTGCGATTTTGACAACCTCGCAAAAAGAGATCATCTCCTTATCAAACTCCCCTTTTAAAAAGGCCTCCTCAAAACCTTTAGAGATGCCGGATACAAAAGCTCTCCATTTAACGGTGCTTTTTTGGATGTTTCTAATATGCTCAAGCAATGGTCTAGAAACTACCACCACCTTTAAAAAATCAAGCGGATGCAAATGTTCGATCTTTTTGCCGACCCGGACTAAGTACTTTCTTTTAGATGCAAGACTCAAAAGGTTCGACTCCGACATCACGGTCACTATTTCAGAGACGGCACTAGCCTCTTCAGTTGGAATCGATCCCTGGTAAGGTTGTATCAATAAAAGAGCCATAATCATACTAAACATCGTGAAACCCTAATTTGCCCCCTTTTTAAAAAAAAGCGAAAACAGCTCTTGGTAGTTATTCATTTCGATCAAATCCTTTATTAGCTCCTGGTCTAAGCCAGCCAGATTGATCGCATCTTGAACCTCTTCAAAATCTACCGATCTGAAGGAGTAGTTAAAAATCTCCTGCCACTCTCTCATAAGGTACTGTTGCTTAAAAAAGTTTTTGGATACTTTTTTAAAATAATTCATCGATTCCGTATCGGTAAGAATAAAACAGACAAGCTCCACAGGGTGGATCAGTTTTGTTTTTTCCACAAGCACATTCAGTTCATTGAAGCGTAGACCTAAAGTAATAACTCTGTGGCTTGCCATAAACTTCAGAAGACTTTTTATCTCTTTAGATTCTTTTGTGCTTATAGCCTCCAGAGAAGCTCCACCAAAAAACCCCAGAAAAAATAAAAAAATAGCCGCTTTACATAAGCTGTTTAACAAATTCTTCCCAATCATGTTGCCTGCACCTTTCATATAAATTGTCATAGTTAATTCGTAAAAAATCGGCAAAAAGGGGAAGTTCTTGATACAATACACCCGATCTTGCCATCTCATCCATTTTAGGGGATAGACCCTCAATAAACGTGGTCCATTTAAAATAGTTTTCCCTAATACGACGCATAGAGGATTTTAAAATAGGGTCTGAAAATACATAACCCAAAAAATAGGTTGGCGGAACATGATCTATCATTTTCCCTAATCTTCTTAGCTCTCTTTGTCGTAAAAGCAACCCAACAATATTATAGTCTCCCATTGACTTGATGATCTGGTAGGCAGCCCTTTTTTCCGTTTCGGACATCTTAATTTCAAAGGAGGCATCCAAACCTAAACTCACTAGGAAAAACCAACAAAGTAAAACAGACCTCAAACGCATCCAGTACTCTCTATTTAAATCGATATCTTTGTAAAAAACCCATCCACTCCTAAGCGACTACTTTGTATCCATTCAGCTTATTAATCTGAAAACTGTCGTTAAGAACTTCAAAAATCTATTTTTACCGCCCAATGTAATAAATTAAAATTTTAGACACAAAGAGGTTTTTTTATTTTTTTTAAAAGTTTTTGTTTTTAGAGGCTAACTAACAATATGTTTTTTATAAAATGCCTTTTTGTACCTCCCAAAAGGCTTAATTGTTAAGTTATTTTATATACAGCAATGCCCCTTTTCAAAAAGAAGAGATCTTTAAACTCTAAAATGACAAAAAAAATATTGAAAACAAATCCGGAAATCTATTTATAAAAAAGCAAGGGAACAAAGGGTTTATTTTACGATACTCTCCGAAAGTTCTCTTAATGTGTGATGAAACACCAGCTGAGATCATAGTGCCAAGGATTCGAAAAAACGGCTTGTTTCGAACCTGAACAATATGATCTCTTTTTTTTTAGGGTCCTATTCCATTTTTTAATAAAAAATTTCAACAAGATCTTTCCTTTCTGTTACTCTCTATTTATGAACGCATTCGAAACAGCTTTGAAGATCATCGAGAAAATCCATCAGAATGGGGGAATTGCCTATTTAGCCGGAGGGGCTGTGAGGGATTTTTTAATGGGCCTCTCCCCAAATGACATTGATATCGTCACCTCGTTAAGTATAGAGGCTCTGCGCCCTTTATTTAAAAAAACGATTGAGGTCGGGGTGCAATTTGGCATCCTTGTTGTTATAGAAAATAATCACAAATTTGAAATAGCGACCTTTAGAACCGAGTCTAGTTATAACGATGGTAGGCGCCCAATCATGGTAAGCGAGGGGACTCCAGAGGAGGATGCGAAAAGAAGAGACTTCACCATAAACGGGATGTTTCTCGATCTTCTAACGAATAAAACTATCGATTTTGTTGGAGGCAAAGGGGATTTAAAAGAGAAGGTGATTCGTGCAATTGGAAACCCGCATGAGCGCTTTCGTGAGGATAGGCTTAGAATGATTCGAGCCATCCGCTATGCCTCAAGGTTTTCTTTCTCTATAGACCCATCTACCCAGGAGGCAATTAGGGAGCATGCTTCAACTCTTCTCCCCGCAGTATCGTTTGAGCGGATCCTCCAAGAATTTGAAAAAATGCACAAGGACGGAAATCTCAAAACGGCACTTCTGGATATGCATAGGCTAGGCCTCCTTTCCACCGTTTTCCCCCCTTTATCCGAGATCTCCACCCTCTATTTGGAAAGTTTGGAGCAAACTGAAAAGCTTCCGGTAATTTTACAGCTCAAGTCTATTCTCGGTCACCTTACAAGCAAAGAGCGTTTTGATTGGCTTTTTAGGCTTAAATTTTCTCAAAAAGAACTCGATCTTCTCACCTTTAGCGAAAGCCTCGCCCTCAAATTGGAACAAGCACAGCTTCAAGAGCGCCTCCATCTCTACTCTTCTCCATTTTTCGAGAGCTCCTCAATTTTATTGCCTGCCGACCAACGCAATTGTGCTATCGATGAATTGGGAATTTACCATGACGAAATCGCCAGGATTCAAGAAAAAAAACCCTTAGTCTCCTCTAAAGATCTATTCGAGAGGGGGATCAAAGCCGGGCCAGAAATGGGTAGGTATCTAAAAAAAGCGGAAGAGATCGCCATCACGCATAAACTCAAAGACAAACAAGAGGTTCTCCATCGCCTTTTTGAAACTTGATCAATCGATCTGTATTGCTAATATAGTGATGTCATCGCTCTGTTCTGCTGAGGAGAACTCTTTGATCCGCCGATAAAGATCTTCAATCAAGTTTTCGGGTGAGGCTACATCGATATTGCGAATCGCAGTAACAAGCCTTTCCATGCCAAAGAGCTTTTTAGCATCATTCATCGCCTCGGTTACCCCATCTGTATAGGCTATTACCAGATCTTTTTCCTTTAATTGGACCTTTTGCACATGGATCTCTTCCATTTTCTGGATCCCAAATGGGATCCCTTCCCCCTCAAGGAGTTGTACAGGCTGATCATGTCTTCGCAAAAGAGCTGGAGGGTGGCCGCAGGAGACATACTCCAGAGTTTTAGTAGCAGTATCTAAAATCCCGATCCAGGCCGTGACAAACATGCAATTTTCTATGGTATCTTTAAGGTACAGGTCGTTTACCTGGCGCACAATTTTTTCCAGACTATTCTCAAAAACCGAAACGCTGCGGACAAACCCCCTAAATCCTAAAGAGTATAAACAGGCCTGGATCCCCTTTCCCGCCACATCGCAGCACATTACAAGAATCCGCCCTTCAGACATCTCAAAATAGTCGAAAAGATCTCCGGCAACATCGATTGCAGGAAAATAAGAGGAGGCGATTTTTACGTTTGGTATCTGTATTTTAGTCGGCAAAAGCGATTTTTGGATTTCAAGAGCTAATAGCATTTGGGTTGCATAGCGCTCTTTTTCGGTCCTTTCGGTTCGAATTTCCTGAATCATAGATTGGATTTTATCCATCAAACGGTTGTAGAGGTAACCCACGTAATTTACCTCAAAACCCCACTTATCGAAGTCAAATCTTGTCTCTAAATGCCCCTCTTCCCCCATTTGCATGACTCCGCAAAGATGGGATAGGGGTTTTGAAATCCTTAGGGTCAAAAGATAGGTCGCTCCCCCACCTAAAACAATAATAAATAAAAATAAAGAACCTACCGTTGTAAAATACCCCTTAAGCTTGTCAGAAAAAATTTTTTTAGGGACATCCAAAGCAATCATAATCGGCAGCTGCCCTGCCGATTTAAAAACCATCAGCCGTGCATTACGGTCGATGGTGAACTCATACCCTAACTGGTTAGGGGTTAGATTGATAAGGTCTTGTCCGGTGATTTGAGGAACCGCTTTATCGAGATTGATGTCTTCAACGGGACGTGCCAAAATAGTCTTCGTCAACCAACCCTTATGCGTCGATGCAAGAACATCCCCCCCGCTTGAGAGTATTGTCGTCTCTAAAAGGGGGATAGTTCCAAAAACGGTGATCTCATTCAACAAAAGCTGCATCGAGGTCGAGAGGGCGACCGCCCCTGTGATGAATTCGGTTTTTGGATCCTTTATCAGGCGAATCAGGTATAATGCATAATTCCCATCGGCATCTTTTCCTATAAATGATTTCCTATTGAGAGTATCAATTTTTTTTAAATCTATTTCACCGGAGAAGTTTTTTCCCACCAAAGAGGGGACACTGGAGGCAAAGCAGATCAATCCCGAGGAATCATTTTTTAAATATAAAATGGTGGAGATTGCCTCATCTGTAACAAACTGTGATAAAGATAAATTCAGATTGTCTACAGGTCTATTGGCAACGATCTCGTACAGTGCGTCCAAAAAGTGAGCCTGTAAGTCGGTAATCTCGTTAACGAATTTCAGGTGGTCTCCCAAGGAGATATTCAACGAATCGTAGACCTGGTTATACGCTCTATCGTACTCGCTTTTGTAGGTAAAGGCGGTGTAAAAAATAAGGGGGGTCACTAAAAAGGCGCAAGAGGTGATAAATACCCGCATAGCAAGCGAGCCTTTCATCCTAATTCTTGAATCTGTATCATGTTCTACACTCATGATGCACCTTACCAGCCTTAAAAACTCAATAGTACAAAAAGCTCTTCGATTGCGGATCGATAAAACTTTTCGCTACACAGAGGGGCTATGTCTTGTATTTAAAGACCACCTTCTCGAAGAATTAGCCCAATCCCACCCCATAGAGGTACTCTTCACTCTTGATCCATATCAAAATCCGCATGCAAAAGAAACGTTTTTTGTTACAAAAGAAATTTTAGAAAAAATAACCGGTCTCGCCTCTCAAGATAAATGGGCCGCTTTAGTAAAAATCCCCCCGTTTTCCGCAAAAAAAGGGGGGAAAATTCTAGTTTTTGACCGACTGCAAGACCCGGGAAACGTTGGGACTTTGATGAGAAGCATGGAGGCTTTTGGCTTTGATCAGGCCTTTTTTTTGGACTCCTCCGTTGACCCCTTCAACGAAAAAACGATCCGTTCTTCTATGGGTGCCGTTTTCCGTGTCCCTTTAAGGATGGGTTCGCCGAAAGAGCTTTTGGAGGAAAATATCCCTCTAATAGGGGCAGATATGGAGGGAATAAGCATAGAAACATTTTCCCCTCCGGCCTCATTCGGTCTCATTTTGGGTCATGAGGGGCAAGGAATTGACCCTCTGCTCAAAAAACACTCTACTCAAGTAAAAATACCTATGCTCTCCACAACTGAGTCCCTGAATGTGGCCCAAGCCGGTGCTATTTTGCTCTATTTTTTAGGAAAAACTCGTGGACTTTGAAGAAAAATTTAGCCCAAAAAAAAGGCAAATCAAGAAAGAACGAAAACTCAAGTCGCTCAAAGATCGTTCCAAATACAAAAAAACCGACCAAAAAAAGGGGGAGGCATTTGTGGCCCCAAATCTTCCTAAAGGGAGGGTGATTTCTGTTCTTTCAGAGGGCATCTTTGTCGAGTTCGAAGGGGCTGGGTTCTTGTGCGAGTTAAAAGGGGCTTTGAAAAAGGGGCGATCAAGACAAAAAAACCTTGTTTGCGTTGGGGATTACGTCTTTTTTGATCCTGTGAAAAAAATGATCGAATCGATAAGTCCCAGGACGCATATCCTATCGCGAGCTGACCACTTACGACAAAGAAAAGAACAGCTGATTGCGACTAATGTGGATCAGGTTCTGATATGTGTATCGGTTGCTTTTCCTCATATCAAACCCAACCTTATTGATCGTTACATAGTTGCGTGTTTAAGACAGAATATGCGCCCCGTTTTGGTTGTGAATAAAATGGATTTACCCCACCCCCCCTATCTTGAGGAACTGTTAGAGGTCTACGAAGAATTAGATATTCCCGTTTGCAGATTGAGCACCATGAACGATTATGGGATCGAAGATTTAAAAGAGCTTATGAGTGGCTACACAAATGTCTTGACTGGCCAGTCTGGTGTGGGAAAAACTTCAATCCTCAATAAAATTGTTCAAGGCAATTACCGAGTTAAAGAAGTGATGACCAAAACACAAAAAGGCTCTCACACTACAACTACATCCCTTTTGATCCCCCTTAAATCGGGTGGATATTGCATCGATACTCCAGGAATTAAGAGTTTTGGTCTTTTTAATCTAGATAAAAAAGAGATAGAACCTTTATTCAAAGAGATACATAAAGCGGGAAAAAAATGTGCTTTTTCCCCCTGTAGCCATACCCATGAGCCCGAGTGCAATGTGAAAAAAAATGTGGAGAAGGGGAAAATCGCTTTAACCAGGTATCAATCTTACCTAACATTAATCGAAGGTGTAAAAGAGGATTATGAGTAGTAAAATTCAAGCGCTCATTGCAAGAGAAATTCTCGATTCTAGAGGGAATCCGACACTTGAGGTGGATTGTATTTTGGAGAGTGGCCACATCGGAAGAGCCTCGGTCCCCTCTGGGGCCTCGACCGGCTCTCATGAGGCGATGGAGCTCAGAGACGCCAACGCTCACCGTTTTTTTGGAAAAGGGGTTTTAAAATGTATCTCCCATGTGCATCACGATATTCTCCCAGCTTTAAAAGGGCATAAAGCTACAGAACAAATCTCTTTAGACCGGCTCTTGATGGATCTAGACGGTACCGAAAAAAAATACCGGCTGGGAGCAAATACCCTTTTAGCCGTCTCTTTGGCCGCAGCAAGAGCAAGCGCAAACTATTACAATCTTCCCCTTTTCCGCTACTTAGGGGGATCTGTACAACACAAACTCCCTTTCCCCTTCTTCAATATTATTAACGGGGGAAAGCACGCCGATAACCACCTGGATTTCCAGGAATTCATGATCTCCCCACGCAAAGAAATTTTTAGCGAAAATCTGCGAGCAGGAACTGAGGTCTATCACACATTAAAAAAGCTTTTGCACAAGCATAAGCTGTCGACTAACGTGGGGGATGAGGGGGGATTTGCCCCAAATATCCAGTCTACAAAAGAGGCTCTGGAGATAATTGTAGAGTCGATTGAGAATGCAGGCTACCGCCCGGGCATAGACATTATGATCGGTCTTGATGTCGCCGCAAATGAGATAGAGCATACCGATAATCTGATCGACCAGTACGTAGAGCTTGTCGAGAGATACCCTATAATCAGCATTGAGGATGGCTGTAAAGAGGATGATTTTGACGGCTGGCATGAGTTAAATAGTCGGCTTGGATCACAAGTACAGCTCATCGGAGACGATCTTTTTGTGACCAATAAAAAACGGCTTGAATTTGGGATCAAACGGGATTTGGCAAACAGTATTTTGATTAAACCTAATCAGGTAGGTACTCTTACAGAAACGATTGAAACAGTGAAACTGGCGCAGGAAAACGGATTCAAAGTAATGTTTTCGCACCGTTCGGGCGAGACTGAAGACACCTTCATTTCCGATCTGTGTGTAGCCTTAAGTGTCGATCAAATCAAATCGGGTGCGCCCGCTAGAGGCGAGCGCGTCGCTAAATATAATCAGCTTCTAAGAATCGAAGAGCAGCTGAATTAAACTTTTTTCATAGGGGTAGAAAGTCCAAAAGATTATTTTGGAACAATCCCCTTGTCTCCTGAGTGCCAGTCGGCCGGACAAACTTCTCCATGGGACTTATGATACTGGATTGCGTCCACAAGCCTTAGCACCTCGTTGACACCACGACCAATACCCAGATTATTGATCGCCATATGTTCCACAAGCCCATCTGTGTCAATAATAAATGTACCTCTTAAAGAGATACCCTTGTCAATAAGGGTGCCATAGTTCAAACAAATCGTTTTTGTAATATCGCTCACGATAGGGAAAGAGACCCTCTTGATCTCATGATTCCACCAAGCCCTGTGGGTGTAGACACTATCCGTAGATATCGCCATCACCTCGCAATTTCTCTTGTGAAATTCGGCTATTTTTTCTTCAAAAGCGAGGAGTTCGGTAGGGCAAACAAAGGTAAAGTCCATGGGATAAAATAGGAGGACCACAAATTTTCCTTTGTAATCTTTTAACTGGACATCAATAATCTCCCCCTTTTTGACAGCTTGCGCAACAAAATTTGGCGCTTGGTAACCAATCAAAGTGGTCATAATTCTTCTCCTATAGTTGTTTTCGGCCCGTGCCCTGGATAAACGATCGTTTCAGGAGGCAGTTTTTTTAGTTTTTCCAGCGAACCTGCCATTTTTTCGGGCACCGCTGTAGGTAGATCCAACCTCCCAATCCCCCCTTTAAAAAGGGTATCTCCGGTTATCAGAACATTCTCCTTTTCAAAATAAAATGATACCGATCCGGGAGAGTGGCCGGGGGTCTCCAATACCACCCCTTCCACCTCACCAAAAAGGATCTTATCCCCCTCCTGAAAAAATTGCGGATCACTTACCGCCTCAATTGTTTTAAAAGAGCGCAAACCATCCGAACCGGGTGCAATCACGTTTTTTTTGTCTAATGGATGGACATATAAGGGGATACCAAGGTTGCAAAACTTCGCCATGTCCACGATATGGTCGTAATGAGAGTGTGTTAGAAGAATTTTTTGGATCTTGTAGGATTTTTCCTGAATAAGTGAGCTAAAAACCCGAAAACTGTAAAAGGAGGGGTCGATCAAAACAGCTTCATGAGTTTTTGAACAGACTAATAAAATCGTTCTCGTCTCAATCGGACCTAGGATTTTGTCGATGATAAGCATAAAATGCACTGGTAGGGATTCGAACCCCAGACCTCATGGTTCGTAGCCATGCGCTCTATCCAACTGAGCTACCAGTGCGTAAAGTGAGTAAAGTATTCCACAAAATTGAATTTAAGGCAATCAGGGAAATAGGATAAAGATATCCCATCAATCGTAAAGATTTAAAAAAATAATTTATTTGAAGTGGCGACTTAGAGCGGAGGCAAGCTTAAGCATATGCACAGGCTGGCTCCCGAGGATCGGCTCTAACACTTTATCTGGTACAATCATTTTTTTATTTTGAGGATCCTGCAAATTGTGGTCTTTAATGTATGCCCAAATTCGTTTTGTAACCTCTCCGCGAGTCAGCCCGTCCTCTTTTGTCAGGGCAAGCAGCTCTTTGGAAAGCTTCTGCTTTCCCCTAGCCCCACCTGAGGATTTGGGCGCCGCCTTCGTGCGCGGATGGTCTTTATAATTCTCTTGAATCTCCTCAACGGAATTTCCTATCACATCACACTCGGGGTAAGTAGAGCAGGAAAAGAATGGTTTGCCATAACGCGAAACTCTCTGCTTGAGTTTCCCGCTACACCCTTTCGCGGGACATTTTGCCCCTGTATCAACCCCTTCAGTACCCTTTTTGGGGATATTGATGATTGTTTTGCAATCGGGATAGCCACTGCATCCCAAAAATATCCCAAATCGCCCTTTACGGATGGACATTTTTTTTCCACAGTTAGGGCAATCCTGATCCCAGTTAAAAGAGGGGTCGTATTCCTCTTTGTGGATCACAAGCTCTTCCAGAGCCGTGGTATATTTACAATCGGGATAACCGCTGCAACCTAAAAAGTACTTATTTCTTGCCCAAATTTTTTGGAGCTGTTTTCCACATTCGGGACAGATTTTATCTGTAAGCTCCTTGGGGACGTGAGCCTCTTTCTCGGCCACCTCTACGATCGGCAAGAAAACATCCCAGAACTCTTTCAAAAACCGTTTATAATCGAGCTTACCCTCTGCTATTGCATCTAAGTCCTCTTCCATGTGTGCGGTGAAGCCCACATCGATGATTTGGGTAAAATTATCGCTCAACATACGCGAAATGATCCGTCCGAGCTCCGTAGGTCTCAGGGTTGCTTTCTCTTTTGTTGTGTAATCGCGAGACTGGATTTTATTCATGATTGCAGCATAGGTAGAAGGGCGCCCGATCCCCTGCTTTTCCAGCTCCTTTACCAATGAGGCCTCAGTAAAACGGGGAAGAGGTTTAGTGAAGGCTTGATCTTTTGTTACCTGAATAAGCTTAAGTTTTTGCCCCTCTTCAAGAGGTGGCAAAGTGCGCTCTTCCTCTTTCTCCTCGTCCTCTTTCTCCTCATAAAGGGTCAAATAGCCAGGAAATTTAATAATCGAACCGGTAGCCTTTAATTCATATTTCTTATCCGTTTCTATGTGCGCTGTTACTGTGTCGTAAACCGCTGGCTCCATTTGTGATGCCAAAAACCTTTTATAAATAAGCTGGTACAGTTTGTACTCGTCAATAGATAAAAAGGACTTGATATCTTCCGGTTGCCGCGCCACGCTTGTGGGGCGAATCCCCTCATGCGCATCTTGAGCTGCCCTCTTCCCCTGGTACTGATTGGCAACTTTAGGGAGAAACTCGTCTCCAAATTTCTTTTTGATCCAGTCCCTGGCCTCTTTAATCGCCTCGGGTGAGCTTCTGGGAGAATCGGTTCTCATGTACGTAATAAGACCCACCGCCCCCTCTTTTCCACAGTCCACCCCTTCATAGAGAGCTTGGGCTACTTGCATGGTTCGGGTGGAGGAAAAACCGTAGTGCCGAGAAGCCTCTTGCTGTAAAGTCGATGTGGTAAAGGGCGGAGAGGGGTTGCGATGACGCTCTTTTCTGTCTACTTTAGCAACATGGTATTTGCAGCTTGAGAGATCTTTTTCTATTTTAGTGGCATCAGTTTCATTAGTGATGGATCTTTCCACCTTTTTTTTATCGATGGTAAATAAAAAAGCCTTAAACTCTTTTTTTCCCTCAAAAATAGCGCCTAAATTCCAGTATTCCTCGGGCTTGAATGCCTCGATCGCCTCCTCTCTTTCGACAATAAGTTTAAGAGCAACCGATTGCACCCGCCCGGCTGATAGACTTTTAGCCCCCTTCACCTTTCGAATCAAAATAGGAGAGATTTTATACCCCACAAGCCGATCCAAAATGCGTCGAGCCTGTTGCGCACTCACTAAGTCGTCATTAATTTTTCTAGGGTGCTTGAGAGCCTCAAGCACAGCCCCTTTTGTAATTTCATTGAAAGTAACTCTTTTGTAGGGAACCTTGGGTAGAATTGAGGCAATATGCCAGGCGATAGCCTCTCCTTCCCGGTCAGGGTCGGTGGCTAAAAGGACCTGTTCGACTTTTTTGGCCTCTCTCTTCAGCCTTTCAATTACCTCTTTTTTGGCCGGCAAAGGGACGTAGTTGGGTTCAAAATCGTTCTCAACATCAATATTTAATCCCTTCTGGGGCAAATCGATAATGTGCCCGACAGAGGAATCCACTACGAATTCTTTCCCGAGAAATTTTTCTAGAGTTTTGACTTTAGTGGGGGATTCTACAATGATAAGAGTTTTCTTCATAAATTTGGTCTATAGTCTTCTGCGTATTCGGGACGCAAATAATTTTTTCTTTTTTCCAAAAACAGCTCCCGTTCGGCACGCTGAAATTCTGCTATTTGCCAGCCCACAAGCTTTTCCTCCTTAAGGAATTGCAAAGGCTCTTCGGAACCGACCGCCTTACAGAAAAGATCTTTTTCTGATTTTCCTATATGCGACATCACCTCTTTGAATTTTTGAGGATAAAGCGATTTTATGGCACCTATCAGCACCCCTTGCACAGCAAAAGGCTTGTAAGTTTTTTTATCTATTACCTGTATCAAGACCCCTTGGCAATCGAGCTGGGCCATGGAACCAGAGAAGGGCTTGAAATAAAGCGGGGCAAATCTCACTCCGCTAAGCCCTTGACTATTTAAGTGCCTCGACAACTGCTCTGCATTCATCCATGGGGCCCCTATAAGCTTGAATGGGAGGGTGTATCCTACCCCGATGTTACATAGACGAAGCTCTCCTAAAAGGCCGGTTGTTGCATAAAATAGAGGGGTATCCGACTCCGGAATATTTGGGCTGGTGGGAATCCATTGCATCCCCGTCTCCTTAAAATCCATCCCTCTTTTCCATCCCCTCATGGGAATTACTGTCAATTTTGCCGCCACCTTATACTCGGCATTAAAAAATTCTGCAAGCTCACCCAGGGTCATACCGTGAATATAGGGGACGTTGATATATCCGATAAAAGAGCGCCACTTAGGGTGCAACATCGGGCCATCGACTGTCAGCCCATTAATCGGATTTGGGCGATCGAGAACCACAACCTCAATGTTTCTTTTAACCGCCTCTTCCATCATGTAAAATAGCGAGGAGGCATATGTATAGGAGCGAACTCCGATATCCTGAATGTCTATGACTACAACATCAATCCCTTTAAGCTGAGCATCTGTGGGTCTTCTATTAGCGCCATAAAGACTGTGGATCGGGACCTCCCCTTTCTTGGAATCCTTGATTTTCTCACTAGCGTGCTGTTGACCGTAGAGTCCATGTTCTGGAGCAAATAACGCCACAAGTTTACAATCTTTTCTTGCAAGGAACCGATCAATGGCGGTAACGCCGTTCCTATCTACTGCGGTGTGATTGGTTAAAAGACCGATGCGCTTTCCTTGAATCGAGGAGTGGGCACCCCCTAGAAAAACCCGATCAAGCCCGACTTCGACTTTTGCCATCAATAGGGTAAAGGAAAAAAAGAAAAAGAGGCTGTAAACCCTAAATAATTTCACTCAACACCGATTTTTTTTTACTAATGGGTACCATACTAAGGAAAAGGGGGTTTCTGGGTAAATCATTTTCAAAAAAAATTCCTTTTGACCCTTAAATAGTTTTTCATAACAACCTTTTTTCGTTTTAGAGAAAAATCAAAAAAGAGCTGTTGTGCAAGAAGAGAATTCAGGTCTGTTTTTTGACCAAAAGAATTTAGTCTTAAGTTTTGTCGCTCTGAATACCTTTGGATGTGAAAGAATTTAAAGGGAACAAACCAGCCGTTGTGTGGCCAAACCCTATTTTCACATGTTTGGCTTTCAAACTTCTTAAGGCTATGCTAGAATTCTTTACACATATGCCCGAGCTAAATCCACAGCAAAAAATTGCGATTTCCCACAGAGAGGGGCCCCTTCTTGTTCTTGCAGGAGCAGGCTCAGGAAAAACACGAGTGGTTATTGAGCGTATCATCGCCCTTTTGCAATCTGGAGTTGCCTCTAGTGAGATCCTTGCTGTTACATTTACAAACAAAGCGGCTGAAGAGATGCGTCAAAGAATTTTAGCTATCTCCTCAAGACCCCCTTTAATCACAACATTCCACTCCTTTGGTGCGCGATTCTTAAGAGAATCCATTGAGCATCTGGGGTTCCCCTCAAGTTTTTCCATATACGACGAGGATGATACGAACTCCTTATTAAAGGAGTGCTTCAAGGAATTGGATATGAAGCCCGAAAAGGGGCATCTCAAAGACATGCGCCAAGCGATCTCAGATGCAAAAAACGCCCTTTTACTACCGCTCGATTTTCAGCATCAACGGGGAAAGGACCACTTTTACCAAGTCTACTGTCAGTATCAAAATCGTTTGAAAGAGTGTAGCGCCGTGGATTTTGATGATCTTTTATTGCTACCTGTTTTTCTTTTAAGAGATAAGACGAGTCTCAAGGAGGAGATTCAAAATCGATTTAAATACATTCTGATTGATGAGTACCAAGATACCAATCATGCCCAATACTCACTAACAAAACTTCTAGTGGATAAGCACTCTAACCTTTTTGTAGTTGGAGACCCGGACCAATCGATCTACTCCTGGAGAGGGGCAAGCATCCAAAACATTTTAGGCTTTGAAGAGGATTTTCCCAACGCTAAAGTGATCAAGCTGGAACAAAACTACCGCTCTACCGGTCATATCCTTAAAGCGGCTAATGCTCTGATTGCCCACAATAAAGGGCGTTATGAAAAAAATCTTTGGAGCGCTGTGGGAGATGGGGAAAAAATCCAGGTGCGCTCTTTTTTTGATGAAAGGGAGGAGGCGCAGTATATCGCTAGAGAGGTAGACGCCCTCATTGATCAAGGGCAAGACCCGGGTAGCATCGCCCTTTTGTATCGCACAAATGCTCAGTCGCGCAGCCTTGAAGATGCCCTTTTACGTCTACGCATCCCTTATACGATTGTTGGAGGTTTATCCTTTTATGAAAGAAAAGAGATCAAAGATCTTTTAGCTTATCTTAGGCTCACCGTATCCAAAAATGATTTTGTAGCTTTTCAAAGGGTAATCAATGTTCCCAAAAGAGGAATAGGAAATGCAGCTTTGGAAAAAATCAAAGAGATGCAACAGCAGACTTTAACTACCTTGATTGATCTATTGCAAAATAGCCAGAATCTCCCCCTTTCGGCTAAACAAAAACAGGAGCTGGACAAGTTCCATTTTCTTTTACAATCTGTGCATACAATCCCCTCCATCTCACAAAAAATAACAAAAATCCTGCACGATACCGGCTATTTGGAGTTCCTCAAAGAGGACAAAGAGACCTATCAAGACCGCAAAGAAAACGTCGAGGCCTTAATCGCCAAAGCTATCGAGTGGGAGAAAGAAAATTCGGATTTAAGCCTGATCGATTTTTTGGAGGAGCTCTCTTTAAAGCAAAAATTTGATGAAGCCCACTCCATGGACCCTAAGATCTTTTTAATGACTCTTCATAACTCCAAAGGGCTGGAATTTCACACCTGTTTTATTCCAGGCGTTGAGGAGGATATCCTGCCACATATCAATTCTAAAATGGAATTACCCGATCTTGAAGAGGAGCGAAGGCTTTTTTATGTAGGGATGACGCGGGCTGAACGAAGGTTGACTCTCACTAGCACCGCCTTCCGTTTTCTTTGGGGAACCTCCAGACCCATGAAAAAAAGTCGCTTTCTTGAAGAGCTCCCTTTAGAGCATCTTCAGGTATCAGCTAAGCCTAGAGCGTACTTTTGAAAAGAGATTTTTTAAAGATCGATAGATAAAAAACCCCTTAGGTAAAAATTTCAAAAAGCTCTTCCAAAAGAATCTGTTCCTTATGATAGTAACTTTTTGTCGTTTGCTTTAAATCTACTGGAAATACAAAAGTTGCACTCTCTACCCTGTCTCTGATTTTGTAGGGTCGTACAAATCGATTCAATGGAAAAGAGGGGATATGGACCGGGGTAATCCCTTTTTTTCTTAGTATTGCACCGACCAATATCTCCTCGTCCAGATATTTATTTGTTCCCAAAGCCTCAACAAATGAGGGCGAGTTTGCAAGAAATTTTGCCGACTGTTTTCCTAAAAGACAAAAAGAGTGGTCCACAAAATCCCCATTGCATCTCTCGTTTTCATAGTGGAGAACGTTTCCCAAATACAGTGTGGGATCGTCGTATTTTTCAAGGATATTTTTCAGCTTAGGCACCACTAGAAAAGAGCGAATATCTGCCTGGATAACATAATCAAAAGCCTCTAACCTATTTTGCAAAATATGTAGGGATTCGATCCATCCCCAACTCGTCTGCCATAAAGCCTCTATGGGTCTCTTAAGAAATAGGCTATCTTCCTTGATGGCGTAGATAGCTTTAAGATCGCACCTGCGATGAACATAGTAGATCTCAAAATCCTCTTTATGATCCTCAAAAGACTTTTGCCAAGTTTTTTTATGTATTCGATCTCTGTGTGTATCTTCCGAACAAAAGAGGAGAACTAGCCCCTTCTTTGTCTTTGAAACGGCATTTCCCTCACTAGTTACGCATAAGATCCAAAAAAACAGCTTAAGATTGGTAATAAAAAATTTCATAGAGCTCTCTATGGATTGTCCTTTCAAAAATGTGTCTTGTCTCCTGATTGAGCTTGATGCGAAAATGGAATGTCTCTTGAGAAATAGAGCCCAGAACCTTATAGGGGGAAACAAATCGTTCGAAATAAAAACTATAGAATGGTGTTAACCCCACACCCTTTTCTTTACAAACTTTGCCCAGAAGTAGGTCATCTGCGTAGCACACCCCGTAGGGCTTGCCCATCAAGTTTTCTCCTGTTTTGATCAAGTGCTTTGCCATATCGATGGAAAATATAGGGCAAGCACCACTGGCATAGAGGAGGTGGTTTCCTCTGATCGCCTCATAATCTTGGTAAAAAAGAGGGTGTCCTGCGTAAAAATTCTCTTTTTTTTGTTTTGATAAATAGTTTTTCAACCTGCTAAGAACGAGAAAACTCGAAAGATTGGGCCGTATCACAAAGTCAAATGCATCAAAACGATCTTCAAAATATTTCAACGCAAGGAGTGTTTTATCAAATATTCCTGGTATATAGGACTCCTCTCCTTGTATTTTCAAAACATCCCCTTCTACTTTGTAAGGGGTAGTTAACTGGGGATCAAATTCTATAAAGTAGCTTTCAAAATCCTCCGAAAAAGCATGCATATACCTTCTCCAGGAGGTTTTATGGGAGCGATAAACTTTCTCATTATCGCTAGAAATTACTAGGATTAGCGCTTTTCTTTTGTCCTGCTGTTGTGCCTCTAAAGGAAAAAGAGAACTTAAGAAAATACCTAAAAAAATCGCATAAAACAAATTCAAATTTAAAACAAAAGATTGCTAAATAGTTTAAAAATTAACATTATTGAATATTAACATTCAATTTCTGTTTCTTCGAGGGTTTTTTTATGGGTCTCTTTTCGCTAAGGATTCTTTTTTTTATAAGTTTCTTCTGTTTAAAACCCTCTATCTATGCTTTGAACTCGTTAAAAAACCCTCAAGAAATCACCGTGGTTGGGACGGGATACGTGGGTTTGGTTTTGGGGACTTGTCTTGCAGAAATTGGGCACAAGGTGACCTGCTGTGATGTAGATTTCCAAAAAATTTCCTCTTTGCAACAGGGTCAAATCCCTATTTATGAAATAGGGCTAGAAGAGCTTGTGAAGAAAAATTTCGCCCAAAATCGCCTTTTTTTTACCACCTCGTTAGAAAATGCCGTTCGCGAAAGCAACGTCATTTTTATTACTGTGGGAACTCCCGAAACTTTGAGCGGGGAAGCTAACCTTGAATATGTGTTTGCTGTAGCAAAGATGATAGGGGAAAATCTTCGTACTTTTAAGACCGTTTTTGTAAAAAGCACTGTCCCAATGGGTACAGTGCTAAAAATAAAAGAGGTGATTGGGGAATACAACACAGCAAAGACCCCATTTTCTATTGGTTATGCCCCTGAATTTCTACGTGAGGGCTCCTCGGTGCACGATTTTATGCACCCCGATCGTGTGGTGATTGGAGCTGAGGATCCACAAACCTCACAACTTTTCATCGAAATCGTCCAACCGATTTTGGACGATGGTGCCAAAATTTGCACCACCTCCATAGCCTCTGCAGAAATGATCAAATATGCCTCAAACTCTTTTTTAGCGGTAAAAATTTCCTTCATAAATGAGATTGCAAATTTCTGTGAAGAAATAGGGGCCGATGTGGAGGAGGTAGCTTTAGGGATAGGATTAGATAAAAGAATAGGGCAGAGTTTTCTTAAACCTGGTCCTGGCTATGGTGGATCATGCTTTCCAAAGGACACACTAGCATTTCTAAAAACTGCCCAGAAAAATGGTGTGGATCTAAGTATCATTGAGGCGGCAGTGGGTTCCAACAACCGCCGTTGCGACAAAATTCTTTTGCGGCTCGAAAGTGCCCTAGGCTCTCTTGAGGGTAAAAAAATCGCCCTACTAGGTCTTGCTTTTAAAGAGTTAACCGATGACGTTAGAGAATCTCCCTCTTTAAAGATGATCGAGAAACTCCATGAGAAAAAAGCTTTTGTAACCAGTTTTGATCCTATAGCCTCAACAAATGCCCTTAAGTTTTTTCCCAATCTAGCTATTGCATCCACCCTATATGAAGTTTTTAAAGATTGCGACGCCATTGTAGTTGCTACCCCCTGGAGCCTTTTTACCCAAATCGACTGGAAAAAGGTAAAGGAGGTGTCTAAGGCTTCGGTTGTCTTTGATACCAGAAATATCCTTGATCGCAAAGAGATAGAACAAGTAGGATTTTTCTACATCGGAATAGGTAAAAGGGGATAAAAGCTCATTAAGCCCTTTTTTAAACTTCCTTTCTAATCCACAAAGCCTATACTCGTGGAGTTTAATGATTTGGCTAATTCCCCTTTTACATGGTCTTGGGCATCTAACTTTTCCTATCGGAAAACAGCTTGTGGCTTATGCAGATCCGATTTTTACTGTAGGGGTAAGAATGCTTTTAGCTGGGCTTCTCCTTTTGGGAGGGCTTTTGCTAAAGGGATTCCAAACGATCAAAATTTCCTCAAGGGAGGCGATATCCCTTCTCATTCTTTCTTTGTTTAGCATCTATTTTAACAATCTTTGTGAGTACTTAAGCCTAAAGTACCTCTCCACGGCTAAAACCTGCTTTTTCTACAGCATGTCACCCTGCGTATGCGTTCTTATATCCTGCTTGTTGTCCTTTATCTTTTTAAAAGAGAAGATGACGATAATCAAATGGTTGGGCGTGGGGGTTGCTATTGTCGGTTTTTTACCTGTATTGATGATTCAAAACGGCCAAGAGGCCCCTTTCAAAATCGACACGCTCTTCTCTTGGCCCTCGATTGCAGCCGTCGCGGGCTCTTTTTGCGGAGTTTACGGCTGGATTTTAATGAGATTGCTTCTCAAAGATCAACATATGTGCCTGGTAAAAATAAATGGTTATAGCATGCTTTTTGGGGGCCTACTTGCGCTAATAACCTCTTTTTTTATTGAGCAAGGCCCCCTTCAACAGTGGGCAAATCTTGAGTGTAAACCCTACTTTGGATGGATGATCTTAATCATTTTAGTATCGAATATCCTCTGCTCTAATCTTTATGGATATCTTTTGAAAAGGTTTTCTGAGACCTTGATCTCCTTTTTTGACCTATTAAGCCCCCTATTTGCCTCTATAAACGCCTACCTTTTCCACAGCGAACCGTTTCACCCTATCATTTTACTCAGTACAGCTGTGGTCTCATTTGGGTTATTGATTGTCTACCGTATCGAGGTAAAACAGGGCTACGTCTTAAGTTTCAAACCCTCTCAAGCTCCCTCTTAGGTCTTTTTTATCAAAAGGCCCCTTTGGCAACTTTTATAAAAAGATGAAGTATTACTCAAGCAGAATGGTGCAAAAACACTCTCGATTACACGCCTGCTTGATAGACCCTAACTAAAGAATCTTCCTCTAAAAGATCGATCGAAAGGGGGGTTAAAGGTATGTTTGAAGGGGGGATCTCCCTATTTTTGCTTTGCACCCAAACCAGACTATTTTTAGCTAATCTCCCCTTTAAATCTTGAAGTCTTTCCATAAAAGGCTCTCTGCCGCTATTGAAATCTAAAATAAGGATATCGATTTTTTCCGGGAGTTCTTTCATTTTGGTTGTTTCCAGATAAAACGAATTCAAATGGAATCGGTTCAAACACTTTTGCAATTTTTTTTGCAAATAAACCTCTTTTTTGTTTTCCAAAACAGTGAAGTGGTAGACTTTCCCCTCACCAAAATAGCGCAAAAAGTAGGCACACATAAAGGGATACATTGCGTTGGAATTTCCCAAAACCACGATATTTTTTGGTACAACCAGCTTCATAAGATCTGCAAATACCAGTGCTTCCGTATGCAGAAATGTATCCGATTCTTTCTCCATAAAACGCTCTAAAACCCTGAAATATGGGGTAAATCCGATGATTCTCTCGACTTTGGGGTTTGCCTCTATATTCAAATAAAAAAGAGGGTATAGAAATAAAATGTTAAAAAAAAAGCTCATGGATTGACCTTTTCCATCGAATTTTTTAAAGAATCCAAATCGGCTTTCAAAAGTTTGATGCCACTGTCGTTTTCTCCAACTGCTAAAAGCACCACTCGAGTCTCTTTATCGTAGACGCAGCCAGAAGGGTAGATCACCATTTTATCAAAACAGCGGACTCTCTTAGTAGAAAACGCCCCCTCATAGAGAAGTGGAAAGCGGCTTATTTTGTCAAAATGGAGCGAGGGTTTTACTGAAAATGTCACTAAACCACCCACATAGAAAAAACTTTTCCGATCTTCATAATTGTTCACCGGAGTTTTGATTTTGAAATAGGAGTGAAAAAAAGCCCAGAAGCGATCATCAGCGTAAAATACGGGGGCACCGCCTCTTAGAAACCCATATTTTTTAAGCCACACAAAGGGATAATTCCCCCCCATTTTTTCGGTTCCATAGGGTTCTACAACAATTTTTTGGTCGATAAAATCGATCGTAAATAGAGAAAGATCATCGAAACTGTAGATAAATCCAAGTCTCTGTTTCTCTCCCTCATCAAATACAATCGGAGTCCAGTTCTTTTCGACTCTCCTTTTTCCTCCCGGGATAAAATAGAGGGTTTCCACTTTTAGGCTTTCTTCATCCAAAACGGCTAATTTCATTTTCCTTTTGAGAGAATCTTGGAAATCAATGTCGTTATAAAAAACGTAAATTTTTCCCCCATAAGAGACCGCTCGAGGATCCTCCGCATAGGAGCTTTTAAGGTCTAAAAACCTCGGCTTTGATATCACCTCAAGCTCTTTTGAAAGTTGGCAATACCCTATGTAAGTACAACCACCAAACTTTTTTTCGTGAAAAAAATGTTCTTCTTTCTCGTCATAACGAAAAAAAAGGGTGTAGCCCCCTTTTGAAGAGACAATAGAGGGGTTATATGTATTTTTATGTCGGGGGATATCGATCTTCTTTACAGAAAAAAAAATCCCCTCATTTGCTTCAAGACACTCTTTTTTTTGCAAAATTGGGCTATCGATTGCAATTGTCATCGCAAAAAGAGCCGAACCAAGCCAAATATTCATAAATAACATAATCATCGTACTCTCACCCAAAAGTTTTTTCAAAAAATTGGATAAATTCCTCCACAAAAGGGCCCCGCTCAATATCGTATCGGGTCGCCCAATCGCGCAATTTTTCATTTCCATCTAGAATCGTATTTTTTTCGATAAAGATTTTTTTCAGAAGCTCCTTTAGCTCCTCTTTATTAGAGCGCTGCATATTGCCCATATTAAAAATATTATAACCTAAAGAATACACAGCTTTAATATTCTCTTGTTTACAAAGGACAAACGCCAAACCCGAATCGGCTATAGTGATTTGCCCGGTATTTCTAGAAACTATGGTGGGTATTCCTAAAGCCATCGCCTCCCGAGGCTGAATACTAAAACCCTCACCCCAAGAGGGCGAGACGTAACAATCCAGCGACTCGAAGGCCTCAATATATGCCCTTGGGGGCTTAGGGCCCGATTCTATTTTCACATTTTTTAACCCGTGAGATTGAATATACTTCCGTATTTCCTTGATACACGCTGTATCTCCTCCCCTAAAAAACAGATACAATAAAACCTCTTCTGAGGATCCAAATTCCTCATGAAAAGCCTCTAGGAGAATTTTTTGGTCTTTTCTAAAAATACAACCGGAAAAATTTCCAAACACAAAAGGTTTATGGAGCGTTTTTTTTAATGGTTTTGAGAGAAATTTACTCAAATCGACCGCGAGAGGTATCACCTCAATAGGGGGCTTAACGCCGCTTTTTTGGAATACCTCCACCAGGAATGGGTCGGGAACAAGGATGGCCTCGAAAAAATTAAGATATTCGACAAATCTTGGATCCACAAAATCCGATTCAATCATGGTATACGCCAAAAATCTTTGCCCAGGCTTTTTATATCTTTTTAAGATTTCCACCATGTGGGGAATTTCGGGAAGCGATGTATTGAGTAGCACAATCGGGTGAAGATTCCTCAAATCGGTCTCTACAAGTTCCATCTCCTCTTTAGATAGCTCTCCACATTCTCCAAAAGGGACCACCTGAATGTTATAGGTGTTTTTTAATGCGGTCCCCAATTCGATCGATTGCCTCCCGATCCCATCTCTTTTATTGATTGTTCCAGCTATAGAGATCGAAAGTGTCAAAAGCGTTGAAATAAAGGGGGTCCACATACTTAAAGTCCGTTTATTTTTCTATTGGAACTAGTTTTTTTGAAAATATCTCTTTATCAAATTCCAAAATAAGCATACCCCGGTCATTTTCCCCTAAAGAAACTAAGACTTTCCCTTCTTCTTTATTATAGACTGCGCCTGAGGGATAAATCACCCACTTATTGAAACGTTCCCCTCTGGGTGTCGCAAACGCATCCGAATAAAAGATAGGAAAGGGGAGCATCCCTTTTGGTTCTAAAGTTTTTTCGCAAAAAGTTATAAGACCCATATGATAGAAACAGGTTTTTGAGATTTTCTGCCAAAAGGGTTTCTTTTCATAAAAAGAGGAGTGGTAAAAACAAAATAACTCCCCATCTACTTGGATTAAAGGGGCCCCTCCGCGCAAAGAGCCAAACTCCTTCTCCCAAAACTCTTTTTGAGTGGACTTAATTGAGGGGGGAGAAAGGGGCTCTATTTTCCACTGCTCCTGGTGTTTTTCCAGCTTATATACTTGAAACAAGGAGAGATCGTACACAAAATAGAGCCCTTTTTCCCCCTCTTTTTGGTACACAAATGGGGTCCAATTTTTCTCTACTCTCTTTTTTCCACCCGGGAGATCCACAATTTCCAAAACTCTTTTGGTCTTAGGCTCCAAAATCGCCATTTTCATTTTTCTGATTGAAGGCTCTTTGATATCGATGTCATTATAAAATAAATAGAGCTGGTTTTCAAAAAGGATACACCGGGGATCCTCAGCGTAAGAACTTTTTAAATCCAGAACTTTTATGTTGGAAATAGGTATGAAGGATCTATTCAATTCCACACAACCCACATAGGTCATGCACGAAAATCGACTGTTTTTTTGTTGATGCGGAGAAAACTCATCAAAACGGAAAAAAAGGGTATATCCATGCTCGGTGTTAATTAAGGAGGGGTTGTAGGCACGGGGAAACTCGTTTAGTACAATACGGTGGACTTTCTGACAAAAATCTCTATTTTGCTCATAGCATCCAGGGTGAGAAAATTTTTCGTGAATCGTCTCGTAGCTCTCTTTGGCAATAAGAAAGAAGGGAGTGAAAAACAGAAGAAAAAGGGGTAAGCGCATGGGGAAATCTCTTAAAAAAAAACTTTCAATTGAACTTTTCAAATATTTTCGGGGTCAGGATCCAGAAGTTTTGTTGAAAAAAGAAAATTCTCATCGGTTAAGAAAAAAATTCCTTGATGATACTCTTCCAAAGTTCGGATTTTCTCTACATCAAGTTGCTTGATAAGCTCAACATGGTAGGCTTTTATTTTTGCCTGCTCCCAGCCCGGATGCTTCTGCGTAGGCTTTACTTTTCTATCGGTATATACAGCTTTAACTTCTCGGCTATGGAAGAGATGCCTGATTTTTCTCATAAGAAAGGGGTGCACCTTTTTTTCTAGAGGGTCTATAAATACAAGAATATGTTTAGGGTTGATTTTGGAAACCTCTTTATGAAAAAAATCGATGAGCTCAACGGGTGCACAACGTTTGTACTCAAATTTTTCTCCCTCATGAAATTCCCCTTTTGCCTGTCTGAGATCCAGCAGGTGCACTTTAACCTCTGCATCTTTTTGCCCTAGTAATGAGTCAACAAGCTCATTTGAGACCGGTTTTTCCTCCGTCGAGATGATAAAAACATCAAAATTTTCGGCTTCGATTCGGCTAAATAATGCACCGAACCTATTCTTAACGGGAACGAAGCTAAACTGCATGTAATGGACGATGATTAAAAAACCAAAAACCAATAGCGCCCCAGGCAGCCGCAAAAGCAAGTATTTCATCATCCCTTTATGATGCCCTTAAGAAATGAGAACTGCAAGAAATATATCCGAAAAAAAGACTTCAAAGAGAGCAAGGAGGAAAATCTAAAAAACCTTTAGAGCGATGCTATTGTTTTTTTAGACATAAAGTTCTAATCGAAGCCGTTTTGTTGCATCGCTATATTCTTCAAACGTTCGAGTTCATCTCTTAAAAGGATGGCAGCGGCAAAATCGAGTGCTTTGGCTTTAAGCAACATCTCTTTTTCCACAAGCTTGATTTTGCGCTCAAGCTCTTTTGGAGACAAAGAAACCTCTTTTTCCACTTCCTCGATTTCGGTCTCTAACTCTTGAAAGAAGGTCTCTTTCAAAGTCTGTGTTGTTTCGCGTAGTACCGATTGAGGCTCAATACCATGTTCAAGGTTGTAATTTTCTTGGAGCTTACGACGATTCTGAGTGATTTCGATGGTCTCTTGTATCGATTTAGTCATGGTGTCTGCATACATGACCACCCGCCCTTCTTTATTACGGGCAGCTCGACCGCAGGTCTGAATCAACGAGGTTTTAGATCTTAAAAAGCCCTCTTTATCAGCATCCAAAATCAATACTAAGGAGACTTCAGGAATATCTAACCCCTCCCTAAGTAGATTGATCCCCACTAGGACATCGATTTCTTTCACCCTTAGCTGTTTAATGATTTTCACTCTTTCAAGAGTATCTATATCCGAATGTAGATACTGGGTTTTGATCCCGATCTCTTTCATGTATTTCGTGAGATCTTCAGCCAATTTTTTTGTAAGAGTTGTCACAAGGATCCTATTCCCCTTTTCGATCTCTTTTTGGATCTCACCGATTGCATCATCCACTTGATACATCGCCGGCTTCACCTCGATTACAGGATCTAAAAGACCCGTTGGGCGGATAATTTGCTCTGCGACTCTCCCTTCAGCATCCTCTAGCTCATAGGGGCCCGGGGTTGCGGAGACGTAGATGATATTTTGCACTTTTTCCCGAAACTCGTCGAAAGAGAGGGGTCGATTATCAAACGCTGAAGGGAGACGAAACCCAAACTCAATCAAGGGAACCTTTCTTGCTTTATCCCCGTTGCGCATAGCACCAATCTGGGGAACTGTCTGATGCGATTCGTCGACAAATAACAAGAAATCTGCAGGAAAATAGTCTAAAAGACATGAGGGGGGATCTCCCGGTTTGCGATTTGAAAAAGCTCTAGAGTAGTTTTCAATTCCTTTGCAAAAACCGATTTCCCTTATGAGTTCTAGATCGTATAAAGTCCTTTCCCGTATGCGGTGCTCCTCAAGCGGGCGCTGATTTTCTAAGTAAAAAACTCTCCTCTCTTCAAGCTCTTTTTTAATCAATTCAATCGCATCCTCCTTCACCTCCTCGGGCATCACATAGTGAGATCCAGGAAAGATAGTAACCTTCTCTTCTCTTTTTATTATACGGGCTGTCAACGGATCGATCAGGCTCAGCCTCTCAATCTCATCCCCAAATAACTCCACCCTAACAGCAATATTCTCTTCATAAGCAAGAGCTACTTCAACAACGTCTCCACGAACCCTAAATTTGGATCGGGTCAGCTCCAGATCGTTCCTTTTATAGTGAATCTCCACCAACTTCAGTAACAGATCATCCCTTTCGATTTTCATCCCTACCTGAAGCTTGAGCTGCATGCGGGCAAAATAATCGGGAGCGCCAATACCGTATATACAAGACACCGATGAGACTATAATGACATCTTTTCTTTCAATCAGGGACTTGGTTGCCGACAGGCGCATCCGCTCGATCCGGTCATTGATAGCTAAATCCTTTTCAATATACGTATCGGTTCTAGCAATATACGCTTCTGGCTGGTAATAGTCATAATAAGAGACAAAATACTCCACGGCATTGTGAGGAAAAAAGGTTTTAAATTCCTGGTAGAGCTGGGCAGCAAGAGTCTTGTTATGTGCCAAAACTAATGTCGGTTTTTGGACATTCTGGATCACATTCGCCATCGTAAACGTCTTCCCCGATCCGGTGATCCCTAAAAGAACTTGAGCATCTACCCCCTCTTTTATCCCCTCAGTAAGATATTTAATAGCATGGGGCTGGTCTCCCTTCGGCTCATATACACTTCTTAAAAGGAATTGATCAACTGCCACCTAACACCCCCATCATAGAGGCGAGTTGGTAGGCCATTACAAACAAAGCAAACAAAAACAAAAAGACAAAGACCCCTTTTCCCCCAGGAACCATAAATCCCGAAGTATGGCCCCTTTTATAGCGCTTGACCCAACACATCCAAACGGGGAAGACCCCAAAAAGGAGCATGGCACAAACACCCCCTGCGAAATTAAGAGCGCTAAAAAAGAGATTTGGCCCTAAAATTGCAACGATCAGCGGGGGAAGTAGAGCAAGACACGTAATCGGAAAACTCTCCTGCCCCTCCTTGAGTTTTACCTGTGTTGCATCTTGTAGAAAATGGACAAGGCTCATCGACTGCGCTAAAAAGGAGGTCATTATGGCAAAAAAAGCCAAAGCGTTACTAAAAATAGAAACGGTTGGATTGGATAGAACCAAAGACATCGACTGTGCTGCATCAATACCCTCTTTGTAGCTCTGCATCAATCCGCTTTTTCCGCCAACCGGAATCGTACCAAGAGCAACCCACTGCCAGACAAGATTCACAATCAGCGTAATCAAAACTCCAAAAAGAATAGAGAGGACCACTTTTTTGGTGTCATTGCTAAAGTGTTTGACCAACGAGGGGACCATATTGTGAAACCCAAAAGAGATGATCATAATAGGGACAGCCGGAAGCAAAAAAATCCAGCTTACTCTTGAGTAAAGGGCCGGTTCGATATATTTTGCCCCTAAAAAAATCAATCCGAAATAGGCTAAAATTTTGAACACCATAAAAAATCGATTCAGCATATCGACAGGGGTAGTTCCACGATAGACAACCGTGCCAAAAAGAATCACAAAAAAAAGGCTTCCCACCCATTCCGGAATATTCACAGCCAAAAAATGCTCTAAAAGGAGCGAGGTATGGTGTCCCGAGAGGGCCGTATAAGCGACCAGGAGCGCGTAAAATAAAAAAAGGTAGGTAACCCAGCACAAAAACCTTCCCACCTTTCCTAGAGAAAAGCCACACATAGTGCTTAAGTTCACAGGATGGGAAAACTCCTGTTGCACCTCGACTAATAAAAGGGCGGTGAAGGTCATAAAAAAAGCGGCTACGACGAAAAGTATCAGCGAGGGAAAAAACCCCACAAGTCCCGTCATAATCGGCAAACCCAACATCCCTGCACCTACGCAGCTTCCCGTTACCAGAAGCGCCCCGCCAAAAATACTTGGAGAAGATTTAGCTTCCATGATGAGCACCCTTTTTCTTGAGGTTTCTCTCCTCTTGTGCAAGCCTTCCGATCGCATGCTCGCTAAAATCGACAAAACTCAAAAGCCCGCTGAGCTCTTCAAAATTTTCTATCACAAGTCTTGTCATTTCTTGCGCTACTTTCCTGTATTCCGGGTGCCCCTGGGGGGTGGAGCGCAATTCGGCCATCCACTGCAATGCTCGTAAATTGATTTTCATGTACCAGCGAATATTATAAGCCATCGGAACAGCATACTGCGCTTGAAGAGGACACACCTTTTGGAGTTGATCAAAAAAAAGCTTCGCTTGATCCAGGGCATTTCTATAAACAGGCTCCATTTCGGTCCCTAGAATCTCCTCGGGGACAAAATAGCCGAGAGAGCAATCCAATTTTTGCCTCTGCTGCGTCAAAATACGGTGTCGATGTAAATCTCTATAACAACCAAAATCGGCTACCACTTCAAAAGTAAAATCTAGGTGCTCTAAAGCCCTTGGAGACTTATGCCGACGATTTTTTCGCAAAGCTCCTAAGGAGGAAAGAATCCCCTTCTTCTTTTCTTTCGGCATTTTTCGGATAAAAGAGAGTATTTCAAGATACCCCTGATCTGTCTCCTCATAAAGGAGCGCAGCCAGAAGCTGGTCGATCTCTTCTTGTGCAGGAGCATGCACAAGCTGCACTTTAAACCCCTCGGATCTTGGTGAAAATTGGGGCTTTTCAAGCTTTTCTATAAACTCTTTAAGATCTCCCATATACCCTTCAAAAGCTTTGAAGTGCCGATGCTCCTTTTCTGCCCTTTTTACAAAAGAGGGGATCACTTTGCTCAATTCTACAAATCCCTTCTCTGCAATCGACTGCACCTCTTCGAAAGGGTGTAAACGCATCTTCATCAAAAGAGACTCAAAAAATCTGCCGTTTCCATAAAAACCCAAATTGGTGAGTGTTGCCGCAGGCAGAAGCCCCCTGAGGCAATCAAAAACTAGAGCGCGTACTGAAGTGCGCCATGCCGCCTCAGAGGTTCCCTCTTGCAAAGGGTAGTACTTTTCGATCCTTTCGGTCATTGGGGGTATGAGAGAGGAGTAGGTGGCAAATAGAGCATCCATCTGCTTTTCGTACTCCTGCCCCAGCAAAGACTCCAGAACGGTTTTATCTCTGTAGTAGCGGTATTTTCCATCCAGTTTATCATCAAACGGAATGTATCTTGTCGATTTTTCCAAGGGAGATCCCCCAATTCTGGCATCTTCTAAAATTTTAGTAGCCAGCATGGAGACGCTCTCAAAAGCTAAATGAGCACCCCCCAGCTCTGCCACAGAATCATCTCCGTAGCCATCTAGAATGCGGTCGTAAAAATCGACAGCCTTTTTAATGTTGAGTGAAGAAAAATCGCCCCCACCCCCTTCAAAACCTGCCTCTTGATTTTGTAAAAATTCTTTTTGGAGCAATTCTCTAAGACCTAGCTTGGATCGGGAATAGCGGGAAAAAAGAGCCCCCTTAATTACCTCAGGTAAATTTTGCAAAACAAAAATATTTTCCTCGGTATTGGAAACAAAAGGGGTTAAAAATTTTTTAGGATCTTGCATACACACCTAATCTTTAAAGGAAAAATTTTCTTAAAATACTCCCCCCTTATTTTCCTTAAACGCGCCTGATGAAAAAAAAGAATGCGCGAAAAAATAGGGGGCTATCCTATGCAGTCTAACCCACCTTGGGATTCTTGAGCAACCCGACAGCGACAACGTTTGCATTTATTAATTTCTTCAGTTTATACTGCTCGCTACACTCAGTATTGAAGGTTTCTAAAATGGAATATCTCAAGCAGTTTCAAAAACATATTTTTGACAATCAGC